>ERZ1026886.53-NODE-53-length-51080-cov-121.514787_pt1 | contig 51080 bp, 45 predicted proteins | sample MGYA00380173_ERZ1026886 | MGnify/ENA primary metagenome ERZ1026886 (study PRJEB33269, sample SAMEA4719809) | human gut metagenome | biome: human-associated habitat; feature: organic feature; material: feces | place: Cameroon | collected 2013-10 ... | reverse complement strand
TAACACCCGTTAACCAATTCGTTTAAACTTGTTTCCAGGTGCAAAGGTAAAAGAATGACATGATGTCTTTCGATACGAAAGTCAACATCATTGAGCATTGCAAACTCGCTCGTATAGATATACCGAAGAGTTGGCGCAAGGCACAGATTGCAGATGCTTTGGCTGATATATTCACCAAAGACCCTTTATGGACGCTTGAGGTTTTACCGGAAGAAGAGTTGGAACTTCTCAAGAAGCTTTTATCCTCTTCAACAGAAGAATGCATCAAGTATCCAAGGAATGATGCGAGGTATCTCCTGATGCAGAAGTTGCATTTAGTTGTAACTTATGAAGCAGCAACGGAATGGCATATTTTTATGCCGAGTAGTATACGTAAAATCCTGGACAACGTACCATTGGATGCAGTCCATGGCAAATCAGAGATACCAGCGTCCTTGCAGGAAAAAGGTGATCAAATCAACCTGATTGACATCTTGGAGAAATATCCCAAGTTAAGTCAGGTAGCCTTCTTTGTCACCTTGGAATTGGTCAATTTGAACTTAGGCAATAAGTTTCCTTATGAAGACTTTTTCCCATACATTGATGACCTCCAGGGATTGGAAGAAGCAATGATGAAGGGAGCCAAGCAGTCAACATTAGAGAGCTATGCCGAACTTCTGCTGATGGATATGCGAACCTTGTACGGTTCCATCGAAAAGATGGTGCCTACATTAAAGGGAAAAGATTCTTCAACCCTATCAGATGCACAATATGACTATGCAATGCATAGTGGTACGATGCAGAATGCGATGCAGAAGATTTTCCTTCGTTTCCATCACATCTTATCAGAAGATTTAGCCCAGATGGTTCTTGCCAACAAAAAGAAGAATGGTCTTCTTCACTTCGAGGAATTAGAGAAGATGGCTCAGGAAATAGCTGAAGATCTATTGGTGGATCTGATGAAGTTTACGATGGGGATATAAATAGTTTTATGCTGGCATGTCGAAGATAGCCAAGATGAAATCCTACGAAGATTACGTCAGTCCCTTCTGCGTAATGGATTAGGAAAGATATAAAGGAAGAAATTAATAATATGATGTTACGAATTATCTGCATTTCAATATTTCTGCTCGGAGCAGTGATAGGATGGCTTGTGGTTTACTTTGTACGTAAATACAAAGAGTATAACCCAAAAGTGTTAAGAGATTCCATGCTTTTATTACTGGGAGGAGGATGCATGGATTTTCTTTTGTCCCTAATCGATAAGCAAGTTGCACTATATGCTTTTGCTGCATACTTAATAGGATTATTTACAGCCTTCTTCCTTCATTGGATTTATCAATTGATAGTTGCAAAAATAACGGCTCCAAAATTTATGGATCCTCGCAGCAAATATGAATTATTTTCGGGTTGTAGTCTTTCTGATACAGAAAAGGATGCAAGGGCTATGGTTAGTTATCAGCTTGAGATAGTCAATCAAGGATTTCAGCAACTCAGTGAAAAGCTTATAACAGAGGATGAATTCATAGCTTTGGTGAAAAAATCGGGCTTAACACGTCAGATCTTTGAAGAATTGACAAGTCATCCAATGGGAGATATGTTTTTGTCTCCAGCTCTTACAGCATATATAAGGGCAAAGAATATATTTGATGTAATAGAGATTGATACACTAGAAGACAACTAAATTTATAAAGTAAAGATTATGGCAGAACAAAATAAAAGAAAATCAGAAGATAAAAACTCCCATGTAAAATATAGTTTACGTGAGAGTCGAAATGTAAAGACTGTCGCAAAACGTAGTGCACATTCTTGTTTAAGAGGAAGAATACTAGATAATAAGAAAAATGGTACGGGACCAAGATAGGAGGTTGCTTTATGATGAAACTTGACGAAATACGGAAGGCTTATGAAGATTTGTCGGGCAGTTTAAGTTCTGTTGTGCGACAAATTAATTTTGCAGGAATTGCTATAGTATGGATTTTCGTTGGAAAGGAAACTGAAACTGTACCTCAACATCTTTATAATGCTTGTACATTTCTGGTTATATCCATAATTCTTGATGTTTTGCAATATTTTGTTGGTACATTATGTTGGCATATGTGTTATTTGTTCAAGCATGAGAAAAATGTAGCAGATAAGAATATTGATGTTCACGAAAGTGAATGGATTAATGCAATTCCATGGCTTTGTATTTATGCAAAAACCATAGTTACAGCTATTGGATATGGGTACATTCTTTTTTTTTTGATGAAGTATTTCTCTTTGTGATTATACTTTTTATGCAATACGTATGAGTGAAGGTCTCTCTCTTTCGGAGTATAAGTTGATAATAAAGAACGTATTATCTTCTATGGCTACTCTTTAGGAGATACAGACCGTCAGTATTTTGAGAGTTTTTTTCAGAAAGCTATGTTCCGGTGATACTACATGTACCGAATTAGTATTCTACTATTATGGTCAATCATCTTATGATAACTTGATATGGCTGTTGCAAATGTTGACTAATCATAAGTTAACACAGATGCTGATATTGAATAAAATAGAATTTATTGATTGTTCAATGTGAGAAACTAATAAAGCGGTCCCATCCCGCACAATCTTGGCGTAGACCTTTGATGGTCCGCCAACCTTATAGTGTAGCGGTTCTGAGCACCGGAGGGCGGTTACATCCTTCCCTTTTCGAGAAGGGAAGGCTTGGTTAGGATGTGGAACTCTCCTTGCAGGAGAGACGGAGAGGTAGAAAAAAGCCTTCTTTAACGCTAAGGAAGGACGGGATGATTTTAGGAACTTGTTTTGATCAATAAATAATAACAATTATGAAGGGAATAGTATTAGCAGGTGGTAGCGGTACACGCTTGTACCCCATCACAAAGGGAATCAGTAAGCAGCTGATACCAATCTTTGATAAACCGATGATATACTACCCAATATCAGTATTGATGTTGGCAGGTATCCGTGAGATACTCATAATCTCAACCCCTTTCGACTTGCCAGGCTTCAAGCGCCTCTTAGGTGATGGAAGCCAGTTTGGAGTGAAGTTCGAATATGCAGAGCAGCCATCACCAGATGGCTTAGCTCAAGCCTTTATTATCGGTGAGAAATTCATTGGTAACGATTCCGCTTGTCTCGTATTAGGCGATAACATTTTCTATGGCGCAGGATTGAACCAGCTGCTTCATCAGGCAGTGGTAGATGCTGGGCAGAACAGCAAGGCAACCGTCTTCGGTTATCGTGTAAGTGATCCAGAACGCTATGGTGTAGCAGAGTTTGATGAACAGGGCAATTGCCTTAGCATTGAGGAGAAGCCTGAGCATCCAAAGAGCAACTATGCTGTAGTAGGCTTGTACTTCTATCCTAACAAGGTGGTGGAAGTAGCCAAGCATATCAAGCCATCTGCTCGTGGTGAGTTGGAAATCACAACCGTCAACCAGGAGTTCCTGAAGGATAAGCAGTTGAAGGTACAGACCATGGCTAGAGGATTTGCCTGGCTCGATACCGGAACCCATGATTCCCTTTCAGAGGCATCCACCTTTATTGAGGTTTTGGAGAAGCGCCAGGGCTTGAAGGTAGCTTGCTTGGAAGGTATCGCATACCGTCAGGGATGGATTACCGCAGAACAATTGAGAGAGAATGCTCAGCCCATGTTGAAGAATGACTATGGCAAGTATCTCCTTTCAATCCTTGAAGAAAAAAATCAAACATTGAAAAAGAACTTAGAATTTTAAAAACGATGAATATAGTAAAGACAAATATTGATGGCGTTCTCATTATAGAGCCACGCCTCTTCCGTGATGCTCGCGGCTACTTTTTCGAGAGCTTCAGCGAGCGAGAGTTTGAAGAGAAGGTTGCCCCAATCCTGGGACACAGTGTACACTTCTGCCAAGACAACGAGTCTATGAGCAGCTATGGTGTGATGCGAGGCTTGCACTTCCAGCGCCCACCATATACCCAGAGCAAGCTGGTACGTTGCGTAAAAGGTAGAGTGCTCGATGTCGCTGTAGATATTCGTAAAGGCTCTCCTACTTATGGTAAGCATGTGGCAGTAGAACTGACAGAAGACAATCATGTCCAGTTCTTCATCCCAAAGGGATTTGCTCATGGATTCGCAGTCCTTTCAGAAACAGCAGTCTTCCAGTATAAGTGTGATAACTTCTATCATCCAGAGGCAGATGGAGGTATTTCTATTCTTGATGATAGCCTTGGCATCGATTGGAAGATTCCAACCGAGCATGCCAATCTCTCAGAGAAAGATACAAAGCATGCGATGTTGAAGGATTTCGATAGTCCATTCGACATTAATACAAATCTATACTAGATAAACATAGCTCGTTCAAATAGCAAATAAATTAATTTAAAGATATGTCTAAAAAAGAAGAATTAAAGAAACAGATTCTCGAATTGACACGAGAATACTATCGTGAGGTACATGGTCAGAAACAGGAGTTTATTCCTGGTAAGACTAGGGTGAATTATGGCGGTCGTTATTTTGATGACGAAGAGATGGTAAATTTGGTGGACGCTTCTTTGGATTTCTGGCTTACTGCCGGTCCTTGGGCACACAAGTTTGAAACTCGCTTTGCCAAGTGGTTAGGAGTGAAGTATTGTTCACTCTGTAACTCAGGCTCTTCAGCAAACCTTCTTGCCTTTAGTGCACTTACAGCTTCAGAACTTGGCGACCGTGCTATCAAACGAGGCGATGAAGTGATTACTGTGGCTGCAGGATTCCCTACAACTGTATCTGCCATCCTTCAGTATAATGCAGTTCCTGTATTCGTGGATATGAGCATTGAGGAGAGCAACATTGATACTACCCAGCTGGAGGCAGCGCTTTCTCCAAAGACTAAGGCGGTGATGATAGCACACTCATTGGGTAATCCATTTAACCTTCAGGCTGTAGTAGACTTCTGCCGCAAACATAATTTGTGGTTGGTAGAAGATAACTGTGATGCCCTTGGTTCAGAGTACTTCATTGATGGTGAATGGAAGAAGACTGGTACCATTGGTGATATCGGTACATCCTCTTTCTATCCTCCTCACCACATGACAATGGGCGAAGGTGGTGCAGTCTATACTAATAACCCTGAGCTTCACAAGTATGTGATGAGTTTCCGTGACTGGGGACGTGATTGCTGGTGTGTAGGTGGTGTGGACAACACTTGCGGTTGCCGTTTTACTAAACAGTTTGGCCAACTTCCTTTAGGTTATGATCACAAGTATGTTTACAGCCACATGGGTTATAATTTGAAGGCCACAGACCTTCAGGCTGCTATCGGCTGCGCTCAGTTGGAGAAGTTGGATGATATTGTTGCTCGTCGTCGTGAGAACTTTGATTTTCTCCATAAAGGTTTAGAAGGTGTCAAGGGACTTCTTTTGCCAGAGCCACAGAAGAACAGCAAGCCAAGTTGGTTTGGTTTCTTCATCACGGTATTGCCAAATGCCGGTTATACTCGTACAGAGTTGACGAAGTGCCTGGAGGATCACAAGGTTCAGACCCGCAACCTCTTCGCAGGTAATCTCTTGAAGCATCCAGCTTTCGACCAATACGTTTTGAACAAAGACTATCGAGTTGTGGGAGATACTCTCCCTGTTACTGATAGCATCATGCATGATAGTTTTTGGATAGGCGTTTATCCCGGTATGACTCAGGAGAGACTTCAGTACATGATTGATAACATCAAGGCATTTGTCGCTACCAAATAATGGCAGTGACATAGCCCTATACATTATTAATATAAATTTTTAATTGATTATGAAGGTTGTATTACTTGCAGGTGGTTTTGGCTCACGTATCAGCGAGGAAAGTCAGTTCAAGCCAAAACCAATGATTGAAATTGGTGGTATGCCAATTTTGTGGCACATCATGAAGGAATATTCCTACTATGGTCACAACGAGTTCATTATTTGTGCAGGATATAAGCAGGAATATATAAAAGAATGGTTTGCTAACTATTTCTTGCACAATAGTGATGTCAGTTTTGATTGGAGAGGTGGTAAAAACGAGGTGACCATCCATCATAGCGAGTTGGAACCATGGAAAGTAACAGTGGTAGATACTGGTTATAATACCATGACAGGTGGGCGTATCAAACGTGTCCAAAAATATGTTGGCGATGAACCTTTCTTTATGACCTATGGTGATGGAGTTTGTGATGTAGATATCAACAAGCTTTTGGAATATCATAAATCACATGGTAAACTTGCCACATTGACAGCCGTAAAGATGAAACAGGAAAAAGGTGTGCTGAATATCGGTGGTGACAATGCCGTAAAGTCATTCCGTGAGAAAAACATTACCGATGGTGCTCCTATCAATGCAGGCTATATGGTATTGGAGCCAAAAGTCTTCGACTATATAGCTGGAGATTCTACTATTTTTGAGAAAGAACCATTGGAAACATTGGTAAAGAAAGGTGAGTTGATGTCATACATCCATGAAGGATTCTGGCAGTGTATGGACAATGTTAGAGAAAAAACCATGTTGGAAACTCTATTGGAAAAGAATGTCGCCCCTTGGAAAAAATGGGAACGTAATGTTCCTGTTATTCCGTCCAACGTAAAACAATATTAATATGTCGCAAATAGATAAAGTAAAGATAATTCATCGACGATTAATAAAAGATAATCGTGGTTGGTTTCTTAAGACTTTAACAGGTCTTGAAGATAGTATTCCGTCACATACAGGCGAAGTTTATGTCACGATGGCTAAACCTGGTCAGGCAAAAGGAGGGCATTATCATCCTTTAGCTGTTGAATGGTTCACAATTATCGCGGGTGAGGGTAATTTAAAATTAGAAGATGTAGTAACTCATGAGCGGATGGAAATCAGTATGTCCTTAGAAAAAGCTATAACTGTTTTTATTCCCAATGGAGTTGCACACATTGTTGAAAATAATACTGATAAAGATTTTATACTGCAAGCTTATACAGATAAATTGTATGATCCTGCTGATACAATTCCTTTTAATATTGATTAAATGATAGACGTTTTTAATAATTTTTATAAAGGAAAGCGAGTACTTGTTACTGGACACACTGGTTTCAAAGGTAGTTGGCTTTCTATTTGGTTGCATGAACTAGGTGCAGAAGTTATAGGTGTTGCTAAAGATCCTTTTTCTGAGAGAGACAATTATGTCTTGTCGGGAATTAGCGATAAGTTGAAGGCTGATATTCGAGCAGATATTCGTGATGGCGAAAAGATGAAACAAATCTTTGCTAAGTATCAGCCGGAAATTGTATTCCATTTAGCAGCGCAACCTTTAGTTAGATTGAGTTACGAAATTCCTGTGGAAACCTATGAGACAAATGTCATAGGTACTATAAATATAATGGAAGCTATTCGAACAACTGATAGTGTCAAAGTAGGTGTAATGATTACTACCGATAAGTGCTACGAGAACAAAGAGCAAATTTGGGGATATCGTGAAAGTGAACCAATGGGGGGATATGATCCATATTCTTCATCAAAAGGATGTTGTGAAATAACCATCAGCTCTTGGCGCAGAAGTTTCTTTAATCCTGTAGATTTCGGCAAGAAACACCATGTGGCATTGGCTAGTGTAAGGGCTGGCAATGTCATTGGAGGCGGTGATTGGGCTTTGGATAGAATTATACCTGATTGTATCAAGGCTTTGGAAGCAGGTAAGCCAATTGACATTCGTAGTCCTCATTCGATTCGACCTTGGCAACATGTATTGGAACCTTTGAGTGGGTATATGCTTTTGGCTTCCAAAATGTGGGAGGAGCCAACCAAGTATTGTGAGGGTTGGAATTTTGGACCTCGTATGGAGAGTGTCACTCCAGTTTGGGATGTTGCGTCTATGGTGATAAAGAATTATGGAAGTGGTGAGCTTCGAGACCTGTCTGATCCAAACGCACTTCATGAAGCCAAACTTTTGATGCTTGACATAACCAAAGCACAAGTGAAACTTGGTTGGGAACCAAGAATGAATATCAGTCAATGCATTGAATTGGTAGTTGACTGGTATAAAAAATATAAATCAAAAGATAATGTCTATGCTCTTTGTGTAGATGAAATCAATAAGTACTTATCATATTCGAAATAACATGAACGTTACGATTTTAGGAACTAATGGTTTCCTTTCTCGTGCAATAGCATTGTATTGTAATGAAAAAGGTTATCCGATAGAGATGTATGGCTTGGATGAGCCAAAAGGACATGAATATCATTCATTTCATAAAGTTAACTTGATGACAGATGAACTGAATATGGAAGAACTCTGTAAGTCTGATATCATCGTCTATGCTATAGGTGCCGGTATTCAATCCAACCTAAAGGAAGGAAATGAGTTGATATATAACTTAAATGTTACTGCTCCAGTTAGAATATGCAATGCATTAAAGAATTCTGGTTACAAAGGTAAATTTATAACTTTCGGATCATTTTTTGAAATGGGAGAGACCGTTGAAGAACGCTTCTTCATGGAAGAAGATATACAAACTTCTTTGGCGGTAGCCCCCAATGATTATACTGTATCAAAGAGAATGCTTACGAGATTTATCAGCTCTTACAAGCATGATTTCACTCATTGGCATTTTATTATTCCTACCATTTATGGTGAGAATGAGAATCCCAAGCGTTTGATACCTTATACCATCAATGCCATCAGAAATGGTGAAAAACTTCATTTTACGGCAGGCAATCAAACTCGTCAGTATATACACGTGAGTGAAGTTCCAAGAATGATAGACATGGCATTTGCAAAGGATATACCTAGCGGAGTTTATAATATACAAGGAAAAGAAACGATGACCGTAAAGGAAATCGTAACGCTCATTCATAAAGTGTTAGGGAAAAAAGTTCCTGATGGTTGTTTTGGCTCTGCACAACGTGTTGATGTTGGCATGAAATTTCTTGCCTTAGATGGAAGCAAATTGAAGATAGCTACAGGTTTTGAGGCAGCAATTAAATTAGAAGATGTTATAGGTAAGTATTAAACAATGGAAAAGAAAGTTTTGTCAATTTGCATTCCAACTTACAATAGAAAAGAGGTATTGATTGATGAAATCAAACAATATCTCTCTGTACAAGATGAAAGATTTTGTATTAAAGTTAATGATAATTGTTCTACTGACGGAACAGTTACCGCTTTATCACAAATTCATGATGATAGGCTTATTGTAAGTAGAAATGAAAAAAACGAAGGAAGTGTTCCTAATTGGATGAAAGCCTTGCTTAATTGTAATTCTGAATATGTGATATTTGTTCTTGATAAGGATTTGGTTGATATTAAGTATCTATCGGCATTTATTGATTATCTGGTGAGTGATAAACCAAATTTTGGCTATGTAGATTTAGATATCAATAAACAGAAGAAAATGATTAATTATTGTAAGGGGTATCAATCCATATTACACATGTGCTATTTGGATAAACATCCATCAGGTTATTTTTATAAGAAAGATATATTTGAAGAAGCATTTGAGGATTCTTCTTTTCAGTTAATTGACAAAACTTTTATATTCCCTTTTGAGGTTTTAAATGGATCTATTTCTGTAAAATACCAATCGACAATAGTCGTATGGCCATTGATAATCAATGCTGCACTAAGAGTTAAAAAAGATACGCAAACCTTATCTTTCAATGAAGAAAATATATGGTTTGGATTTGACAAAAGAAAATTAGAGTTTTCGTATTATCTTAATAATGTTTTAGGTTTGCATATTCCTCTATGTGAGAAAAAGAAGATAAGCCTTAAAATCCTTAAGGTTGCAGTTGGAAATGTTACCTATGGGTTAAAATCGATGTTAAAAAACAAAGAAGCCTGTTATCATTATTATGTTAGTTGTAGAAGAGTCTCTGTTAGAGAAATGACTAATAATATGAAATCTTTTCTTGCTTTCTATCGTACATCCTGTATTGGGGTGTTTGATAAAAAAACTATTTTACAGAATATATTGCTTGCTTTATGGTCAGCTACAGTTGGAATATTTAAAAGTTTTAAGTAATGTCAAGAGTATCAAAAGGATTTCTATGGAGTTCATTGGATAGATTTTCAGTTCAAGGAGTTAGTTTTCTTCTTAGTATTATTATTGCTCGAATTATATCTCCTGAATCATACGGATTAATAGTAATGATTCAAGTTTTTATGTCAATATGTCAAACATTTATTGATGGAGGATTTGCAAATGCCCTAATTCACAAACAGAATAGAACGGAAGTTGATTATTATACGGCATTTATATTTAATATGACAGTTGCAATAATCTTATACTTTTTTTTGTTCATTTGTGCTCCATTTATAGCTAGTTTTTATAATGAATTCCAGTTAATTTCTATCACTCGTGTTATCGGTCTAAATTTAATATTTACTAGTCTTTCTATTGTTCAACGAACACGTTTAACTATAGATTTAGATTTTAAGACCCAAGCAAAAGCAGGATTAGTTTCTGTATGTATAAGTGGTGGAATAGGTATCTTATGTGCTTATAAAGGACTAGAGGTTTGGGCTTTAGTTGTGCAAGGATTAGTAAATAGTGCTTTAACATCTGTTTTACTGATGACTTTTGCTCGATGGTTTCCTAGATTTGAGTTTTCGATGAAGTCCTTTAAAGAATTGTTTAATTTTGGTTCAAAATTGCTTTTAACAAATTTGATCACTAATATATATTTAAACATCTATAATTTAGTTATTGGCAAAAAGTTTAGCTCTGCTTCATTGGCATACTATAATAGAGCTTTCACTTTGACTCAAATTCCTTCTACCAATATAGAAATGGTTTTATCTAGAATTATATATCCAATAGAATGTGAATTACAAGATGATAAAGATGCTCTAAAAAAAGCATATTTTAAATACTTGCATTTTTCTAATTTCATAGTACTTCCATTATTATTTTTGTTAATTGCCGTAGCAGAACCTTTAGTTCGTGTAGTCTTAACCGATAAATGGTTACCAGCTGTCCCTTATATAATATTATTCTCTTTGAATTTTACATTGTATCCATGGCTAGATCAGTCAGTACAATTATTGAATGTCTTGGGGCAAACAGGAATAAATCTCAAAACACAAATATTAAAGCGCATAGTTTCTTTTGGAATTTTAGTTGTCACTATCCCTTTTGGGATAAAGATTATTTGTTTAGGTATATTAATTAATACAGTCATTGAGCTTATAATTACTCTTTTTACAGATAAACATGTATTTGGAATTGGCGTGGTGCAACAAGTAAAAAGTCAACTAAATTTATATTTTATATGTATTTTATCTTCTATCGGTGGATATATTGTGACTTTACAATTTGAGAATATTTATGTGCAATTAGCAATGGGGGGGCTGGCGTTTATATTCTCTTATATAATATTATCATTCTTATTTAATGTAGAAGAAATAAAAATTATTCAAAGAAAAGTTTCTCAGATATGGCACTTTTAACAATATGTATTCCTATTTATAATAGAATCAGCTTTCTGAATAGAATATTTAAAGCTTTTCAAGAAAGCTTAAGTTCTTTTTCCAGTGAAGTTTCTATATATGTTTCAGATAATTGTTCCACAGATGATATTTGTGGTTTGTGTAAAACGTATATAAACAAAGGTTTACCGATAGTTTACCATCGTAATGATGAAAATTTGGGTATGGATGGCAATTTTGCCAATTGCCTTAAAGCCTCAACTGGTAAGTATACATTACTATTGGGGAGTGATGATGTACCTAAATTAAATTATATATCTTCAATATTGAAAATATTAAAAAGAAAAGATGTAGGTTTATTACACTTAAAAGAATGTACAACTGATAACGGAAAGATTGTATATTATAATAGTGTTGATAATTTTTTGTTAGACGTAAATATTAATATAACATATTTGAGTACCAATATAGTTAATACAAGTCTTATTCAAGGTATTGATTATAATGAATATAGAGGGTCTTTTTTTACACAGATTCCCGCTTATTTAAAGGCAATTAATGCACATTTACCAAATGCTGTTTTGTACGGAGACTTTTATGAAGACGATGATGATTCAAAGAATAATGGTGGATATAACTATTTTGAGGTTTTTGTAACAAATTTGTTATCTATATTTAAGGAGCAAGTTAAAAGTAGATATATTACAAAAGATACTTACGATAGTTTTAAAAAAATAATATTTAAAAAACAAATTTCAAAGTATGTTGTTCAATTGTTGATTTTTAAAAATAAGCGAAAGTTTAGAACAGATCATGCTTTGCAGATTCTTTTTAAAAATTATGGTGCTAATTTTTATAGTTATTACTATGTTTTAAGATATTTAGTTTTGCGATTATATAATCATTTTCTATAAAAAGTTATGAAAGCTCTTATTACTTTATTTTTTCGGTTATTTCAAAAGTATATATATTCTTACTCAAATTTAAGTTGGATAAGATATAAAAAGTTAGAAGTGCGTTCTTATTGGTTAAATAGTATATTCCATTCTTGTCATAGAAGTGTTAGGTTTGATAGAAATCCTTACATAAAAGGAGGTGAGTTTATATCAATTGATAAGTATACGTATTTTGGTGAAAACTTGGTACTTACAGCCTGGAATGCCTATAAATATCAAAATGACAGTACAGGTAATATTCAAGAACAGAGACTGCAACCTAAAATAAGCATAGGAAGCCATTGTAATTTTGGCAATAATAATCATATAACCTCTGCTTTTCAGATTATTATAGGTGAAAACTGTCTTACTGGTAAGTTCGTAACTATAAGTGATAATAATCATGGCATGTATGAAAAGCAGGAATTAACTATTCCTCCAATTAAAAGAAAACTTTCGACAAAAGGTCCTGTTGTTATAGGAGATAATGTATGGATTGGAGATAAAGCAACAATTCTTTCTGGTGTAACAATTGGTGATGGAGCTATCATTGCTGCTAATAGTGTCGTTACCCATAATGTTCCTGCTTATTCTATAGTTGCAGGTTGTCCTGCAAAAATAATTAAATGAATTTATGGAAAATTTATATGTTAATTTATTATTATATTTAGGCTATACCTTATATTGGTGGAAAAAAGTACCTCATTTGACAATTCATAACATGTTGTCTTTATGGATTACCATTATAGCAGGTATTGGAATTTTTTCAGTTCAATTTGGATATTATCAATTTGTTTATGGTAATACGGTTCATTTTCCTTTAGAAGCATATTTATTTGGATTCGTAGCTTTTTTGATTATAATGTGGCCTTTCCGCCTTTTGAATACCAAGGATATTGTTTTTGTTGGATTCAGCAATAATATAGAAAAAATTCTTATACCAGTAATTAAAATTTGCTTAGTCTTGTTTTTTGTTCGATTGATAATTTGTTCTAAAGCTGCGATATATGCATTACAATTCGATCCTAAAGAAATTTATCAGTCCCAACATTATGAGGGAACAACATTATATAAATTTAGTCCTTTAGAAGTGACTTTAAATTTTTATATAGATTTTATATATAATATTTTAAATCCGATTTTCCTATATTATGCCTGTATATCTTTAACAAAACCAAAATGTGCACATAAGATGCTATTTTTTTGTGTTTTTGCTATAACTTGTCTGTTGGCATTTAGTAACTGTATTATGACGGGAGCTAGAGGGGGTATATTTGTCTTTACTTCTTTAATGGCTTTAGTCATATTACCTTTTTGGAATAAATTTCCTAGTAGTATTAGGTATAAATTTAAAAATGCAGGCTTAATAATGCTCACTTTTTTTGCCATATATACAATTTCAATGACTTTAAGCAGGTTTGAGGATGCAGGTACAAAAGAGTCCCCGTTAGAAGGCATCTTTAGGTATTTTGGTGAACCATTTCCAAATTTAGGAAATATGTTGTGGGATAAAGTAAAAATTCATCCATTTGGTGTTAGATTATATCCATATTTCTTTTCTGGAACGAATATAGCTTCTAATGCAGCTAGTATCACAGATGAGTTTTATGCTTGGGAAAAAATAACTGGCGTACCATTATATATTTTTAAAACAGAATTTGGAGATTTCTATATTGAATTTGGAAAATATGTTTCATTGATAGTTATGTTCTTGTATTCTTTGCTCTTTCGTTGTTTTATAAAAAAAGGAGTTTTAGAAATTTCAAGTATACCTATATTTTATTATTTTCTAGATATTGCTGTTAGCTCACCAATGGATTTTGCTAAACGCTATTTATTTCATATTTATATATTGATAGCATGTGTTATCTTGTATTTTGTTATTCATTATTTATTTAAATTAAACAATTATGGTAAAAAGTAAAATTATTGCATATTATTTACCTCAATATCATCCTTTTCCTGAAAATGACAAATGGTGGGGAAAGGGGTTTACAGAGTGGACGAATGTAGGTAATGCAAAGCCTTTGTATAGAGGACATTATCAGCCTAAAGTTCCTACAGAATTAGGTTATTATGATTTAAGAATTCCAGAAATTCGACAGCAACAAGCCGATTTAGCTAGAGAAGCCGGAATTTTTGGATTTTGCTATTGGCATTACTGGTTTGGTAATAAGCGTCAGTTGCTTAATGAAATCATTGATGAAGTTATAGAATCTGGTAAGCCAGATTTCCCTTTTTGTTTTGGTTGGGCAAATGAGTCATGGAAGGCTAAACAGTGGAATAAAGATGGCTCAGGTGACAAAATGTTGATGGAGCAAATTTATGGTGGTGAACAAGATTATCGAGAACATTTTGCATATGCGCTTAGAGCTTTTAAAGATGAGCGATACATAAAAATTGACAGAATGCCTGTTTTTTTGATATATAGACCAGACTTGTTGCCTGATGATTTTGTGCCATATTGGAATAAGTTAGCCATAGAGGCAGGATTTGATGGAATCTATTTTATAGGAAGACTTAAAGATCCTGAGATTTCAGAAGAGATGTGTAATTCTAAACATATAAATATATTTACATGTGAGAGATGGGCTTCTGGTTATCAAAAGAATTCTTTTTTAAAAAAGGTCTTAATTCGAGTTTTGTCAAAATTTAAACATGTAAGAGTTGCTGTACCTTATAAGTATTGTATTCCATTTTTTACAGATGAAAAGCAAGATATACAAGAGAACTTCATTCCTTGTTTGATACCAAATTGGGATCACTCTCCACGAAGTAAGAGAGGTGCATTGGTTTTGGAGAATCCTGAACCAAAGTATTTCTACCAGCATGCTAAGCACGTGCTCGAGTTGGTAAAAAAGAAAAAAAATCAATTTGTTTTCTTAAAATCATGGAATGAATGGGGTGAAGGTAACTATATGGAACCTGACATAAAATATGGTAGGGGATATATAGATGCTCTTGCTAGAGCTATTAATGATGTTAAAAAAGAGAAATAAATATCATGATACCAAAAATTGTACACTATTGTTGGCTTAGTAATGATCCTATACCAAATGATTTAAAAGTATGTATGGAGTCATGGAAAAAATATCTTCCTGATTATGAATTTATACTTTGGAATTTTGAACGATTCCCGAAAAATAAATCGACATGGGTAAGAGATGCATTTAATAATAAAAAATATGCATTTGCTGCAGATTATATTCGTATTTATGCATTATATCATTATGGTGGCATATATTTAGATATGGATGTTGAGGTCGTAAAGCCATTTGATGCTTTCCTAAGTTTAAATACTGTAATTGGTTACGAAAATAGCAAGACAAAAGGTTTGGAAGTTGCCGCATTTGGTGTAGAAAAGCATTCTTCTTGGATTAAAGCTTGTCTTGACTTCTATAATACTCGTGAGTTTGTTAATATTGATGGAAGTTTTAATGTACAACCACTTCCAGGTGTAATTCGAAGATGCCTTGAACGTAATGGTTTTGAACTCCATAATGTCACCAAACTTTCTGAGGCTATAACTCTAAAAAATACTAAACCAGGTGTGATACCAGTGTTCCCTTGTGATTACTTTAGTCCTAAGAATCATATAAATGGTAAAATTTATAGAACTATAAATACATATTCAATTCATCATTTTGCTGGTTCATGGCTTCCTTGGTATTTTAGAATGGAACAAAAATTTTGGGAGTCTTTGGGATTACGTGATATGCGAATCATTTTGCGTTTTATCAATCTCGTTAAACACGGAACTATCAGAAGTAATGTTACTCCAAAAGAAAAAATCTAAGTAGCATATATGGAAAATAAGATATCAATAATTGTCCCATGTTACAAAGTTACTGATTTTCTTCCTCAGTGTGTAGAGAGTCTGATGAATCAAACCTATAAGGATATTGAAATTATCCTTGTGGATGATGGTTCACCAGACGATACCGGTAAACTTTGTGACGAATATTCAAAGAAAGATAATCGCATCAAGGTTGTACATAAGCAGAATGGCGGGTTGGTTTCTGCCCGAAATGCTGGTTATGATGTTGCTACTGGTGAGTGGATGATGTATGTTGATGGTGATGATTGGCTTGATGCAGATTGTTGCCAGGTTATGCTTGATGCCATTGCTGACAATCCTGATGTAGATATAGTCTTTTGGAAATGTATTCAAGAACTAGGAGAACATTCTATAAAGGGTAAGTGGGAGTGGCCTTGTCAAGAGGCACAGAAACTCTATTGTGGTGATGAGTGTAAGGAACTGGCACGCAACACCTTGGTGTATAAGTCTGGAATTGCTACTGCTTATTGCAAGATGATTCGTGCAGATTATGCACGAAAGAACCATATCAAGCATGATGATAGATTGCGTCAGGGAGCTGAGGGATTGGAGTTTTCTTTGCGTGCTTTCTATCATGCCAATAAAGCTCTTTATGTCAACAACTATTCTTATCACTATCTTTTCAATCCTAATTCTATCTCAAAGAAAGTGGATGAAAAGAATACGAAATATTTGTTGGATTGCTTGAATGTAATCCAAGAAGATATAGAGCATTTTGACCATAAGGATGAGTTTGTTCAGACTCTTTATCAGCGTGTTGCTTATATTGTCATAGCCATCGCAATGAGTACTTATTTTCATCCTTCTAATAAGGATGCCTTGTGGACAAAAGTGTCTAAGTATGCTGCAGTTATTAAGAATAATCAATTGCTGAAAGATTCTGTTTATAAATGCAGTACTCAAGGAATGGATAAGCAACGTAAGCTTACTTTGTTCTTTATCAGAAAGAAAATGTATTTCATGCTTGCTCTTGTGGGTTGGGCAAAACAGTTTATGCTGAAAAGAGGTAAATATAATTATTGATAATTTTGTATGACGAATAAAATAGCACTTGTAACTTGCTACTTCCAGCCTAATTACGGAAGTCAGCTCCAGGCTTTTGCCACTCAGAAGTTCTTTGATGATATTCATGTTCCTAATGAGACTATCATGATTGATGGCTTGAAGGGTGAAATCAACAAGGCAAAGTATAAGTACTTCTTGAGCAAGATATTTGATGCCAATACCATCAAGGATAAATGGGCTACGGTGAAGAAGGTAATAGCTAAGAAAAGTAATCATACTTATGCTTCACATCTTGTGGAGCGATATAATATGTTTGATACCTTCGCTCAGCGTGAATTTCATCTATCAAAGCGCTATGGCTCCTTTGCTGAATTGACTAAGGCGGCCAAAGACTATCAGATGTTTGTGGTAGGAAGTGATCAGCTCTGGTTGCCTTCCAATATTGCTGCCAACTATTATACCTTGAACTTTGTGCCAAGAGACGTGCCAAAGATGGCACTTGCAACAAGCTTTGGTATATCTCAGTTGCCTTCAGCCCAGGCAAAGTTGGCTAAGGAGTTCTTGCCTCGTATCGACTATTGTTCTGTTCGTGAGGTAAGTGGTCAAAAGCTTATCAAGAATTTGATAGGAAGAGATGTTCCTGTGGTATGCGATCCTACGATTTTATTTACTGCCGAGGAATGGGGTGAAGGTATCAGTAAGGAGCGATTCATTAAGGAGAAATATCTGCTCTGCTATTTCTTAGGTAATAATCCTATCCAACGTGAGTTTGTCAAGAAGGTAAAGGCTTTGACGGGGTATAAGATAGTACAGTTGCAGCATTGTGATGAGTTTATCGCCAGTGATGAGAATTTCCCAGATGAGGCTCCATATAATGTTGGTCCGAAGGAGTTTGTCCGATTGATTCGTGATGCTGAGTATGTGTTTACGGACTCGTTCCATTGCTCTGTATTCTCTATGCTTCATGCCAAGAAGTTCTTCACTTTCCGCAGATATAATAACGATAGTATTGTTTCTACCAATGGCCGTATCTATTCTTTGCTTTCATTGGTGGGCGAAGAGAAACGTTTGCTGAAGGGTGACGAAGATCCAAATGGTATGCTGCAGTTGGATATTGATTATGGAAAGGTTCATGAGAAGCTGGCTGAACTGCGCCAGTTTACCAAAAACTTTGTTTTTGATGCATTAGATAAATCTGGTATCAAATATGATAGAGATTAAAGATAAGAAGGATTGCTGTGGCTGTTGGGCATGTGAAAACGCATGCCCAAAACATTGCATTTCGATGGTGGAGGATGAAGAAGGTTTCCGCTATCCTCAGATAGATAAGGTTACCTGCATCGATTGCCATCTGTGTGAGAAGGTGTGTCCTGTAATCAACGCTAAGGCGGATGTTGTAAAGGAGCAAAAGGCTTTTTTGCTGCAGCACAAGGATGAGAAGGTGTTGCATGAAAGTGCTTCTGGTGGTGCTTTTACTGCAATAGCTTCATACGTAATAGAACGTGGTGGTGTTGTCTTCGGTGCCGCTTATGACAAGGATTTTCAGGTAACTCATCAGTATGTTGAGACATACGAGGATTTGAAAATCTTCAGAAACAGTAAGTATGTACAGAGTTTGATGGGTAATGCCTATCAGCAGGCTAAGGATTTTTTGAAACAGGGAAGAATGGTATGTTTCAGTGGAACACCTTGCCAGTTGGAAGGACTGTTGAACTATCTTAGGAAACCATACGAAAATCTTGTAACTGTGGATGTGATGTGTCATTCTATTACCTCTCCTAAAATTTTCCGTATGTATGTGGAAATGCAAAAGGAGAAGTATGGGGATGATATTGAGAATATCATGTTCCGTGATAAAAAGCCATACGGATATAAGTATTCTTCTATGAGTGTGTATCGTGGAGGAAAGCAGGTTTATAAGGAAGGTGTGGAGACGGATGTTTATCTGCGTTCTTTCTTCTGTGATATGAATGTACGTCCTAGTTGCTTCGATTGCAAATTCAAGAAGCAGCATCATTTGACTGACTTTACTATATGGGATTGCTTCGATGTGCGCAAATTTAGTAAGGAAATGGATAATGACAAGGGTGTTACTCGTATCTTGACTAACACCGACAAGGCAAATCAGATTTTATTGGATATGAATAAGGTAGCAAGAATCATAGAGATTCCTATTGGAGATGCTGTGTCTGGTGTAAAAGAGATGTTGCATTCTGTCAAGATGAATCCTCGAAGAAGTGCATTCTATCAGGAGTGTTCTGAAGAAATCGGGGGGGGGTAAAATTTTGCAAAAATATTTCCCTGTATCGACAAGAGCTATATTGGAAAAGAATTTCCGTATTGCGTTGTGCTGGTTAGGTATTTATTCGTTTATTAAACGGTTTGCAAAATCCATCATTAAAGATTTGAAGCGTTCATAGTTTCTTATTCTTTTATCATCTAGTTTTGATTTTGCATACCGCAAATAATCAAAAGATAGATGATAGAGATTAAAGATAAGAAAGATTGCTGTGGTTGTTGGGCATGTGAAAATGCATGTCCAAAACATTGCATATCAATGGTAGAGGATAAGGAAGGATTCCGTTATCCTCAGATAGATAAGGATACCTGTATCGATTGCCATCTGTGTGAGAAGGTGTGTCCAATTATAAATGTTAAACCGGAAGAAGAAAAGCCTCAGAAAGGTTATCTGCTCCAAAACAAAGATGCTAAGGTTCTTGCGGAAAGTACGTCTGGAGGAGCATATACTGCTATAGCCAAGTATGTATTAAAACAAGGTGGTGTTGTCTTCGGAGCCGCTCTCAATGAACATAATGAGGCAAGACATATCTATATAGAAAGTGAGGATGAACTTTGGAAATTCCGAAACAGTAAGTATGTGCAGAGCCTGATAGGTGAGACATATCAACAGGCTAAGGAATTTTTGAAGCAAGGTCGTTTGGTATGTTTCAGTGGTACTCCTTGCCAGATGGAAGGTTTGGTATCATACCTTAGAAAGCCATACGATAATTTGATTGTCGTTGATGTGGTATGTAGAGCCGTTCCATCACCTAAGGTGCTTCGTAAATATATAGAATATCAATCCTTGACATATGGAGAAGACTTAAAGAATCTGAAGTTTAGAGATAAGAAATTCTATGGTTACAAGTACTCGAATATGAGCTTTGACTCTGTGAAAGGTTCTTATCATGCTGGTATTGATAGCGATCCTTGGCTTCGCTCGTTCTTCTCTGGCATCAATGTAAGACCAAGTTGTTATGCTTGTAGATTCAAGAAGCAGTATCGTGTGACTGACTTTACAATATGGGATTGCTTCGAGGTGTACCAGTATAGTAAGGAGTTGGATAATGATAAAGGTGTAACAAAAGTTCTTGTTCATTCAGCCAAGGCTGAAGAAATTATGAAAGCCATAGAAGCAGATGCCTATATAAAAGATGTAGGAGTTGAGAAACTGATAGCTGGTGTACATGAGTTGACTGCTCAGCCCAAGAATAATCCTAAGCGCCAAGCATTCTTTGAAGACTTAGATAGTCTTTCACCTAAAGAGTGTTTCAATAAATACTTTCCTGTTACTTTCAGAACCAAGATGGAAAAGCATATTAGAATCTTAATGTTGCAGTTGGGTATCTATAAGCAATTCCGTATGTTGGTGAAGAAGATTGTGGGGGAAGTGAAAAGATAAAGAGATGATTGATGATCTGATTCGGTTTTGCCTTGATAAGGCGATGACTTCATATTATGCAGCAATGGAAGAACAAGTTTCAATAATAGTATCAATCATTACGGCTTTATTGACCGGAGGATTTATTATTTTGTTCTTGGATAATCAACATGTCGGGGCAACAGTGATTGAAAGATACCACTTTGTTATGCAACCTTTCATGCATCGATTGAGTAACTATTTCAAGTTTTTATCTTCTGCTACTACTTATTTTTCTATAGCAAAAGGTACAAAGAAGGATGAAGCCGAATACGTTTTCAAATTCAATGACTTGATGGATAAACTGGGACATTATGCTTATCCGTGCATTATGTCTGGGCAAGATTATCCTGCGTCGAAGTTTACTGCAAAACAGTTGGAAAGCATTTGTAATGACATCAATAATGTTTGGTATTATTGGGATAGAAAACAGAACTATATGATAGATTACTGTTCGTACGATACGAAGAAGGCAGAACAATTTGGTACACTTGGTAGGGAAAGCCTTAATGAAGTATTTCCTCTGAAGTATAATGAGCAAGAGTTTTCTTTGAGCCTTATTAGTGATGTCTCTGGGACATTTTTTGCAGAAATTTATCAGCCTATACAACATGTTCCTTATGAATATGAATATTGGTGTAAACAAGAAAAATTCTTTCAAAAGACAACCTATAGTATAATAGGATTATGCCTGTTTACATTATTGATAATACTTCTATTAAGATACTTTGTACCATTGTGGGTTATGAATATACTAACGGTTTTATGTGTTATTACACTTGTTTATAGCCTATATAAGTTTACAAAGTTGGAGAAATTAGCAAGAGAATTATTTAGATAAAAATAAATATATGAGAATTTTGCATATAGCAGAATGTGCAGGAGGCGTAGAGCGTTATCTCCAGATGCTCCTGCCACGATTAGAGAAAAAGGGAATAAAGCAGTATTTCATCTGTTCTCTCAATTATGATAAAAGTACATATAGCAAGATGGTGGATGGTGTGAAGCAAATGGATCTTATGCAATCATTCTCACCATTGAAAGTGATTGCTAAAGTTAGAGCTATTCGCCAGGAAATCAAAAAGGTTAATCCTGACATCCTGTATTGTCATAGCAGTTTTGCTGGTGGCTTAGGACGTATGGCTGCCATAGGCTTGCATTGTAAGGTGGTTTACAACCCACATGGTTGGGCTTTTAACATCAAGTAAATTTTAATCAGATGAAACTAAAAAGTATAATATATCTGTGTTTGGAGAAAATCTTATCTCCTTGCACAGACAAGATTGTTTGTATCTCTAAGGCAGAAAAGGCTTCGGCAGAGCGTGAACATATTGCCAAGGATGACAAGCTAGCTTTGATTCCAAATGGTATTGATGTGAGTGCAGTGAGGAATGCTGTGGCTAAGACTAGAAGGGAATTGGGTATTGCGGAAGATGCTTTTGTGGTTGGTATGATAGGAAGGCTTTCTCCACAGAAGGCACCTGATGTTTTTATCCGTGCAGCCAAGTTGATACATGACGAGATTCCTAACTCTGCATTCATCATTGTGGGAAGTGGCGAAGAAGAGGAAGAAGTCAAGGCCTTTGCCAAAGAGAATGGTTTGGAACTTGTAATAACCGGTTGGACTGATGAGCCATATAGCTACTTGAAAGTATTTGATGTAGCGATGCTCTTATCAAGGTGGGAAGGATTCGGATTGGCTGTTGTTGAGTATATGGCAGCTGAGAAGAATGTTGTTGCCACAAAGATTGATGCCATCCCTACATTGGTAGATGATGGTGTTGATGGCTTGTTGGTGGAAATGGATAATCCGCAAGATGCCGCAGAAAAGGTTCTCTGGTTATATCGTCATCCAAAGGAAGCTACAGAAATGAAATCCAAGGCATTGAAGAAAGTGATAGAGAATTATGATATTTCAAGAGTTGTTAATCAACATGTTGAAATGTTTGAGGAACTTACTGGAGGAAAGTAGGTTTTAAATATTATGAATGATATTTTTGTTACTCTACAGTATTGTTTAGGATATAAGGGGGATATAAGCGATGTTGTTGATAGTATGGATTGGCAGAAACTGTATTCCTTTGCTTCTAAGCAAGCGATATTGGGGCTTTGTTTTGATGGTATAGAGCGATTAGGAAAAGAATACCCAGAGGAATTGAAGCAGAATCCTATGGGAAGGGAATTGCTGATGACTTGGATGGGTAAGGCACAACAGATTCGCAGACAGAACATGAAGGTGAATACTGTTGCGAGCAAGCTCTATTCGATGCTTAGAAAGGACGGATTACGATGTTGCATATTGAAAGGACAAGGCAATGCGCTGATGTATCCGAATGCGTATTCCCGAAATCCGGGAGATATTGATGTCTGGGTGAATGCAAGCAGAGAAGAGATAACAGAATATGCTAAGTGTCATTTTAAACTGGAAGATGATATAAGGTTTCATCATCTTGAAACAACAATGGATGATGTACCTGTTGAGCTGCATTTCTTCCCAGGCATCATGAATAATCCTGTCTATAATGCACGTTTACAGAAATGGTTCAAGCGAAATGCAGATTTGCAGTGCTCAAATGTTGTTAGCCTACCAGATGGTATTGGAGAAATAGCTATACCAACGACGGCATTCAACGTGGTTTATCAGTTGACACATCTATATCACCATTTCTTTGATGAAGGAATTGGAATGAGGCAAATTATTGATTACTACTTTGTAGTGAATAATGATGAGTTATTAGTGATTAGGGCTACTTTGCAAAGAGAATTAAAGCATCTTGGATTGTGGAAGTTTGCAAGGGCGGTGATGTATGTGCTGCATGAGGCATTGGGACTATCAGAGGAGAAGATGATAGCTCCGATGGATGAAAAGCGAGGAAAGGTGTTGCTGACAGAGATACTGAATGGTGGCAACTTCGGACAGCACTTCACCAAGTATGGACATTTCACACAACAAGGAATGGCTAAGAAATACTTTCTGAAGATATGGAGAAATATGCACTTCGTGCGATATTATCCTGCCGAGGCTCTTAGTGAGCCTATCTTCAGAACTTGGCATTTCTTCTGGCGGAAGAAGAATAAGAAATAATAGATCTACGGGCGAACGGCTCCCTCTCCCATTTTTTGAGCTACTTTTCGGTGATGGAGCTTAGTAGCCCGTTTTTAAAATTTTCAAGATTTAACTACTTATGAATGGAATAAGCATTGATAAAGAATGCCTGCCTAAGTTGCCTACTGGCATTCGTGGACTTGACAAAGTATTGTATGGTGGCATAGATGTAAATGTCTTGAAAGCTTTGCTTATAGGTGGCAAAGTTATTACAAGGACTCCTTTGGTTATTGCCATTAAGGGAAGTGAAGATGACAACGATAAAAGTATGCTTGCCATGCAAATGCTTTATGGCATAGCCCAGTCTGTAGAAAAGATAAAGGCTGATTATCAACATATAAATAATGGTTGGAATCAACCTGTCATGTATTCCACATATTATCAAACGCATAAGCTTGATGATATGTTCTTGGATTACTTTATTTCTTCTTCACTTCAAGAGATACTCAGAAAGAAAGCCTCGAAAGACGCGAACGTCAATCTTAGCTCCAATATTTTTACCAATCTACTGTTTGATAGTTCCAATATCTTATGCCAAGACATTTCTACAAATGCCAATATTCCATACACTGCTGTAGCCAACAAAACTGATGCTATGATAGGAGATGGCATCATCTATTATAACAGACGGACTAACTCGCTTCATGTAAAGGCTGATTTGACTGCGGACGATAACAAGTACAATCAAGTGTATTTAAGGAAGTTTGATTCAATCAATGAGTATAGCCAGACGTATAGTAATAAGCAACAAGACGCTTTATTCTATAAATATACGGGGGTGCATTTCTTGCCTTTTTCAATGATAGGAAAACTCACTTATAGCCAGTTGACTACAAGTATTGCTAATCCAAAAGAACTGATTGCTGTGGACTTGTCTGCATACAAGGATTTGGCAGTAACTAAAATAAACGGTTTGCTGAATCTGTTGCATGGTGCTAAAATCGTAATCTTGGTTGTGGACTCTACTGCAGAGATACCAGAAAATCGTGTGAACATGATGATGGAATTGTCACAAAAAGTAGATCATAAGTTCGTTTTGAAGTATTTGCAGATCACCAAGAGCGACAGTCAGGACTTTGCACCAGGATTGCACCAATACAAGAAACGAGATTATGGAATTGAAGTATATCCTCGCAAAGAACTGTACCTTTATGAGCGAAGATACCTGCAACGTGCGCTGGTATATACACATGCTGATGCCTTGACGGATACTTACCAGCAATACATGAAGCTTCAGAAGTATTATATTGATACTCCTACAACGACTTACGAGGACTATGAGGCTGATATTGCCTCGGAGGAGAATAAACCATTCTATGCCATTTATCCGAAGAACTACATGGAGCAGATGTCAATCGACTTGCTCAACAGGGTGTTTATTCCTATCAATCCACTTCGTAACTTGCTGCATAAATCAAAGAACGAAACGGAGTTTATCGAGAACGAGTACATGTATGGCAATGCTGGCTTTGTGACGGCAGTCATAGGAAAGGCTAATACTTATAAGCGTTTCTTGACTTTCGGTGGCATTTTTGGCTCTGCCTGTGCGGAAGACCACACCTTGATTATCATGATGAACAAGGAGGAAATGGTTACAAGAAGACGCTTGGCTTGTCCTGCCCGTCCGCTATGCGGAGACAGAGACAAGGCTTGCCGCAGTTGTTATCACTATATCCACTTCATGAATATCTGTATGGGAAACATTACGCCAGAAGAATTTCTGTATTATCTGGAAAGACAGATAGAAGTGACATACGATGGCGACCAGAAAAAGCATATCAGAAGAATAGTGATAGACGATTTGCAGATATTAGACTTCTGCTTCCCAAGATTGAACGATGGCTTGTTCTTGGCAGCATTGGCGGAGTTGTGCCGTGAGCATGACATCATCCTTTATATCTTGTGCGACATCTCGGGAAAGATGCTTCCTCCCTTACGTGCCTTGGCTGACAATGTGATAATCACTCAAAAGGACAAGAAGGATGGGCACCCACTGATTTTCGTAGAGAAGTTCGCTGGCTACACCAATACGCCGAGTAAGATGTATTGTGGAAAGGTAAAGAACGTGAACAAGCTATTCAGATGTGTGGAGAAAGATGGTATCAATTCTTTCGAACTCCAAACAAATATTGTGGAGCTTGAAGATATGGATGAAAACCAATTTATGAACTAAGATAATACCACAAACTTATGTTGGATACTAAAGATTTTTCATGGAAAGGCTTGTCGAAGGAAGATAAGATAACCTTCATAGCCACTGTTGTATGTCCGATAGTAACTTTATTGGGTACAGCCGCTTCTTTCTTTATCAGGACAGTCAAACAGTTCTTTGGCTTTTCCATTGATGGCTGTATCTCTTGGTTATATTTCCTGCAAGCAGCTTTCGTCGCAATCTCGTTTTTGTTTATCTGGCAACACAGAGATTCTATCTTGCGAAAACTGACACAGAAGGAAGGGTTGCTCAGAAACTACCTGCAAAAGGAATGCCATCTGCGGAATGAAGAGGAGTTTACCATGGATGACAGGTTTGCCGTCATCAAGGAGACTATAGAGAAATTCTACCGATGGTGGATGGTGATATGGGTGGTATGGTTCATCTATTATGGGATGCTGTTTCTAAACAGTTTGTTCACTTTCCAAGATGCATGTGCATTTCTGAATACACATGCTCTGTTCTGGGTAAGATGCGTTGTCGATTTTGTCACCAGCTGCCTCTTGTTCTTGATATATCTGACATTGAACAATGTGACAGTGGCGAAGAGGTTTCGTCAAGACTATCATTCATTTGACTTTAAAATCGGTTCGGTATTCTTGTTTGTCGCTGTCATCATTATAGGGACATTTCTGATATATTGCGCTTCTATGGCAGAGGTAAGCCACATGTTTGCACCTATGCTGATGGTTAGTCTGACTCTTGGCATATTCTCTACCTTCACCTTTGTGTTGATGCTCGGAAAGCTGAACAGTTTCTATCTTCAGATACCGATATTCTTGAACATCATGGTTTATCTGTATGCTATTGCGCAGATTTTCACGCCCTTGGATCTGTTGGCAAATGGATGGCAAAACTTGCGTGATGGCTTTGTGATAACCACCATGCCTTTTGAGGTACATGGAAAGGAACTGGACTACAAAATCTTTAATGTGGTCGTGTCATCGCCATGTATAGACCAAGCCATTCAAGCGTACTTGGATAAAATACATATTATCTTCCTTTGTATCACGCTCATCGGAAAGATGTGTCTTGCATACGTTATTTACTGGACGGTATATAAGTCACGTTTTATTTATTTCGTGGTGACGAAGAGCATGGCATTGACAGAGACACCGGAGAAGCTGATGGTGTTTTGGAAGTATATCGGGAAGAGTGAGGATTGAATGAATGACAAAATGAGAGTATTGAGAACGATACACCCGGTAGGGCACGGAGGTTTCTTTACGGAAGAACTCTGTGGGGGAAACGATTGCTTTAATGTTGTTTATGATTGTGGCACTCGTAATGGTACCATGTTGTTGGAGCGAGAAATCAACAAGGCTTTTAACAGGAAGCTGTCTGTTGACCTATTGTTTATCTCTCATTTTGACAGAGACCATGTGAGTGGACTGAAGGAACTGGCGAGAAGAAATCTCCTCAATAGCAGTACCAAAGTGGTGATGCCTTTCCATTATCCATCCTATTTTGTGATTCTCAATCCGTTCCTGTATGCTTATTATGAGCAATGCATGTTGATATTGAGAAGCACAGGGGCTACGATAGTGGAAGTCGAGGAGCTGAATCCTTTCGAGGATGAATATGACCGTTATCTTGATAGACCTCATGCTAGTGATGTTTCTTTTGAACAGCTAAGGGGCAGTATTCCAAGCGGTAGCAGAATTACCCTATCTCCGAAATGGATTTATATTCCTTTCAACCTGAACGACTCCAAGAACTTTGTAGATAGATTCGAGGACGAGGTGAAAAGGCAGCTGGGGATGGATATCAACGATATGTCGCCTATGGATCTGGAGCAGAATGCGGATATAATCAGGGGCATTTATCAACTGATGGGAAAGAAGAATGCAAGAAGTTTCAATATCAACAGCAACTCCTTGATAGTGGTATCTATGCCTACAGGAGATGTGAATAGTTGCTATACAACTATTGCACAGCGTAAGTATGCAGTAGATGCTGCGACTGCGGTATATACTGGTGATGCCTATTTGAAAGACTTCACCAATGGAAGCTTGCCGTTTAGGTATTATTCTGCATTGAAGAGGGTATTGAGTAAGTGTGTTCACTATCCTGTCGGCTTGTTTCAAATCCCGCATCATGGGAGCAACAACAATTATGATTTTCTGTTGATGAACGAAGCTGCTCTATGCCAATTCGCTTTCTGCTGTCAAGATGATAGAGATAAGATGCAGGGTACGACAAGGAATGTGTGCAATGACCTTGGCGGTATTGCAAAAGTGATGCTTCATGTGGTGGATGAGAATGGAGGAAGTGAAATTGTGCAGGAGATAGAGGGATGAGAGAAACCTTAGGCCTGTATATTGCGGATACTACGGGCAGTATAGCGATTGCCTTTCTCATACCGCTGGTATGTTATGGGGTGACTGCAATGCTGAGATACGCTTCGACTAGTGTCACGAGAGGCTGAAAGAGTGATGATTTTTGGGAAATGCTCCTCTTCCTTATAATAAGTTTGGTTTATGGGATGAGGCTTTATAAAAATATTACCTTACGAGAATGCAAGAGCTGGGTGGATGGGAGGATAGTCGTAAGGAATCCACAAATCGGGTGGACTAATGTATTTTATAAATCTTATAATTTTTTTTATTATGGTATTAAAAAGAATGTGTTAGGTCGGGCATAAAGTTGCCCGACTCATCGAGAAGGTGAAAGGGCAGAGTATTGAGGAGTCTGCCAAGTGTATAATCGCAATTTTGGACTTATCAAGTATTGCAATCAAGTTGTACTTCGGTGTTCCAATTGGTTATGTTGACGTGTTCAACGCTGGTCAAGATGTCATGTCGATTGTGTAGTACATCAAACAGGTGATTCAAACTCATGTTTGACACCGGGGAGGCGGTTCGCCGTCTCCTTTATTATGTTTTTTATAAGTATTCATTATGAAATATTCCATAGAACAATCAGAAATAACAGAACGAACAGAACAGATAAACAAGTTTGCTCTATTGGTTGATTTGTTTAATAAAAAAGCCGTTGATAGAGAAACTTTCATGGCTGAATTGTCAAAAATTGAGCAAACAGACTGGTCAAAAGAAAATCTGTTTAATCAGTTAATTGGATATTGTGTTCTTGGAGATGCTTATGGGATTTTGAAAAGCCGAGAGTTGGATTTCAGAAAGGCGTACTATACCAATGAATATGTCTATAAGGAAGTAAGCTGCTACCATAATGTACAATATTTGATTACTCGTGTAAAAAGAGAAGAATGGGCAGCATTGTATCTTAATGCTTTCAGAGCATCATGCCGTGCTTATTTGTGTTTAGCTAATGCTTATGATCATCTTGGAAGATTCTGCGAAGCTCAACAATACTACAGAATGGCATTGCAAGATAGCAACAATAACCCAAAGGTTGAAGTTAATCAGGGTTTTGCCTATGCTAATATGCATGCATTTTGGACAGAAGAAGAACCTTTCATTGTAAGAAAGGCTCAGCAGATAATAAGAAAGTACCAACATCTTTTTGATGGTCATTCACCTTATTTCAGACAGATTTGTTCATGGCCCTCTCCTTCTTTTGATGCACCATTAATTGATTATGACAATATCCAAGATGGTGAATACGAAAAATGGATATGTCAACATTATCTGAGAATTAATCGTTTTAATGATGTTGAACCTGATTCTATGCTGTCATTACATGATAATGTAAAACTTCCAGTTATAGTTGACACATCTGAGAAAAAAGCTCTTTATGAAAGCACTTTTGAAGAAATAAAAGGTAGTTTTATCAGTACTCGGAAGCTTCTCTATAGTATTATAAATGAGGATGAAAATAGTATGAATATAGAGCTGTTAAAAATGGCATATAAGAACTTTTATTCCATATTCGATAAGATAGCCATGTTTTTATCCAATTATCTTGATATTAAATTAAAATCCTATGAGGTAGATTTTGCCAAAATATGGAATTGTAAGAATGGAGGTATTCGACAAGAAATCCTGGAACATTCACAAAATATGTCTTTATTAGGCTTGTATAACATCAAGTTGGATGTTTATGGAATGAAAACAGATTGGTATGTTGTTGATGAACAAACAAAGGACTTGAAAATGATACGCAATTATATGGAGCATAAGTCGATAATTATTAAGGACGAGCCAATGACTCATACAGAATACCAATTAACCATTTCGAAACAAGAATTGGAATTTAATACTATTAGGTTGGCGCAACTTGTTAGATGTGCAATTATATACTTGTGCAATTTTGTTTTGCACGCAGAATATGGCAAACATCACTCATGAAAGATATTGACATGATTAATATAGAACGCCCTTGGATGAAATCTATTTCTATGATGGATGGCAACGAAGTAATGACTTCTCGTGGATTTAAATTGATTGGGCTAAAATTGTATTCTCCTAATGATGAGAATGCTATTTACCATGCCAAAATGATGCAAAAGTCTCTGTATGGTCGTGAAGATTGGCTGTATATCAATGATGGCTTTTCTATATCAGGCGATGTTGAGAATGGTTTTAATGTGGCAATACGAGAGGATGCTTTTGATTCCGAATTCCTACTATACTCACCAGAGTATGGAGTAAAAGTGAGTATAAGTGCCATTGTTGGTCAAAATGGTACAGGCAAAAGTACCATCATAGACATGATATTGAGGACTCTCAACAATCTTTCGGCAGCCATTTTGGGTGAAACATTCAATTATTCGAGTGCCCAGCATCTTCATTACATAGACTATGTGTATGCTTCGGTTGCCGTCTATTTGGATCATGAGGTAAAAATACTTACTGTAAAAGGTAGAAATGTCATTATATCAACCATTGGCGAGAATACCCATTGTGACACCATCAAAATACTTGAAGAACAATCTGAGGGAGATGTTGATGAACCATTGAAATACCAAAAAGGCAAACATGCTTATCTAAGTGAATGGTTTTACACCATTGTAAGCAATTATTCTCTCTATGCTTATAATTATCGAGATTATGATAGTGAGAGAACGTCTGCTGCAAAATTAGAAAGGTTGTATGACGATATAGAACATTTGAAGAATGAGGATTATTTTTGGTTAAAAGGGGTGTTTCACAAGAATGATGGCTATCAAACTCCTGTTGTTGTTCACCCTATGCGCGAAGAAGGCTATATCAATGCCAGCAAGGAAAATATGCTAGGTAAGAATAATCTTGTAAATCTTGCGTTTTATGAGGTCTTGGATAAGGATGAAGAAGGAATGACTATTCGAGAATTTCCTTTGCGAGTCATCAATAATACATATGAGGTTGTAGGTTTCACGTTTAAATATAAGGAAGAAAATGAATATGAGGGATTCGAAGAACTATATTTAGGCAAACTTCTCTCTGCAAATAAGAATAAAGACGAGAAGGAATACCTGAAACAAAGATTTGTTTCTATGGTAAATCCGATTTGTAAGTTTTGGGCAAAACAGATGCGGCTCATTCTTAAAGAAGATGTTGAGACCTTACCAAATTTAAAACGACAGGCATGGGATTATGTGGCATACAAGACATTGAAGATTATTCAAACATATAAACCATATGAAAGTGATTGGGAATGGCTAATTGGTGACAGATATGATGAAAAGAAGATTAAACGTTATATACACGATTTACTCCATGATCAGACACATAGGACGAAGAAACTTCGTCAACAATTAGCTTTCTTGGTATTTCTGGACACAGAAGAGTATTATGCTATTCGTACGGGAGTCGTTCTTGCCAATGAGGTAGATGCATTCATAAAAACAAATGAAGGTATGTTCTTTTACGAAAGTGAAAAGAAACGTAATAAACCTACTGCAGATTTCAAATTTCAAAAGGAAGACTTATTACCTCCACCTATCGCTGATGTTACATTGATGATTGTAAAACGTGAAGACAAGAAGGCATTTGAGAGTAACCCCAAGTCTGTTGGGTTGATACCATTTACAGGATTAAGCTCAGGAGAAAGACAAATTGCCTATACATTAGGGAATGTGTTGTATCATCTTGTCAACATAAACTCAACACTACAAGATGATTCCATAGAAAAAGACCATTTGTCATTTCTAAAATATCATCACGTATGTATGCTTATGGATGAAGTTGAACTGTATTATCATCCGGATTTACAACGTAAATTTGTGAAACTTCTGCTGAGTTCAATCACCTCAGTACCTCTTGAAAATATTTATGACATCAATATCACTTTAGTTACTCATTCACCATTTGTGCTGAGTGATATACCGCGAAGCAACATCCTATGTCTGCAAAAAGGAGAAAGTGAAAAACAAAGTGGGCAAACGTTTGGAGCTAATATTGTTGACATGCTAAGTGAATCATTCTTTTTGCAAGGGACTATGGGTGATATAGCTCAATCATGTATCAATGACGTTGTTGACTTTTATTTCATGCATAGAAGGTATCAAGAATCACTAAGAGAAAACGAAAACAAGCAAGAATGGCACATTGATGATGATATGAAACTTGATAAAGCATTCGAGAAGCAGAAATCCAAATTTGATTATGTTACCAGTATCATTGGTGAAGAGTATCTCCAGAAGGAACTTAGGGAAATGTATGATGAGCTAGTGGATTTTTATGACAACAAAGAATGAAAGCAATTGAATATCCATCCAAAGGGAGTAAAGAATTTGCCAATTTAGTCTATGACTATAAGAGTATTTTCTCCACAGATTTAGCAGATAGAGTTACGAAACGAGGAAAAAAAAGACTCGGACTTGAATCAAAATGGAAGAATTGGAAACGCAAATACGGATGCATAAGAGCATTGAATAATTCAGTTGAAGACTTGTTGACAATGGATTTCGAGGGCTTGGTATTATTCTATGAGACATTTCTTCGAGTTTGTTCCAAAAAGAGATTTACATCTAAAAGTTTACATGACTTACATGAGATTTTCAAGTATACGAATAAATACGATTCAAAAATTTCTGCATTTTTTAAGAGACATGCTGATGAACTAAAGATCTATACATGTCATTATTGCGATATGGCTTATATCAATGTGTATACAGAAAACAGCAAAAGTATAGCTAAGAGCCAATTTGATATAGACCACTTTTTGCCAAAAGGAAAATGTCCTCCTGTAGCATTGTCGTTATTCAATTTCGTTCCTTCATGTCCTGTTTGTAACGAGCGAATAAAACGTGAAGACTTACCATATGTGAATCTTAATGAACTAAAATTTCTTAGTCCTTCGTCCTTTGCTTTTGATTTACACAAAAGGATTAAAGTTAAGTTAGGGCATTCAAAAAGTTCACGTAAGGATTTCATTTATTTTGTTGCAAAATACCCTTATGACAGATATGTTGATTTTTTCCACTTACAAGAGCGATATGATTATCATAAAATTGAAGCATTGCGATTGGAGAAACTAAAAAAGAACTATTCAAGGAGTCAGATTGCACAAATTGCTAAATGCCTACACCGGACAGAAAAGGAAGTGAAAGAGGATATTTTCAACCAAAGATATATGCAGAATAAGCATCGTTGTTTTGCAAAATTTACTGTTGATATTTTGAACCAATGATAAATTATGAATACAAACACTCAAATAGACAAGATAGATAAAGTACTCTCGAAAATATCGGGCAAGGAGATGAAAGGCTTTGTTCGACAGTATGCAGCCACGCATGAGGACTTTGCTACCGCTTTGGTGGAAAAGTATTGGAAGCCGGAGCGTGGTAACTATAAGGAGCAGGTGGAGGCTTGCTTTGCCCATGCTGGTGTGTTGGGTAAGAGATTCGGGCAACCCCAACTGGACTGGAGGAAGATAGAGCAAGACCTGGGGGCAATGATGAGGAAAGCCAAGAGCATGAAGAAGAAAGGTAACCTGATTGATGCTGCCTTGATAGCTGGATATGTGATGACTATCACTTGCCGAGAGTTCAAGCACGACCACTTGGCTTATACTCCTGCCAGGTATGATGTGTGGGCAGAGGAAAACAAGGTGTTGAAGGACATTGTCACCCAGTCGGCAGACATGGTGAGGGAGTTGCTGATCAATAGTGATGAGATAGAGGAGGATTCCCGTTTGGGTATGCTTGGAGAGATAGCTGAGCAATGTGAGGAAATAGGCGATAACTATTTCATGCGCTTAGAGTGGTTTGTGGATGAGGCGATGCCATTGCTTTGCGGTGATGATGAAAAGGCGTATCTGGCTCATATCAGCAAGCGATTGAAAAACAAGAAAGAGAAATATTTTCATTATCGCTATTACATCCAAAAGGCGGATTACTGGGCAGCCCATGGTAAGCGTGAAAAGGCAGAGAAGCTGATGTGGGAGAAACGAGATGATGAGAATATCCGTGACCATTATATCGACAGCCTTATAGAATGGGGCGAGTATAAGAAAGCTGTTGAGGTGATAGACGACAACAAAGACGACTTTCACTCCTACTCCAAGAAATGGGAAGATAAAGTGGTGAAGGCATTGAAACTGTCTGGTGATAAGGATTGGCTGATAGAAGAATGCAAGGAACGATTTATCGTCAGTGGATATCGAATCAAATATTACGAGGCTCTGAAGGAGGTGATAGACAGAAATGAATGGGCAGCCTTCTTTGATGAGCTTTGGAAAATGCCCGATTGGGAGCATGACTATGAGGATGCAGAAGCCAAGATCCTCATCAAGGAGGAACGGTTGGACTTGCTCAAGGATATGTTTGTACATAAGCATTGGAACCTGTGGGAAATTTATCCGGAATATATCAAATATGTACCCAAGAAAGACCATGCCTTTGTGGGTGAGATACTATTCAAGGACATCAAGAGATTGGCTTTGCTCAAAGAAAAACCAAAGGAGTTCAACTGGTTGTTGGGACAAATAGAGCGCGTGATGAGAAAGTCTGCTGCCGTGGATAAAATTATCAAGAATGGCATCAGACAGCTTATTGCGGATTATCCCGACAAATATTATTTCAAGAGTTATCTGGGAAGCATTTTGTAGTAATGTTGAATGTTGAGTGTTAAATGTTAAGTGTTGAATGTTTAATGTTGATTTTTTAAGGCTAATATTATGACAAGAGAAGAATTTGCAGAGAGATGGCAGCAACAGCATTATCCAACGATGGATTTACGGGCTGAGGTGCCTTTCTATTACGACATATATCAAAGGATTTGCTCCGTTGCGAAAGATGGAAGCAAGAAAATCAATGAGTTTTATGTCATCCAGATACTGTTGTATGTGGAAAACATGGGACATCTGAAATTGGACGGCGTATATGCCCAGCTGTACCGACGTTCGGAAGATATGGTGGGGCATTGGTGCGGACTGATGGAGTTGTCTGCTCCAACAGTGAACGCAGTGAAGGTGATAGTGGGTGAAGCCATTGGAAAAGTTCCAGAGAGCGGTCTTGTGAAATGGGTACAAGAGAGTGTGGCATCTCATGATTTCAACGAATTGAAGTCTGTGGCTTTGTTCTTTGCCCATGCTGACTTAGCTGTCGGTTTGCTCTTTCCAAATAGTCATTACCGAGAAGAGGTATATCTGCAACTCTTCAATGAGGATAGCAGGATTGCATCCAACATGGTGTCCTCTGACTTTGCTTTCAACTGGAAGGATAAGGAAGGAGTAACGGTGATGCAGCGCCTCGGACATTGCTTTGAGCGAATGGGAGATGCGGTTACGGCACATTCCCTTTCCACTATCCGAGGTATTCGATTGGACTGTTATCGTGTGGTGGCATCGAAGGATGGCAGGTTGACCTTGATGAACAAGGATAACGAGCAGTACGCTCCTGTTGTTGTCACGACTCCCATTCCTGAGGGACATCAGGAGATGTGCCTGATCTGCCAGATGGTGGGCTGGAATGGTGAGTATTATATCAATGGTTCTGGTATGTGGATGGATATGGCTGTCTATGAAAGATGGGACAATAAGAAACTTTGGGATGGTGTCGAGGAGGATGAGCGTGATGACTGTTCTTGTTCCTACTTCACGACACCTTCAGGTGAGCATGTAAGCTGCTATGAAGATGCTTATGGCGAGGAAGATCCTGATGAGATTTCAGACTTCGATTTATGGGGAAATCTTGATTTCCATCTTGGTGAGGATCCTATTGAGGCGGAAGCAGCAAGGAAGCGGAAGCGAAATAGAGAGGAAGGCCGAAAGCAACCGAATTACAAGTACAAGCCTACAGGTAAGAGTCCTTCACAATATTTTGTAAGAAAGATCAATGAGGTGTTTAAGTGGACGGTGGAGGATTCCACAGACCTCAACTATGGTCTGCGTGTGTTGGAAGGTTGGATGAAGCAAGCGCATGTCTATCTGAAAGGCAACAACTATGCTTATGCTCATTTTATCGCCTCGTCTATTGTCTTCAGTGGTGCCAACTACTCAGATTGGTATATCGCAGACTATCCGAAACAGGCTACTCGCATGAAGAAGATTGTGCGTGATGGCTATGAGGTGGTAATGGAGACATTGCTACACGACCCATCCAACTGGCGAGAAGCCTTTGTGAAGATGTTGAAGCAATTGAAATCTTATGGTTGGGAGATTTTCAAAGGCAAAGGGGCTTTTGACCTTGATAAAGCCATCAAGGATATTGAGAATCTATTGAAGAAATAATTTCTTTTGAATGAAGAAAATCAAACTTTATGACTATCAGCAGAGGATGCTGGAGAATATCATCAGAATGCTGACCACGAAGGAGATAACCCGTTACCGTAAGCAAAAGGGTTATGAAGAAGGAAACTCGGTCATCGTGCAGATGCCTACGGGTACGGGAAAAACCTACGTGATGGCATCGGTGGTGAAATGGTTCCTTGATAACTACGAGAAGGGCGAGGTGTGGATTGTAGCGCACCGCAGGGAACTGGTGGACCAGATGCAGCAGACGCTGGACAGATTCTGCCTGGACTATGGGGAGAAAGAAACGGTACTGAAAGCAAAAGTAAGAATCCGGGTGCTCTCTATCCAATGGCTCGGAAGGCATATCGGAGAATTGAAAAAGGCGGACTGCACACCTGGGATGATCGTGGTGGATGAAGCCCATCATGCCCTGGCACGCTCTTACAAAGACCTGTTTGACCGTAACAAGGATGCCTTGAAACTAGGAATGACGGCAACGCCTTGCCGCATGAAGAAGGAATCGTTCGGCATGCTGTTTGAACGTCTTATAATTTCTTCATCTACCAAGGATTTTATCAAGAGTGGTTATCTGGCACCCTATGACTATGTGGTCATCGGACAGTACTCGCAAGACCAGCTGACCATCAACTCTTTGAAAGGACGAGGCAGCGATGGAGACTATTCCATCAAGGAGATGGATGAAAAACTGAATGTGCCTCAATCCATCAAGCGACTGCATGAGAGCGTAGTGAAGCATGCCGACGGAAAGAAGGGTATCGTATATGCCATTGACATCGACCATGCCCAGATGATAGCCGCTTATTACAAGGCGATGGGTATCAGGGCGGTGGCGCTGGACAGCAAGACTCCTGCCAAGACCCGTCAGCGGATGGTGGAAGCATTCAGAAAGGGTGATCTGGACTGCATGGTGAACGTGAACCTCTTTGATGAGGGGTTCGACTGTCCGGATGTGGAGTATATCCAGATGGCGCGTCCTACACTGTCACTTGCCAAGTATCTGCAGATGGTGGGGCGCGGATTGCGCATCAACCACAAGCAGAAGGATAAGGTATGCATGATTATAGACAATGTGGGTAACTACCGTAAGTTTGGCTTGCCTGATAGGGAGCGGAACTGGTCATCGATGTATGCAGGGTTGAGAGCTGGAAAGGGAACCATTCCGCCTTCTGCCAAAAAGACAAAGAATGTGATAGTACCCAACAATGACATGGTATTTGTGGCGCAGTATAACAAGAAGAAAACGGAACAGAGCAGCAAGCAGCGCTATGAATATCTGCAGGGTGTGAAACCCTTTGAGGAATCAGGAAGATGGGGGCTCCGTGTGGGGGATGACATCATCCTGCAGCCAGTATATAGGAAAATCCATGATTTCATAGGTGGATTTGCCATCTTTGAGATTGCTCCCAACCGGGTGGGTATCCTGATCAGGAACGGCAAGGTATATTATCCTGCCGATTATCAAGAAATCAAAATTCTCTCCGGCAACCGTGCCTTACTCACACAGAATGTCATCCATACCGAGGAGGTGAAACTGGATACAAAATGGGGATATTAACATATAAGAAGTAAAAGATGGAATACAAGAAACAGACTGGACATATCTGCCGATGGATGGCATGCGGTATCATGGCAGCCATCCTCATCATAGGCTGTACCATCATGATCGGGCTATCAGAATGGCACGACAGGAAAGAGATAGAATGCAGGAATACAGAACTGCATGAGTGGCGGAAGGATATGCATGATTTGAACATGCATATCGCCGAGATGTCGTTGCTAGGCGAAACGGTAGCAGATTGGGATACCACAGACGTAGAAGACTATCATCTGCTTCGGATGGAAGTGGATCACATGTTGGAGGACATGGGGAAGATAAATCGTCAGATAGAAACTGAGGACCTCCGCCAGCTGTTTGTTGAGAAAGAAAGACTGTTACTGCAAATCAGAAATGCCGTACAGAAACGCAATGATATTCATGAGGAGCTGACGGCGGAAGTGCCCAAGATCGTAGCGAAAAGCAGGAAGGAGCAGCAAGTACAGTTCTCCACTCCCCGTCCTGGGACTCAGAAGAAGAAACGGGGATTTTGGGCACGGCTGTTTGGACAAGAAGAGAAAGCTGCCGTTGATACCGTGAAGCGGCAACAGCCTACTGCTACGACCCAGATGCTGTCAGTGCTCAATCATAAGATTGTCGCCAAGCATCAGCAGCAGAGCCGTAAGGTCAATGGGCATCTGGACAGTCTGGGCATCAGAAATGAAGCCATCAACCATCATCTGCAGAAGATGATAGCCGTTGTTGACGGGCATGTCAACAAGGGAATCGTGGAAAGAGAGCAGCAGATAGCTACCCTGGAAGGTAACTACACCTATTATTATACAGGGATGCTCTCCCTGTTGATTCTGGTATTATTCAGCATGTTTCTGCAGGTCACCAGAAACAAGAAAAGAACCGATCTGCTCATCGGGAAGCTGAATGCCAAAAACCAGCAGAACATAGAACTTCTTACCCAGCGCCGCCAGACCATACAGGCTATCACCCATGAGCTGCGAATCCCGTTGGCAACACTCAAACACCATCTGGGTGTCATGAAGAAGGATTCAGCAGAAGAAATAGATCTCTCTTTGGAAGCCGTAGCTGGTATGGAGCAGATGCTCAATGATCTGTTGGACTATTTCCGACTGGACAACGGCAAGGAAACCATCATGGCCAAGCCCTTTACCGTTAAAGGGCTTGGAACAAGGCTGGCATCGGAATTTGCAGGACTGGCAGACAAGAAGGGACTGGTGCTGACCGTGGAGAGTTCGTCGGATGACATCGTGCTGGGCGACAAGGAGAAGATACAGAGAATCGTAAGAAACCTGTTGTCCAATGCCCTGAAGTTTACGGATGCCGGTTCTGTGACCCTTCGTCTGAGTTATGAGGGCGGCATGCTGTTCATCTCCGTGCATGATACCGGAACCGGTATGGACGAAGAGGAACAACAGCAAATCTTTGATGCCTTCAGACAGTTGAGCAATGCCGCAACGAAAGACGGATTCGGCTTGGGACTGTCTATCGTGAAAAACCTGGTGGGTATGATGGATGGCAAAATCGAACTGTCGAGCAAGAAGAATGTCGGGAGTACCATCACTGTGGAAATCCCATTGCCACTGGTGCATGAGAAAGATATAGAAAGAGAGAATGGGATTATCGGGGACAACAGAGCGGAAGTGGTCGTCATAGACGATAACGAACTGATACTCCATCGGATGCAGGGCATATTTGCGGAAAACGGAATCAGATGCGATACCAGTATGAGTATGGATGAATTGCTGGCAAAGATGCGTGAGAAGGACTATGACATCCTGTTTACAGACCTGAAGATGCAGGGTGCAAACGGATATGATGTGCTCAAGATACTGCGTATGTCAAACATCGGTAATTCCAGGACTATACCCGTTGTCGCCGTGACGGGGTCGGCAGGTATCACAGAGGAATATCTGGCTGGGAAGGGCTTTTCGGGATGCCTATCGAAGCCCTTCTCTCCCAACGAATTGATATCGGTTGCCAACCGATTCATCCAGAAGAATGTGAACGAGAAAGGGAACATTGACCTGATACCCCTGTATGAATTTGGTGAGAAGCAAAGAACGCTGTGGCTGTTTGAGGAAGAGACGGAGGAGAATATCCGCCGTATCGACAAGGCCTGGGAGAAAGGCGACCGCCATGAGCTGAAGGAAATATTGCATAGCATGAGAGGAACCTGGGAACTAATCGGATGCGGTGAAAAGCTGAACCACGTATTTTCTTCCGTGAAGAATACTACCACTACGGACAAGGAAATAGCCCAGGGAATCTGTGAAATCAAACGGCAGTGCGAAGATATCATCCAGGCTATTCATGAAGAACAGGAAGGAGGAATGGAATGACGAAGCGGATCATAGTGGTAGAAGACAGTATGACCTTCTGCGAACGCATCTGCAATATGCTGAAGCGTCAGGGTTGGGAGACTTCCAAAGCCTACAACATGCACAAGGGCATGGAACTGGTGCGAGAGGCGGATGAGTTTACCATCGTACTCTCTGACCTACGGTTGCCCGATGGAGACGGCATCCAGCTGTTGGAATGGATGCGGGAGAATGGTTATGAGAACCAGTTTGTCATCATGACGGACTATGAGAGTTATTCCTCTGCCGTGGCAGCCATCAAGAAGGGCGCAGCCAATTATTTCCCGAAGAGTCAGATGCAGGGAGAGCTGTTTGAATTCCTGAATGCCCTGTGGAAAGGGAATGAACATATCGTCAAGAGTCGTGAGAAAATTTTCGCCCGGACCAGTGAAGCCTTCACGAAGGTAATAGAACTGGTGAATATGTTTGCTCCCATCCAGATAACCGTGATGATCCTGGGAGAGAGCGGTACGGGGAAAGAGCATATTGCCCGGATGATCCATGAGAAAAGCAAGCGAGCCAACAAGCCGTTCGTCACCTTGGATTGCGGCACCTTGAATGAACAGCTGGCTGCTTCTACCCTTCTGGGCCATGAGAAGGGTGCTTTTACCGGGGCAGACAATGCCCGAGTGGGCGTGTTTGAGGAAGCGAAGGGAGGAACCCTGTTTCTGGACGAGATAGGCAACCTATCTCTGGAAGTGCAGAAGATGCTGCTGCGAGTGGTGCAGGAACAGCGATTCAGACGAGTTGGCGGAATAAAGGACATCGAGGCCGATGTGCGGTTGGTGCTGGCTACGAATGAAGATTTGGGCAAGGCTGTGAACAACGATACCTTCAAGCATGATCTGCTGCAACGCCTCTGCGAGACCATCATCGAGTTGCCGCCATTGCGGGAGGCGGTAGAGGATGTCAGACCATTGGCAGAATTTTTTCTGAGGAGATACAAACAGCGGTTCGGAAAAGAAATAGATGGTTTCAGTGCCGGAGCCATCAAGGCTTTGGAAACCTATACCTGGCCAGGTAATGTGAGAGAACTGAAACGAGTCATCAAGAATGCCGTGGTCATGGCGAAAGAGAAGCTGATCATGGAAGAGAACCTGAAGTTTGATTCGTTTTCGGGGACTTCATCGGGGACGACGGCGCTGCGAGATGTGGATTCGGAACGGGAACGAATCATTGGAGCCTTGAAACTAGCCAAGGGAAATCATACCAAAGCCGCAGAGATTCTGAAGATTGGACGGACGACATTGTACAATCTGAAGGAGAAGTATGGCATAGAATAGGCTTTTGTGAAGGCAATAGTGAAGAATGGGGTGTTCAAAACGTGAACAGGTGTTCAGGTTTTGAACACTTTTTGTTTTTGTACTGCTCGGCTATAGTTGTTGTTGCTTTGTTGGTAATCAGTGGGTTATACGCTATTTTGGTATTGTCTGGCGTCTGTTGGCATTGCTTTTGGACTACTATGGGTTGTGTGTACACCGCCCAATAGAAGTTTAACAATCAAAACAGAAAGACTTATGAGCCATAATATTTTGACAGAGACAGCCTTTTTCAAGGTTATCAACGACCTTGGTGGTAACAAGATGAAGCAGGAGCAGATTCAGGAGGAGTATCACCAGTTTGTAACTCAGGTTATAGACCTGTGCCACCGTACGTCAGAGAGTAAGGAGGCTCTGCATGCCCTTGTGTTTGCAGAGACAGAGTTGCAATATCATCCACTGTTACATCCAGATACGGGATGTGTTCTTGGACTGTATATCAAGAAAGCCCTGTCGTTCATCCGTAAGATGATGCAGCAGGTAAAGGCAAGTGCGTGCAAGGGGGCTTCTGTAGCTGTTGCCCATGAGAAGACGGACAAGGCTTTGCCGATATGCTGGACGGGGAACGCAGTAGACCTCGTAGAGATGGTATATGGCATCTGCGTGATGGGAAGTGTGAATGATGGTGAAGTGAAATTCAAGGAGCTGGCTCAAGCCATGTACCAATTCTTTGGCGTCAAGGCTAAGGACTGCTACCGTTTTTATACCGATATCCGGAGACGTAAGAACTACAGTCGTACTTACTTCCTTGACAGAATGCAGGAGAAGTTGAATGATAAGATGCGACGGGATGATGAATTGGAGAGGATGAGGCGATGAAAAAGCTCATTTTCTGTAGAATTACAGAAATATGTTATCAAAATACAAGAAAATGGGGCATTTATTCTTTCATACAGGATTTTTTCTATACTTTTGTAACTTAAATAAAATAGTGAGAGTATGGAAAGATATACAAAGCCACCATTGACCTATCAGCAGCAGGTTGAACTCCTCAAATCCAGAGGGCTTCAATTTGCTGACGAGGCACGTGCCAAAAGGCATCTTGCCAATATCAGCTACTATAGGATGAGTGCCTATATGCTGCCTTTTAAAGAAGCCAATCAAGAAGGAGAGATATTGGATTCTTTCAAGGAAGGTATCACCTGGAATCATGTCTATAACCTTTATGTTTTTGACAGAAAGCTCCGTTTGTTGGTATTTGATGCGATAGAAAGGCTTGAGGTAGCCATCAGAACTCAGATCATCTACCAATTAAGTCATAAATACGGTTCGCATTGGCAAGACAGACAGGATATATTCAATGAACCCAAGACCATCACGTTGCGTGGTGGCAAGCAGATAACCATTGATGTATATTCGGAAATACAAAGTCATATCAGGGAACAGCTGCATAACAATCGAGCAGAGGTATTCATACAGCATTATACCAGCAAGTACTGTGATCCCGTGAACCCACCTTCTTGGATGAGTGTGGAAATCATGTATTTCAGCCATCTTTCAAGAATATGTATGGGGTTGAAGAAACGTGCAGACATAGCGGGTATCGCCTCGTATTTCGGATTGCCTCCTAGAACATATTGTTCCTGGTTGCATGCCATCAACTACGTGAGGAACATCTGTGCCCATCATGCCCGTCTTTGGAATCGAGATATGAGTATCGTGCCAGAGCGGTTGGAATTTTCCAAAAAGCTTAAATGGCTCAGAGAACCTCATAAGGCGAGATTGAAGAAATTCTATTATACAGCCTGTATCCTGAACTATCTGTTGCAGACGGTGAATCCTACCTCTCCATTCAAAACCAGGCTGATAGCATTGTTGGATGAGTATAAAGATGTCGTGTCGTTACCTGCCATGGGCTTCCCTGAGGGTTGGAAAGACGAAGAAATGTGGAAAATTTGAAAAAACATAGAAAAATCTTTGTTTTTTATTTGGTAGTTCCAAAAAAAGTTCTTAACTTTGCAGCGCAAAAAGAAAGACAGTTCATTCAACTAAAGATAATAAGCCCCTTAGGCGCGCCGAAAGGCAGCATACTAGAGGGGCGTTACTTATTTTAGGCAGTAACGGAATCCATAGGGATACGTTGCTGCCTAAATTCATTTTATACCTGATTGTATCGGCGAATCGGTACCATCGTAGCGCACCAATCGGTACCAACATATCACTTGAATCGGTACCATCATAGCGTTCGAATCGGTATCAATATATCACTTGAATCGGTACCATTGTAGCATTCGAATCGGTATGCCAATTAACAAACGATACTATCACTATATCTGATACTTATATCGATACTTCACTACTACCATTTAACTCTTTAATCTTAGTTGATTAATAATATCTTCAAACTTAGACTCCGACCCAATTCTAGGAACGGCATCATAGTCACCATTCAAATAGCTTTGAACTAACTTTTTGTCGAATCTAGGATTAAACTTTTCATCCAATCTGTTACATAAACTAACACCATTGTCATTTCGGTTAATCAACCAGATTTCATCACTTCGTAGCAGCGATTGTGTCATCAAGATAACCTCATGAGTGGTAAATATCATCTGACATGGAGTTTTGCCAGAATATTTAAAATACAGTTCGAGTATCTTTTTGATAAGAGATGGATGCAAACTCCTCTCTATTTCATCAATGATAAAGACCTTATCTCCCTGGATAAAATCCAGAATAAGCGGAATGTAATCAAACAATCGATTAGTACCGTCGCTTTCCTCTTCCAGAGAGAAATATTCTTTTTCGCCAGTTTCAATGATATGGTGAACAGTCATTACCTTTTTTGTATCAAGTTCACCATTGGCCTTACGAATCAAGAACATATCATGGTTTTGTTTTAATGTACCCAAGACATCCTTTCCATCATCCTTGAAGACATTGGCTTTTATCATACGCATTAACTCCTGAGAAATGCCCAATTTTTCAAACTCGACGTTTTTCAGATAGACATCATCAATACCTGTTGCAAAGTATTTTAATAATAGGCGAAATGCCTCATTCAACTCTTTGTCGTCAGCAGTCTTGAGCAAGACACTTTGATTATATGGTGTATCAGGAAATATAATCTTAAGTTTAAGTGCAAACCAGGAAAAAACAGCAACCAAATCAGAGATGTCAGAAACATTATCTTTTATATTTCTACTCGACACTTCATGCAAGAACAACTGCTTAGTAGGAGTTGACTTTGCAAAAAAGTGCAAGTATTGCCTCTCTTCATCTTTAGGATTTCTCTTTAGAAGCTCCTTCAATTCGAATTCATTGGCTTCATTCCTTGTATAAATAGAGTAAACCGTCTTTGGAGTTATCTGACTAAGCCATTCCTTAGAAATTCTTTCAGAGTTATAGCTAAAGCCATATTCATACTTCTTCTCATTACACAAGATATGAAAGACCATAGTCGTATCAGCATTCTTGGTTGCATTTGATAACCTAAAAGGATGGTAATCTATAGGCTCATCATGATTAGTACCTTGTAAAACTAAAGATTTTGCTAATTGTATAGCCTTAATAAAATTACTCTTTCCACTAGAATTTGCACCAAAGATTGCTGCAGACTTCAAAACAGCAGCACCCTTAAATGGCTTCGCTTTATGATCCTTAAGCTTCGTCCCTTTATTGGGTTGCATATTAAAGGTCATTTCATCCTTAAAGGACAAAAAATTCCTGATTTTAAGTTGCTGTAGCATATTACTATATATTAATAATAGGTGAAATCATATACTTATGATAGTGACATCACCAAAGTTGAACATATTTACGGCTGCAAAGTTACAAAAAAATCTCGTATAAACCGACAAAATATACGGATTTTTATAGAGGAAGTAATTTATTTGCGAAAAAATCACATTTTTATCACCAAAAGTTTGCAAGATTCAAAAAAAAGCTATATCTTTGCATTTAGTTATCAGAATGGTGACGACGCAGTCTCCCTCTATCGAAATCTTGGCGGATGCTGATGAAGAAGACTGTGGAGTAATAATTTGGTGGCGGCGCAAGCCGCTGCCGTTAAATTTTAAATGTAATGAGATAAAGAGAATTAAAACATTCTCCTTAGTCTTTCAAGGAAAGACTTTGTGAGACCCTGATAGGGTAACCAACAAAAGTGATAGCCATTTAAAATTCGGTTGCAAATATACAAAAAATATCCGATATAATTTGGCTTTTCACTATAATTAACTAGTTTTTGGCTAACATTTAGTATAATGGAGGCTTAGTTATTTATTTTAATTATACAATTATGGGAATAAAACCAGGTCCAAAAAGAATCGCCAAATCAACAGGCAAGCCTGATCGTCGTCAACATGATAATAAAAAGACACCAGGTAACACTCCTTCTTTGAAACCACATAATCACAAGAAGGGAGACTGATATTTTGTTTTTTTGCAGCAGTGCTTAAGCACTGCTGCTCAGTATTGAATTAATTTTGTTAAAAATGAATGAACAGACAAGAATCATTTATAGAATATTGGAAGAGCGATATATAAGAATTGCATGGACTCACAAAATCCAAGAATGCCAAGCCGAAATCCATTTGGAAGAGTTCATTAAGCAAAGAAATCAAATGGGACTTGCAGCTGCTTTAACATCCAGCACTGCTATTATTTCTCTGATAGCAAAATGTGCATCATTCATAGATAATAAGTATATATTATTGATGATTTCTATAATTACAGCTGGCCTTTCTGCATGGTCAACCTACCTTACTTTTAGATTCAAAGATAGAGTGTTAGAAAAAAAAGCTGAAGAGAACAAACATTTTGCTGCAAAATGCCATGACATACGTAACAGATATGAGTCTGTACTAGGCGACATCAAAAGCGGAATTGTTGCAGATTCTGCTGCGATGTGCAAGTTGAGAAATGAACTAGCAGATATGGAAAATCAGATTTATGCTGATTCTGCCACACCTCATACATCAAATAAAGCAGTAAAATTAGCAAAATCTAGGTTATTGGGAAGTCATGAATCTCAGACCACAGACGAAGAAATTCGAGCAATAGTTCCTTTACATTTACAAATTTTATAAAAACTAATATATAATGGACAATGTAAAAAAAAGAGGAGAGGTTATTAGCGCCGATCAACGCTTATCTATCTCTACAAGATATAAAAGAGTAACACGAGCAATCAATTCAGAATTTTGGAATAGTTCAAGCGAGATAGCTCATAGTTTATACGTTGGTTCTTACGGAAGAGGTACAGCAATTGACACAAGCGATATTGACATTCTTGTAGAATTACCAAAAGACGAATACAACAGGTATGATTCTCTTAAGGGTAATGGTCAATCCAGATTACTTCAAGCCATTAAGAATGCTATTTTACAAACATACCCCAAAAGCAATATACATGCGGATGGCCAAGTCGTTGTAATTAACTTTTCTGACGGCATAAAATTTGAGATTTTACCAGCATTCCCAAAGAGAGATATTTGGGGTAACTACACTGGTGAATATTCCTATCCCGATACGAATATGGGCGGAAAATGGAAAACCACGAATCCCAAAATAGAGCAAGAAGCAATGAAAAATCGAAATGATAATACGAATGGCTTGCTATTAGATACATGTAAACATATGCGCCAAATCAGAGATACTCATTTTAGCAGCTACCATCTACCAGGTATTGTTATTGATAGCTTTGTATATCATTACATTGCTAATTGGCGTTGGTGTAAAAATGGCGAAGAAGGAGCTCCGACAGGGACATACGAAAAAAAACTATATAATTCATGTCCACCGTATAGTTTTTACTTAACTGCTCCCGGTAGCGATATGCCAGTCGACACTTCAGACTGTATAGATATACTAAACAAGGTACTGAGATATATGTCGAAAGATGAGCAATAAAGGTATATGATGTATATCATAAATACAGTGCCTTTACTATATTACAAGTAGTTTCAACTATCAGTTTTTGAAAAAAGTTATTTTGTATAGTTATTAGGGTGAAGGATTGTTAAACACATTCCTTCACCTCTTCTATATTTTCTACATAAATAAACATAGAAGCATAAACTTATAGTCCTTATACATCGTTTATGCGGCTGTAAAGACCAAAAGCTAAACCTATATCCACTTCTCCAAATAATATTTAAATTCCTCTATACCAATAACCTCCACTTTAGGAAAAGGAATATTTTTCAGAACCTTAATAACCTAAAGATTATAATATTGGTTTATTGTATGGAGTACGTTCATGGAGATGCCGGAAGTTCTCGATACGTTCTTCATTCTGGGTTCCTTCATTCCACATCCTATCTAATTCAGCATCAGCCATCTGAACAATAAGCTTAATAGAAAGATTCCGAATGCCAAGCGAAGACCGCAGTATCCAGCAGTGTTGGTCGGACAGTTGGCAGTAAGCGATTTGTTCAGTGGATATCATGTGGGAGATGAATTGTTGGATTTCATCAAATCATGGTTTATAGACCCATTGAATAAAACAGGATGCCGATATGTCATTGTTGATGCCGTCAACCATCCGAAAGTGTTTGAATATTATCAACGAAATGGTTTCAAGTTCTTGTTTTCGTCAGATGAGGAGGAATGGACCTTTTTGCACAACAAAGGTCTAGAGCCAACAACTCCGATAGAGCCGATGAAGACACGACTGATGTACTTTGATTTGATTTATCTTCGCACAAAATAACAAATAAAAGATAATGAGCCTCTCAAGCGCGCCGAAAGGCAGCATACTAGAGGGGCGTTACTTATTTTAGGCAGTAACGAAATCCATAGGGATTCGTTGCTGCCTAAATTTTATCATAGGTTCTGATTTTAAATATTCTTGTTTATAAAATCCTGCCATCTATTTTTGCCAATCCTTTCCATTAAAGCCTCACCCAGTTCATACACTTTGGTTTCTTTAAGTGCTGGGAAGTAATGTTGCTCCCCAGGTTGAGAGTCCTTGGCTTTTGCGTTGATAATAGCTTGCGGCAAAAGTCTTACATATCCCGTTGCCGAAAATCCACCTGGGGTGAGTTTTGACAAAGCAACCTTTACGTTGTGAGACTTAGAGCAGTCTATGTCTTTCAAATCAGTAAGCTTATGGTATAGAAGCCATACCTCAAAACATGGATTACTGATGGCTATATGACATCCTGGGGTGTTTATGCAAAAACTACCCAATTCTTTTATCATGTCAATAGGCCATTTGTCCACGTCTATAACACACCAGAGAGAGTCACCATCTCCTGCATTCAGCCCCTCTTCTGTCATATACTTCTTCGCTGATGCCAATACATGTGAAGGGGCAGACTCTGTTTGTTTATGCTCCAAGATTCTAACCTTGATACGTTCGAAGTTATCGAACGGTGCAAAATAACTTGGTTCTGTCTTTGTCCCCTCACATGCGATAACAAAAAGACTATAGTCTCTTGCCTTGGCTTCCTCATGTTTATAGTAGCTACGCTTCTTATATGGCATACGTCAGTCCTCCCATTTTAAATCCTCTAAATGAGCTAAGAAAGGAATAGCTCCAAAGCGTCCTTTCAAGTAGCCTTTTTGAATGTCCAAATCATTTCGTGGTTTGAAATCATTGAGCGTATAGAAACGGGAGCTTTGGTTCTTTCTGTCTTTCTCAACAAACCAAATCTCATCATTCCTGAAGATAGAGCAATCAAGAAGGCATGATTCGTGGGATGAGAAGATAATTTGTCCGAGGATAGGCAATCCCATCACTTTTTCTACAAACATCTTCAATAGGTTGGCATGAATACTCCTGTCAATCTCATCGACAATGATAGTCTTGTCAGACTGCATCAGGTCATAAAGAACTGGTGCAAAATCAAACAATCGCTGGGTACCATCCGACTCCTCTTTTAACTCGAAACTCACAGCTTTGTTGTTTACAACATGACTGGTTGTTATTCTTCGGATCATATATTTATCATCTTCTTCTTTTGTAACGCCAATAGTAAAATACTGCGTTTCAATCACACCAGACTCTTCTTTTTTGAGATTAGTCTTGATGTCCTCGAAAATTTTATCCAAAGGCATACCAGTCTGCGAGACAAATTTATCCAAATCATCTTCATGCAACTCTATGTCTTGAATGCCTACATCAAAACTTCTTAAGAGCTTTTCAGAAAAATGCTTGAATTTCAGATTCTCGTATTGAGTATCAAAAATAGATGCAGACTTGGTTTCTGGGAAGAAGATTTTCAGATTATCCCTGAACCATTCCCTGACTCTGTTAATTCTTGGCTCCTTGATAATATCCTCATGTTTGATAAGTAATTCATCATTCTTCAAAATATTATCTTCCAGCAAACTGACCAATAGAGCCTTTTTTTCATCACCATCGACATATTTCCTGCCCATTTTGACAACAGGCTTGTTTGTCTCTTTAGAGTAGGTACGTTCGAAGATCATTTCGTCTTTTTCTACACCTGTTTCATAAAGCCATTCCTCCAAGCAGAGTTTTGATACATAAGTAACTCCATAGTTATATATTTTATTCTTATAGCTGAACTCTACTGATTGTGAGACAGGAGTATCCTTATCAGAAAATTTATTTCTGATATATCTGATGTCTGAAGGAACTCTTCCTTTTAAAACAATGTCACGCAGCAAATTTGCTGCTTTAATCATATTTGATTTGCCTGCACCGTTAGCACCGTAAATGACTGAACCTTTCAAGACACTCACGTTGGTATTGATCTTATGAAGATGGTCTGTATGACTCTTCAAAGATTTGGCAGGCAACATATTGAACTCCGTTTCTTCTAAAAAAGAAAAGATGTTACTAAAGTCGAATCTGATAAGCATAATCTAATCTGTTTTTAATTCTATTGCAAAGTAACGAAAAAATCTCGAAAAACACGCAGTTTACTATAAATATTTATAGTAATTTATATATTAACGAGATTTTTTCGGTGTAAATTCGGTTTTTATTTCTGTATCAAGTGCTTCAAGTTCTCGTCAGCAGCGATGCGTTCCAACTCGTCCTTGACAATCTGCTTGACATCCTCCTTGATTTGATTGTAGTTGTCCTGTATGGCTTGCTTCATGCAGTCGTTGCCATCGGCATCCTTGAAGTCGTTGATGATGGGGATAGGCTGATAATGGCTTTCCTCTCGCT
>ERZ1026886.52-NODE-52-length-51212-cov-37.077174_pt1 | contig 51212 bp, 37 predicted proteins | sample MGYA00380173_ERZ1026886 | MGnify/ENA primary metagenome ERZ1026886 (study PRJEB33269, sample SAMEA4719809) | human gut metagenome | biome: human-associated habitat; feature: organic feature; material: feces | place: Cameroon | collected 2013-10 ... | reverse complement strand
GCTAAAGCACGTTGCATGAGTGACAGAATCCGTGCAATCGGTGCGATCCGTGAGCGTTTGGGGCTTGAGTCCGTTCGCATGTTTACGCTTCACCAAAAAGCAATATATTACTATGGCTCACGGATTGCACCGATCGCACGGATTCTTTCGCTCACGCAACGTGCTTTAGCACCACGGAGATGACGGATTTTACGGATTTTGTGAGCATTGCATGCTCACTTCGCCATTAGCTCGTTGCTGTGACCTGGCCCCTTACTACATAATCTGTGCTAACATATTTCGCCACGGGTACGTTACGGGCCAATAGCGAAGTGAGCATGCAATGCTCACAAAATCCGTCAAATCCGTCATTTCCGTGGTGCTAAAGCACGTTGCATGAGTGACAGAATCCGTGCAATCGGTGCGATCCGTGAGCCTATAATATCAGAGTGGTTTCACCGTACAGCAATAATTCGCAAACAAAATAAGCGGGAGGAAAACGCCTGATATGGTTTTCCTCCCGCTTAATATAGGGGTTTGTAAGACTTACGTCATTACGTTGTGATTATTAGAACTCGTAGCGACGATCCTTCATATTAGAGTTGTGGAGCAACAGATAGTTGAATGTAGCCTGGTAAGCACGCTGGCCGTTCATCTGGGCTATCTGAGCCATTTCGGCCTGAGCGTTGAACTTGTCGGCAGTCTTGCTCTGGGCAGTAACCTTGAACACGTAAACTGCACCTGCACCCTGTACAAGGCCAGAGAACTTGTTTACGGCAGTCTTGGCAATGGCACCTGCGAGCTTGGGCTCGGGCACGTTTACACCATTTACGGTGGGGTAGCCGGCCATTGTCTGGTTGGTGAGTGTGGCAATCACGTTGCCTTTGAGCTTCTGCATGTCAGACACAGTCTTAACATTCTTGGCCATAGCCATAGCCTTTTCAGCCTTCTTTTGCTGCTTAACAACCTGTGTGAGGAAGTCCTTAACCTGCTTGTTGTCCCAAGGCAAGTAGCCCTTGTCGTTGGTGGCTGTAACGCAAGCTACAATAAGGTGGTCGCCGTTGCGGCCGCACTCGTAGAGCTTTGAAACCTCTCCGGCCTTGGCCTCGTCGAAAATCCAACGTGCGCAATCCTTTGCACCGCTGCCGCCAATGCGCGAGGCAATGACGTTTTGAAGGGGTGAGTAGCCGGGCAGGTCGGTTATCATGTAGCCGCTCTTGGCAGCATTCTTTTCGATAGAGGCAACGTCCTTGTTCTGAGCCAAGAAGCGGTTGAAGCGGCTAAGCTCGTCCTCGTAAGTCTTCTTTGAGAAGTTGAGGGGGCACTTAACGATTGCCACATTGTACTTTGTAACCATCTTTTTGCGGTCGAGCACCTGTACAACGGCTGCGCCCTGGTCGTTAGAGATAACTTGTGCGCTGTGTGCACCAATCTTGTAGAGCTGACTCAGGTAAGAGGTGCTCTCTTCCTGCATGCCGAATGATTCGTACTGGTTAGAAGAAATCCAAACAGAGTCAGAGGGCTGACCATATTTCTTGGCCAGTTCGGCAAATGAGGCACCAGCGTTCAGGGCGTTCAGTATAGAGTCGGCCTGTGCCTTGCGCTCTGCGGGGTCGGCTTTAGTTGATGCTATCTGACGGTAGAGAATAGAGTCGGGTGCTTCTTCCTTGCCAATGAGTTTGATGGTGTTGATGGTGTTGTCCTGTGCATTGTAGTATGTGGGCTTAACGCTGCCAACTGCCATAGAGTCGAGGGCGGCAACCACATCGGGCATGCTTTGGAAGGCCTGCTTGCTGAGTGCCAGGTTAGAGTATTGTGCGGCAGAGTTTGACGAGCGTACGATGTTGGCTACGTCACCGCCATTTTGCAACTGCTGCTGGAAACCTTGTACCTTCTTGGTGAGTTCGGCACGGTCTGAGGCACTTGCCACTACATTGACGTCGATCAACTTGATGTCGCGGGTTTCGACGGGTGAGTAGAAGTTGTCCTTGAACTCGTCATAGGCTTTCTTCAAATCGTCGTCTGAAACTTGAATGCCCTTGTCGTCGATAGCAGAATAGGGGAGTGCTGCAATTTCGACATTCTTTTGAATGTTGCGCTCGTCAAAGTTCTCTTTAGCGGCAATGGGGTTAGAAACGAAGCCCATTGCAAAGAGCATGCTGAATTTGTTAGAGAGCAATTCGTCGCGGAGCTGCTTTTCGGTGTAATCCCAAAGCTTCTTAACCATTTGTATTTGCTCTACAGCTTCAGCGTTTTGTGCTTGTTGAGCCTGTGCAAGGGTCTTGTTGTAGTTCTTCATGAAGTCCTGCAGGCTCTGAAGGTCGAATCTGCCTGTCTGCTGGTTGCGGAAGAACATGGTCATCATTTGCAGGCTTTGTGCATCGCCTTGGCGCAGTGCTTCCTGCACTTCGCCATCGGTTACGAAGAGGCCGAGTTTGTCGCACTCGTGCTCTATCATGCTTTTTTGTACAAACTGCTGCCAAACCTGCTCGCGGATTTGTTCTGTTTGTTGGTCGTTGAGGGTGCCGTCCTGCCCCTGCATACGCATTTGCATTTTGGCTACTTCGCTTTGCTCATCCACCATTTGCTGGAAATCTTGAATGTTGAGCTTTTCGCCGTACACCTCGCCTACAATGTTTCTGTCCATGTTGGAGGTAGTTTCCAACGAACGGAAGAATTCTTCGGCAATGAAGGCAAAGAGGGCCAGGCCCAATGCGCCTACAAGCAGTGCACCTTTGCTTCTGATTGATTGTAATGCTGCCATTTAAGTTGTTAGTTATTATATTGTTTTATTATTATTTGCAGTATACATAATTTCGGGCAAAGTTAGGTAAAAAAAAGCACTTACGGAGGGGTAAGTGCCTTTAATTTTGAGTTGTTTGCCTATAAGTGTGTGCTAAGTGTGTGCAAGGTTTGTGTTAATATTGTGTATTAAGTATCTTGCAGTTGCTTAGTTATAGTTATTCGCGTCGTGTTTTGGGGTGGCTCACGGGTGCGTCGCGCTTGGGTTGTTGCGTGCTGTCGGCCTGTGTCTGGCCGCCGTTGTCGGAGGCGTTAGGTTGTGGCTGTTGTGGTCCTGCAACATCGCCCATTGGCATGAAGCCGCGCGATTGACGTATGTGGTATTGTGTGGGGTGTCCGTTCTGCATGGTGGCGCGGAACCATGTGCCTTCAATTTCCTGTTGTGGCTGTTTGAGTATGGTGTGCACGTTCGATGCCATTTCGCCCGTCTGCATGTTCCAATATAGCTCTTGGGTGCGCAGGTGGCTTTGCGATGTTTTGTCGTCGATTACAACGTTGCCGCGCAGTTTCCACACGTTTTGGTTATAAAGCCAGGCGCTGTCGGCGGCGAAGCGCAGGTCGACCTTGAACTTGTTATCGTAGCGCTCGAGGAAGAGTCCTTTGGGAAACTCCCAGCGCGGTGGTGTGGTTTTGTCGTAAATGCGCCATTCCTCGGTTATGATTTTGTAGCGCACCACGCCCGAGTCGGTAATGAGTTTCGACACGCCGTAGGTGGTCATTACCGGCAGTGAGTCGCGTCCTGTTACGGTGTTGCCCATGGGGGGCGCGTCGTTGGTGCACGACAGTGGCACGGCCAGCATGGTTAATAATGCTGCGACGTGCCACTTGTGCAATAATGTGATAAATGCTTTGTACATAGGTGTTGTGAGCCAGCGGGCGGTTAGTCAACCTTCCACTTCATGAACCAACGCTCGTTGAAGGTCAGTCCGATGCTGAAGCGAATGTAGTTTTCGGTAATCATGCCGGCCGTTTTGGGCTTGACGTGCTCGTATTGCACAGAGAAGTTTATGAGGCTGCGGCTGTTGTAGGCATTCATGATGGGCAGTGCCACGCCAAGGGCTGCCAAAAAGTCGTGCGGCCCATCGTTGCCGTTGATTTTGGCATACGAGGTGGCGTATGACAAGCCGGCGCGGTAGCGCACGCGTTGGCGCCAGCGTATTCCCTCGGGGTTGGGTATGTACTCTGCACCTACGCTAACCTTGTGCATGTCGGCAAAGAAGCCCTTTTGTGTGACATACTCGTCGGGTGTCACTACGTCGGGGAATTTTACGTTGCTCCACTTTTGAAAGGTGTAGTCGGCTCCCACACGCAGGGAGTTGTTGTGTGCCCAAGTCAAACCCACGCCGAATGTGTGGGGCAACTGAAATGCGTTGCGGCAGTTGAGTGTGTCGCCGCTGATAACTGTGCCTGATTGTATGCGCTGGTTGTAGAACGCGGCGCTGCGGTTGACATCGTGTCCTAAGCCATAGGTCACACCCAGTGTGAGTTTGTTCTTGCTATTGATGCGCTGCTCGTATTGCAAACCAAAATCAACCTTGTAGGTGCGAATGTCGGCCGAGTAGGTCTGGCGTGTGCTTGGTGTCGAGCTGTTGGTGGTGCCCGACACGTTCATTACCGATTTGTGTTCTATGTCGCCCCACAAGTATCCCAGGTTGACACCCACGGAAAGTGGTTTAATTGGTGCCCAACCGATGCCGGCATATACCTCGTGCAAGCCGCCATCGCCCGAAAAGGTGTTGGTCTGTTCAATTTGTGAATAGCCGTCTTGTGAAAGACTTGACTTGGTGCTTGTTATTTCGTAGCCAATGGTGCTGAATGGCACAAGGCCGATAGACATGCCCAAACGTGGCGCCATGCGGAACCCAGTTGTGATGTAATCAACAGAGGTGTTTTTGGCATTGGTCTTTGTGCCATTTTGTGAGAAATTGCCGTTTTGTAATGACACCCCCACGTCGAAAAGGAATGACAGCGAGTCGATAGCAGCATACGAGGCCGGGTTTTTGGTGTTGAGTTCGGTGCCGTTGCGCATACCATATGCGGTTCCGGCCATACCCTTGTTGAAGGCATTGCCTCCGTCGCCCAACAAGCCGAAGCCATAACGCGAGTAGGGTGAGTTGCTGCCATTGGTTTGTGCCAATGCGCCGAGCGGCATCACCGCCAGGGCTGCGGCAGCCAGGTATTTGTGGAGTGTTGTCATCTTTGTTGATATTGTAAAATACAATTCAGCCCTATTTCGACCAGGGCGTCATTGCGTTCGACTTCAGTTTCTTGTGCAAAGCGATAGCCGTTGCCTCCTGTCAGAAAAATGCGTGCATCGGGTTTGCGGCGCATCATGGTGCGTATGTATCCCGTTATTTCGTAATCCATGCCTTGCAGCACCCCGGCGCGTATGGCATTGATGGTGTTGCTGCCAATGCGTTCTATTTCGCCGTCGGCATTGACAAGTGGCAGGCGCGCTGTTTGCTCGTGCAGTGCACGAAGGCGCATGCCCAATCCGGGTGAGATGTTCCCGCCCAGATAGTGGCCTTCGGCGCTGACATAGTCGTATGTAATGCAGGTGCCGGCATCGACAATCAACAGGTCGTGCCCTTTGCAGCAGTATGCCGCTCCCACTGCAGCAGCCAGCCTGTCGGCACCGAGTGTTTCGGGCGAGGCGTAGTCGCACACAAGTGGGGTGGGGGTGCAGCCCGTAACTTGTACCGTGAAAGGCACCAGTTGGCGTATGGCGTCGGCCACTTCGGGCCTGGGGCGTCCCACCGACGAAAAGGCGCAGGCATCTATTTTATATTCGTCTGCTATCATGGCAATGTTGTTGGCCAGGTCGTCGCCCAGTCTTTTACGCATCACCATATTGTCGCCATCGAACACGGCGGCTTTGGCAGAGGAATTGCCAATGTCTACTATTAAATTCATATATTGTTTTGTAATCAAGGGGCAAAGTTAGTGCAAGGCGAGCGCAATACAAAACGAAAGTCTTAAAACTTTCGTTTTTATTGCCGAGCCGCCGCCTAACTTGCACAAAGTGAAAGTGTGCAAGTTGCAACATATTCGGGGCAAAGTTAATGCAAAGCAAATTGTTGCTGTCCGGTAAAACACAAAATAACATTATTGCTGTCCGGTAAAACATAAACACAAGAACGTACTTAAGCAGCAAACGCTACCTCTAATGGGGGCGACGCGTCCCGCGTCGGGGCATTTTTCAGCAGCCCCGTCTTGTGTGGAAAATTATGGCAAGGGCTCACAGATAGAAGTGTAATTAGTGCTGTCTGTGAGCCTTTGTCTTTATGCCCGACGCGGGACGCGTCGCCCCCATTAGAGGTAGCGTTTGCTGCTTGAGACGCTTTACCCGTACTGCAATAAAAGCAAATGCAGCGCAAAGCAAAAAACATTGTTTCGCTTTGCGCTGCATACATATATAGCATGTCAATTACTGAAAGTAGACCCTCTTGACGCGGTTGCTCACAGAGGTAAGCACCTCGTAGGGTATGGTGTCAAGTTTGTCAGACAGTACGGTTACAGGCAGGTTGTCGCCAAAGATTTCAACCGTATCACCCTCCTTGCAGTCAATGCCCGTCACGTCGATCATGCACACGTCCATGCAGATGTTGCCAATGTATGGAGCTTTCTGTCCGTTAACCAGACAGTAGCCGTTACGGTTGCCAAGGTGACGGTTCAAACCATCGGCATAGCCAATGGGTATGGCGGCAATGCGCGAATCGCGTTCAACAAATGAACGGCGCGAATAGCCGATGCTGTCGCCCTTGGGCACATTACGTATTTGCAAGATGGTGGTGCGCAGTGAGGTGACGTTGTGCAGGCGGCGGTTGTCAATGGGGTCGATGCCATAAAGGCCGAGGCCGAGGCGTACCATGTCGAGGTGGCGCTCGGGAAAGCGCTCGATGCCGGCACTGTTGCAAATGTGACGCAAAATTTTGTTGGGGAAGGCGCGTTGCAACTGTTGCGAAGCCTCGTCAAAAAGTTGGAACTGACGTGCCGAGAACTCGTCAAAATCGGGAGAGTCAGAACCTACGAAATGAGAGAATACTGAGCGGGGCACAATGGCCGACTGGCGTTTGAGACGCTCAATGATTTGTGGCACGTCCTTGAGCGGGTTGAAGCCAAGACGGTGCATGCCGGTGTCAAGCTTGATGTGTACGGGGAAACCCTGTATGCCTTGCTTCTCGGCTGCGTGTACCAGGGCGTCGAGCAGTTTGAAACTGTATACTTCAGGCTCAAGGTCGTATTGGAAAAGCGTGTTGAATGCCGTCATTTCAGGATTCATCACAATAATGCCTGTTGTGATGCCGGCGCGTCGCAAGTCGGCTCCTTCGTCGGCCACGGCTACGGCAAGGTAGTCTACGCCGCGGTCTTGCAGAGTTTTGGCTATTTCAACCGAACCAGCTCCGTATGCCGAGGCTTTGACCATGCAGGTGATTTTTGTCTCGGGTTTCATGAACGAACGGTAGAAATTGAGGTTCTCGGCTATGGCTTCGAGATTGACATCGAGTGTAGTTTCGTGCACACGCAATGACAATGCTGCCGTAATTTGCTCAAAGCCGAATTTGCGTGAGCCCTTTATCAGCACCATTTCATTGCTCATGGTGTCGAGCAGTCCGCTCTCGGTTAAAGCGTCACTTGTGGAAAAGAACACCTTTTTGACGTTAAACAGAGCGTGTGCAGCAGATATTTCGGGGCCAACGCCTATCAAGCGGTCTATGCCGCGGCGCTCTATCATGTCGGCAACCTGGGCGTAGAGTTCGGTGGTGGGCAGTCCGGTTTGCAGAATGTCAGACAAGATGAGTGTTTTAGGCTTGTTGCCTTGTTCCGGACGGCGGTTCATGAAGTCGAGTGCAATGTCGAGCGAGGTGACGTCGGAGTTGTAAGTGTCGTTGATGAGGGTGCAGCCTCTCACGCCTTGCATCACTTCGAGACGCATGGCCACGGGTTCGAGTTGCGCCATGCGCTGTGCAATGTCGGCGGGCTGCAGGTGTAGGTAAAGGCATACGGCAAGGCAGTGAATGCTGTCTTGCACAGAGGCATCGTCGGTAAAGGGAATGCTCATGCTGTTTTCAACACCCAAAAAACGGTAAACGATATCCGTGTGGTCGGCCTTCTTGGTGATGCTGCGTATGTAGAGTGTGGCATCGGTATTGCTGGTAGACCATGCGATGGTGTCGCCTGTGTAGAGTGACACCGCCATGCACTCGCTGATGACGGCATCGTCGGCGCAGTAAACAATCACATCAGCGTCTTTGAAGAGCGAAATCTTTTCAAGGCACTTCTCTTGTATCGTGGCAAAGTTCTCTTGATGGGCAGGCCCGATGTTGGTCATTACACCAATGGTGGGTTGTATGATGGCCTTGAGTGCTGCCATCTCGCCGGGCTGTGATATGCCGGCCTCAAATACTCCGACCTGTGTGTGCTCGTTGAGCAGCCATACGCTGAGTGGTACGCCCACTTGTGAGTTGTAAGAGCGTGGTGAGCGTGTGACGTGCATGGAGGGTGATAATAATTGGTAGAGCCACTCTTTGACCACAGTTTTGCCATTCGAGCCGGTTACGCCAATTATGGGCAGGTCGTATTCCTCGCGGTGGCGTTCAGCCAGGCGCTGCAATGCCTTGAGCGGACTTACTACCAACAGGAAGTTGGCATCGGGGTAGTCCGTTTCGTAATTGGCTGGCACATTGCCTACAACAAAGTTGCGTACGCCGCGGCGGTATAATTCGGGTATGTAGTGGTGTCCGTCGCCTAATTTTGTACGAATGGCAAAGAACAACGTGGTCTCTGCAAAGGCCAATGAGCGGCTGTCGGTCAGCAGCCAGTCAATGCACGCTTCGGCTGAGCCAAAGCGGCGTGCGCCAATCAAGGCGGTAATATTATCGATGGTGTAATGCATATATCTTAATCAATAAGTGCAGTATGGTTGCATTTTTGGGGAAAGATGCTGAATAGATGTTTTCAGACCGTTGTAGGCAATATGTGTGCAGCGGGTGTGTTGTGCAGCACATGGCTTGAATGATGTGACTGAAGTCGGTTTGTAGCAATATATATATAATGCGTTGGCGGAAATAGTTAACCGGTTGACGGGAAAGTTTGCAAATCCTTTTCAGGTTTCTTGTCATTCTGACTTAAAACATACTTACTTGTAAACCTGTCAACTTGTTACCCCGTTAACCCCAAATCCCGCCTATGGGGTATACTTATGGCAGTGGCACCTTTACCACATCAACTACGTGGCTGCCTGCGCCTATAAGGTCGGGACGTTCTGAAATGTGCTTTTGATAGGCTATGAAGTGAGCAAAAGTTTCCTCGCTCATGCGGTTGAGGCGGGTGCGCATATAGTCTGCTGCACCATCGGGCGAGAATATGGTCACACGTTGCAATCCGGCTTTTTGGTTGAGGCGGTCAATGTCCTCAATTCGTACATAGTCGTACAATTCGTCGGCTTGTGCTTGTATGTGGTAATTGTTATCAACCACGCCTTTGGCCATGAGTCCGCCAATTCTTTCCTCGTCAAAGCAGTATGACAGAATGCTGTATTCGTTCATCAAGTATGCCACAAAAATCAGTCCGCCAGGCTTTGTCACGCGTTTGGCTTCGTTAAGAGCCCGCAGTTTCTCTTCATCGCCAATGAGGTGATATAGCGGGCCGAGCAGCAAAGTGACGTCTGCCGATGCTGTTGGTATGAACGGCATGTGCCTTGCATCGCCCCGTACGACATCGGCCGTTGGTTCGCGTTTCAGAAACACGTCGATGTTGCGTTGTACGAGTTCGACGGCTTTGACGCGATAGCCTTCGGCCATTAGTGCCGATGTGTAGCGGCCTGTGCCGGCTCCTATGTCGAGCAACGAGGTGTCGGGGTGCAGAAAGCGGTGCAGGTGGTGCATGGTGGTGGCAAATTCTACCATGCCGTGTCTGCGTTGCAAACGCAGGTCCTCGGGGTGCTTGTTATAGTGTCTCTCTATGTTTGAGAATGCCATAATCGGGTGTTGTTATGTGTGTGGAGGCCTTATGACGCAACCGCGTGGTGTCAGCCTGCCGCCTTTTGGGCAATGTTTGTGTATTGCAAAGTTAGCAGTTGCCCATATTATACACAAGTATCGCGGTGCAAACTTTGCAAAACAGGGGCATAAATGTTTGACAAACAAAGCGCTAAGGCGTACCGGTCAGAGTGCGCAACGAAAATTCGTATCAGAGTGCGATACGTGTGTCATATCGATTTATTGCCGTCCGGCGAAACGTAAGGCATACGAAAGGGGTAATACTCGCAAGTGCTACTGGCGTATAGCCGACAGTTTTATATTACACCGAAAATCACCCAAACAACGGCCTCAGCACCGAGGGCAAATCATATTCGGCTCGTGCCACGTCGAGTGCCACATACCCCATGGTGCGACGCAAATTCACCTCGATGCACGGGTGCAACATGATGCCTTGGGCCGTCTTTACCAACATCATGTCCACACCCAACGGCCCCTCGTAGCGGGTGGCAATATGTTGTGACAACACCGCGCTGCAGGTTTCTTTCAAAATGTCCAAACCATCAAACTGCCGGGCGAGCACCCGTTCGAGCGCAGCTTGTGGAGCAAGGGTGTTACCCGTATAGCCACCCGTCTCGGTGGTGTCGAACAACGAAAGACCGGCATAGCGCACACTGCCGTCGTGGACGGCATCAAACTCGAGCGCAAAGTTCAACACGCCACAGTAGTGCGGCTCCACCTCAATGCCACCCTGTTCGCGCAGCAAACGCTTGACGCGCCCCGAAGTAGAGGCCGACATCGGGCCATCTATCACAAACACCCCACGGCCACTGCACGACCACAAGCTCTTGGCCACCACCTTGCCCGTGGCATGCTCTGCCACCGCACACTGGTCCGCCAACAGTTCAAAGTCGTCCATATATTCTGCCACATACGAGTCGCCCACAGTGGGCAATCCCCTGTCGCTCAATGCCTTGCGCAACAAGGGCAGCACTGCGGTGGTGGTGCGCCGGCTGCTGAGGGTGCGGTAAACATCAAGCTCTATCTCGGTGGGCAGCAAACTGTCGGGAGCACCAGCCTTGCGCAACTGCTGGCAGACCAATCGGTCCCAACCCCAAGGCTCTATGCGGTCTATACTCTGCCAAAAGGCGGCATTCATATCGCCACGATGCACAAAGCGCACCTTGTCACGCCACAACGGCGGCACATCGGCGGGCAAAGCCGCCTCGTCGGGCAACCAAACGGCATCGCCCGCAGCGGCCCACACTGCAGGCAGCGTGCCCCATTCTGCCGCCAATTTGCGGGCTATGCCCGAGGGATAATAGTGAGGCGAATTTGCCGCCAAAGCCTCATCGTGCGAAGGATTGAATATGTGTAATGCCGACATTAAACAATGAGTTTCTATTTGTTTTACTTTGTATGGTGAAATGTACTAACGTCTGTCTCTTGTATGCCATCAGTAGACATATTGCTGTCTGCAACATCCACCCATTCGGGAAGGCTGCCCGAGCAACATAGCCTGCGCCATATGTGTATGGATTAGGATTATTCTTGAAGCGCACAAAAAACATTTTCACCAAAATCCTTTCAATTAAGCTGATTTACAAGTTCTTTGTCTCATCGTTGAGCAATATAAAGAAACGTGATAAGTCCGTATATTTTTATTCAGATAGCTTGTTGTATGCCTTGCGGATAAGCTGTGCCATTAGTTTCCGGCGTTCTACCAAAAAGTCGGGATAATTTAACATCTCAAAATTCTCGGGTAGAGCATTCTGCGCACAGGCAGTTTTGTAACCATCTTCGCCAAGGCGTTTGCGATACGCTTCAACGTAGTCAACTGGCGGATTGTCCGATATGTCGATATTCGTTGAGTAGTCCAAATAAGTATAGTTTGCTATCTGATTGCGGTCTCTGTCCTCCTCATATCCCTGAAGAGTTAGATAGTGCTTTGGGAAAATATGGTGTATGTCTATTGACGATTTTGTACCATGGGCACCCACGACAAAATACTTTGATGTGGGTGTGGTGCTGAATAGCATAGGGTAGTTCAACACATTAAGCGCAGCCACATAGCCATACCATATAGGCGACGTAGTGGAAGATGTCACCAAATTGTTTAGCAATGTGACGCTAAAATAATCTTCGGTAAACTGATTCTTTATCTCAGCATCAAGATAGGCTACAAATTCATCAGCTGTTTTTACGGCACGCAAATCTGCCAATTGTCGCTCAACAGTAGACTCTGGAGAGTCTGTATAGAAACCACGGATATTTGCCATGAACACCCATTTCTGCATAATGCGTTTGAGTTCTACAGGCTGCACCTTGTATTCTGTCTTGCCAATAAGATAAAGCATATAAGAGAATATCACAGCATTGTCGGAAGAAATCAAAGAACTCTTCAAATAGCCTGCTTCTGCCTCAATGTTCATAAAGGCATGCCAATGATTGAGATTCATAACGATTCCAAGAGCATTACGAAACTTTTCGAGGTTCTCTTGCTGCGTTTCTACAGATGATTTGCGCGTGTTCAAGTCTTTGCCTCTCAATAGCATATAAGCATATCTCAATCTTGCACGTTTGAAAGCCAAGCCGACTGTTGTGCGAATGATATGCACAGGGTCTACCTCTATAATATGGTTGTATGATGTACCGTCCTTTGGTATGCGTGAATCTTTGCAGAACTGGTTGATGCGCATATGCAAGTCATTGTCATATACAGCCAACAACGTTTCAATAAAGTTCTTCTCGGTAAGTTTTTGGCCGCCTGAGTTCACGCGCACGAAGATGTCAGCCACCTCTTCCTCATTGGCGATGGCTTTTATCTCCAAAGTCGGCAGTACATAGTCTGAGAGGTTAAGAAGTTCGTTGATGTTGTCTTCTATCATCATTTCTTCGTCATCGTTCAACGCGTCCAAACCATCTTTCACTCGCTTCTCGTTAAGTAGCTTTATGTAGTTGCGGCGTAATCTTGAAACTGTATTGTTGTCTTTGGCAGCAAACACTTCACTTATAGAACTTATCCACTCCGTAGAACGTTCGTAAGCCTGGCTCCACACCTCAAATTCGCGCTTTATAGGGTTGAAGGCAATCTTGATATAACGTTCCTTATAGTTTGAATCTTTCACCTGCACTCCTTTAATGGCTGCAAGCAAGGCTGTCAGGCGTTGCTGACCATCAATAACGAGGTCGCGTGCTTCCTGCCAATCCTTGTCATTGTTGCCAATCTGCTTTTTGTTAGCAAAATCGGCTGGCGACTCCCAAAGCATCACGAAGCCGATGGGATAGCCCTTAAGCATAGAGTCCAAAAGCTCGCGCACCTTATTGTCTTTCCATACAAAAGGGCGTTGAAGGTCGGGCAAACCTATGCGACCATTCTTCACGTCTGTGAGCAAGTCGCCCACCTTTCTATTTATTGGGGTAAACAGTTCGTTAGCCATACTATTATTTTTTCTTATCGTTGAAACTTTTCATATCTGTTGTCGTATCCAATAAAGCAATGAGGTATAAAAACAAAAAGTTCCGCCCTGGTACGCTGATCAACGGGAAGCGTGGCGGATTCTAGCACTGCAAAAATACGAAACGTTTCTGAGTAATGCTATTTATCCAGACAATATTTTTACATTGTCCGGTAAAACGCCAAGACGCTACTTTTCCCGTCTTAGACCCTTTATAAATAGAGTTTCATGCACTTTGTTTCAAAAAGTAAGCCCCCTTTAGTTAGCTGCACATGGCTGCAGAAACTATTATTGACATAAAAGCATACATGAAATACGACAGCAATCACGTTGTCCATGACAGACTTTAATGCTTTTGCCCTTACAGGGCGCGACTGCTCCAACACATGATACCCAGGGCAAGCGTAGCGACACCCTGGGTATCACGTGTTGGAGCAGTCGCGCCCTGTAAGGGCAAAAGCATTATTACAATGTGCTTTAGACTTTTACCGGACAGTTCCCTTTGCCAGAATGGCAAACAAGTTGAGATAATAACAAAGATGATATTTGAACTTTGTTATATAGAAGCAATAATATTTTTACCTAATCAAAGATTGTTTTTACCTTTGTGTATAAAGAGAATGCGGTGCATCAAGCTTGCTTGAACGTTATGCTGAGGTGCAGCCTGTATTCTACTGTAAATTGATGCGGAGATAGTTACTGTGCCTACTATTAACTATCATCTTGACCAAATCGACAAAAGTGGTGAGACCCATTTGTCCGATTGTCCGATACAATTAGAAAAATTCGAACACCTTCGGACAAATGGCATGGCGAGTTGCTGATGTACAATCTTGACGTGGTGATAGCCGTTGGCTATCGAGTGAATAGCTACGAGGCCACACGGTTCCGCATTTGGACAACTCAACACAAAAAAAACTGCGCCCCCGCACTACCGTTACATAGTGCTGGGGCGCAGTCTGCGTATGTTACTTAGTTTGATTGATACATTACATCATGCCGCCCATGCCGGGGTTAGCCATCGGCATTTCGGGCTTGTCCTCCTTCTTGTCGCAGATAACGCACTCAGTAGTGAGGAACATGCCTGCAACCGAAGCAGCATTTTCAAGAGCCACACGAGTTACCTTGGCGGGGTCTACCACACCAGCTGCACGCAAGTCGCCAAACTCCTCAGTCTTTGCGTTGTAGCCATAGTAACCTTCGCCTTCGCGCACCTTGTTCACGATAACAGCACCCTCGATGCCAGCGTTGCGGCAAATCTGACGGAGCGGTTCCTCAATGGCACGACGAATGATGTTGATACCAGTAGTTTCGTCGGCATTGTCACCCTTCATGCCTTCGAGGCACTTCTGGGCACGAATGTAAGCCACACCGCCACCGGTTACGATACCTTCCTCAACGGCTGCGCGGGTTGCACAAAGTGCATCATCGCAACGGTCCTTCTTTTCTTTCTGCTCAGTTTCGCTGGCAGCACCAACCTCAAGCACACATACACCGCCTGAGAGTTTGGCCAAACGTTCCTGGAGTTTTTCCTTGTCGTATGAAGAGGTAGAGTTGGCAATCTCGTTCTTGATTTGGCCGATGCGCTCGTTGATGTTTTCCTTGGCACCCTTGCCATTTACGATAGTGGTGTTCTCCTTTGAGATAGTCACCTTCTCGGCAGAACCAAGCATATCAAGTGTAGCCTGTTCGAGCTTCAAGCCCTTGTCTTCGCTGATTACCACACCACCGGTAAGTACGGCAATGTCCTCGAGCATAGCCTTGCGGCGGTCGCCAAAACCAGGAGCCTTCACAGCACAAATCTTGAGCTGTGTGCGCAAGCGGTTAACTACCAATGTAGTAAGGGCTTCGCTGTCAACGTCCTCGGCAATAACCAAGAGAGGACGACCGCTCTGTACGGCGGGTTCGAGTATAGGCAAGAAATCCTTGATGTTTGAAATCTTCTTGTCGTAAATCAAGATGTAGGGGTTCTCCATTACGCACTGCATCTTTTCGGTGTCGGTAACGAAGTAAGCTGAAAGGTAGCCACGGTCAAACTGCATACCTTCAACCGTCTTGAGCACTGTGTCACGACCCTTGGCGTCCTCGATGGTGATAACACCGTTTACGCTTACGGCACGCATACCATCAGCAATGAGTTTACCAATTTCGGGGTCATTGTTGGCAGAGATAGTAGCCACCTGCTCAATTTTGTCGTAGCTTTCGCCCACCTGCTCGCTCTGGCCCTTGATGCTTTCAACCACCTTGGCCACAGCCTTGTCAATACCACGCTTAACATCAAGCGGATTGGCACCGGCAGCCACATTCTTCATACCCTCGGTAAGGATAGCCTGTGTCAGCACAGTAGCCGTTGTGGTACCATCACCAGCATCGTCGCCGGTCTTCGAGGCCACGCTCTTAACGAGCTGTGCGCCAGCATTTTGGAAAGCGTCTTCAAGTTCAATTTCCTTGGCCACGCTCACACCGTCCTTGGTAATGCGCGGTGCGCCAAACTTTTTGTCGATTACCACATTGCGACCTTTAGGGCCGAGGGTTACCTTTACTGCATTAGCAAGTGCATCAGCACCTTCGCGCAGACGTTCGCGCGCATCTACATCATATACTATTTCTTTTGCCATGATAGCTTCTTATTTTTAATGGGTTGTGATTGGTTGTTAACTTATGCCAGAACAGCGAGCACGTCGCTCTGACGCATAATCAAATACTTTTCGCCATCGAGTTCTACCTCGGTGCCGGCATATTTACCATACAACACGGTGTCGCCAGCCTTGAGCACCATTTCTTCGTCCTTTGTGCCATTACCAGCAGCAAGCACTTCGCCTTGCAATGGTTTTTCCTTGGCAGTGTCGGGAATGATAATACCACCAGCAGTTTTCTCTTCTGCGGGAGCGGGCTTGATAAGCACGCGGTCAGCTAACGGTTTAATGTTCATAATTGCTTATGTTTTGTTATTTGTTTGATTTATTGCTATTGTGGGTGAATGCCGCACGCAGTTTTGTAAGCCGTCGTGCAGGCGCTCACTATTCATTATGCCAAAAGCGTGCCAAAGTTGTTATTTACCTGTCATAATTTTTTTATTCTGTCACGAATGACATTTATGGCAGCGTGCCATCGTCGGACGTGCAGACAACGTTTCCCTCGCGCGCGCACGTCAGACGTTTTGCTGTCACTTTTGCACTTGTCTGCACTAATCGCACAAAATCTCTTGATTATCAGCATCTTCAAGTGTGTAGGCAACCCGTCATTTTGTCTGCACTGTGTCTGCACTACCTGCACTTCTTGTCTGCACTACCTGCACACTGCCTGCACTCTCTGCACTACCTGCACAACATATCTGCACTGCCACTGCGTCATGTCTGTAACGGGATATAGTTTTTTCGGTTGGAGTGACAGCTTTGTCTACCTCCCGTAACCGTTTGTCCTTCGCAGCACTACCTGCACGGCGCGTTTTCGGTACAAGAAGCGCAGGGCGTGCAGACGATGTGCAATCAAAGTGCAGGCAGTGCAAGTAAAGTGCAGATAGTGCAGACGGCGTGCAGGTTCCTTTCAGGTTTGTCTACACACCATTTTTCGTTGAATATCAATGCTTTTAATACATTTAGTGCAGACAAAAGCAATTACGGGCATAAAATGCCGGACGCGCGTGCGCGCGAGAGTGCACTATTTTTATGGTCCCGCTGCACACTTCAGAATTCGATAAATGATGATTTACAACCAAACCGAGAGAAGAGCCAAACGCAGTTTGAATTGTGCCGAGGCGTAACGTAATGCAAATGTTAGTCCGAAATTAGGAACTACAAACGAAACAGACGTTCGCAAACGTTGTGAATACAAGAAATACATACTACTTTTGCATTATGCAAATAAATAGAAGCAAGATATGAGCAATATATATAATCCTTACGATTTAGAACCTTTCGAACCAACTCACCCCGGTGAATTATTGGGTGATGAATTAGAAGCACGTGGACTTACGCAACGAAAGTTTGCCGAAACTATAGGCATTTCTTGTTCTGTACTTAATGAAGTAATAAAAGGTAAACGTCCTGTTACTCCAGAACTTGCTTTTAAGATAGAAGCTGCAACGGGGACTAAGGCTTATATTTGGGTGGAACTTCAAACCCAATATAACTATTGGACAGCCAAGAAAAGCAAAAAACTCTCTGTCCTATTAGACCAAATACGCAAATCTGTTGCAGTACTTTAGAATCAACGACTTTTTATTTTCATCGTTTATTCCTATGTGCAAGTAAAGTGCAGAGCAGCCTATCTTATATAAGATGAGTAAAAAGTTCAGATGCCAACAGTTTATGAAATCAAGGCACACGTTTTGCCACTGCTTAATAATGGTTCAAGGATCAAAGTAAAAATTTTTATGATGACGAAAAATAGGCAAGGAGTACGCCAGCAGGAATTTTTACATTATCCTAGAGTAGTTATGAAGGGAAGCCTGCCTATCGATTCAATGAAGGTAATAGAGGAAATACTCATACTAATAAAAAATTAGCAGCTATGCTTCATACGATGCCTTCAGGAAGATGCGATGCTTTTAATAAAGGATCTCGTAATGGCTCTTTTGGGTGTGTGAATTTACCAGATGAGGTATTAAATTATATGGCAAAAAACTACTCAGCCAATGATAGTTTATATGTTTTGCCCGTTAATGAAGAAAATTATATTTATGAATCTACTGATAAAGGCCATCCCTAAAAAACAAAATATAATAATGCGCCCTCACGAGCTAAATTAAAACATTATGACAAAACATTTGATTCATATTTAAAATATAATACACGATATTAAGAATATTAGTTATGAAGATCTTAAGTTTTTTTGTAGTATTATTGTGTTTTATTAGTTGTAATAAAGGAAATAAATTAGAACAAGAAGAAGTTTTGTTCGATTCTGTTCCATGTTGCCCACATGCTACTATTTATTTGCAACCTTACGATAACTTTACGCAACATGAGGCTAAATCTTTATGTAAAGATATAAAGAAAGGCATAAAGTCTGTGTTTGCATGTACTATTGATACAGTCAAAGTTCTTCCAAACAAGCAGTTACCACAAAGCGCTTATTATAAACCTAGAAATAGATATTTGGCCAATGTCCTTTTAAGGGATTTACCGGAAACAGCCAATCCTATTTATATCATAGGATTAACACATAAAGACATATCTTTTAAAATTCATAATAGTGAGAATTACGGAATAATGGGATTAACCCCTTTAGCCAAAAACAAATCTATAGTATCTGATTATAGAGTTAAAGGAAAGGACTTTATAGCGGTAATTGTACATGAGTTTGGCCATGGACTGTATGGTGCCACCCACTGCTCTGACAAAAACTGCATTATGTGTGACTATCAAAAGCATAAAGGAAAGCCATTTAAGTTCTCATTATGTAATAACCATATCTATATGTAATATGAGCAATTGCCTGATTGGAGAATTTTACTAATTTTGCGGCAAACAAACATTTGAGACATGAACTTTCTTGAACTGACACAGAAGCGTTTCTCGGCACGCAAATTCACAGCCGAGCCTGTAAGCCAAGATGACCTTGACTACATTATGGAGTGTGTGCGACTGGCTCCATCGGCCTGCAACAAACAACCCTGGAAATTCATTATTGTGCGTAGCAATGAGTACAAGGAAAAGCTGTGGGGTGCTTACAACCGCGAGTGGTTCCGCACCGCTCCGCTCTACATTGTGTGCATGAAGGACAATACAGCTTGCTGGACACGTCCTGAGGACGCAAAGGCTCATGGCGACATTGATGTGGCAATAGCTACCGAACATCTGTGCCTTGCCGCAGCTGAGCGCGGACTGGGCACCTGCTGGGTTTGCAATTTCGACCCCGAAGTGACGCACCAACTTTTTGCAAGCGACAACTTTGAAGCCGTGGCCATCATACCCGTGGGACACACGGCCGACGACTGTGTGTGTACCGAAAAGAAACGCAAAACGATGGCAGAAATAACAGAGGAGGTGTGACAACTATGAAGAAGACTTTCATACCAACCCTGCTGATGGCTATGGCCATAAGCATGGTTCATGCACAAAATGCACTGAAAAGGGTGTATAACGAGACCATCGACCCCATGACGCAAATAGACGATGCACTTGTCAAGGCTAAAGCTGCCAACAAATACGTTGTGTGCCAAGTGGGCGGCAACTGGTGCCCGTGGTGTTTGCGCTTTGCCGATTTTGTTGAGAAGGATTCTGTGGTTAACAAGACGGTGAACGACAACTTTGAATTTATACACGTCAATTATAATCCGCGCAAAAGCAGCACGACCACTACCGACAATTCGGCTGCGCTGATGCACAGATTGGGCAATCCGGCCCGTTTTGGTTTCCCCGTTTTTGTGGTGCTCGACACCAATGGCAAGGTACTTCACATTCAGGACTCCAGCTTTTTGGAGGAAGGAAAAGGCTATAGCGAAAAACGGGTGCTGAGGTTCTTCAACAACTGGACACCGAAGGCCGTTGAGCAATAACTCCTGACTTCATCACTTCTTTGCGCCATTATATAGTGCGTATTGAAAATCAAGGAGTAACGTAATTAATTTGGGTAGCGCAGGGTGACGCAAGCAAAGAAGCAAACCTTGTTTTGCTCTTTTAAGGGCTGTTCGCCCTTGTACCGCTTACCGCGAAGACATAAGTACATAAGCTACATAAGTAACATAAGGCTGACGCCGTGGTTTTTACATAAGCTGAGGCAGGGCTTTCCGCCCTGCTTGTAAGAGACATAAGGCCGGCGCCGTGTCGTTGGCTCTAATGTAGTTTGTCGTGATAACATAATGGAACAGAACACAATTAAAGCGTTCTCTTTATCAGGCGTCAGCCCTTATGTATCTTACAGGCTGGGCGGAAAGCCCTGCCTCAGCTTATGTAAAAAACACGGCGTCAGCCTTATGTTACTTATGTAGCTTATGTACTTATGTATCCCGCGGTAAGCGGCACAAGGGCGAACAGCCCTTAAAGCAAAGAACAAGGCTCGTTGCTCCCAATGTAGGATAAGACATATTCTACCTTGTCAGCCCGCTATAATCGATTTGGGTGACGCATTGACGAAGTCAGGAATAACTCCAAAATCGAGAAGAGCCGAATATAAGCACAAAAAAACTTTGCGAGGCAAGCCACCATTTGCATGGAGACTTGCCTCGCATCGTTTTATACATCAGTTTGTTACTTCATAACCTTAAACACCTTGTTGCCAACCTTTACAAGGTAGGCACCACGAGGTTGGCCGGCTATCGAAGCGGTGAGCTGCTGCACAGACACTGAGGTGTGTGCCACACCTACGGTGCTGCCACCAAGGTCGTAAACACTCAGAGTGGTGCCGGCGGGCACATTGCCCTTGCAAACGACATCGTCGCCCACTACGCTGACTGTCAGCATTGACGAGGTGGCTGTTGTCGGTTTGACGGCAGTTTCGTCGACCTCAATAGAAGGTGTGAAACGCAAGGTGTGGGTGAATGTGCCCACAGGGCAATAATACTGGCTCAGTGTGCCAGTGCCTCTGCCGCAACTGCCATTGCCAAGTCCCTTCTGATAATAATCGAAGTGGAGTACGACATCGCCGGTTGCCGGCAGATTCCAACGGTGCTGCACAGATGCCATTGCGGCATCGTCGTAGTGGAGAGCCGAGAAGGCTACCTGGCCATCGGTCTGCACATTGAGCGTGAAGTGCTTGACGGTGTCGGTCAGTGTGAGTTCGCGCAGGTCGAGACGGTTGCCACACGACTGCGGACGCGGAGTGGTCTCGAAGAAGTCGGTCACTGTTGACTGGTAACGACCAATCCATGCGCTTGACTTGCGGTCAACATAGTTCTCCCATGGGCCGCGGCCATAATAGCTCACCTGCTCGAGAGCTGCCGGCAGAACAAACTTGGTGCCGATGCGGCGCAAGTCGTCGTTGTCGTGCGAGGTGTAGGTGCATTTCATGTCCATTACGCCATTAGGATAGATGGTGTACGAATACACCACATCGCAGTACTTGCCGGTTTCCCTTACCGTATACACAGCATTGCCGTCAGCATTGATTGCAGGCACTTGCGTGAATGTACGGCTGCTGATACCGTTTGTTGTAGCAATATCATTGCCCGATGCTGCATCGTTCTCAACCCAACGGAAGTTGTCGTAATCATAGGCATTGGCCATTTTGCTTACCAACGCATAGTCGGCAAACGACCACTCGCGCACACGGGTGCTCGACTTGTCGATGAGGTAGTGCACCTTGTCGTTCTCAATCAGATAGTTGCCATACTGGTTAACCGTGACAGCGAGGGGCTGTGTCTTGTCGGCTGCCACCGCGGGCAAACCAGCCTCGCGCTCGGCCAAAGTGTACTGCACCTTTTTAATGGGATAGTTGGCCTCAGCCCACAGACTGGCCTCTTTGGTCAAGAAAGTGAGGTCGAGCATGTAGTCATTGCCATCACTTGTGTCGGTGGTGTAGCGCAATGTGGTGCGCATCTGCGTATTGGGCTTGGTGTCGGCCAGGTCGAGCGTGTCGGTTTCAACAACCTCGCCATTTTTGAGCACAGCGTAGGCCATGCGCAGTGCGTTGAGGCTGGTGCTGTGATAGCGGTTGGTCAGCACCAAAATCTTTTTCTTGGCGTTGAATTGCGTCACCTGTACGGGGGCATATACATTCTTCACCTCGGCCAATTTAGGAGTCCACGCACGGTTGGCAGGTATCAAACCATTGTTTACAAAGTTGCCTTGTGTGGGGCCGGGGTAATCCTTGCCCTGACGGTACTTAGGATAGCCATTTTGCGTAAGTGTGCCATTCTTGATGTCATCTGCGCTATAGATGCTTTGGTCAACCCAGTCCCATACACAACCGCCCATACCGTTGGTTGACGAGAGAATAGTATTCCAATATTCGCTGAAGTTGCCATTGGCGTTACCCATTGAGTGGGCATATTCGCACATAAAGTAAGGACGGCCTCCATCGTTGGTATTGGCCTCGCGCTGTACGTTGCTCAATGTGGGATACATCACACTGTGCATATCGGTGTATGATGCGCCGCCGCGGGTTGCGCCCTCGTAGTGGACGAGACGTGTGGGGTCGGCCGCCTTTATGGTGTCGTAAGCAGCCTGCATGTTTTGGCCCACACCACTTTCATTGCCCAAGCTCCAGAATATGACAGACGTGAAGTTGCGGTCACGCTCCACCATGCGCATAGATCGGTCGATAAATTGTGGTTTCCAACTGTCGGCAGCGGTAATGGTGTTGCCGCTCTGCTCCCAGTTGAAGTGGCATTCAATGTCGGCCTCGTCCATGCAGTAAAGTCCGTAATAGTCGAACATGGCATACATCTTGGGCTGGCGCGGCATGTGCGAGGTGCGCACGAGGTTAACATTGGCTTGCTTCATCATGGTCACATCGTGCAGCATGGTGGGCACATCGATAGAACGGCCGCGCACGGGGTGCGTGTCCTGTGTGTTGACGCCGCTAAAGTAGGTGCGCACACCATTGACATATATTTGTCCGTTTGTGCACTCCACCTTGCGGAAGCCATGCTTGGTGGCAAAGGCCATTTCCTCGGTTGTGCCATCGGCTGCCAGTTGCGCCACCTCAACGGTGTAGAGGTTGGGGTGTTCTGACGTCCAGGCCTGCAGATTGTCAATCACGGGCAGTGTGGCATAAGCCACTGTGGCGGTGTCGCCCGCTGCAAAGTCGAGGTTTGCCACAGTTTCGGCCAACTGTTTGCCGTCGGGAGAAATCAACCGCACACGGGCTTTTTTACTAACTGCCTGTGCGCCCGGGTTGGCTGCATTTATCTGTACTTTGACTGAGGCTGATGTGTAAGGTTCGTCAAAGTCGTCGGTAATGATATGGTTGCTGATATATGTCTTTGGGGTGGCATAAAGGTAAACATCGCGATGTATGCCACTCATGCGCCACATATCCTGGTCCTCGAGATACGAGGCATCGCTAAAGCGGAACACTTGCACAGCTATGTTGTTGTGGCCCTGGCGCACAACGTGGCTCAGGTCGAACTCTGCATCGTTGTTGGCACCCTGCGTATAGCCCACATACTGGCCGTTAGCCCACACATAGGCTGCACTGTAAATGCCATCGAAGTGCAACACCACACGCTTGTCTGTCCAGCCCTCGGGCAACGTAAACTGGCGGCGGTATGACGCCACAGAGTTTTGGCAGCCGCCCTTCATCTGCAAGTACGGATAGTTGTCAACAAACGGGTATTCTACATTTATATAATAAGGTGAGCCATAGCCTTTCATTTCGAGGCATGAGGGTACACTGATGGTGTCCCACTGCGCAGCGTCCACATCGTCGGCATAGAAATCGGCACCCGGACGGTTGTCGATGTCGGTTGTCCACTTCAAGTTCCACACACCATTGAGCGAAAGCCATTCTGCCCCTGTGGGGTCAACCCATGGGTGGGCATAACGCTCGGTGTCGGCCTGCAACAGCTGTGTGCTGGCATAAGGCATGAAGGTGGTGTGTGCAGGCAGTTTGTTCTGTTCGTAAAAGGTTTCGTCCTCCCAATTATTGCGGGCCACTTCGGCCTGCTTTGTGGTTTCTTCAAACACGAATTGGGTGGTTACACCTGCACTTGCCGCTTCGTCTGAAATATTGAGTGTGTTACCACTCTTCTCCATAAAACGGCGGTTGGTGCCGCCTGACCACACTATCTGATAGATGCTGTCGGAACCCTCAACCGGCAATATCTGGAAACGTTGGTTTTCAGAATTCACATCGGCGGCCCACTGCACGGGGTTGTACCACTTGTTGGGAGCTGCGTCAATGGCCAAAGTAGGAAAGGCTGCACTACAAATGAGGTATTCATTTTCGTTGCCTGTGCTTTTCAAAACCCATTTTTGGCCTCTTGAAAGGGCTGATTTGTCCTCAAGTTTGATTGATTCGCCACTGGAGGCCTTTCCACCATTTGAGAATACTGTGCCCGATGCCGAGCTCTTGATGTAATAAACCTTCTGCTCACTCAACTGTGCCAACGATGTGAGCGATGCACTGCAAAATACAGCCATCGCAAACATTGTCTTCAGTTTGTAAGCTGGTTTACGATTAGTTTGCTTCATTTATTTGTATTGAAAGGTATTGTTATTTACTTGTTTGCAAAGACAAGCAAGGATGTCTGGCTTGTCTGTGTTTTTCAGTCTGCACTGCGGATGACAGTTCGTCTGTTGGTTGCAAATTTACATGATTTTATGTGGCGAGCAAAATTAGGGTCGGATAAATTAAGTAACTTTGTAACCGACAACAAGCATATAACGTAGCAGGTGTTCACTATTGCTTTCATGCTGTCGGAAAGCTGATGCGCCAAAGGACGTGCTTTCTGTGTGAGGATAACACCTGCTTAAAAGACACTCTGTACAGTTCCATGCAACTCAACGAACTATTACATACATTTGCCCGACACCCGCAAGTAGGCGCCTTGGCAAAGGTGGTGTGCGACGGCAAACCTGCCCTTACACATTTGCAAGGCTTGCAAGCCTCAGCAGCAGCTGTGGCCTTTGCCGCACTCAGCGAACGCAAGCAAAAGGCGGAACGCCCTTTCCTTATTATACTTAACGATGAGGAAGAGGCGGGATACTTCTATCATGACCTGACACAGATGTTGGGCGATGAGATGGCACTTTTTTATCCATCGACCTACCGCCGTGCCGTGAAATATGCCCAACGCGATGCTGCTAACGAAATATTGCGCACCGAGGTGCTCAACCGTCTTTCGGCACAGCACAACAAGGCGGACATGCTGTTTGTGGTGACATTTCCTGCTGCCTTGTCTGAACGGGTGGCGCCGCTGAAGGACATGGCCGAAAACACACTGCACCTGCAAACAGACAGCGAATATGACCTGACGGAGCTGACAAAGCGACTGACCGCCATTGGCTTTGCGCGCAAGGATTATGTGTATGAGCCTGGAGAGTTTGCTGTGCGTGGCTCAATACTCGACGTGTATTCATATGCCTCGGAATATCCCTTCCGTATTGACTTTTTTGGCGACGAGGTGGACAGCATACGCACCTTTGAAGTGCAGACGCAGCTGTCGAAGGACAAAAAGGAAGAAGTGAGCATTGTGCCTGACACCGAGCAGCATGCCCGCGAGGCGCTTGTGCCATTTACCGACTATCTGCCCGACAACACGGTGTTGGTGGTGAAGGATTTGGGATATGTGCACGATGCCATTGAACGCATTTACAATGAGGGTTTTGCACGTCAGGCGCAGCAGGAACTGGAGGCTGCATCTGAGATGGAGGAAGCGGAACAACTGGCACGGCTCAAAAAGGAGTCGCTGCTCACCACAAGTGAGGCTTTTCTGCGCGGTGTGGCACACCTGCAGCGCATCAATATTGGCGCACAACCCCTTGGCGAAGCGCAAACAGTGATACGATTCAATACCTCGCCACAACCGCTCTACCACAAGAACTTTGATTTGCTCAAACAAAACCTGAGCCAGTTCAAGGCCGACGGCTATGACATTTACATACTGGCCGACAGTGCCAAGCAGACTGAACGATTGCAAAGTATATTTGAGGAGATGAATACTGCAAGCCAACTGTTCAAACCGGTGCTGCGCACGCTGCATGGCGGATTTTCGGACAATGACTTGAAGGTGTGCTGCTTTACAGACCACCAAATCTTTGACCGTTTTCATAAATACAACCTGAAGAGTGACCATGCACGCGATGCCAAAATGGCGCTGTCGCTCAAGGAACTCATGCAGTTTGAACCGGGCGACTATGTGGTGCACATCGACCATGGCGTAGGACGCTTTGCCGGACTTGTGCGCATGCCTGGCAATGACGGCGAAATGCAAGAGATGATAAAACTTACATACAAAAACGACGATGCTGTGTATGTGAGCATTCATTCGTTGCACAAGGTGTCGAAGTATAAGGGCAAAGACGGTGAACCGCCACGTATCAGCAACTTGGGCACTGGTGCCTGGGACAAGTTGAAGGAGCGCACAAAGAAGAAGATTAAGGACATTGCACGCGACCTTATCAAACTTTACTCGCAACGCAAGGAGGAGAAAGGCTACGCTTTTAGCCCTGACTCGTTTATGCAACACGAGCTTGAGGCTGGGTTTGCCTATGAGGACACCCCCGACCAACTGCGCGTAACACAGGAGGTGAAGAAGGACATGGAAAGCAGCAAGCCCATGGACAGACTGGTGTGTGGCGACGTGGGATTTGGCAAAACCGAAATTGCCGTGCGCGCTGCCATGAAGGCCGCTGCCGACAACAAACAGGTGGCGGTGCTCGTGCCAACTACGGTGCTGGCCCTGCAACACTACAAAACGTTTGCATCGCGCCTGAAGGACTTCCCCGTAAGGGTGGACTACCTCACTCGTGCACGCTCGACGGCACAGACCAAGAAGATACTTGCCGACCTGGCTAAAGGCGACATCAACATTGTTGTCGGGACGCACAAACTGATTGGCAAGAGTGTAAAGTGGCACGACTTGGGATTGCTTATTATTGACGAGGAACAGAAATTTGGCGTGGCGGTTAAAGAAAAGTTGCGCCAGCTGAAAGTGAATGTGGACACACTGACCATGTCGGCCACTCCAATACCACGCACACTGCAATTCTCGCTCATGGGGGCACGTGACTTTAGCGTGATACAGACGCCCCCGCCCAACCGCCGGCCTATCCAAACTGAAATTCACACTTTCAGTCACGAGGTGATAGCCGAAGCCATTAACTTTGAAATGAGCCGCAACGGGCAGGTGTATATTGTGACGAACCGCGTGGCTTCGCTGCAAAGTCTGGCAAACTTGGTACATAAGTATGTGCCGGACGCACGCATTGCCACCGGACACGGGCAAATGCCGCCCGACCAACTTGAAAAGGTAATTATGGGCTTTGTCAATTATGACTACGATGTACTCATATCTACCACTATTGTGGAAAATGGTATTGACGTGCCCAATGCCAACACCATCATTATTGATGCCGCACACCACTTTGGACTATCGGACTTGCACCAAATGCGCGGACGTGTGGGACGAGGGTCGCGCAAGGCTTTTTGCTACCTCATTGCCCCACCGCTTGCCATGCTGCCCGATGAGTCGCGCCGCAGACTTGAAGCTATCGAGAACTTCTCGGACTTGGGGTCTGGCATACACATTGCCATGCAGGATCTTGACATCCGCGGTGCAGGCAATTTGCTCGGATCGGAGCAAAGTGGGTTCATTGCCGACTTGGGCTATGAAACCTACCAAAAGATTTTGGCCGAAGCCGTGACGGAACTCAAGAATGACGAGTTTGCCGACTTGTATGCTGACGAACTGAAAAAGACCGGGCACCTTGGCGGTGAGAAGTTTGTTGACGACTGCACTGTCGAATGCGACTTGCACGCTTATTTCCCCGAAACCTATGTGCCGGGGGCTACGGAACGTATGCTGCTATACCGCGAACTTGATTCGCTCTCGGGTAATGATGACGAGATGGCTGCATTCAGACAACGTATGGAGGACCGCTTCGGCCCTCTGCCCCCCGAAGGCGAAGAGCTGCTGCGCATTGTACCGCTGCGCGCCCTTGGACGCAAACTTGGCGCTGAGCGTCTGACACTGAAAAACCGACGCATGGTACTCTACTTTGTGTCAAACACCGAAAGTGCCTTCTATCGAAGCGACACGTTTGAACGCATCATAAATTTTGCCACCGCTTCGTACCAACGCTGCAAGCTTGACGAGAACCGCGGTCACCGCCGCATGATTATCAACGATGTGCCCACGGTTGAGAGTGCATTGATTACGCTTAAAAACATTGTGGGAACTGACCACAAGGCGTGAGAAATGTGCCCGCACAGCACACCGCGGCACGTTTTTGACACAAAGCTTTCAGGGTGGTTCTAATAATTCTGGAATAGGGATTTGTGCGCTATCGGAAGTGTATTTTTGAAAGTTTGTGAGGGAGCATAGCAGGCTATGTGACCGAAAAAACTTTCAAAAAGGCACTTTCGAGAGCGTGCAAATCCCTATTTCAGAATAGCAGAACTCTAAAAACAGAATTTTTAGAACCACCCTTCAGCCAATCGGCAATAAATTCGTAACTTTGCCGCGCAATAGTAGGCTTTGGAGAGCCAAATAAGACACAACACAAAATGAAACGACTCCTGACTATAATATGCCTGGTGCTGTTGCCACTATTGGCACTTGCGCAACAAAACAGCACAGACAACACCGCACCTGCCGAAAAGGACTCGGTTGTGGTGAGTTTGCTCACTTGCACACCTGGCAATTTGGTGTATGAATTATATGGCCATACGGCCATTCGCGTACGCGAGGTCGGAGCACGCCAAAGCGACTGGGTGTTTAACTATGGCACATTTTCGTTTAACCAGCCTCACTTTATGTGGCGCTTCATGTTGGGCGAAACAGACTACGAGCTGGGAGTTGTGCCATACTACTTGTTTTACGAATCATACGTGCGCGAAGGACGCGGCATTGACGAGCAGGTGCTGAATCTGACACCGGCCGAAGCTAAAAAGCTGGTTGACGCCTTGAGCAAAAACCTTGAACCGGAGAATGCCACCTACCGCTACAACTTTTTTTATGACAACTGCGTGACACGTGCACTGCGCGTGATAGAGCAATCGGTTGACGGACAGGTGGTATGGCCAAAAGCTGACGCCAACAAATCGCTGCGCGACATGGTGCACGAATTTTCGGAACCAAGTCCGTGGAACAAGTTTGGACAAGATTTGCTGCTTGGTGCCGAGGCCGACCAACCCGCCGACATCAACAAACAACAATTTGCACCAATGTATGCCGAGCGCTTTGTCAATGATGCCACTATAAAAGGTACTGACGGCAAAGTGCGTCATCTTGCAGCCCCATCACGCACCCTGCTGCCCGAGCAACCGGTTTTAGCAGAAAAGAACTTCCCTGTCACACCGATGTGGGCGTTTGGCATACTTCTTGCTCTGACCATTGCCATCAGTGCGGCAGATATTGGGCGCAAAAAGTACCATTGGCAATATGACGTGCTACTCTTTGTGGCGCAAGGACTGACGGGCTGCATTATAACCTTCTTACTGCTGTTTTCATCGCACCCCGCGGTTGGCAGTAATTGGTTGGCATTGCTTTTCAACCCCGTGCCGCTTGTGCTATTCCCCTGGTTTATGAAAGCCGCAGCCAACGGGTGCCGCAGCTGGGTGATGTACATACAAATTGCCATGGTAGTGATGGCCCTCATAGTTGGTATAGCCGGTTTGCAACACTTCCCCAATGAGGTGTATATCATTGCATCAATCCTGCTTGTGCGCGTTGCAACACACTTTTGCATGACGAGCAAAATCAAGCAACAAAAAGTATCATAACGAGGACTGCACTATACTCCTATATATACATTATTAAACACATACCTTCCTTCGTAAGCATACGAATATGAAACAATCTCGCCACATAGCACCGCAGCGCGCCTCGGTTATGCGTCTGCCCCTGCTCATGTCGTTGCTCACCGCAATGACTGTGCTTTCGGGGCCCGAAGCATCGGCTGCCGGAACGGGAGTGCCCCGTGTGGTGGTAAGCATATTGGTAGACCAACTGCGCACCGATTATATGAATGCCTTCATGCCGCTTTACGGGCAGGAAGGCTTTGTGCGTTTGTTGAACGAGGGACGTGTTTACTCACAAGCAGAATATCCGCAATACAGACCCGACCGCGCTTCGGCCGCAGCCACTTTGGCCACAGGCACCACGCCTTACAACCATGGCGTAGTGGGCTTGAAATGGCTCGACCGTGAGACTCTGCGCCCCGTATTTTGCGTTGACGACAAACGCTACCCGGGGGTGCAGACAAGTGATGCGTCATCACCCACTTTTCTGGGCGTATCAACCCTTGGCGATGAGCTTAAAGTGGCCACCGAAGGCAAATCGTTGGTTTATGCCATCGCGCCCTATCGCGATGCGGCCATATTGAGTGCCGGACATGCCGCAGACGGGGCATTGTGGATTGATGACCGCACCGGACAGTGGTGCAGCACATCATACTACGGAAAGACGCTTCCGGCCTGGGTCACCGTGCTCAACAGCCAAAGCCTTGACAGCAGGCTCAAGTCGCTCACATGGCGGCCCTCAAACGATTTGGTAGGGAACTTTTCCTACTTCTTGTCTGGCGGCATGAAAAAGCCCTTTGCCCACAAGTTTACAGGCGACGGGCGATTTGCCACATTCAAAACAAGCGGTCTGGTGAATGAGGAGGTGGTACACGCTGCCACACAATGCCTCAACAGCACCCTGATGGGGACTGATGCCATTACCGACTATTTGGCTCTGACACTCTATGCCGGCAATATTGACCACCGCACTGTGAGCGAAAGCCCGATGGAGCTGCAAGACACTTATGTGCGGCTTGACAATGCTTTGGCACAACTCGTTAAGTCGGTTGAACATAAAGTGGGACGCGGCAACGCATTGTTTGTATTGACGTCGACCGGATATGCTGACGAGGAAACTACCGACCTGACAAAATACCGCATACCAAGCGGCACCTTTGATGTGGAACGTGCGGCAGCATTGCTCAATATGTACTTTGTGGCCGTTTACGGACAGGGGCAATATGTGGAGTCGAGTTTTGGTACACAATTATACCTTAACCACAAACTGATTGAGCAGAAGCAAATCAACCTGGCAGAAATGCTTGAACGCGCACAGGACTTCTTGCTGCAATTATCAGGGGTTAAAGATGTGTACACCTCGTCACGCCTGCTACAAGGGGCGTGGACTCCTGGCATCAGCCGTATGCGCGGCAGCTATAACCCGCGCTACTCGGGCGACGTGCTGATTGAGGTGGCGCCAGGCTGGCATTATGTTAACAACTCCACGCACGAGAAACAGCTGGTGCGTGAGTCATATATTCCTTTTCCCATAATATTCCTTGGCGAAGGGTTCAAGGCTGAAACTATCAGCACACCCGTCACCATTGACTATGTGGCCCCGACACTGTCGAAGGCCATACGCATACGTGCACCGAATGCCTGCAGCGTGGCACCGCTATAAGACTGCCGTTTTGACACACACACAACATATCATAACGGCGAGGTGCCCCTCGTATACTTCCCTATTTAATTAAACGAAATAATAAACAACACAATAATACCCTGTATTATCCCCACTCGGCTTTAGACAACTTCATGCACGAGGAAAGGATCAGGGCCATCATTATGGATATTAACAAATTCCTCAGCAAACTATTCGGTAACAAGTCTACACGCGACATGAAACTCATTCAGCCGTGGGTGGAGAAAATCAAAGCGGCCTATCCCGCTATTCAAGCTCTCGACAATGACGCGCTGCGTGCCAAAACCAAAGAACTGCAGCACACCATTCAACACTCTGCCGACGACATCAAGGAGAAGATTGAAGAGCTGAAAGGCAAAGTGGAGGAAACTCCAATTGAAGACCGCGAAGTAATTTTCGGCCAAATTGACAAGCTCGAAACCCAAGTGCTCGACCGCATGGAGGTTGCCCTCAACGACGCGCTGCCCGAAGTGTTTGCCATTGTAAAGGATACCGCACGCCGCTTTGCTGAAAACGAGACCATCGAGGTGACAGCCAATGACTTTGACCGCGAACTTGCCGCAAGTCACGACTTTGTAACCATTGAGGGCGACAAGGCCATTTACCAGAACCATTGGGTGGCTGGTGGCAACGACACCAAGTGGAACATGGTGCACTACGATGTGCAGCTGTTCGGTGGCGTTGTACTGCACCAAGGCAAAATTGCCGAAATGGCAACGGGTGAAGGTAAAACCCTCGTGGGTACTCTACCCGTATTTCTCAATGCCCTTACCGGTAACGGTGTGCACGTGGTGACAGTGAACGACTACCTGGCCAAGCGTGACTCAGAATGGATGGGCCCGCTCTACATGTTCCATGGCCTGTCGGTTGACTGCATCGACAAGCATCAGCCCAACTCTGAGAGCCGTCGCCGCGCCTACCAGGCAGACATCACCTTTGGTACGAACAATGAGTTTGGTTTCGACTACCTGCGCGACAATATGGCCATGAGCCCCAAAGACCTTGTACAGCGCCGCCACAACTATGCCATCGTCGATGAGGTGGACTCAGTGTTGATTGACGATGCCCGTACACCGCTTATTATATCAGGCCCCGTGCCCAAGGGCGATGACCAGTTGTTTGAGCAATACCAGCCTTTGGTACAACACCTTGTTGAGGTGCAGCGCAAACTGGCCACACAATATTTGGCCGAAGCCAAACAACTCATCAAGTCGGGTGACAAAAAACAGGAAGAAGAAGGTTTCCTTGCCCTGTTCCGCAGCCACAAGGCTCTGCCTAAGAACAATCCGCTCATCAAGTTCCTCTCTGAAACTGGTATCAAAGCCGGTATGCTCAAGACGGAGGAAATCTATATGGAGAACAACAACCGCCGTATGCCCGAGGCTGTTGAACCTCTTTACTTTGTTGTAGACGAGAAAATGCACAGTGTCGACCTTACCGACAAGGGTAACAAATGGTTGGCCGACCAGGTGCATGATGACCAGCTCTTTGTGCTGCCCGACATCACTACCGAACTTTCACAGCTCGAGACAGACAAGACATTGAGCGACGAGGAACGCTTAAACAAAAAGGACGCCCTGCTGCAAGATTACGCCATCAAGAGCGAGCGCGTACACACCATATTGCAGTTGCTCAAAGCCTACACCATGTTCCGCATCAACGAGGAATATGTGGTAATGGACGGCCAGGTTAAGATTGTCGACGAACAAACAGGCCGTATCATGGAAGGCCGCCGTTGGAGCGATGGCCTGCACCAGGCTGTTGAGGCAAAGGAGCACGTAAAGGTTGAAGCCGCCACACAAACTTTTGCCACCATCACACTGCAGAACTATTTCCGTATGTACCACAAGTTGGCTGGTATGACCGGTACTGCAAGCACCGAAGCAGGCGAGTTCTGGAATATCTACAAACTCGATGTGGTGGAAATTCCAACCAATCGTCCTATCGCGCGTATTGACATGAACGACCGCGTTTATAAGACCAAACGCGAAAAGTACAAGGCGGTTATCGAGGAAATTGAAAAGATGCGTCTGGCCGGACGTCCCGTACTGGTTGGTACGACCAACGTCGACGTGAGTGAACTCCTCAGCCGTATGCTCCAACTCCGTGGCATACCCCATCAGGTGCTTAACGCCAAACTTCACCAAAAGGAGGCCGACATCGTGGCCAAAGCAGGACAAAGCACTATGGGCAAAGTGGTGTTTACCGACGAGCAAGGCAACAAGATTGAAGAAGAGCGCATGCTCGGTGCCGTAACCATCGCCACCAACATGGCCGGACGTGGTACCGATATTAAACTTACTGACGAGGTGAAGGCTGCCGGCGGTTTGGCCATTATTGGTACCGAACGTCATGAAAGCCGCCGCGTCGACCGCCAGTTGCGTGGTCGTGCCGGTCGTCAGGGCGACCCGGGTTCTTCAGTATTCTTCGTTTCACTCGAAGACAACCTCATGCGTCTGTTCGCCTCTGAACGAATTGCCCGTGTAATGGACAAGCTCGGCTTTAAGGACGGCGAGATGATTGAGGCCAAGATGATAAACAACAGCATCGAACGCGCACAGCGCAAGGTCGAAGAGAACAACTTCGGCATTCGTAAGCGCTTGCTCGAGTACGATGACGTAATGAACAAGCAGCGCACCGTTATCTACGAAAAGCGCCGCCACGCATTGATGGGTGAACGTGTGGGCATGGATATTGCCAACATGATATGGGACCGCGTCATCAACATCATCGAAAAGAATGACTACGAGGGCTGCCGCGAGGGCTTTATCGAAATATTTGCCATGGAGGTACCCTTCAGCGAGGCCGACTTTGACAACATGAACCGCGACGACCTCTACGAAAAGGCCTTCGAAGCTGCCATGGCTGCCTTCAAGCGCAAGACCGACCGTATGGCCGAAGTGGCAATGCCCGTTATCAAACAGGTGTACGAAACTCAAGGCGAGGTGTACGAAAACATTCTCGTGCCCATCACCGACGGCAAGTTGGTCTACAACATTCGCACCAACCTCAAAAAGGCTTACGACACAGAGTCAAAGGAAGTTGTCAAGGACTTTGAAAAGGCCATCGTTCTGCACAACATTGATGATGCCTGGAAAGAGAACCTGCGCGAACTCGACGATTTGAAAAAGTCTGTACAGAATGCCTCATACGAGCAAAAGGATCCCCTGCTCGTGTTCAAGCTTGAAAGCGTTCAACTCTTTGACAAGATGGTGAACCGCATCAACAACGAAACTGTGGCCACCCTCATGCGCGGACAAATCCCCGTACAGGCTCCGCAGGAGGTGCAGGAAGCCGCTCCCGAAGAGAGTGCACCGCAACAAGGACTCACCACATCGCACGAGACACTCGACGAGGCTGGCGACCCCGAAGCTGCTGCCGCCGCATCAGCCGACACACGCGAGCACCACAACCAACCCATTGTAAAGCAAAAGGAACCCGGACGCAACGATCCGTGTCCATGCGGAAGTGGCAAGAAATATAAGGACTGCCACGGACGCAACAAATAAATTGTAAATAGGTGTTCAACATCTTCAGAACACTTACTTATAACATTATCTCCGCACAAACGGGTGCGGCCAACCACAAGCAACGTGGTCTGGCCGCACCCGTTTGGCTTTAAGCAGGTATTTCGTTGTTCGACACCACCGAGACGGGGGGCTATACGGGCAACACCCTTGCTCCACAAGCTGCGCTCGAACGGGTGCTCGCCCGGCAGTTTGAGGGCTTGGACATTTTGAAAGAAATCTGCAGCGCAGTGTTGTCACAACATCTTGCCGCCCGCTACGAGGGTCCGTTGGGTGTGGACATGATGTTGGTAAAGACGGCCCAAGGCATCATGTTGCACCCGTGTATCGAGGTGAATTTGCGTCGCACCATGGGGTATGCGGCACTCGATGTGGCACGAGCCGAATATGACTTGCCCTCGGTGCTTAGGCCGTTGTTTGGGTGATTTTTGTTGATGTGAATGCAAAAAGATGTGTGTTTTGTTGGGAAAACTTGTCATATTGGGTATATTTGCAAACAATATATTGCAATGTTATAATCTAACATCAAATAAGCTATGAAATTTACATTCAACAAACAATTCATGGTACTCAAGTTCTTGTTGCTAAAATGTTTTGCGAAACAAATCACCCTCAAACTAACTGAGGCAGGTACATTGCCTAACAAGATAGGAATTGGCGAGAAGATTCTTGTTACGAACCTAAAAATAATCGGTGAAATAAATGGTACCGATTTGCGCTTTATACGTGAGATGGCAGGTAGTGACGTAAAAGGGAATAGCACTTCTGGTAATCTCTCTGTATTAGACTTGTCAGAAGCAAAATTTGTAGCAGGAGGTGATTATTATTACAAAGATTATGAAGATGGTTGCTATACCAGCAATGATATAATTGGAAAGTATGCCTTTCGGGACTGCAAATCATTGACAAGTGTAATTATCCCATCAAGCGTGACTGAGATTAGAGAGTATGCCTTTGATGGCTGCATTTCTTTGAAAAATGTAAATATTCCATCAAGCGTGACAGAGATTGGATGTGGTGCCTTTGGGGGCTGCAGTTCTTTGACAAGTGTAAATATTCCATCAAGCGTGACAAAGATTGAAGGTGGTACCTTTGATTTTTGCACTTCTTTGACAAGTGTAAATATTCCATCAAGCGTGACAAGTATTGGAACGAGAGCCTTTTGGTGCTGCTGGTTTTTGGTAAGTGTAAAAATTCCATCAAGCGTGACAGAGATTGAATGTGGTGCCTTTAGTGGTTGCCATTCTTTGACAAGTGTAAATATTCCATCAAGCGTGACAAGTATTGGAAAGTATGCATTTTTTTATTGCAGTGGTTTGAAATCTATTTACGTATATGCAGAAACTGTTCCAAGTATAGGTGCGGGTGCATTTAATGGCTTCGACTCAGAGAACTGCACACTTTATGTCCCCAAGGGAACATACGATGTATATAGGTATTCATGGGGGGGTATATTTGAAAATATCGTAGAGTTCGATGCCACTAATATTCGTAACATAGTAGCAGAGCCCGAAGTTCAAGAGAACGCTCGTTATGCTGTAAATGGCCGGAGATTGATAGCACCTGTTAAGGGCATCAACCTCGTGAAGTACAATAACGGCAGGGTTAAAAAAGAGATTGTGAAATAATATCACACAATGGCATGATATAATAATAAAGCACCTTTGCAGGAATGCGAAGGTGCTTAGTAATGTTGGTAATACTTTTACCTTGAAACCCATTTTGTTTGGCTGGTAAAGTATGATTTTAAGACCTGATTTAACATAATCAAATACGAATATGTCAACGAAATCCACTTTTGTGTCGTTTCCCTTGCTAAAAAGTATGTATTCTCAATGATTGTTCGTATGTTTGCAACAACAGAATCCGCCACGCTTCCCATTTGAACAGCGAACCAGGGCGGGTCTTTTGCTTTTTATGGGTATAAATCATACAATTTGCCCCAACGTACTACAAATAGTAGTATGTTGGGGCAAATTGTAAAACGTGCCTATGCCAGTGTTGGCATAGGTACGTTTTATAGGTCAATTACAAATGACTGCATGGTGCGCAGGTCGATGCTCCAAAGTTTGTTGACGAGTGGTTCGCCATAGCCACATATCAGTTGCAGCGCCTGCTCGGCCAACACGCTGCCTACAACGGCTGGCGTCATGCCAACCACTTGCTTGCCCGGGTGCGGAATGTGCTCGTCAGGGTAGAGGTCACGGTAGTGGCGCGCATTGCTGCCGCCAACATTGAATATGGCTGCCTGGCCCTCAAATCCGCACACGGCACCATAAAGGTAGGGTATGCCGGCTGCGCGGCAGGCATCGTCGATGATGTAGCGTGTGGCAAAATTGTCGCAACCGTCAATGACCATGTCGTATTGGCTGATGATGCTGGTGGCATTGTCGCTCGTCAGACGGAAGGGGTAGGGCTTGAGGCAGACCTCGGAGTTGAGGCTGTGCAGGCGCTTGACGGCTTCGTCAATTTTGGGCTGCTCAAGCTGCTCCTCAGCATACAACACTTGGCGGTGCAGGTTGCTGGTGCTTACCACATCATCGTCCATCAAGCCTAATGTGCCAATGCCTGCCCCCGTAAGGTAGAGAGCTATGGGCGAACCGAGTCCGCCAACGCCAACAAGCAGCACGCGTGCTTGTTTGATTTTAGCTTGTCCTTCGGGCCCTATTTCGGGCAGCATGAGTTGTCGTTCGTAGCGCATGGTGCTCAGGCTTTAACTTTGAATGTGCGGTCGAAACTCTCGTCCCAATCCTTCCATACGGGTTCTACCCCCATTTGTTTAAGCGCCCCGGTTACTTCGGGCACGCTGCGCGGGTCGGTCACCTCAAATTGTTCGAGCGCGTCCTTATGTGTGGCATAGCCGCCAGGTTCAGTCTGGCTGCCGGCCGACATGGTGGTCACGCCGAGGGTGGCCATGTGGTTGCGGAAGTCGGGACTCTCGCGTGTGCTGTATGATATGTCGACGTCGTGGTCGAATATGCGCATGGCAAAGGTGAGTTGTGCCAACTCTTTGTCGGTCATGACACAGTTGGGTTGGAACCCGCCATTTTCGGCCGGACACATACGTGGAAAGTTTACGCTGTATTTTGTGCGCCAATAGTGGCGTTGCAAGTAGCGCAGATGGCGTGCCATCATGGTGAGGTCGGTGCGCCATTCCTTTTCAAGACCTATCAGTACGCCCATGCCAATAGAGTGTACGCCGGCCTGGCCCATGCGGTCGAAACCGTTGACGCGCCATTCAAACTTCGACTTCATGCCACGTGGGTGGTAAAGTTTGTAGTTCTCGCGGTGGTAGGTCTCCTGAAAGCATATCACGCCATTCATGCCGTGGTGGGTCAGTTCTTTGTAGTCCTCGGCACTGAGCGGCATTACCTCAATTTTAAGATTTGAGAAGTAGGGCTTTGCCAAGTCGAGTGCTTTGGCCAGATAAGGCGTGCCGGCCAAAGCAGGATTTTCGCCTGTTACGATAAGCAGGTTTTCGAACGGGCCAAGTTGTTTGATAGCCTCATACTCTTTCACCATCTCTTCGGGGGTAAGAATGGTGCGCTTCATTTTGTTAGCCACGTGAAATCCGCAATAGACGCACGAGTTGGTGCACGAGTTGGTCAGGTAAAGCGGAATGAACATAGACACCGTGCGCCCAAAGCGCTCCTCGGTGTAACGGCGTGACAGGCGCGCCATTTGTTCAAGATATGGTTCGGCTGCGGGCGATATGAGCGCCATGAAGTCGTCGACGTTGCAATGCTCCTTTTGCAGGGCGCGCAGCACGTCTTGTTCTGTTTTGGCAGCGATGGCGGCAGTTGTGTCGTCCCATGAATATTTTAGTAGTTCGTCAGAAAACATTGAACGTGAACTTTAGTTGAGAAAAGAGGTGAGGGGAGAGCTTGCTTCGGCTTCAAGGCTGTGAACCTGTGCGGCCAGTCCGGCTTCGTAAGCCTGGCGTCCGGCCTCGACAGCCTGTTTGAATGCCTGTGCCATTTGTGTGGGGTTGCCAGCAACCGCTATGGCTGTGTTGACCAAGCAGGCCGAAGCTCCCATCTCCATAGCCTCGGCAGCGTGGCTCGGTGCGCCAATGCCGGCGTCGACTACCACGGGCACATTGGCTTGTTCGATGATGATGCGCAGAAAGTCGCGCGTTTGCAGTCCGCGGTTGGTGCCGATAGGGGCGCCAAGTGGCATGACGGCTGCGGCACCGGCCTCCTCAAGGTGCTTGCACAGGGTGGGGTCGGCCTGGCAGTAGGGCAGTACAACAAATCCCATCTTTACAAGTTCCTCGGTGGCTTTGAGCGTTTCGGTGCTGTCGGGCAGCAAATAACGTGGGTCGGGGTGAATTTCGAGTTTCAGCCAGTTTGTGCCGAACGCTTCGCGCGCCATTTGTGCTGCGAACACAGCCTCCTCGGCGTTGCGCACGCCGCTGGTGTTAGGCAGGAGCTGTATGCTGTCGCTTTTGATGTGTGACAACATGTCGTCGTTGTCGTCGTTCAGTTCGATACGCTTCATGGCCACGGTAACCATTTCGGTGCCCGAGGCGGCAATGGCCTTTTGCATTTCGGTGTTGCTGCGGAACTTGCCCGTTCCGAGGAACAGACGCGAGTTGAACTCGCGGTTTGATATTTTAAGCATGATGTGTGTTATGTGTTGGCGGAAATAGTTAAGTTGACAAGTTGGCAAGTTAACAGGTAAGTTAGCCAAGTATTATTTAAGCTTCTTACCATTCAGACTTTAACATAAGTAGTTTTACTTGTAACCAGTCAACCCGTTAACCAAGAAAATCTCCAACGGGTTGTGTGTTATAAAAATAGGGGGAATGTGATGTGTTACGATATCCCAACAACTGCGGGGTATAAGTTTGCCGGCAGATGTGTATTTATCCGCCACAAGCAGCTTTGATAATGGTGACTTTAGCACCTGCTGTGAGTGGAAAATCAGCCCATTGTGTGCGTGGCACCATTTTGTTGTCAACGGCAGCGGCCACGCCTTGTGCGGGCATGCCGAGTTGCTCAATGAGTGTAGAAAGTGTGGTAGCTTGTGTATCCACCTCCTTGTTGTTTACAAATACTTGCATAAGCTGAATGTATTTTTAATGTGGTTATGCGAAGTGCAGAGGAGGGTGTGTAATGAAACGGCGTTCTGCCAGCGCTTGATGTAAAAAGGGCAGAAATGGGTCACACAATGCCTACGGCAGCATTAACTGCGTCAGGTCGTAAGGGTATAATCTCAGCCGTTGCCGTAAGGGCATAACAGCACCCCTTTGTCTTCACACTGCAAAAATACGGCAAGTATGCGAATGTGCAAAGTACTTGCGCACATTTTTTTTGACGTTTTGTCGCTTGTCCCTCATGTTGTGACGACAATATGGCATAAGAAAGGTCATTTTGGCAGATTACAAACGTATATGGGCATTGGCACGGCAGTTGCAAATAGTAGGGCGTTCGCCGAAAGGCCGAAAGGCCTGGGGCGGACAAGAAACATTAAACATTAAAACAACAAATAAAACACATACAATTATGACACGTTATTCACAAGATTGGCTTCCTAATGTATTTGGTAATTTCTTTGACGACAATTATATGCCACGCGTTAATGCCACGGCGCCTTCGTTCAATGTAGCTGAAGACGACAAGAGCTATACCGTAGAGGTGGCTGCTCCTGGCATGACGAAGGACGACTTCAACATTCATCTTGACGAAAATGGTGACTTGGTTATCAACATGGAAAAGAAGAATGAAGAAGAAGAGAAGAAAGGCAAGAAGTATTTGCGTCGCGAATTTGCCTACACCAAATACGAGCAAGCACTTGTATTGCCTGACGATGTTGACAAAACAAAGATTGCTGCTGAGGTAAAGCATGGTGTGTTGAACATAGAATTGCCTAAGGTGGCAGAAAGTGAAACTAAGGTGGCTCGCGCCATTGAGGTTCACTAATCAACATTATTAGCATATAGAATATACGCCCCTGGCTTAGACTTTTTGCCTTTTGGAGTCTGAGCCAGGGGCGTACTTTTTGTTATTGCTTCTATATAACAAAGATGATATTTGAACTTTGTTATATAGAAGCGTGACGCTCACGCTCAAGTCGAATGGCGTCAGCACTCCCATCACGGTGGTACAGAATTAAGTTTGGCGTTACATCACCATTTACTGTAAACCACTAAACGCTACCAGCAAACGCAAGCACTAATGGGGGCGACGCGTCTCGCGTCGGGAAAAATGCAATGTTCTTACACTAAATAATGGTTCGTTGGCAGCACTAATTACACGCCTGTCTGTGAGCCTTTGCCTAAAATTCCGACGCGGGACGCGTCGCCCCCATTAGTGTTAGCGTTTGGTGCTTGAGTCCGATCGTATACGTTTTGCCGGACAGTTCCCTTTGCCAGAATGGCAAACAAGTTGAGGTAATAGCAAAGATGATATTTGAACTTTGTTATATAGAAGCAATAATCACCAACATAAATTGGTTTAGTACAAAAGCGTTGCAACGGTCTCGCTGAGGCATTGCACCTATCAAAAGAGGTGTGCAACTTGTACCCAAATATTTGCTCCCTCCCCGTCAGCCTACTTGTAAATGAATGCGTGTGTTTTTACTGCCATCTTACACTTTTTGTGCGTAACAAGTTGATATACAGATGTTTCAAGAGTGTAGGATAAGTTCAAAGTATCTTACACACCCCTACATACATCTTACACATCACACCCCGCTGCCCCGCAGTCGGTTTTGTCGTATGCGGTGGATTGTACACCACTGGGACGTAGAAAAATCAGTCGGAGCAACAGACTTTTCTGCTCCCCTATGCTGTGATACCGCCCTCCCGTGCTTGTGCCGTGTGGCAGCATGAGGGGTGTGCAGGTTGCGTGTAGGTAGATATAGTAGCATCTTACACTAATTAAAGTGTTGATAGTCAATGAGTTGCAATGCGTTAGTGTAAGATGTAAGATGCTCGTCGTGTAAGTTGTTGTAGTATGGTAAAAGGTCCCAAGTGCAACTTATTAGTCTTGGTTCCTTTTATAAATTATTACTGTTCGCATGATTACATTTCACCGGACAATATTAGTAAATAGAATCTGCGCCCCTGGCTCAGACTTTTTGCCTTTTGAAGTCTGAGCCAGGGGCGTATTTTTTATAAGTAGGAGACGCGAGCTACGTCCAGTGATTTAGCATATTTATGTAGCACAATAAGTTTTGAATTTAGTCAAAGCGGGGAAAGCAGTTGCTATTTGATTTCGACAATGGAAAAATACCTATATATGGGTATGGAATTGACAAAGATAATAGAGTATTTTTGCGTCGTAAGAAAGGAACATATAAAACTTCTTGATGAAATCTTGAGAGTTGACTTAGATATTATTCTTTACTTCTAAAATTTTAAGACAATGAAAAAAATAGTATTTGTACTTTTGTCCTTATTAGTGCTCAACGCATGTAGCAATACAGAGGATTTTGACAGTGTCTCTTCTCAAAAGAAATATAGTCATACGGAAACGAATTTGGATAAAGCAATCTGTACAGCTACAAAAGCACTGCAGGAAATGAGTCCATACACAAGAAGCCATAAAGAATGTACTTTTAAGAATGCTTACCCAGTTTTATCCAAAAGAATTGCAACACGGTCGGGAAATGCAGACACTGACACTCTGTTGTATTTGATAAATTTTGATCAGGGATTTGCTATCATAGGAGCGCAAAATTGCACCGACCAGATTTTTGCCATTTCGGATAATAGTCAAATCAGTGTTACTGATACTATAACGAACCCTGTATTAGCGAAAATGATAAGTTCTTATGCTAAATTCGTGGAGGATAAATCCTCAAGCAAAAAAGTTATAGACACGCAATCAGAGCCTATAATAAATGTTTTGCAATATATGCCTCCATTGGTTCAATCGCAATGGCAACAAGATGATGGGTTCAATGCGCTATTCCCAAATAATGAAAATGTAGGTTGTGTCCCTGTGGCAGTAGCGCAAGTGTGTTATTACCATAAGAAGCCTCAAAGCTTAGATGGGTATCAGTTTAATTGGAATTTGATGCAAAATATAAAGAATTCGTCCAACTTATTCGTTTATAGTAATAGTAATGAAGAAGCAAGTAAACAAGTCACGCGCTTTTTATATGAATTAGCTAAAAAAATGGGAACTAACAATGGATCTACATATAGAAGAGAAATACTACCATGTCTAAAATCAATGGGATATGAAGCAAGTCAGTCTGCATTAGACATCAATACTGTAAAGTGGGATATATTAAACGGACGTGAGCCAGTTATTCTATGTGGTAATGTATCTGGTAATAGTATTGGGCATGCGTGGGTTGTTGATGGATACAGAGAAACAGAAACAAAGATACCACATACCAATAATGATGATTATGATTATCAATATGATTATTATTTACATTGCAACTGGGGATGGGGTGGAATAGCCGATGGATATTACAAGTATGCTAATTCAATGGGCCTTTTTGATTTTGATACAACCCATGGTGCAGATTGGGGAGGTAATGGAACTACATCTAGATATGAATTTACAGATAATCTTATAATGTTTTACTATATATATTGATTGTGATGAAGCAGATTTTATTTCTCATATTTTCATTTTGTATGCTTTGTGTGGGTGTCTCATGTAGTAATGAAGATATTCCTGATATGCTAATTGGTCCTACGAATCCGATTTTCAAAAAATACGATTGCAACGAGCAAACTGATACTTTTTCAGTTCAAGCTACAACTAATCTTCATGTAAGTCAAATCACGGATTTAGAAAACAAGAAGGAACTGATTGTTTCTAATAATGATGGAAGCACGCTTCAGTTTGAATGGATAAAGGTTCGATGTGCACAAAATAAGTTGATTTTATCGTTATCAAAAAATAAAAGTGGAAAGGAACGCCGCATGTGGATTCAATTAAATGATTCTTCTGATTACTATGCGGATATATGTGTTACACAAAGTGGAGAAAAATAACTCTGCTTAAGTTGCGGGTAAAAACATAGGTTCAAGATAGAAGTGCAATCATGGTGCCTCACTCATCTTCGGAACGTCGCGGAGAGAGCAAGGAAAGAGGTGGCTATGATTGCACTTCTATCTTGAATCTATGCATCTCATGCAAAGCGCTATGTCGCAATTTATTGCACAAAATAGCCATAAAGCCAAAATTATGCGTAATTTTGCCATCTACCATAGTATGCTTTAATAAAAAGATGACGATACGTAAATGTTTACTCCTGATAGTTGGCGCGTTGATGAGTGTTTGCATGCAAGCACAATCAACGCTCTATGAGCGGTACATCAACCGTTATTCGGCCATGGCCGTTGACCAGATGCAAAGGTATGGCGTGCCGGCCAGCATCACCTTGGCACAAGGGTTGCTCGAGAGTGCCGCCGGTACCAGCCGTTTGGCTAAAGAGGGAAACAACCACTTCGGCATCAAGGTGGGCGGCTCGTGGAACGGTCCCTACATGGTGATGGCTGATGACCGCCCCGACGACAAGTTCAGAGTGTATCATTCGGCAAACGAGAGTTTTGAGGACCACTCAAAATTTTTGCGTAACAACCGCCGCTATGCTTCGCTTTTCGACCTCAACATCAGCGATTATAGTGCCTGGGCCCATGGCTTGAAACGGGCAGGGTATGCCACAAGTCCCACCTATGCTCAGGCGCTGATAAATGTGATTGAAAAATATCGCCTTGACAGTTATGACATGTCGCGTCGTGAAAGTCGCGAGTGGCGGCATGAGCACAAGGAAGAGCAAAAGATGCAGGGACGCGTCAAGGGACGCGAGATAAGGCGGTGCAACAGCCAGTATTACATTATAGCCCGGGCTGGCGACACTTATGCCTCGATAGGCAAAATGCTCAAGGTGAAGGAAAGCAAGTTGCGTGCATACAACGATGTAGACCGAAGCTACAGCTTGAAGCAAGGCGATGTGGTATATCTTGGCAAGAAGCGCAAAAAGGCTGATCCCACCATGAAGCGCCGCTACCATGTGATGGAGGCCGGCGAGAGTTTGTATTCAATAGCGCAACGATATGGCATCAGACTGAGCTCGCTCTGTAAAATGAACCCCATAGGGCGCAATTACCACTTCCGCGTGGGCGATGAAATCAAAATAAAATAAGAAACAGCACAAAACATGACGACAGGTAACAAGCAACATACAGCATTCTCATTTGAAGTATTGCCCCCACTGCGCGGCAAGGGTATGGAAAGCATATATTGCACCATAGACAAATTGATACAGTTTAACCCCGTATGTATTAACATAACCACCCACCGTGCGGAGACAATTTACAGCGAGATGCCCAATGGCGCATATCAAAAGTTGAGCGTGCGCAACCGTCCGGGGACGGTGGCCATTGCTGCCGCCATTAAGGAACGCTATCATGTGCATACGGTGCCGCATATTATATGCAGTGGATTCTCGGCAGCCGAAATTGAGAGCGAGTTGATAGACCTTTCGTACCTGGGTATAACAGAACTGCTGTTGCTGCGTGGCGACAGGGCAAAGGACGAGAACCGCTTTATACCAAGCCCCGGCGGTCATGCCCATGCCATAGAACTCTGCCGTCAAGTGAACGACTTTAATGAGGGAAAATTGCTCGGTGGTGTGGTTACTAACCCATTGGAGACCCCCTTTGTGTATGGCGTGGCCGGTTATCCTGAAAAGCATGACGAGGCCATGAACCTCGACACCGATATAGAACACCTGAAGGCAAAAGTCAAGGCTGGGGCCAAACAAATTGTGACGCAAATGTTCTTTGACAACAGCAAGTATTTCGCTTTTGTAGAGCGCTTGCGCAGGGAGGGTATTGATGTGCCGGTAGTGCCGGGGCTGAAACCGCTCACCACGCTCAACCATTGCACCATGTTGCCCAAAACGTTTCATATAGACTTTCCGCAAGAATTGGCCAGGGAATTTGAAAAGTGCCGCAGCAATGCCGATGTAAAGGAACTTGGCGTGGAGTGGGGCATACAGCAGGTGCGTGAACTGAAAGCTGCCGGGGTGCCAGCGATACATTTTTACACCATGAACGCAGCCTTCTCTACTGAGCGTATAGCCTCAGCCACATTCTGACTTTTGCAAGGTGAGGCAATGCCAATGACAAGATCTAGTTTCGGATTTAACTTGAACGGGCTGAAGGCCCAATGAATTCCATAGCCCAAGGCAGCACCTTGGGTTATTAGCAAGCGGAAAAGTGACGCCCTGTAGGGGCAAAAGTATAATGAAGTGTTTCTACTTCTGCCCTTACAGGGCGTCACACCCTTGCTCAATTTTACCCAGGGTGTTGCCCTGGGCTAAGTAAATACTTGGGCCTTCAGCCCGCACTTACTAAACCCAAAACTTGAGTGACAAACTTCACCATTCTTTTTAGTGAAAATAAGCTGCGGCTCGGCATAACATTCAAGCAAGCTTGATGTTCTGCGCTCGCCTTGCATTATTTTTTAGAAACACGTATGCCCAGACATAAACTATCAGACTTAACACAAGCCCTTGACCGCCGCATTCTCATACTCGATGGCGCCATAGGCACAATGATACAGCAGTACAACCTGACTGAGGAGGACTTTTGTGGCACCCTGTTTACAAATTGGCCCGTCAAGTTGAAAGGCAACAACGAACTCATAGCCCTTACCCGCCCAGACGTGTTGCACGACATCTGTCGTCAATACCTTGAGGTGGGGGCAGACATTATCACCACCAACACATTTAGTGCGCAACGTGTGTCACAAGCCGACTATCAGACGCAGGACTATGTGGAGCAGATAAACCGTGCCGCAGCGCGAATAGCCCGTGAGGAGGCTGACCGCATGACCGCACTGACGCCCGGCAAGCCACGTTTTGTAGCAGCCTCGATAGGCCCGACCAACCGCACATTGTCCATGTCGCCCGATGTGGAGAACCCGGCATACCGCGCGCTAACGTTTGACGAGTTGTGCGATGCTTACGAAGAGCAAATGATGGTGCTGGCAGACGAGGACGTTGACCTTTACATTGTAGAAACCATATTCGACACACTCAACACCAAAGCCGCACTTATGGCGGCTCGTCATGTAAAGGAGCGCACGGGCAAACATATACCCATCATGTTGAGTGTGACCATAGCCGATGCCTCGGGGCGTACCCTGTCGGGGCAAACTCTGGAAGCTTTCCTGGCCTCGGTACAACACGACGAGGACATATTGAGCGTGGGCCTTAATTGCTCATTCGGCGCAGAGGATATGCGCCCTTATCTGCGCGACTTGGCCAACATAGCGCCTTACTACATCAGTGCGCACCCCAATGCCGGACTGCCCGACGAAGAGGGCGTGTATACCGAAACACCACAGCAAATGGCCGATGCCATGAAGGGCTTTGTAGACGATGGTTGTGCCAATATATTGGGCGGGTGCTGTGGCTCAACGCCCGCTCACATACAAGCCATAGCCCAGATGGCCGAAGGACGCGCCCCGCGCAAACGTCCGGCCGAGGGCAAAATAGACTGGCTCTCGGGGCTCGAAGGCTTTACACCCCTGCCCGGCACATTTATGAATGTGGGCGAGCGTTGTAATGTGGCTGGCAGCCGCAAGTTCCTGCGTTTGATAAAGGAGAAACAATATGACGAGGCTCTTGGCATAGCCCGCAAGCAAGTGCGCGATGGCGCCACGCTGCTCGATGTCAATATGGACGACGGACTGCTCGATGCGCAGGAGGAGATGTGCCACTTTCTGAACCTCATGGCCTCAGACCCCGAGGTGGCACGTATACCCTGGATGATAGACTCCTCGCGTTTCCCCGTGGTTGAGGCTGCGCTGAAATGTGTGCAGGGCAAGTGCGTGGTCAACTCCATATCGTTGAAAGAGGGCGAAGAGGCTTTCCTCGCTCATGCCCGTACCATCAGGCAGTATGGTGCCGCCATGGTGGTTATGGCTTTTGACGAGGTGGGGCAGGCCACCAGCTATGAACGTAAAATCGAAGTGTGCAGCCGCGCCTACAAACTGTTGACAGAGCAGGCCGGCGTCAATCCGCACGACATCATATTCGACCCCAATGTGCTCACCGTGGCAACGGGTATGAAGGAGCACGACCGCTATGCGCTCGACTTTATCGAGGCCACACGCTGGATAAAGCAGCATTTGCCGGGCGCACATGTGAGTGGGGGTGTGAGCAATTTGTCATTCGCCTTTCGTGGCAACAACTATTTGCGCGAGGCCATGCACGCCGTGTTCCTCTACCACAATATGCAAGAGGGCATGGACATGGGCATAGTCAATCCTGCATCGAAAGTGATGTATGGCGACATACCCGCCGACCTCTTGACCTTGATAGACGACGTCATATTGTGTAAACGCGATGATGCTGCCGACCGTTTGATAGAAAAAGCCCAACAGCTGCTTGCCGAAAAAGACAAGGCACCCGCCACACAGGCTGCGCCACAGGTTGACCGTTCGGGCATAGCGCTCGAGGAGCGTTTGAGCACAGCCTTGCGCATGGGCGATGACGAATATCTCGAAGCCGACTTGCACGAGGCCCTGACAGCGTATGCGGCACCCGGCGACATCATTGAGGGACCGCTGATGAAGGGTATGCAACTCGTAGGCGACTTGTTCGGACAGGGCAAGATGTTTCTGCCACAAGTTGTCAAGTCGGCACGCACCATGAAAAAGGCTGTGGCCATATTGCAACCCTACCTCGAGCAAAGCAAACAAGCCAATGCGCAGAGCAACGGCACTTATCTTGTGGCAACCGTAAAGGGCGATGTACACGACATCGGAAAGAATATTGTGGCGGTGGTCATGGGGTGTAACAACTTTAATGTGATAGACCTTGGCGTTATGGTGCCGGCAGACCAAATAGTGCAGGCAGCCCTGGCAGAGCACGTCGACTTTATAGCCCTGAGCGGCCTTATCACCCCTTCGCTTGACGAAATGTGTCACACCGCCAAGGCTCTGGCCGATGCGGGGGTTGACAAACCACTGTTTATTGGTGGCGCCACCACATCAGAACTGCACACAGCCCTGAAAATAGCACCGCTTTATAACGGTCCGGTGTTCTACGTGAAAGACGCCTCAGTCAACGCCGTGCTGGCCATGCAACTGATGGGCAGCGAGCACGCGCATATCATAGCCGACAACGCGCGCCGCCAGGCTGAACTCGTGGCCGAACATGATGCCAAAAAACGCAAGCAGGCGGCAGAACAGCAAGCGGCAGCAGCAGCGGTGGCAGACGCAAGGGTAAGCGCTTGTAATTGTGCCGAGCACAACCACAGCAGCCATGCGCATGACGCCGCCGACGACTTGTTGCACATTGATTGGGCAAACGAGGCTTTGCCGCGTCCAACCTATATGGGCTATCACACCCTGCCGCATATTTCGATAGCCGAAGTGCGCCCTTACATCAACTGGATATACTTCTACAATTTATGGAAGGTGCGCCGCAACACCGATGAGGCACGTCGCATTCAGGCTGAGGCCGAGGCGTTGCTCGACGAACTCGAAAAGCGTCATTACATGCAGGCCGAGGTAGGTTTCTACCCGGCATACGCCACCGGTCACAGCATAGTGCTGCCGGGTGCCGTGGGCGGACGCGACCTCGAGTTGCCCACACCGCGCCAGGCACGTCCGGCAGAACCAGGAGCACCACGTCTGGCATTGTGCGACTTCGTGGCACCGCGCCCCTATCAGGACTATATCGGCGTGTTTGCACTGACCGTGTCACCCTCGTTTGCCGAGGAACTGGAGCAAGTAAAGCAGCAAGGCGACGACTATCACGCCTTGCTCATGCAAGGTGTTGGCGACCGCTTGGCCGAGGCCACCAGCGAATGGCTGCATCGCGAGGTGCGTACCAAGCTTTGGGGTTATGCCCCCCACGAACAGCTGTCTATGCACGATTTGGCCCGAGCCGCCTATCAAGGCATACGTCCGGCTGTGGGCTACCCCTCGCTGCCGCAGCTCAAACTGATATTCCCTGTGAGCAAATTGCTGAACTTTGATACATTGAACCTGCGCTTGACCGAGAATGGTGCCATGTATCCACAAAGCAGCATTTGCGGTTTGTATCTGAGCAGTCCGCACGCCAAATATTTTGCAGTGCAGTCTTAAATTATCAGAAAACAAGCAAAAGAGACTACTTTTGCCGTAGTGGGGTGTAAACCTCAACGGCAAAAGTCACTACCTTTGCAAAAAGATTATTCGGAGCGCGCAGGTGCGTTCGCAGATCAGATAAACATAAAATAAGGAACATTACAATGAAAAAGTCACTATTGTTATTGGCATTGTGCCTTAGTTCTTTAGGCACTTATGCACAAGATGACGACGTGTATTTCGTTCCGTCATCAAAGGATAAGACCGAAACCAACGATACTTATACGGCTTCGGGCCGTTCAAGTTACACCCCCATTACAGGCAGCGACGACCCGACCTTCCAGCAGAGCGATTGGGCTGCCGGACGTGGCAATGGCCGGTGGGACGTTGACGCCTACAACCGTCGTGGCCGCAACTATAAAGGCAATGCCGTGGCCGATACACTTACAAGTCAGCAAACCTACGACCAAGGTTACGAAGACGGCTACGAAGACGGGTCGTGCACGGCACGCATCGTGCGATTTTGGTCGCCTCGTGCTGGTGTGTATGTGAGCAGCCCTTATTATATGGACTATTATGACCTGTACTATACCTACGACCCATTCTATTACGGCTACGGTTCAGCCTGGAGCATAGGTTGGAGCGGCTGGTATGGTTGGGGCAGTTGGTACGGCTGGCGCCCCTACTACAGTTGGTATGGTTGGGGCGGTTGGCATTCGCCCTGGTACGACCCCTGGTATGGCGGTTGTGGCTGGTGGCCGCGTTATGATTGGGCGTGGCGTCCCGCTTTGCCAAGCAATGCACATCGTGGCCCCGTTGGTGGTTGGACAGCCCGTGGCGGTAGCCGTGGCGCAGGTGTGGCCACAGGTGGCGTTAATGCTGCGGGCCGTGGCAGCTCATTAGGTCTTGGCGGCGGCCGCAACTATGGTGGCGGTCGTGGTGTGGCCGGTGGCGTGTCGGGAAATTCCCGCCGCAATTTTGGCAACACAGGTGTCAATCCTAACACCAATTTCAACGTCAACACCAATACCAATACAGGCAACCGAAGTTTCGACCGTAGCAATAATTCTTACAACAACGGTCGCGGCTTTAACACAAACCGCAATGATAACGGTGGTAGCAGCAACCGCACATTTTCACAACCCTCGCGCAGTAATGTCGGCAGTGGCAGTTTCGGCGGAGGTCGTGGCTTTGGTGGTGGCGGCCGTTCGGGTGGTTCTGTGGGCGGCTCAATGGGCGGCGGACGCGGCTTTGGTGGCCGTCGCTGATTACGGAGACAACAGACTTCAAGAAACAAGAATGGGCGAATTGCATAAAAAACTCAAGTTTCGGATTTAGCAAGGGCGGGCTGAAAGCCCAATGGAGCACATAGC
>ERZ1026886.49-NODE-49-length-52630-cov-45.721122_pt1 | contig 52630 bp, 29 predicted proteins | sample MGYA00380173_ERZ1026886 | MGnify/ENA primary metagenome ERZ1026886 (study PRJEB33269, sample SAMEA4719809) | human gut metagenome | biome: human-associated habitat; feature: organic feature; material: feces | place: Cameroon | collected 2013-10 ... | reverse complement strand
CGGTGTTGACCGTATGTTCCTCAGCGTGATGTGCCACTCTTACTGCGAGGAGAAGTTGGAGAATGGTGAGACACGTGTAGTATTGCGCCTGCCAGAGGCATTGGCACCAGTGAAGTGTGCCGTATTCCCATTGGATAAGAAGGATGGTCTGCCAGAGTTGGCTCACGAGATTGTGGATGAGTTGAAGTTCCACTTCAATACCCACTATGGCGATCCTAAGGATTCCATCGGTAAGCGTTACCGTCGTCAGGATGCCGTAGGTACTCCATTCTGTATCACCGTTGACCACGAGACCCCTAAGGATCACAAGGTAACTTTGCGTTATCGTGATACCATGGAGCAGGAGCGCGTAGCTATCTCTGATCTTCGCGGCATCATCGAGGATCGCGTAAGTATCACCAGCGTATTAAAGAAACTTGGTAATGAAATTAAGAATTTCTAAATATCTCTTCTTGCTCGTGATGGCAGTGTTCGCCCTGTCATCATGCAGCGAGAACGATGACTCCTATGATGCGTATGCCAACTGGCAGGAGCGTAACGAGCAGGCTTTTGCCGATACGCTGGCTTACGCAAAGAAGATGGGAGAGAGCCAGGGATGGTATGTATATCGCAAATGGAGCTTGGAGAACCAGACGCCTAACAAGGATGTGAACGGCGTGGAAGTGCCCCTGAACTACAAGGATTGCGACCACATCATCGTTCATGTGCTCGATAAGGGCGAGGGCACCACCAGTCCTTTATATACCGACTCTGTGAAGGTGAGCTATCGTGGAAGCCTGATTCAAACCACCGATAAGGATGGCAACGTGAATGCGGGTTATGTGTTTGATAAGAACTTTGAGGGTACTTACAACAAGAAGACCGCCATGCTTTCTACCTTTGCCGTGAGCAAAGTGGTGGATGGCTTTGCCACTGCCCTGATGCACATGCATCCGGGCGACCGCTGGATGGTTTATATCCCATACCAGTTGGGTTATGGTTCTACCACCAGCAGCAGTTCTACGATTCCTGCCTATTCGATGCTTCGCTTCGAGATAGTGCTGGATAGCTACTTCTCAAAGTGATTATACCAGATAAAGTGATTACACCTTATTATATATATACGGCGTAAAATAACACCTTATTATATAAAAAAGAGATAAGAGGAGCGTTCCTAAGTTTGCTTACAGGCATTCTTAGGAACGCTCCTTTGTGTTAACAAGCATTGCGATTTTGTTAATAAGTGTTTGTGTACGCACACAAAAATATGATATACGTCAAAAAATGTTAGTTTGATGAATTTTTTCAGGAAAAAGTATTGCAGTTTCAAAAAATTGTTGTACCTTTGCATCAGAAAAATAAGTTTTAGGTTTTTAGTTAGGTAATAGATTTTATTAGGTTTTAGTTGTTAGGTAAAAAAATAAAGTTAAGATTGTTGTTCATAGGTTAGGTTTTTAGTTTAGGTAAAATTAAGATTGTTTATTCAAAACTAGGTGTTAGTTAAGGTAAAGAAAAGATTGTTTATTCAAGGACGACGAGACAGTACTGTTCTGCTTACGCGGAAGTTAAGTTTTGGGAAAAACAAAGGTACGACAAATTTTAAATTTAAATAGAAGGTGGCGTTCCTCTTTTGAGGGTCGCCACTTTTTGTGTCATTTCATTAGATCATTAGACGAAAAATATGTTATTCAAGAATAAAACTGATTATCTGATGGAGTCGATTCGCGAAGGCAGGGCGATGACCCGTCGGGAGAAGCTCAATCTTATCGTAGGATTGAGTGTACCATCCATGTTGGCACAGATTTCCACCGTAATGATGTTCTTTATCGATGCCTCGATGGTAGGACATCTGGGAGCCGAAGCTTCTGCCAGCATCGGTTTGATAGAGTCAACCACCTGGCTTGTAGGCAGTTTGTTGGCTGCTGCTGCCACGGGTTTCTCGGTGCAGGTGGCTCACTTCATCGGTGCCAACGATTTCGTGAAGGCACGCCAGGTGTATCGCCATGCCCTGATATGCGGCTTGGCGTTCAGTTTGATGCTTACCCTGGTGGGCGTGGGCATTCATGGATATCTGCCTTACTGGTTGGGCGGTGGCGACGACATAGCGCCTTATTCCTCCCGGTATTTCCTGATATACAGCCTTGTGCTGCCCTTTGTGTTCCTCTATCACATCTCCGAGATGATGCTCAAGTCGGCAGGCAACATGCATACACCTAGTGTGATGGCGGTGCTGATATGCATCTGCGATGTCATCTTCAACTATCTCTTCATCTATATCATGAAGATGGGCGTAGTGGGAGCGGCTTGCGGTACGGCGATGGCCTACTTCTGCATCTCGCTGCCTAATCTCTGGATTTCGGCATGCAGAAACCGGATTCTGAATCTCCGACAGGACAAGGAACCGTTCCGCTGGGTGAAGAGCTATGTGCATCATGCCTGCCAGATCAGTATTCCGATGGCCATCCAGAATATCCTGATGAGCGGAGCACAGATTGTGAGCACCATGATTGTGGCACCTTTGGGCAATATCGCCATTGCAGCCCATTCTTTCGCCATCACCGCCGAAAGTCTCTGCTATATGCCGGGTTACGGTATCGGCGATGCGGCAAGTACCCTGGTGGGACAGACGCATGGAGCAGGGCGCACCGACCTCTGCAAGAGCTTTGCCTATCTCACGGTGGGATTGGGCATGAGCGTGATGGCATTGATGGGTGTGGTGATGTTTGTCTTTGCACCTGAGATGATAGGCGTGCTGTCGCCGGTGGAGAGCATCCGCAATCTGGGCACCATCTGCCTGCGTATCGAGGCCTTTGCCGAACCGTTCTTTGCAGCGAGCATCGTAACTTATAGCGTTTGTGTGGGAGCGGGCGATACGAAGAAGCCTGCCGCCATCAATCTGGGCACGATGTGGCTGGTGAGGCTCACCCTTGCCTATGGGCTTTCGAAGAGCTACGGCTTGGAGGGCGTCTGGATAGCCATGGCCACGGAGCTTACGCTGAGAGGATGCCTCTTCCTGGTTCGCCTGTTCAGGGGATCGTGGATGAAGAGCTTTAGGGTTTAATGTTAGTTTTATGTTAAGATTTGCAGGTATTTGGGAAGATAATCTCTCAAATACTTGCAAATCAACTTTATTTTGTGTAATTTTGCAGTCGAAATTACTAATATTGCATATTTATTAATATTCAACAGAGAAAAAATGAGATTAAGAAAGATTTTTGCAGCGGCACTGCTGCTGCTCTCTGTGGGAAATGCGATGGCACAGCAGATGCCTCCTATCCCAGTGGACAAGAATGTGAAGATCGGTCATCTTGAGAATGGCTTGACCTACTACATTCGTCATAATGCTTTCCCTGAGCATGTGGCTAGTTTCTACATCGCTCAGAAAGTGGGTTCTATCAATGAGAATGACGACCAGCGCGGTTTGGCTCACCTTTTGGAGCACCTCGCCTTCAATGGCACCGAGCACTTCAAGGGCAATTCCCTCCAGGATTACCTGCAGAGCATCGGCGTGGAGTATGGCCGTAACCTCAATGCCTATACCAGCATCGATAAGACCGTTTATTATTTCACCGATGTGCCTACTACCCGCACCTCAGCAGTGGATTCCTGCATGCTCATCCTCAAGGATTGGAGTAATGGTATCTCGCTGACCAAGGAGGCCATCAACGATGAGCGCGACGTGGTACATAACGAGTATCGTATGCGCATGGTGGGTCAGCAGCTCATGTTGGAGCGCAACCTGCCTAAGCTCTACCAGGGCGAGAAGTACGGTTACCGTATGCCTATCGGCTTGATGAGCGTCGTTGACGGATGCGACCCTGAAACCCTGCGTGCTTACTATCGCAAGTGGTACCGTCCGGACAACCAGGCCATCATCATCGTGGGTGATATCGATGTAGATCATGTAGAGGCACAGATCAAGAAACTCTTCTCTGGCATCAAGGTGCCTAAGAATGCTGCCAAGGTAGTGCCGGTGCCAGTGGCTGACAACGATACAGCCATCTACGTAATCGACAAGAACAAGGAGCAGAAGTTCGACATGATCAATATCATGATGAAGACCGATGCATATCCTGATTCCTTGAAAGGCAACATGGCCTACCTCGTCATGGGGTACCTCCGCAGCGTAGTAGGTTCGATGTTCGATGCCCGCTTGGCAGAGCAGACACGTGAGGCAGATTGCCCATTCCTCCAGGGAAGCGCAGGCATCGGCTCTTACCTCATCTCAGGCACCAAGGATGCCTTCTCTATCTCGGGTGTGGCTAAGCCAGGCAAGGTAAAGGAGGCTTATGCAGCCTTCCTGCGTGAGGCAAAGCGTGTACGCGACTTCGGTTTCACAGCCACAGAGTATGCACGTGCCAAGGAGAACTTCATGAGCGGCATGGAAACCATGTATGAGAACCGCAACAAGATGAAGAACGAGCAGTTTACTACCCAGTATGTGGATCACTTCACAGACAACGAGCCAATCCCATCTCTCGAAGATGAGTACAAGATTTATCAGATGATAGTGCCAAGCTTTACTGTTGAACACATCAACGATGCGATGAAGAATCTGATTTCAGAAACCGACACCAACTTTGTGAGCATGGTGCTGATGAAGGAGGCAGAGGGCGTAAGCTATCCTACAGAGCAGGAACTTGCTGCCATCGTGAAGCAGGTACGCGGCGAGAAGCTGGAGGCTTATGTGGATAACGTGAAGCAGGAACCACTGATGGCTTCAGCTCCTAAGGCTGGCAGCATCAAGAAGGTGGTAGAGAACAAGGTGCTCGGCTTCAAGAAGCTCACCCTCTCTAACGGTGCCAAGGTGGTATTGAAGAAGACCGACTATAAGGATAATGAGATTCGTGTTGCCGGAAGTGCCAACGTGGGTTACTCTGCATTCCAGAACGACCCTGTTAACGCTGCCAATGCTTCTACCGTATGGGAAGTAAGTGGATTGGCTGGTTTCACAGGCAACGACCTGCAGAAGATGCTGGCTGGTAAGCAGTGCAGCGTAGGTCTCACCATGAGTCCTTTCCGTCACGGTATCGCCGGTACTTCTACTCCTAAGGATCTGGAGACGATGATGCAGCTTCTCTATCTCTCGATGACCAACCTGACCAAGGACGAGAAGGCATTCGAGAACCTGAAGAATACCTACGTTACCGTGCTCTCTAACAAGAGTAACAACCCTAACATGGTATATCAGGATTCTATCCAGAGCACTCTCTACCTGGGCAACAAGCTGGCTCTTCTTCCAAATGCAGAGGATATCCAGAACATCAACTACGACCGTGTGCTCGACATGCAGAAGCAGCTCTATGGCAATGCCAAGGACTTCACCTTCTACTTTGTAGGTAACTACGACGAGAAGGTACTCCTGCCACTCATCGAGCAGTATATCGCTTCTCTGCCAAACAAGGGCATGAAGCTGAAGAACCAGAAGATTCCATACGCTAAGGGCGAGGTGAAGAACATCTTTACCAAGGCAATGGAGAATCCACAGAGCCAGGCACGCGAGATGTGGTTCGTGAAGTTGCCTGCTTATACTCAGAAGACAGCCGTATTGGCTGATATTTCTGCCCGTCTGTTGGAGATGAAGTATCTGCGCAGCATCCGTGAGGAGTTGAGTGCTGCTTACAGCACTGGTGCATCTTGCGGTTTGATTTTCGATTACGACGGCAAGTTGGCACTTACCATCAACGGTACGGCTCAGTTGAACCCAGATAAGGTAGATGCAGCTGTTCCTTGCTTCTTCAAGGGTATGGAGGAGACGATTGCTGCTCCTGATGCCAACGACTTGCAGAAGGTGAAGGAGATTCTGCTGAAGCAGGCTGGTGTTGACGAGAAGACCAACAGCTACTGGCTGCAGGTATTGAGCATGTATGATTTGCGTAAGGTAGATACCCACACCAGCTATCGTGAGATGGTGAAGTCGGTAACTGCCCAGCAGATTTCTGACTTCCTGAAGAACGTGGTACTGAAGAGTGGCAACCACTTCGAGGTAATCATGAAGGCGGAGAAGAATAAGTAACTTCTGTAAGTAAGATATGAAAAAGCCCCGTTGCTGAACCGAAATGTTCATGCAACGGGGTTTTTTACTTTAGTTTTTTCTTTTTCTAAAAAACTTCTTTTTCCCAAAAACTTCTTTTTTCAAATTAAGAGTCATTCTGAAAAAATCTCTCTTCGAAGGATTTTAATCCTTGTCAGCTTCATAAACTGTGAAGGACTTAATCTCTTCTCTTTGCCTTAGAGGCAAGGGCCTCGCGGCGATCCTGAAGAATCTGCTGGCACTTATCCAGTGCCTGATTTTCATTACTCGTGTTTACCTTAATTAAATCGTTCATAACCTATTGTATTTTTGTTAATGCTGCAAAGATAGGATATTCTGATAACATTTCGGGGTAAAAACGATTTTTTTTGTATATTTATTGATATTTTTTGATTTAAGTCAAAAAAATGAATCGTTTGCACTACTTTTTGCACGAAAAATAGCATCAGAATAAACCATTTGCCCCCTATTTCATCTATAGATAATGCAAGGTGAATTGTTTGATGCACTGATGCTTAGTAATCATATTCGCAGAAAATAGGGAATAGGGTAGATAAAAAAAGGGAAAATCCTTTCGTTATTTCATAAAAAATAGCGACCTTTGCATTCGTAAACGTGAATATCGATATAAAAATTATATAGAAAGTAAAATGAAAAAGGTAATTCTAATGGCTGCCCTCGTGCTCGCATGCACTGCAGGCAGCAATGCTAGCGCCATGAACGAGGCAGCGCTTAATGCCTCTAAATCGGAGTTGATGCCGGTGAAGAAGACGACCAAGAAATCTACGAAGAAATCTTCTAAGAAGTCAACCAAGAAGTCTTCTACCAAGTCAACCACCAAGACTTCTACTAAGAAATCTACATCTACTTCTGTAGATGGAACTACTGGTGCTACTTCTTCGGCCACTGCTGCCACTGCTGCTACCACCACATCTATTGGTAGCATCATCAGTGGCCTTTTGAACAATGTAATCGGTTCGGGCACATTTTCAAAGGCAGATCTCTGTGCTCATACCTGGAAGTACAGCAAGCCTGGTTGCGCCTTTACTTCTGAGAACCTGCTGGCAAAGGCGGGTGGCGAGATTGCTGCTAACAAGGTAGAGGAGAAGTTGAGTACCTATTATAAAAAGTTTGGTTTCAACAGTTCAAACACTCAGTTTACTTTTACCACCGATGGCAATTTTTCTGCGCAGATAGACGGTAAGCCATGGCAGGGTACCTATACCTTTGATGAGAAGACTCATGCCATCCATCTGAAAGGTCTTCTGCTGAGTGCTTCGGGTTATGCCACCAAGACTACCAATGGCATCAGCCTTCTCTTCGACCAGAAGAAGCTTCTCAACCTCATCAAGATGCTGAGTACCTTCAAGGGCAGCTCTACCCTCAGTGCCGTGGGTTCTATCGCCAACAGCTATGATGGCATGCGTGTAGGTTTTGAAATGACTAAGTAGAGATGTTTTTAGTGAAACGCTGAAACGCTGAAACGCTTCGGGATATAAAAATTCCCCCATACGCAAAAGAGTGTATGGGGGATTTTTTTATATAATCATATTACCAACTTTTTACTTGAATGGCATGAACCAGTTGTTCGGATCACTCAAGTCGAGCACTGAGTTCTTGAACTTCAGCTTATCGCGAAGCCAGAGAGAACCGTAGTTGCTGTTGTTCCAAGGATTATCAGCATTCTTGTGGCGGGCGATGCGGCAAAGGTCGCTGAAGCGGCTTCCCTCAAAGGCAAGCTCCAATGCCATCTCGTCGCAGAGAAGGTCTTCTACGGCATCCTGCTCAATCTTCAAGCTATCTGAAGCATTTGCGTTTTCAGGATAACTTTTACCTAATTCAGCCAACTTCTTATCAATCTCTGTGCGATACTTGTAGAGCGACTGGTTACCCTGGGTCATACCGGCACCACGGGCATGCAGTGGCTGGTTACCTATGCTGTATTCCCTAGATTCGTCCTCATCGTTGAACACTACTCGGTTCTCATCCGTCAGGAAAGGAACGGTGGTCTTCAGGAACTCGATACCTTCCTGGGTCATATAGGTGGTATCCTGCTCCAACTTGTGGTTCCAGCCATCCTTCAGCAAGGCGAATGCCACGTCAGGATGTCCCATGCGGTTGATAGCCTCGGCAAGTTTCAGATAAACACCAGAGGTGCGATAGAGCGGAATGTTCGCATTCTCATATTTCATGATAATGTTAACCAAATCTTTCTTCTTATCCGACTTAATGCGGTTGTAAGAACTGTGATAACGCATATCTCCCACAGAAGCGTAGGCGTAAACAGCGTTCTTACCGCTACCCACTCTGTAATAGAAGTCCTGACTGTTAGACAGAGCGAGGTATGAATCAGATGCTACCAGGGCAGATTCAACGTTGTAGCGATAACCGTCTGCCGCAGTGTAGTAGTTGTAGCCAAACAAACCAGGCAGGGCAGTAATCTCACCACGCAACTTGTTGGTTGCCATAGCCACGAAGGTGATGGTTTCCGCATCTTGGCTGTAGGTAGTTGACCAGTCGCCGTGTGAATAAAACCAGCTCTGTCCGTTTCTCATTGAGGTTGGAAGATCCGAATAGGTTGGATAATTCGCCCAGTCAGCCAGATAAGAGCGCAGGAATGTTTTGTTGTGCTTCAGATAATTGAAGTAATGCTCTGCCGCCTTGGCATAGTTGCCTGACTCCAGATAGAGGTCGGCAAGGATGAGGCGTACCGGAATCATCATCTGCGATGTAGTCACCTTCTTCTGCTCGCCGGCGTCGCTCATACCCAGGTCAAACTCCTTCCAGCTAGGCACTGGCAGGTTCACATACTGCTCCAGGTCGGGAGCCAGGGCAGCCACGATGCCGTTCAGGTCTTTCTTCTCCAGGTTGGCAGCACCCTCTACCGATGAGATATCGGTAAGAGGATGGGTGTAGAATGGCACGTTGCCATAGTTGCGAGCCAGCTGCAGGTAAGCCCATGCACGGATGGCTTTTGCCTCGGCATACTCCTTCATTGCCACAAGGCTTGAACCCGTAGCAAGGGTGGTGTCGCGGTGAGCCACGTAGTAGTTGCAGTTGTTGATGATGCGGTAATAAACATACGCAGAATCATATTTGTTGCCGTCGGCATAGTCGAATGCTGCCAGGCGCTGCAAGTCGGTAGAGGCATGAGAGGTTGGCGACACGAGGTCGCCACGAAGCTCATTGACAAGTACATTCTGGTCGATGGCTTGCTGAACACCTTTCAAGATACCGTTGATATAGAACATAGAATCGACCTTCTCGTTGAGTTCCGGATTATATACGTAACGATTAGATCCATCATCGAACATATCACTGCATGAACTGAATGTGATGGCAGCCAGGGTGGCTGCTATGAAATATTTAATTTTCATTATTTTGATGCTTTGTGATTGTACTTTTTTATTAGAGATTAAGCTTCAAACCCACTGTGATGGTGCGTCCTGATGCGATGCTACCCGTGTCGATGCCCTGATAGAGCACGGCGTTGGAGGTTGACATCTCAGGGTCGCCACCCAGATACTTGGTCAGGGTGAAGAGGTTGTTTGCCTCTACCCAAACCTGAAGACCCTGCAACCATGATGTGCTTACAGGCACCTTGTAGTTGAGGTTGAGTGAGCGGAGCTTCAGATAGCTTCCATCCTCTATCCAGCGGTCGCTGAAGCGTGAGTTGCCCATCTCGTCATCGTAAGATATACGAGGAACATTGGTCACCTGACCTTCGCTTCTCCAGCGGTTTACCAGGGCAGTACTCTGGTTGTAGAAGTTCTTGCCACCCTCTATTACGCTGCGCTGGTAGTTGAAGATGTCGTTGCCTACAGAGTAGCCGAACACTGCAGAGAGTGTGAAGTTACCGTAAGAGGCGCGGATGAATGCATTACCATAGATATCTGGGTTTGGATTACCGATGATGGTCTTGTCGTTCTCGCCGATGATGCCGTCACCATCCAGGTCAACGAAGTGCATATCACCAGCCTTGAAATACTTCTTGGCACCAGTTTCGTCGAGCTGGTAGAGATAACCGTCCTTTCCGGCAGCCTTTGCTTCAGCATCTGTTGCGAATACACCTGCTGTCTTGTAACCGTAGAATACACCGGCACTCTGACCTACGAGTGTTGCCACGTTGCCGCTGCCATAGATAGAAGAGGTATAACCCTTGGCACCCTTGGCATTGCCGTTGATGGCTACGTATTTCTCGTTAGGCAAGCTCTTGATCTCGTTCTTGTAGTGACCCAAGCTGGCACCCAGCTCCAGGGTGAAGTTGCGGCTTACCACTGGCTTACCGTTGAGGCTTACCTCAAATCCGGTGTTGTCCATAGAACCCTCGTTGCTCCAATAGCTCTTCACACCTGCCACAGGAGTGGTGAAATCCTTCACGGTGAGGAGGTCGGATGTATGGTTCATATAGTAGTTGAAGCCTAAGCCCAGGCGGTTGTCGAGCCACTGGCTCTGGAAGCCCAGGTTGATGCGGCGGGTCTTCTCGAAGGTCACATTCTCGTTACCGATGTTGTTGAGCTGAACGGCTGGGATGGCGTTGTGCAGGAACTTCAATACCTCGAACGATGTGTGTGCCGCCTTGTTGTTGATATCGTCGTTACCGCTTATCTCAAATCCGGCGTTCAGGCGCAGATAGTTGAGGCCGATGTTCTGTGGAAACCACTCTTCGTTGGTCATTACCCAACCTGCCTGTACGCTAGGGAACAAGCCCCATGCTACACCGCCCATGCGCAGGCTTGTGGCCTTGTCGCCGAAGCTGCTGCTGCTCTCCAGGGCTGCCTGAGCCTCCAGGAAGTAGCGGTTCTTGTAGTTGTAGTTGGCCTGTGCATACCAGGTAAGGCTGGTCTTCTTGTAATCCTCACCATTGGCATCCTTGAAGTCCATGCTGTTGGATACGTTTGGCAAGAGGTCGTTACCGGCACTCTGATACTGTCCTGTAGGGTTGTTCATCTCATAACCGTAGTTCAGGTATCTGAATCCTGCCATGGCGTCGATGGTGTGGGCACCCAGGATGCGTGAGAAATCGAAGCGGGTATCGCTCATCACGGTCTCTTCCTTGGCGAAGATGGAAGCAGACAAGGTCTGCACCATACCCAAGCCCTCTACATAGAAGGTTGGCACACCGCCCTTCGGACGATAGTAGCGCTGGGAGTTACGGTTCAACGTATAGTTGATGTTCTCTGAAAGCTTGAAACCCTTGCCCAGGTCGAACTTAGGCATGATGCGCACGTGGAACATAGAGTTCTCCATGCGGTTCTTGTTGTTGCCGCTACCGTTTGCCAGCAGGGCAGTAGGGTTTGCCAGCGAGAGGTTGGGATCCAGTGCACTCAGGAAGTCGTCTGCCTCAGAGAGGGTAGAAGACAACTGACCTGTGGTCTTGTTGAATACGTATGGGTTGAGGATAGGCGATTTGATCAGCGCCAGGAGTGTTGGCGATGTCACGGTACCCTTGCTGAAGTCGCTAGGAGCGCCATCATCAAAGAGGTCGCGGCTCAACTTCACGTAGTCAACGTCAAACTCAGTAGCGAAGCCCTTGGTAATCTTCAGGTCGCTGTTGAAACGGATGTTCAGGCGGTTGAAGCCATTCTTCTTGGCTGTGCTCTTGCCGTCGGTATAACCCAGAGAGAGGTTGTACATACCCACATCGTCACCACCCTGCACGTTGATGCTGTAGTTCTGGCTCAAGGCTTCTTCATAAACCTCCTTGCTCCAGTCGGTGTTGTTGTGGTATGCATTATAATAGTAATTGTTTTTGTCGTTATTCAGGAAATTGAGATTATTGTTCTCCATAATCTTGCTGATTTCCGGATAAGTACCCAGCATCTCTGTGGCATAGCTCATATACTGGTTGGCATCCATCATCTTAGGAAGCTTTGGTACCAGGTTCACACCCACGCCGATGTTGGCGTCAATGCGGGTAGCGATGCTGTGACCGCGGCGGGTTTCGATGACGATAACGCCGTTGGCACCCTTGGCACCATAGATGGCAGTACCGTTCTTCAATACTGAAATCTTCTCGATGTCGGCAGGGTTGATGTTCAGCAACTGGTTGTTGAACATACCTGTCTGCAGCGAAGTGCCGTTATACTGCATGTCCATTGGCACGCCATCCACTACTACCAGTGGCTGGGCGTTGGCATTGAGTGAGTTCAAGCCACGGATAAACATGGCAGAACCGATGCCTGGAGCACCTGAGCGCTTGATGGTGCGCACGTCGCCGCCGAGCTGCTCGCTGATGAGGTCCTCAACAGAAATCTGTGTGGTTGTCTTATCGGTCTTTACGCTGGCAGCGCCACCGAGCTGAGTACCGTTGGTGTACATCTCGTTGAACTTGTCGCTGAGCATGTTGGCAGTGATATGACTCTTACCTGCGATGGAAACCTGCTGGCTGGCATACTGCGAAGTGAAGAGATAGAGCGATGTAGTGAAGGTAGGCACCTTGATGGTGAAGGTACCGTCGTCCTTGGTCATGGCAGCATAGTTGGCATTGCCCAATGGCTGAACCTGTACACCGCTGAGTGGCTTTCCTGTAGCAGCATCGTAGATGGTACCTGTGATTTCCATCATAGGATATTCAGGCAACTTAGGAGCTGCTGCCGTCTTCTTCTGACTTGCTGCGTCATCTGTTGCTTCCTGGGCGTTGACCTGTGCTGCCACAGCCATCAAGCCCATGATTGCCAATATTCTGAAATTTATCATTGTTTTCAAATGTTGAGTTCATGTTTGATTAATTGCTGGAGCCGGTGAGGTTCCAGAAGAGTTCTGGCATGTCGCCCTTGTAGTCGCTAATCATACCATTTTTCATGTAGTATTCCACTGCCTCCTGAGGTACCAGGACGATGCCTGCGATGCGGAGCTCTGTGCTACCATCTTTAACACGTGTGTTGCAATATACATTGAACACTGGGCGGATTGCTGGTTCGTTCTGAAGAGCAGTATAGCTCATGTTTGGCTTGAAGATACCCATGTACTTGGTAAGAATCTTGGATTCTTCCTTGGTTCCGTAATCGAATGTCACCGTACCCATGTTCTTGTTCATGTGGTCGAAATCCTTTTTCAGGGCACCTGGAGTTGGATATCCGGTGCTGGCTTGTGCCTTAGGAGCACCACCCTTACTGTTGTGCATGATGGTACGCAGAGCGATGGCTTGCTCGGTTGGTACGGCTAGGGTATCGTTGATGGTAGCAGGAACCATGGTCAGATATACGGCGTATGCAGTAGATCGAACCTGTGGAGCGTAGAGGAATACCTCTGGGCGCTGGTTGATGGCAGATGATACCTGATAGAACGCTGGGGTGTGCATGGAACCCTTTACGCTTGGATTGCGGTCGCTGGTTCCCACGGTCACGGTCTTTGTCAGGGTTACGTTGCTGGTACCTGCCTGATAGTTACCGTACTGAGCCTTCAGATGCAAGATAGGGTTCCATATTGCCCATGGGCGTGCGTAGAGTGAGTCGCCTGTCAACCATACAGTACCGTTACTCATGTTGTATTTGGTAGCACCCTTAAACAGCTCTGCGGCATCATTCACGCGGCTGCTGTTTTCGCTCATGTAGTTCAGGGTGTTGCGTGAATACACATTGGTTGTACTATGGATAGAGTCGGTAGCACCGGTTGGGATGTTGCCACCCTTCAGTGCTGGGTTCACGGTGTTACTGAATACCAATGGCTGCAGGATGCTCAGGATGGTATGTTCCTTCTTCAAGCTGTCGGCATCGATGTTTACCTTTGATGCGATGGTGTAGGTAAGCTTACCTGTCTTCTCATCGTTGGTAAGGGTGAATGGCTCGAAGCTTTCAGGATAGTCGAAGTATGCCTCCACGTGCTTGTAAGCCTTCTTCCAAGCCTTGTCGCTAGGAACAATCATCGTGTAGGTACTGTCTTCGCTGGTGAGCTGGGCATTGAGCAGGGTGAACATCTGGTTGTATTCTGTATAAACTGTATCCAGATAGGTTACTTCACCATCCTTCATCGGGCCTTCCACACTCTTGTCCTTATCAATCTCGCGCTTCATCTTGCTCATGAAGATATCCTTCAGCGAGTTGGTGGTCACGCCACCCTCATGCTCGCGGGCGAAGTATTCATAGAAGTTCGGACGGAAATCCATCATGCCCTTCATCAGGTGCAGCACGCCGTTCTTGCTCAGAATGTTGGTGCTATCCACTGCCTGGCCGCTGAGCACGTAGCTGTTGTCGCTGCCCTGGAAGTCTAATACCTTCTTGTTGAGGAAGTGGATGCGCTCGTCGATGTCGCCCGATGCACGGTGATAGCCGCGTGCGATGTGGTTGTTGAGGAATTCTGCCTTCAGCAAGCTGTCGCTCATGGTGCTGTACTTCAGGGAGTCGTAGGCATTGTTGTCAGGTGCCCATACGGTGAAGCTCTGGTTGCTTTTGAGTGCCTCGTCGTAGCCAACTTTCTTCAGGAGTTTGGCAAAGTTGCTCAACTCATCTCGACTGCTGATCTGCTCCCAGAGGGTAGCGTCGGCACCCGGAATGTTGTTGCCGTTGGCATCATAATGGTCATCCCAGTCGCTGCAGCCTTGGAGACCCAAGGCTACAGCTGCTGTCATTAATATATATCTTACTTTCATGTTATTCTTTTTACTTGATATTGATTCTATTTTTTTAGAATACGTCCTCGGTGAGGTTTAGAATACATCCTCGGTGAGGCTAGAGTGGTTATACACGGTCGCTGGTACAAGTTCGATGTAGTCGAGCTGGAATTCTGCTTCTGTATTCTCTGGCATCGCTGTCTTGCAACGGAACCAGTTTTCTTCACCCTGTTTGAAGTACTGCTTGGTTACCACGCGGCGGATGTGATGCTGGCCACCATCGCTTTTGAATCGTGCAGTGGATCCCTCACCATACTTCATGTTACTAAAGTAGTTAGGACCACGCATCCATCCACGGTTGTGCATCGCCTTATCTACAGCTGCACCATTGTCACCGTCGGTATTTGGGTTTGTCCATCCCACGGTAGTTGATGTCAGTTTTACGTTCTGATCCAATGGAATATCGCATGGAGTCATAGAAGAACGGTCGGAAGAGTGACCTAGGTAGAACTGAACGATGGTACGCTTGCCGTTGTTTACGTAACCGAATCGGAGTTCATAGGTTCCGTCTTTTGGTACTGGTGGCAACTTGATGGCGAAGTCGTATGCACCCTTACAGTAGAGTTCATCGCCCTGGTAGTCGTTCCAGCAGTCGTAGCCATGATATCCGTTTGCATGGTCTCTGGTAAGATAGTTAACGCGTGAAGCTTCACCATTGTAGATGACCATGTTCTCGAAATAACCCTCAGGGAAACGAACTGATGTGATGTTACCGTCGGTGCGACCAAAGAATGACTTCAGGTCAGCTCCAGTATAGCTTCTGAATCGGTTGGTCATACTTTCGTCTAAGAGTGCCATAAAGTCGAAGCGCAGACGTTCGTTGAGCACCTCGTTAGGCACATTCTCTTTGTAAATGAGCATGCTGCTGATAGGGTGAATGTAACCGTTGCTTGCCTGACGGGAGTTAACCTTGCTGTTGCCTACCAGGATACCCGGGTCTTTTACATTGTTTGCTTCCTGATATGCATTTGATATGAGCGAGGTGTTACCTGGGTCGCTGGTAAGGGAAGGAGTGGTCAGCTGGCGGTTGATGTATATCTCTCCTATGTTGCCACCTGGATCCTTGATACCTGTAAGTTTGAACATGGTTCCTGGCAGCAGGGTGCGAACATATTCATAAACGTCTATATTCTTCAGCTCGTTGAATGAATACACCAGCTTGTCGGTAGAGAGTGCATAATGCAGGATGTGGTAGCGGATAAACATGTTGAGGGCGTTCCACTGGTTGGTGTAGTCGTCCTTGGTGCTTACGCTGATGCCTGCATCCTTTACATAGTCGTACCAGTTGCCGCAGTTTTCGTATTCCTTGTTAGCTCTTTCCACCAGTTGCTCAAAAGTGGTGATGCCTTCCTTGGCGAGTACTTCGTCTGGCTCTGCAAAGATGGTGAATCCCACCTTACACTTGGTTGGGTAATCTGTACCGGCTTCTGGTTCAAGGTTGAACCAGTGGATGCCCTTGGTGCGGATACTTTCCTGCAAGATCTTGTCGATACCTGTCTTTCTCAAGGCTTCTACCCAGAGCCCGTAGCATCCCATTGCCTCCATCTCATCGATGAGGTAGTTGGTTGAACGGTAGAAAAGGCGGTCGATTACGTGTACGATACCATTTTCCACTTCCTGGTCGGTCTTGATGAAATGGGTGGTACCATCTATGGTAATCTCGCCATTCACACGCTTTGGTGTATGGGTGTTACCCAGCATCATGGTGATGTCGGCTCCTGTCAGGAAATCATTGGTGGTCTTTTTCTGACCCGTTACCTGCGATTCGATGATGTCCTTGCAGAGGGAATCACACTTCTCTGATTTCCAGAGGCGGTTCATGACGCTGTCGGCTGGTACCTCACCTGCATAAAGACCATTGTGGTTATCGCTCTTCACATCGTTGTAGAGTGAGTCGATATAAACCTCGAGTGCCTCGTTGGTTGGGGCAAAGCAGGTGTAAGTTCCGTAGGCAGACAAGCGGTCAGACATGCCTGCGCGGTCGGAAATCTTGGCGATGTCGCTCAAGGTTGAGTCGCTGCGCAGATAGTCGATGACGGTTTGACCGGTGAAAGTATAGAGGTTACTGTCATCAATCTCTTCAGAGCAAGATGTGAACGACGCAACACCCAGTGCTGCGAGTGCCATCATGCCTCCTATCTTATGAATGAACTTAGTCATATTGCTATACTATTATAATGTATATATTTAATAATGTGTAATGATGCTGTTAATCCTGTCGCTCGGAAGTCTGTGTCTCCACATAAACCGGATTCTGATGGATCAACTTGTTGTTCTTGGTTTCCTGCTGTAGGATTGGCCAGTAGAGGAATGCCTCGTTCTTGAACTTCAGAATGTTTGTACTGTACTTGGCATTCAGGATGTTCTTGAACTCATTGTCGGCATTGTCCAAAGTAGGATAGAGGCTACCCTTAGGGTCAATCTCGTAGAGGGTCTTGGTTGGATCTACACCCGTCATATGGCGGTAGCTGTAGCGAACCAGGTCGTACCAGCGCTTGCCTTCGTAGAGAAGCTCACGGCCTCTTTCCTGGAGGCAGAGCAGTTCCAGCTTGGCTTGCTTGTCATAGTTGTCTTTATAAACCAATGAATCCTTGTTTACTGCCAATGGGTCGAGCGAACGCTTGTTCACGGCGTTGACAATCAGGAATGCATGCTTCAGCTTGTTGGCATCGGTGCCAGCCAGCTGTGTCTCGGCTTCTGCCTTCATCAGCATCACGTCGGTGATACGATACATGATCCAGTTCTGTTTGTAGTTGTCGAAACCGCGTGTCTGGAAGTAGGTGTATCCCTGCTTGTTGGTTGGAATCATAGAATTGGCTGGCATGTTATACACCATCTTTCTGATTTCAAATGATGAGGCGTTGCCAATGTTTACACCATAGCTGTTGTCGTAATAACGATAGTCGTTTTCCGACTGGTACAAGGCTGAAGTTGATGCACTCTGCGTACTTGGTGTTGGCTCATCGCCAAGCGTATTACCCACTGCTATGGTTCCTGCAAGCATACCGTAGGTTGATGTTGCGTCCTTATGCTTGTAGAAGTACTGGCGAACGAGGTTGTTCACGTTGCTGGTTCCATCAAACTGGAGTTCGAAGATGCTTTCGCGTGAATTGCCTTCCACGAAATTCTGGTAGAATGCCTGGTTACCGCTCAACAGATAGTAAGGTGCAGTAGCGTTATCGCTGGATGCAGAACCCTTGTAGTTGTTCTCGTAGAATCTCTTGTGAGATTCAATCACCTTGTCGGCATAGTCAATGCAAGCCTGATAGTAGGTCTTTGCCTTCTCCTTGTCGGTTTGGCTCCAGAGCGAAGCACGCCACAGATATACATCGGCGAGGATGGCATTGATGGCATCCTTGCTCAGCAAGCCTACGCTGCGCCAGTCGTCGGCGGCGAAGGTGCCGTACTTGTAGCAACCTCTTTCTGCCTCTACCAGGTCATTGATGCAGAGTTGCAGGGTAGAATCAGGTGCCAGCTGGCCGTCGAGGGTCAGGTCGTCTGACTTTTCATACGCCTTGGTTACGTAAGGCACGTCGCGGAAGGTGCGAACCAGATAGAAGTGGCAGAGTGCGCGAAGACCGAGCATCTGTGCACGGGTGGTTTGGTAGTCACCTTCGGTATAGTCAGGATCCACAGCCAGTACATCCTGTGCGTGGTTCATCACCAGATTGCAGGTGTTGATGACATAATAGAAAGATGACCATGAGTTATAGCCGCTGCTAGGATAGAGATCCACGTTGGTGATGTTATCCAGTGTGGTATTATCCAATGCGCTGGTTTTTCTCAACACGTCGGAGCGATAGTCACCCCACATGATGAATCTTTCTATGTTGGAACCAGAAATCAATCCAGTGTAGGCACCTGTGACCATTTGGTCAACCTGATCTTTGTTTTTCCAGAAGTTCTCACCCACGGTCTTATCTGTAGGGTAAATCGTCAGGAAGTCGGTGCATGAGCAGAGTGATAAGCCTCCGAGGAAGGCTACCGCCAAGCTCTTGATGATATGGTTTGTTTTTTTCTTCATTGTTATCTTTATTTAAAGATGGGTTAAATACCGAGCGTCATACGGAGTGTGAATGACTTGCTTCGTGGTGTTTGCGAGTTGTCGGAAGCGAAGTTCCAGCCGCTGTTGGCATGCTCAGGGTCGGTGCCGCTATACTTGCTCCATACGAAGATGTTCTGACCGCTCAGGTCGAAGCGCATCTGGTTAAGACCAAACTGCTTCAGGAATGTCTTAGGAACATTGTAGCTCAAACTTACGTAGCTGAAGCGCAGGAAGGAAGCATCCTCCACGTAGCGGTCGCTACCGAGCCAGTTGTAACCATAGTTATAGAGTGCGCGTGGTATCTCTGTCTGGTCGCCGTTCTTGCGCCAGCGCCAGTTCACGGCAGAACTCTGGTTGGTGGTATCATACATCTTCTCCAAGCCCATGCGAGCGAAGTTCACTACCTTGAAACCTGTACGGAATACGAAGTTGGTACGCAATGACCAGTCGCCGTAGTTGAAGGTGAATCCGAAACCTCCCGAGAACTTAGGGTTTGAGTTGCCCAGATATACCATATCCAGTGAGTTGATGGTACCATCCTTGTTCACATCCTCGTAAATCACGTCACCACCGTCGAACTTGTAGGTCTCACTACCGTTGCTTGAGTTGTAGGTCATGCGCAATGGTGAACCGTCGGAACCGGTGATTACCTTGCCTTCCTTGTTCAGTGCCACAGGAGCTGTCTTGCCTGCTGGCAGGAACTCGTTGTTGATGTAGTCAACCAGCTGGCTGTTGCTCCAGTTGTTCTGGCGGCGGAGGTTGGTCAGGTAGTCGTAGGTATATTGATATACTCCGTGAGCGCGCAATCCGAAGATGGAACCCAGTGCGTTACCCACCTGGATACGCTTGAAGTACTTACCACGGCTGTCGGCTGTCCAGTCTTCATTGATACCGTCGAGCACGGTAGGATCCATCTCGGTAATCTTGTTGAAGTTCTGAGCCACGTTGAAGCTGGCACTCATCGAGAACTTGCCTGCCTTGATGAATCGGTTGCCCTGGATGTTCAACTCCCAACCCTTGTTTTCCATCGAACCGATGTTCTTCCATGCCAGCTTGGCAAAACCTGTCTGTGAGGCGATACTCACACCGGAGTTCAGCAGGTCGTTGGTCTTCTTGTAGTAGTAGTTGAAGTCTGCCTCCAGCTTATCATCGAAGAGTCCCAGGTTGGCACCGAGGTTCCATGAAGTAGTCTTCTCCCATTTCAAATCTACCAGCTGCAAACCATCTACCTTGGTAGCTGTCTGGGTAGTATTACCATTACCATAGATGCTGCCGGCTACATACTTGGCATACTGCAGGTACTCGCTGCTAGGAGCCTTACCGTTCACACCCCATGATGGGCGTACGGCGAGCATGGAGAGTACATTGCGTGACCAGCGCATCCAAGGCTCATCGCTGATGTTCCAACGCACGGATACACCAGGGAAGTAACCCCACTTGTTGTTCTTGCCAAACTTGGTGGTACCATCGGCACGCACGGTGAAGTCGGCGTTATAACGGGTCTTGTAAGAAACGTGGGTAGAGAACACACCACTCATACCGCGCCACTCGCCGTTGCTGGTTGACATGTTGCGGAGGTAAGCTGGCACCGTAGGTGAGCTTACGCCGTTTGGCAACTGGTTCTCGGTTACGTTCTGGCCGTAGCCGTTACCCTTGGTCATCTCCCATCGTCCCAACATCGTCCAAGCCAGGTCGTTACCCAACCATGGGGTGAAGATGAGCTGGTGGCGTGTGGTGAATGCCAGCGAGTTGTAGTCGTCCATCGCATAGCGGTTGTAGCCGGAATCCTCCCATCCTGCTGTAGAAAGGGTACCTGGATACCAGGTAGGGTTGCTCTTTGAATAGACATCGAGATAAACGCTTCCCTCGTAGTCGAGGCGTGTCTTGCGCTCCTCTGTACCCATCAGATAGTAGTTGAGCTTGAACTCAGGGTTGATACGATAGGTAGTCTCGTTGTCGTAAGCCAGGTTGGCGATGGCAACAGGGTTACCGATGCCGCGCACTGACTTCAACTGCTCTGAAGAAGTACCGCTCACGGTAGAACCTGCACCCTCCTTGCCTTCCGGCAGCATGATGTAGTATTCGTTGGTATCGAAGCCGTTGGCATCCTCACGGTAGATACTCATGTTAGGAGCCATCTGCAATGCCTTACCCAGGATGTTGTTACCGTAGTTCTTCTGGTTCTTGGTATAAGTAAGAGGGAACTCGGTAGAGAACTTGATGCGGTCGCTCACGTAGTAATCCAAACTCAAGCGGGTTGAGAATCGGTCGAGCTGCTGCTTGATGATGGTACCCAACTGGTGGTCGTAGTTGGCAGAGATACGGAAGGTAGCCTTTTCGCCACCACCCGAGATGGTGATACCATGTGTCTGGTTCCAACCCATCTTGCGCACTGCATCTACCCAGTCGGTATTGTCATTCCAGTTGTTGTATTCTGCCCAACTCTTGTTGTAGTTCAACTCGTTGATGTTGGTGGTAGCCGAAGGATTCTGGGTTGGGTTGTACAACTCCTCCTTCATCAGCATGGTGTATTCATCACCGGTAAGCAGATTGTAACCATCTGGCTGCCAGGTGCCCTGGAGCATGAAGTTATAGTTGATGCGGATCTTTCCGCGCTTACCGCGCTTGGTCTTGATACTGATGACACCATTGGCACCACGTGCACCCCAGATGGCGGTAGCGGCAGCATCCTTCAGGATGTCGATGCTTTCGATATCGTTCACGTTGATGGAAAGCAGAGAGCTGTAGGTCTCCTCCGTAGCGGTTGACCAGTCGGTGTTCTCGGCACCCGGCACATCCATGATGTTGCCGTTAACTACGATCAGAGGCTCAGAAGAACCGTTGATGGTGGTTACACCACGCATACGCATGGTAGTACCGGCACCCAGGTTACCAGAGTTGGCCACGATATCGAGACCTGCAATCTGACCCTGCAGCGCCTCGTCGGCACTGGTAAAGGCAAGACCATCCACCTTGTTCATGTTCAAGGTCTGTGTAGCCACGGAAAGCTCGTTCTTAGGAATGCTCAAACCATCGCCACGGAAGCGCTGCTTGGCAACCACGGTAACTGCTTCAATCTGGTTCTCATCCTTCAGCTGGATTTCGAAGTTGGTTTGTGAGCCGATCACCTTAGAGTATGGCTTGTAACCCACGAAGGTGACAACGAGTTTGTGCTTTGGATTCTTCACTGTCAGCTGGAAGTTACCGTTCACGTCGGTAACAGTAGCGTTGACGTTACGGTTGTTGGCATCCTTCTCGATGACGTTACAGCCAATCACAGGACCAAACTCGTCGGATACAGTACCTGATACACGCTGCCCTTGGGCGGCGATGGTCATGGTGCTGCACAGGGCGGCTGCTGTAAGATATGTTCTTATATTGTTCATTATATTACATGCTTGATTGTGAATTTATTTGTAGTACTTCTGTCCGTGCTTCTGGGCATAGTACAAAGCGTTGAGGCGCTTGATGCTTGCCTTCTTGGCAGCTTCTGTGTTGCTGGCGAAGCGGTCGTCGTAGCGCTTGCTTTCGTTGATGCAGAGTGGCTCGGAAATCTCATGGATGGCTGTGAACGATGAGGTGTTGATCATCGACCTGTAGAAGGTGTAGTCACGAGTCATGTAGTTCACGAGCTTCTTGCTGTCGTTGCCATTAATGGTAATGGTGTTGCCGGCGATGTCGGTTACATGGAGCTTGTCGCTTCCACCGCTCACGTTCAGACGCTTATATATGGTACCATCTACGCAGGATGTCTGGAAGCGGAATTTGCCGCCGGTTTCAGGAGCATCTCCGAAATCCACAGTGTTGTCGGCGTAGAGGGCGAAGTCCTGGAAGTGGTAACGGATGAAGTTTCTGATGGCCTCCACCATATCCTTTGCCTTTGCCTTTGCCTCCAGCTGCTGTTCGCTTGAACCATGCTCAGCATCGGCGAGCACCTGCTGCACCTGCTCCCAGGTAGGAAGACCGCGCTTGAAGGCTTCGTCCATAGCTTCGTTGTTTGGGGCATACAGCGTGTAGTTGTAGGTGTTGAAGAACGCTACGTTGTAATCGAGGCAGTCGTATAGCCTGTTCGTGTTGATGTTTGCATCAAACTGGTTGGTGAACACGGTGAACTGCTTCTGCTCGCTTGATTTTATACCGATGTTGGTAAGGATAGAGCTCAAGTCGGCTGGCATACACAATTCCATGAACTTGCTAAACTGGCTGTGGTTGTTCAAGCAGCCGAATACGCTGGTTTGTGGAGCCTGAATCACGCGGTTGATCACGAAGGTGCTACCATTGCTGTAGTCGGTAGTAGCTTCCTTGATTTCTGAAGCTGGCAAAGCGAAGTTCATGCCTGCCATGCCGTTGATCTGAGCACCGCTCTTCACGGTAGCGCCAACGCCTGTACCGCTGATTTCGATTTCACCGCCATGCTTGGTCTTGTAGAACTTGTTGCCGCCGAACTTCTCGCCCTGTGCAAGAGATACGGTGTGATAGTTCAGGATATCAATCAATCGGTCGGTCACTTCACCCACTGTTACTGTGGTTGAATCTTCGCTGATGGAACCATTGGTAGGGTTGTACTTGAAGGCGGATGCCGAGATGATATTGTCCTTGTTCACATCTTTATAATAGAAGTGGAGCACTCGAGGACCTTCCTTGTAGTTCTTGCCCAGGGAAACTGGATCTACATAGTAGAAATCACCTCTGCCGCAGAAAGCGTGGTTGTCTGGCAGGAACAGCGCATAGTTGGCTGTGCTGGCACGCAGGTAGGCATAGAAGTTCACATTCAGGTTGCTCTTGTCCTGGATGGCCCAGTTGATCACACCCAGGTCGCGTGCCTTACGCAGCAGGGCTGGGGTAGATACGATATTATATGAAATAGGTGGAACCACGCGGTCGAGCATGTAGATGGCACCGTTGTTGGCGATTCTCACGTCGTATGCGCCGTTGGTGGTCTTGCAGATGTCACCTGTTGTGATGCCGATAGGGTCACTCGCCTCGTCCATGATGGTACCAAACTTGCTTGGCACTGACTGTACGAAGGATGCATTCATCAGGTTGTTCACGAACGAACGGATGATATTGCTAGGAATGCTATCCAGGTTCTCTGCGAAGTGATCGTCGTTGTCATCGATTGGCTTCTTGGCGTAGAGCTTCATGATGTTGTAACCACCGTTAGACGGATTGGTGAAATAGTCTTTTATGGATTTGTCGGTAGGAACAAACATGGTACCCATATCGGCGAGCATAGTGCCGTATGAGCTGTAATACTGGTTCCATCCCGGGTCGAATCTTAAGAGTTTGTCTGTTGGAAGCTTCACGCCCTGTGGGTCACGCTCCAATGCCTGGGTTCCCTGCGAACGCTCGCTGAAGTAACGCCACTGATAGATGGAGTCAATCTGGTGGGTGTTGTTGAGCTTGGCATTGTCGTTGTAGTTAAGGGTGGTCTGTGCATCGTAGTAAGGAGCACAGAAACGGTCGAGCATGCGGCTGAACCATTTTGTATCCTTGCTTTCGCGAAGCATCTGTGCCAGGTTGCCTGGAGGTACGATTACGCCGTCTGTCTGGTTCAGGTAACCGTTCAGACAGGTGATGTCGCTGGCGATGACCTTGTTCTTGAAGATGTAGGTACTGCCATCGTAAGGACGACCGGTGATCACAGAGAAGTCGTTGTCGGTGATACCGTTGTTCAGCATCTGCTCCTGGGTGAAGTGTACCATCATCGGACGGGTGTTGTCCATCACCACATCGATGCCGTCGATATACTTATCCCAGTAGGAGTTGTTCTGTGGCATCACGCCGCGGTTGTAGAAATGATATACCGTATCAATGGCATTGGCAGAAGTCTGGTGCTTCAGTGCAATACCTCTAGAGAGGACGCCTCCGTTGCTTTCCACGTTAGAAAGCATCTCTGTCTGGATAGCGTTATCCAGCACGGAAGCATAGAAGAGTTGTTTCTTCATAGGGGTAGTCAGCTCTTCGTACGAACGTACGCCCCATGAATTACTTTCGAAGAACTTGTTGAAAGCTGAATCGTTGGCAACGAACACAGTCTTTGAACCCGTCTTCGACATCACTTCCTTGTACCCCAGGTCGTCAATCAGCTTGAGGTAGGTGTTGAAAGTACCCTGAAGGCTGGTACCGCTAGGGTTTTGCAGCTCTTCGTAGATACTCTTGCCCAACCATTCAGGATTGTTTCCCTGTTCGTCAAGGTCGTAAGAGTCGGTGCAGGCATTGAAGCCACCTAGGGCCAATGCTGCGCACATACCGATGATCGCAAAATGCGAATCTTTAATTAAACGGTTGCTCATGTTTTATTTATTTGATGTTTGGTTTATTGCTAGTTAACACTGGGTATGATTACGTAAGCTCCACCTTTTGGGTGGAACTGACATGAAAAGTACCTCCTGAAAACAGCGTAGAAAGTAGCTTTCTACCTATTGATATTTGATCATACATGCTCTGCATATTGATTTATTTTTATTTATAGTTGACGCCTGTTAGTTTATCCGGTGCAAAGATAACAAGTTTTTAAGAAACTTAGTTGATTTTAATCAAGAAATCCTTTTCTCTTAACCATATTTAACATAAAGGGTTGCTTGTTGTCTGCTTTTTGTGCTAACTTAAAAAGCACATTTGTTGTAAAACGACACTTATATTATAAGGTAGCACTCTTTTCTTAGTTCAGAAATGGTTTGATTTTAGTTAAATAATCTAAAATTAGTGTAGATTTCCACCCAAAAAAGTTGCATGTATTCATTTTATTGCTAATTTTGCAAGCAAATCAATTATTCAATAAGTTAAGAAGCTAATTACTTCTCAAACCAAAAATTAAACCAAATAGCAATGGACAAACGTTTACTTTTCTCAGCCATCTTAGCAGCCGGCATCGGTGCTACAGAGGCACAGGCACAGAAAGTTGAAGCACCAGCATTCCCTGACCCAGTTCAGTTGAAGTTGGATGGTACCGACACAGTTTACATCAAGAATGTTAAGGCCGAAAAATGGCTCGTTAACGGCAATGCTTATGGCACTCAGACAAGTTTGGGTGACAAGGGTATGGCTATTGCCATCGTTCCTAACAAGACAAAGGATGTTCCTAACGGTACTTTTACCCTGTTCAACAATTCTGCTGATGATACTTACGGTAGAAAGATTTTTACCAACAGTTTTGATGAGAACGGCGGTAATTCTTATGTAGATTATAACAACCAGGGCATTGAAAAATGCAATTGGGAGATTTGGACAAAGGATGGCAGCAAGCGCTTTGAGATTCAGGCAGATACCATCGCAAACTTGAAGAATACAAGCAACACCCGTGCTGGCTGGAATCCTAATGATACAGGTAAGGATGGCAAGGGCGAAGATGCTGTTGACCAGTTGTTCCGTCCTGCCTTGAACATGCAGGCAGAGAACGCTTCTGAGTATGGTGTAGAATGGGAGGCTTATCCTGTTACTTATTTCTATCGTCTGGATAAGCTGATGCCTGCTATCAACGATGCTATCGACGAAGGCTTGAATATTCCTAAGGCTATCGCTGTGTATAACGATCCTAATGCTTCTTATGCAGATTTGAAGAATGCAATGAAGTATATCAATGATGTTCGCCGTAATGTGACTTTGGGTACAGCTACAGCAGAATCTCCTGTAAGTCTCAATGAGTTCATTACAAATGCCAACTGCGATGCTTTGACCGGCTGGGATCACGATTGCGTTTACGATAAGGATGGTAACGTAGGTTCTGGTGGTCATGGTACCAACTGGCAGGCTCATTCAGCTAAATATACCGCTCCTGACGGCTTCGAGACAAGCAAATTCATCGAGCGTTGGATTAGTGCTGCTTCTAACCCAGATGCAGGTGATAAACAAGGTACAGGTCATTTGAGCGATGGTTATCTTTCACAGACATTAACCAACTTGCCTGCAGGTGCTTACAAGATTTCTTGCTATGCCATGGCTTGTCAGCAGGATAAGGGTGCGGGTTATAAGGTAGAGGGTGTAACTCTCTTCGCTAACACCAACTCTAAGGAAAATTCTAAGGTTGTTGCTACAGATCCAGGTGCACCTCAGAAGTTTGAATTCATGTTCGAGGTGAAGGAAGGCGAGAACGTAAACTTCGGTCTCAAACTTGAGAATACTACAGCCAACTGGTTGTTCGTTGATGAGTTCAAGGTAGATTATTATGGTGCTGATGCACAGATGATGTATCTTCTCGATATGCAGAATGTAGCTACAGATGCACAGGGTACTGCTGAAACAGCTGTTGCTTATCAGGGATATATAGATACCGTGAACGAGCTTGCAGAGGAAGGTATGAACATGACAACAGATGCTTCTAAGGAAGAAATCTTGGCATTGAAGGCTAAGATTCAGGAGGCAGTAGCTGTTATGAACGCTAGTGCAGCCAAATATGCTGAGTTGCAGACTTTGAATGATGAAATCCAGAACTTCCTGTCTGATGGCGGCAATGCTACTGATGCTTTGCTGGCATTGTTGGATGATTGCGGCGATGGTACTACGCTTGATGATTTGATTGTCGCTAACCACTCTCTTGATAATGACCAGATTGATGAGTATATGGGTAAGCTGAAGACACAGCTTGAGTTGTCTCGCAAGCAGAGCATTACAGCGGGTACAGATTTGACCTACATGCTCCAGAACCCTACATTCGATAGTGGTAAGGACGGTTGGACAGGTGCTACCGTTGTAAATAGCGAATGGAAGAACTGCGAGTCTTACCAGGGTACATTCGACATGTATCAGGAGTTTGTAGCTCCTCAGGATGGTGTTTACGAGATTTCTGCACAGGCATTCCATCGTGTTGCTGTAAACGACGTAGCATCTGTTGCTTACGGCAATGGTTCAGAGGATATCACTGCCGTTCTCTATGCTAACAACATGGAAAGCAAGTTCGCTTCTCCTTATACATACGGAGTTACAGAATCAGAGAAGGCTGATAATGAATATAAATATACCACACCTGAAGGTGAAGAGGTATATATCCCTAACTCAATGAAGGGCTTTGCGAATGCATGCGAGAAGAACCCTGAGGCTTACAAGACCACTGTAACAATTCTCTTGAAGGCAGGTGAGACTGTTCGCATGGGTGTTCGTGAAACAAAGCGTCCTAGCGCAAATGCAGGCGACTGGGCAATCTGGGATAACTTCTCTATGAAGTTCCTCGGCGGTGATCAGGCTGCCATCGATCAGGTTTCTGGTCCTGTTATTGAGCAGGGTACTGCACTCCTCAAATCTAAGATGAATGCTGAGGTACGTGCTACCTTGGAGTCAGCTATTTCTGAACTCAAGGAAAATGGTTCTATCCCGACTATCAACGCTGCTGCTGATGCAATTGCTGCAGCAAATACTTCTATTCAGGCTTACCAGACATTGGGCACAGCTGTAGTGAGCGCTCAGACACGTTACGATAACAATGAGGCTGTTTATAAGACCTCTGCTGAGGCTAAGGCTGTATTCTCTGCTGCCAAGGCTTCTGCTGATGCTGCTTACAACGATGGTACTGTAGCTGATGCTGATGTTCCTGCTGCTATCCAGGCTTTGAACGAGGCTGTTACGAAGTATGTTATCTACGACAATGCTAAGTTGGCTTCTAAGGATAATCATGTTGATATCTCTAACGTACTCGTTAACAACGACTTCGCAACCATGGATCAAACTGGTTGGACAGTGAAGAAGGGTAATATCGGCTTCCAGGCAGGTAATAATGTTGAGGCTGCTGAGTTCTTCAACTGCGACTTCGATTTGAAGCAGAAGATTGTAGGTCTCCCTGCAGGTACCTACTACTTGAAGAGCAAGGCATACTATCGCGACGGTAGCAACGCTTCTGCTTTCGCTGATGAGGATGAGACAGTGAAGAAGTATGAGGTTAACGAGAATGCATTCCTCTACTTCGCAACAAGCGATGCTACATACGATGCAACAGAGGCATTGAAGCCTATTGCTGCTTGCCAGATTGCTGAGGGTAACTTGAATGAGTATGCGCATCTTGGTAGCACAGATGGCATGGTCAAGTATGTTGAGGGTGCAACTTCTGATGAGAATCTCTGGATTCCTAACAATATGATTACTGCTCAGGCATTCTTCAAGTCAGAGCAGGTAGGTTCTAAGTATGAGACAGAGCCTTTGAAGATTGTTTACGATGGTAAGAGTGAGTTCTATATCGGTGCATACAAGGATGTGAAGGTAACCAATGACTGGACAATCATCAAGAACTTCACCTTGGAGTATGCTGGTTACGATCCTAACGAGCCTGTAACAGCTATCAAGGATATCGAGAACGCTGCTGGCAACACTACAATGGGTACCAAGATCTACAACGCTGCCGGTATGCTCATCGGTAAGCTCCAGAGAGGTATCAACGTTGTGGTTACTACATTGAGCGATGGTTCTAAGAAGGTTAGCAAGATTATCATGAAGTAATCTGAAAACTAGCTTGTTTTTAGTAACTAGATAATTTTAGGGCAGACGGAATACAGAGAGTGAAAAACCTTCTGTTTCTGTCTGCCTTTTTTGTTGTATTATCATCATAGCATTATGAACATATTCAACCATAAACCCGTTTTCTTCAGCACCATCCTCTGCCTCTCGCTTTCAGCTACGACACAGGCACAGGTGAAGATGAACATAGATGCCACCCAGCGATCTGCCATGATCAGCGACTACCAGTATGGCCTCTTCTTTGAGGAAATCAACCATGCCGGAGATGGAGGTCTCTATGCCGAACTCATCAGAAACCGTTCTTTCGAGGATAACGCTTCTACACCCGAATATTGGTCGGCCATCAGGCAGAGTGGACAGACGGTGAATCTCTCACTCAATGCCACCCAGCAGCTCAACAGTGCCCAGCGAACCAATCTCCGTGTCTCCATTTCAGGAGCCAGAGATGCCCGAAAGGCGGGTATCAGCAACAGCGGCTTCTGGGGAATGAACTTCGTCAGTGATTCCACCTACACCCTCACCTTATGGGTCAAGGCATCTACCAGCTTCAACGGCAAACTCTATGGCCAGTTGCAGACGGCGGATGGCTCGGCTGCCTCTGAAGAGGTGAAACTGCAGGGTAAGCTGGAAACCAACAAATGGGTAAAGCTCTCGGCAACCATCAAGGCTACAGCCGATTGCAGCGACGGACGCTTTGCCCTTCTTTCTTCTAACAACGGCACCCTCTACCTGGATGTGGTGTCGCTGATGCCTGCCACCTGGAAAGGACGCACCAACGGATTGCGCCCCGACCTGGCACAGCTCCTCTATGATACCAAACCAAGTTTCCTCCGTTTCCCTGGCGGATGCTACGTGGAAGGACAGGACAGCTACGAGAACGCCTTCAGATGGAAATCTACATTAGGTCCTATCGAAGAGCGCCCTGGCCATTGGAACAACAACTGGCACTACCGCTCTTCCGACGGATTGGGATATGATGAGTATCTGCAACTGTGCGAAGACCTGAATGCCGCACCGATGTTTGTGGTGAACGTAGGTTTGGGGCATGGCTTCACCGTGCCTTTCGAGCAGGTGGATACCCTGGTGCAGAATACCCTGGATGCCATAGAATATGCCAACGGCGATGAAACCACAGAGTGGGGAAGACGCCGCATTGCCAACGGCCACAAGGAACCATACGGACTTAAATTCATCGAGGTAGGCAATGAGAACGGTCAGCCGGAGGCACGCTTCGAGTACAGTCGCCGCTATGCCAGGTTCTATGATGCCATCCACGCCAAATATCCTGATATCGTGATCATCGGCAATGTGGAGGCATGGGGCACCGACAACCCTTCGTGGGTGCTGGATTCGCCTGTAGATCTGGTAGATGAGCATTACTACCGTTCTTATCAATGGATGAGAAACAACTATAACAAGTACGACCGCTACAACCGCTCCATCGGCGTTTATAACGGTGAGTATGCGGCAAACCAGGGTTCCTACGGCAAGTATGGCAATCTGAACAGTGCCCTGGGTGAAGCCATCTACATGCTGGGCATGGAGAAGAATTCGGATGTATGCAAGCTGGCTAGCTTTGCACCGATCTTCACCCACGAGCAGGACCCAAGGTGGGCATACGATATGATTCACTTCAATGCCGGCAAGAACTTCTGTACCCCTTCTTACTACGTGCAGAAGCTGCTGGGCAACCATCTGGGCAAGCAGAACCTGAAATGGACGGAAACCGGAAATGTGACCACCGCCGCCGATTACAAGGTGGGCGTGGGTTCTTGGGCAACCCAGGTGGATTACGACGATGTGGAGGTGATGGATGGAAAGGGCAACTCCCTGCTGAAGGATGATTTCGCATCTTCTTCTGGTTCATCATCATCATCTTCTTCTGCTGCCTCTGCTGGCTGGAATGCCGGAGAGGGCAGCTGGAGCATCGGCGATGGCATGCTCTCGCAGAACGGAAGCGGCACCAACTGCACCAACGTGAATGCCAAGGTTATCTCCGATTCCCACTATACCTATAAGCTCAGAGCCAGAAAGACGGGTGGAGGCGAAGGCTTCCTCATCATCTTCAACTACCAGGATGCCGACAACTACTGCTGGTGGAACCTGGGCGGCTGGAACAACACCAGCCACGGCGTGGAGCAATGCATCAACGGAAGCAAAACCACCATTGCCACGGCTTCGGGAAGAATAGAAACCAACCGATGGTATGATATTGAGATTGATGTGGATGGCAACCAGGTGACCTGCAAACTGGATGGCAACACCATCCACCAGTTCACGCTTCCTGCCGACCAGCTCATCTACCAGTCGGCTCAGATAGATGAAGAGCAGGGCATGCTCTACCTTAAGGTGGTGAATCCGAATGCCAAGGCGGCTACCCTGGATTTGAACCTCAAGAACATGAAGGCGGAGCAGGGCACCGTGGTTCGACTGACTTCGGAGAACGGAACCGACGAGAATACGATGGATGAACCGATGAAGGTGGTTCCTACCAGCGAGCAGGTGCTCGGCAATGTGAACCAGCTGGAGATTCCGGCTTACTCGCTCAATGTGTTCAAGCTGAAGGTGAGCGATGTGGCTGACGAGGTGAAGGACGATGTGCTTGCCGAGGATGCCGATAAATACGGCTATCTCTATGCCCACATGCATGCTTCGCAGGAAATCACCTGCTTTGCCCTGAGCCGTTACGGCAACAGCTATAACGACCTCTTTAATAGCGGTGAAGTGTTTGATACCAAGAAGTTTACGCAGACGGGCGGCATGCGTGATGCCTACGTTACCCGTACCCAGAGCGGCAAATTCATGCTGGCAGGCACCGACATGACTTCGCGCCTGGGATGGACAAGCAACCACAACATGGTGCTGATGCTGAGCAACGACCTGGTACACTGGGACAAGAGTATCAGCATAGACCTGGAAAGTGCTGAGAACATGAAGGCATTGGGGCTGACCGACGTGAAGGATATGACGGCTGCCTGGGCACCGCAGGTGATATACGACCCGCAAACCAAGAAGTATGTGGTATATTACTCCGTGGGATTCCCTGACCGTCATCGCATCTACTATTCGCTGGTGAACGAGGATCTTACCGAGGTATCTCTGCCAAAACTCTACTTCGACCCGGGTTACGACATCATCGATGCCGACATCGTATATAATAAGGTGGATGGGGAGTACGTGATGATCTATAAGACCGAGAGCGGTGAGCACCACCTGAAGCAGGCGAGAGCCAAGCAGCTGGTGCCAAGCGATAAGACCACGGGCACCTGCCAGTGGAACCTGGTGGATGACTTCGATGTGTATGAGAAGGGCAAGTCGATAGAGGCGCCAAGTCTCTTCCGTCCTATCGGCAGCAGAACCTGGAAGCTCGCTTACCAGAACTACAGTGGCGGCGGCTATCGCCTGGTAGATTTGGATGAGCACTGCATGAATCCTCAGGGCTTGACCAATATCCAGGGTAATGTGCAGCCGCAGCACGGTTCGTTCGTGAAGCTTACGCAGAAGGAGTACCAGCATCTGGAAACCTGGGAGCAGGTGGTAAATCTGCTGAAGCAAGCTAGGAAGCTGCAGGCGGTTCAGCCATTGCAGGCATTGAATGAAGCCATTGAACTTGGCGACCAGGCACTTGCCACATCGGGCAGTTTCGATGAGGAGTGTGAAAGCATGCAGAAGGCATACGCTGCCCTGAAGGATGCCCTGGATGGATATGATGAGTATCTGAAGCAGGAGGCTGCAGCGGGCAGGGTAGCAGATCTCACCTTCCTGTTGCAGAACCCTGATTTCTCTGAGGGTGCCACGGGATGGAGCGGAACTTCGTTTACTGCGGCATCGGCAGGTGTGGCTGAGCATTATAACAAGACTTTTGATTTCTATCAGGAGTTGACAGGCTTGCCAAACGGCCACTATCGGGTAGAGGTGCAGAGTTTCTACCGTGCGGGAGGCATCTCGCAGGCAGTGACATCGCATGACAACGGTACGGAACAGATCAATGCCATCTTCTATGCCAACGGCGAGGAGAAGCCGGTATGCTCGCTCTATGATACGGATGCCTACAGCGTTTCGCCTTATAGCTATCCGGATAATGTGAGTCAGGCAAACGAGGCGTTCAACCAGAACGGCCTCTATCACAATGTTATTGATTGTGTGGTAACGGATGGCGTGCTGCGTCTGGGCATCAGGAGCCGGCAGCGAATCAATGCCGACTGGTGCTGCTTCGACAACTTCAAGCTCACCTATCTGGATGCCACCACATCTGGTATCAAGGGCGTGGAGGCGGATGCATCTTCATCTGCAGATTCCCGAAAGGGCAAGCAGGGCATCTATCGCCTGGATGGCATGAAGCTGAATGCCAAGCCTGCCCATGGGATTTATATCCAGGGCGGAAAGAAGCTCCGCTAGGCGTAAGAAAATAAAAAGTTCCTGCATGCTGAAAGACCCGCTAGGCGATGCCAGAAACGCGACCCCGCTAGGTGATGCCAGAAACTCGACCCCGCTAGGCGTCCCGGCGGATTTGCAATCCGCCGTCAAAAAATGTTCGACCTATTAAAACCGGGGGATTTGTAATCCCCCAACAAAAAGAAAGGCATTCTCCCTTGCTGCGGATTTCAAATCCGCAGAGCCTAAATAGGTTAGGACCTTTTTTAACGCCGGATTTCAAATCCGGCGGGACGCCTGGCGGGCTTGCGTTCCTGCTTCAAAGACGCCTATCGGGCTTGCGTTCTTGCTTCAAAGACGCCTATCGGATCGCACCCCGCTAGGCGACGCCAGAAACGCGCCCCCGCTAGGCGTCCCGGCGGATTTGCAATCCGCCGTCAAAAAATGTTCGACCTATTAAAACCGGGGGATTTGTAATCCCCCAACAAAAAGAAAGGCATTCTCCCTTGCTGCGGATTTCAAATCCGCAGAGCCTAAATAGGTTAGGACCTTTTTTAACGCCGGATTTCAAATCCGGCGGGACGCCTGGCGGGCTTGCGTTCCTGGCTCAAAAGCAATAATTCAAAACAATAATTCAAAGTAATTAATCAACACAACAACTATTCAAAACTGAAAGAAATGAAAAAAAAGTACTCAAAAGTAATGTTGGCGCTGGCGCTGGCTTCGGTGGGAACCGTAACCCCAGCCTTTGCTGCCGACGTGGTGCAAACCAACAAGGTTTGGTTGAGCGGCGCCACACACATCTATGGTAGAATGAACGTGAGCGGCATCGCCACCAGCACCATCAAGGAGCAGGGATTCTGCTACTCTTCTACCCATACCAACCCAACCGTAGAGGATGCTACCACCAAGGCCTATCTGAGCAATAATGGTAACATCTATAATATGTCGGGCTTGCAGCCAGCCACCGTATATTATATCCGTGCCTACGTAATGAAGAAAGATGGCACCGTGGTATATGGCAACCCGGTGAAGGCGATAACCCGTCCGGGCGGAGGCATTACCTACAGCATTGAAGGTTTCTCGGGCGATGCCGATACCCGTATTCAGAGTGCGGCCAAGGAAGCCGTCAACCTCTGGAATGAATACACCGGCATCAACGGACTTCATCTCTCCATCCACTATGGTGCCGGCACACCTACTGCCGATTGCAGCTACGGCGGATGGATGCGGGTAGGACCTAACGCCTCTTATCAGCGCACCGGAACTCTGCTCCACGAAATGCTCCATGCCATAGGCGTGGGAACCATCGGCACCTGGCAGAACAATGCCTTTCTCCGTGCCAATACCACCCACGGCTATTGGCTGGGAAGCAGAGCAACGCGTGCCCTGCGCTTCTGGGATAACAACCCTACGAGTCAGCTCAACGGCGACGGCACCCACATGTGGCCATACGGCGTAAACGGTGCGCACGAGGATAACGGAACCCAGAATCTCTACATCGCCAACTCGCTGTTGGCAGAAGCCCTGGGCGAGGATGGATTGGCACCCACTTCAGGACAGTTTGCCACCCCTGCCTACGTGTTCGAGCAGGATGACAACACCAAGTATTATCTGAAGAACGAGGAGCTGGGCATTTCTTCCAAGTTCCTGCGCATCGACAAGACGGGCAACCTGCAGTGGGTGGCCATGAGCGCCGACGAGGCAACCAAGAACGACAGTGCCGCATGGAACGTAACCTTCGACCCAGCCACCTGCTACTACAGCTTGAAGAATGTGGCCACAGGCAGATACATGACCTATGGCACATCGGGCAGCAACGGCATCAAGACCAAGATAACGGATAATATCAGTGCCAAAGAGCAGTTCCACCTGCTGCCATCACCGGTAGAGGTGGCCACCCTGAACGGCGAAGCCAAGCATGGCTACTGGATAGGCAATGTAACCAGCAACAGAATGAACTGCCTGACGGCACAGGAAACCACCCGAATCAAGGCGAACATCCTGAACTTCTCGGCGGCTGGCGGTGCCCAGCGATGGCTCATCCTTACAGGCGATGAAGCCAAGGAGCTTACCGTCACCCTGCGTGTGGATATAGCCAAGAAGGTTTCCGCCCTGCTCGACAAGATGGAGGCACTGCTCGATGTGCCTCACAAGGAGGTGAAGGAGGGCACGGATGCCACCTTCAAGGCAGAACTGGAAAAGATGAAGGCGGAAGCCGAAACGGCATCTGCCGACCGACTGGAGAAACTGGAAGAAGAGGCAAACACCGCCCTGCGCAACTTCCTGGGCGATGTGGTAGCCGCATCAGTCGATGAACCATTCGATATCAGTTTCCTGCTTCAGAATGCAGGCATGGATGCTGCCGACGGATGGAGCATGGAGCCAACCTTGAACTATTCTTGCGGTGAGTTCTACCAGCGTGCCTACGATATGAACCAGAAGCTCACCCGAATGCCAGTGGGTGTTTATGAGTTGAAGGTGCAGGCATTCCAGCGCCCTGGCTCTACCACCACTGCCTACCAGGATTACCAGGCAGGCAAGAACAACGTGGATGCTTTCATCTATCTGGGCAATGTGAACAACAAGCAGAACATCTGCCACATCATGGATGGTGCCCAGCCAAAGAAGCTGATGTCGGGCAAGGAAGCCAGCGTGGGCAACCAGTATGTGCCTGATGATATGGCATCGGCAGCCAAGTATTTCGCAGCCGGTATTTATGAGAACAGTGTGAAGGTTACCACCAAGTATCGTACTACCATGACCATCGGTATGAAGTCGCAAAACAACACTGGCTCAAGCTGGTGGAGCATCTGCGATAACTTCCGCCTCTACTATTACGGAGCCGAGGAACCATCTACAGGCATCCAGGAAGTAACCGTAGATAAGGCGCATGGCCAGCAGGGCATCTATACCCTGGGCGGACAGCTGGTGAAGAAGAACGGCAAGAACCTGAGCGGATTGCCACAGGGCATCTACATCGTAGATGGCAAGAAAGTGGTAGTGAAGTAAGGATTCCGGGATGCAATTCTTTAGGTAAATATCAGATTAGTAACTATTTAATCAACTTAATTTATATATGAATATTAGAAAAATAATGGTTTCAGCGTTGCTGGCAACATCACTCTCGGTGGTTGCTGGCAACACCACCCAGACGGTGGCTGAGGTTACAGCTCCGGTTACCCTGAGCGAGGATGTGGATTATCACATCTCATCTGCCAACCCTTTTGCCACAACGGGTAGTATCAACATCACCAACACCGAGCGTGCAGTGGTTATCTTCGACAAGCTGGTGCCAAGCAAGGCAGATGCTTTCCTGGGTAATATCACCATCAACGGCGAAAAGGCAAAGAACGGACAGAACTGCCAGTTGCGCATCTACAACGGCGGTAGCATCCTCTTGCCGTTTGCCGACAAGGAGCCGCTCACCGTGTTCACCGAGGAGAACTACGGTGGTTCATCCAACAGCAGCTATAATGTGAACAGCATCTACAACCTGTCGAGCAACAAGGCGTTCAACAACAACATCCGCAGTTTCAAGCTGAAGCGTGGATACATGGTTTGTTTCGCCACATCTGCCAACGGAAAGGGTTACAGCCGCGTGTTCATCGCCGACCAGGCAGACAAGGAGATAGCCAATATCCCAGGTGTACTGAAGGGCAGAATTTCCTTTATCCGCATCAGCCGATGGAACAACGCCCACAAGCGCGGATGGGCAGGTTACTGGAACGACGGCGTGCAGGAGAAGTTCAACACCTCATGGTGCTACAACTGGGATGCCAGCAACCACAACGACTGGACGGACCGTGAATACGTAACCCAGCACCACCACGAGGGATGGCCAGGCATAGCCGATGTAGGCAACAACACAGGCAGTGCCAACATTCTGGGTAACAACGAGCCGGAAAACAAGGCCGACGACAAGGAGCAGGATGTGGATGTAAAGAACGTGCTTGCCAACTGGCCGCAGATGATGGCCACCGGACGCCGACTGGGTTCGCCAGCCGTGGCAAGCGACTACAACTGGCTCTATGAGTTCATCGATTCCATCGATGCTCGCGGATGGCGCTGCGATTTCATCGCCGTGCATGCCTACTGGTTCAAGGACAAACCGGGATGGGAGAGCCAGCTGAAGAGCATCAGCCAGCGCTGCGGCGGTCGCCCTATCTGGATTACCGAGATGAACTACGGTGCCAACTGGACGGGATGGCCGGGTTCCAACACCCAGGGAACCGATGCCAACTATGCCATCCAGATGCAGCATATGGCTCCTATCCTGGATTATCTGAACGATGCGCCATACATCGAGCGCTATGCTTATTATAATAATGTGCAGGATTGCCGCTATGCCATTGCGGGCGACAAGCTGACCCCTATAGGCGAATACTATGCGGCGCTGCCAGAGAAACTGGCGTATAACGAGAAGTATGAGTATGTGCCTACTAATCCGCCTACCTATGCTCCTAAGGAGCTCACCTCTACCTTCGTGCCTCGCTCTTCAGTGTGTGTACTGTCGTGGAAGAACCCTAGCGGCGAGTTTGCCGACTCCATGTTTGTGGAGTGCAAGAAGGGCATCAGCGGCAAGTGGCAGCGTGTGGCTGCCGTGGATGTGGAGGAGAATGCCGACAAGGCTTACTCTTACAAGGTGAACGTAGAGGAAGCAGGCAACTACTACTATCGCGTGCATGTGGTTGACTATAGAAACAAAGACTTGTACTCAAGCGAGGTGACCAACGTGGTAAACGGCACCGAGGGCGAAGAAGCCCTGCAGTGGGGAACCATGGTTTCCGACAATGATGCCGACAACTACTGCTACTACAAGAGCACCTTCAGCGAGGCTCCTGCCGTGGTATTCGGAAGTGCATCTTATATGAATCCTTCTACCCGCATTGTGGAAAACGTATCATCGGTGACTACGAATTACTTTGCATCCAAGTTCTTCCCATGGAACTGCGAGGGTGATGCTGATGATTTCTCAAAGGGCAGCGAACTGAGTTCTTACCTGGTGGCAAAATCTGGTAACGGCATGATAGGCGACCTGCGTTTCGAGGCAGGACTCCTGAAGAACGAGCAGGGCACCGCCCTGCGTGTGGGTGGCGACACCATAGAATATAAGTTCAACGAGCCATTTGCCGAGGCACCGGTGGTATTCGTAACTCCGGTTTCTACCTACAAGAATTATCCGATGATGGCGCGCATATGGGATGTAACCAAGGATGGTTTCAAGGTGGTGATGACCCGCCAGTATGGCATGAAGGAGAAATATCCAGCCATCGTAGGTCAGCGTGTATCTTATGTAGCTATCGAGAAGGGTACCACCACGGCCAGCGGCAAGATACTTACCGTAAAGGATACCACCTTTACCTTTAAGTATGCCACTACCACCAACAATGTGAAGTTCGGTAAAAAGCTGGAAGACCCAATCTTCCTCTGCCAGTATCAGACTTTCAACAGAAAACTGTTCTCAGTGCTCCGAACAGGTCCTAAGGGTCCGGCTGCAGCTTACTGCCAGTTGCGTGTAGCAGCCGACACATCTGATCCAGACCGCACATTGAGCAGCAAGAATCCTATCTCGGAGAACATCGGCTGGATGAGCATCAGCACCGACGACGGCACATCTACCGGTATCGGTTCTATCTGGGATTCGGCATGGAATTCGGCATATAGTCAGGGTCAGCAGCCTCTGGATGTACAGGTGGCAGCCGGCGAGCTTGTGGTTAGCGATATGCTTTCTTCTGCGGTAAGCGTATATGCCGTGAGCGGTGCCAGCGTAGCATCTGCCAAGATGGTGGATGGCGTGGCAAGAATCAACCTCAGCCAGTTGCCAGCCGGCGTACTGATTGTGAAGGGCAATTCGGGCAAGGCTGCAAAGATTGTGGTTAGAAGATAAAATTTAGTGAAACGCTGAAACGCTGAAACGTTTCGGAAAATAAAAATCCCCCCATACGCCAAAAAGAGCGTATGGGGGATTTTTTTATTTCTTATGCCATGTTTTCGTAATTTCATCATACACCACGTACCCCCGATGTTTCCAGGTGCGTAGGGTATTCTTGCCGTCTCCGCATTTCCCCTGCTGCTGTCGATGGCGCAGGAATTGCTCGTATGTAAACTCATCGGGGAGGGTAGAAAGGAGATTCTGGGGTGAGGCATTAATCTGCTTCACTTCCTGCAGTATTTCCTCCTCCAATTGAGTGCCGAAGAATCTCATCTTGCACCACAGATCCATCTGCTCGCTCCATCTCACATACTCGGCAATATCCTCCGACCAGTGGTAGCCTTGTGCCACATAGAGCACCATCGCCTTGAGATAAGCTATCACGTTGGCGCGATAGGAGAGGATGCGGTAGGCTTCGCTCTCGTAGAGAGAGGCACGCTTGTCGTTCTCGCGGGTCAGTTCCTTGGCAAGTTTCAAAGCCTGCGGGCACTCGATGAGTCCGCTTGCCGAGGAAAGACGGTCGAGATAGGGCTTGAGATCCTGTGCAAACTTATCGTCGTAGATACCGAAGATGGGAAGTGAATCGTCGGGGCATTGCTGGCTGCTTGCCTGATTGTTTTCTTGTGCATCCTCTAATCTGGGCTTGATGATGGTGCTCAGATTGAGTCGTGAGAGTGTACCATCGTTCACTGATTTCAGAAAAAAACGGTGGGCGTTTGGGATGGTGGTAGAGGCATTGAAGTTCCACCTGAGCGGTGCGATGCCCGTGATGGAATCAGCACCCACACGTTCCTGTCCGTGCTCGGCATTATCGAACGCCTTTCGAATCAGGATGCTCACCTCATCCACGGTGCCGCGCGAGGTAACCTTTTTGAGCTGTTCCACCTCATCCACGCGGGTATATACGAATCGCTGACCGTTTTCGTGGGCATCCACCACACGCTGGTTGAACACGGCATCGGTGAGGTTGTCGATGAGAATCTGGATACAGATATCGTTGGGTCGCGGGTCTTTCGCCTTGGTTTTTCCCGAGGGATTCTTCCGTTTCCATTCCGCCTCCCTGAGTCGGTTGGGCTTATCGGCTTCCTTGATGTCGGCGAGGATAAAGTCGATAGGTTTCTTGATGGCGCCTTTACCTACGCTCATGGGTGCGATGAGCACGTTCATGAAGGTAGGTTCGTGGTCAACATTATCCCAATATCTGAATTTCACTCCGTGCAGGTGGATGGCGAGTGCGGGGAAGATGGCCTCGCACACGGCAGGCTTGTACATCTGCGGCACCTTTGAGGAAAGGAGTTTGAGAAGCTTAGGCAGTTTCTGCGGCATGGCAGGCGGCACATCCCTGGAGCCTCCGGTGGCAGCAATTTTCGAGTCGCTTTGTATGGCGAGCAGCACCTGTCGAAGTCGGTAAGGCATTCCTTTTCGTGGTTCCTTCAGAGCGCTTTCCAGAGTGGTTCTCCATTCCTGTTCGGGGAAGTTGTCGTAGCGTGGAATAACGGCTTCGAGTTGCGGCAGCGAGTAGTTGCAGATGGCTCTCAGGGTTACGGCGAGTTCGAAGGTCTTCACGTTTCTGTCGCCCATGGTAGGCAGTTTCCCAAAGTTGTAGAGTTCCCAATATTTTGAGATGATTTCGCTATAGGGAATGCCGTTATAGAGGGAAGAAATGTTGGAAGCATTGGCTGGATTCTGAGCGTTTGAAGCCTGCTGGGTGTTTGAAGCCTGCTGGGCATCGGCTGGATTCTGGGATGCTTCAGCCGAGTTTGAAGGATTTACTTTACCCGCTGAACTTCCGCTTGCTGAACTTCCGTTTGTTGAGCTTCCGCTAGTTGAACTTCCGTTAGTTGCACTTCCGTTAGTTGCACTTCCGCTACCTGCTAAATTTTCAATATTAGGAGCAGTTTGTTCGAAGAGAGCATCATCGAGGAACAGCAGATCCTCTTCGCTAGCCGTAGTAGAGAAGAAGACGCGTGTGATATCCTTTGCCGCCTCATCGAATTTCACCCCCAGCAGTTCGCTTGCCCATTTGAGGTTTATTTCCTGGTTCTCCAGAATTTTTCCCTCGGCGAGTCCATCCATGAAGTGTCGTCGGAAAACGAGGTGGTATCCTTTTCTAGCCGATCTTTCGAGCATCAGCAATCCCAGTTCATCCTTTTTGCTGAGCACCATTTCGGGAGCCTTCTCCATCATTTCCTCGTAATCAGGAGCCGATGGGTCGAAATCCACATCCATTCCCACGCTCATAGAAGGCAATTTGCATCCCTTTAGCGGTGCCTTCTGCAAGGAAGGGGTTGTAGCATTGCCAATCGCCGCATTGCCTGCTGCTGCATTGCCTGGCATGCAACTGTAATTCATTTGCAGCAATCTCATTTTCTGCTTGGCGTCACCCTTTCTGATGCCCGCCACGAGTCGTTTCTGATAATTGCTGTTGCGGAGATTTCGGTACTCCGCAGTCGTGAGAACGGGGCGCATCATTTTCGCCCCATTCTCATAAAAAATAACATAACAAGACATGATTTATATCATCACTAATAATTAATCACCAATCACTAATAAATAATCACTATTCCTACCAATGCGTTTCCGTTCTTCTACTTTTCACATAGGCCTTCATCATATCCGACTCTTCGCCCAGCAGTTTTTCGATGAGCGCCTTGCCGAATCTTTTCGGAAATTTGAGGGTGAAGATGATATTTTCCTTCGTCATTTTCATTTCGCCGTGAGGTGTATCGAAAAGTCGCATGTATCGGTGACCGCTGCCTTTGGCATAAGGTCGGAAGTGCGAGCGACCGTCATCATCAGTGGTCATGCGACCTTTTTGTGATGCGATGTTTCTGCCGTTGGCAATGATATGCTGTCCCAGTTCGAAATCGCAGGGATAGATGTTGACGCTTCCATTGTTATGGAAAATGGTTTGTGTTTCCATATTAATGGTTTCAATAAAAACGTTGTTCTCTCTAGTTCCGTTTGCTTCGGAAGCATTCTTCTTCTTCTGCTGCTTTCCGTTTGCTTCGGAAGTATTCTTCTTCTTGCTTTCCTCGGAAGCATTCTTCTTTTGATACTTTTTCATATTTCTGAATTGAAAATTTGGGAGACGAAACATTTCGGAATGTTGCTAGCTTTACCATGGAAAATCCTCCGTCTTGTTTCAACTCAGATGTTTGTTTTTTTTCTGCAATCAGCATTCGCTGGGCACCCCCGCAATCCGCCAGGCGTCCCGCCGGATTTGCAATCCGGCGTTAAAAAATGTCCTAACCTATTTATGCTCTGCGGATTTGGAATCCGCAGCAAGAGAGTATGCTTTTTCCTTTTGTTTGGTGGATTGCAAATTCCCTCGGTTACACCATGCAATAGGCCTCGTTCAGGATGTCCTCGTTCTCGATGATGCCGCTTTCCATCTGCGCCATACTGCGCACGATGCTCACCATCTTCTTCTGGTCTTCGAAGCGGAGCGGTTCATCTACCGGGATGCCCGTGGTCTTACTCACGAAGCGGATGTAGCCCTGGGTATTGTTGCCATCCGAACTTGGTGCCCATCGGGCGATGATCTTGCCGATGGTGTTGGCATGATGTTTCACCATGTAGGTGCGGATGAGCACGAAGGCTGCACGATAGCCAAACTTGCGACTCTCAAACTGCACGAAGGTTTTGTCGGTTTGCAGCTCTTTCATTCCAAACCACTGGTTCTTGCTGTGGCGGATGTTGAGCGGGTTGTTGTTGCGGATGCCACGAGTGGCATTATCCATCTGCTTGCCGTTATAGGTATCCAAGCCGTTAAAGGCATTCTTGCCTGCTTCCTTGTTCTTTTCTGCGCTTTTGCCCTTATAGCCTGCAGCGCTTTGAATTGTTTTCTTTGTTGCCATAATTTTTTCTGTTAATTCTTTTGCAAAGTCGGCGAGCGTCAGAATGAAGCTCACCAGTTTTAAAATCTTGTTCATAACTTCTTTTCTTTAATTTTCCGTTCATACTACCAACAGGTACTTTCCCCTAGAATCAGGTTCATACTACCAACAGGTACTTTCCCCTAGAATCAGGTTCATACCAGCTGATGTGAGAACGAAATGCTTGCATTGAAGGTGAATGTCACCTTCCAGATGCGGAAACTGATGTAAAATCCCATATCGTCTTTATTTTTATTAATGTTTGCCCATGATAGGGCGAGTAAATCTATTTATTTCACTTACTTTTAATGAATCGCCATTTCTGATGATTGACGCTGCAAAAGTACTCCAAAAGCTCGGGGGTGCATGAGGTGGATGAAAAAGAAAATAATGTCCACCTGATACGAAAAGAGCATTCCCGTGATGGAAATGCCCTTTGTATCAATAGAAAAAACACAGAAAAAAACACCGAAAAAATCGCCGAAAAAAATGAGGTGGATATTAAATCGCTAGCCATTATCCACCTGACAAACAGAGAATCCATCCCGAAATCCATCCCTTTATCCCCCTTGAATCGTTTATTTATACTCGTTTTATACCATCAAACAAGCCCGTTATTTTAATATTCGGAACCGCTATTACGAAAACATCCATAACGTTCAAATAAATAAAAAAACTTAAATTGGTAAATAAACAAGCTGATATTCAAGCTTTTTTATTATCTTTGCATCCGAAACCTCCATTTCGGAAACGGCGGTTTCGAAAAACAATATAAAAAGAAACTCTAAAAATATAAAAAAAAGAAACTTTAAAATTGTAAAAATATGAAGTTCTTCGGAAGACAAAACGAAATAAAAGAATTGCAAGAGATAAGAAATCTATCTTTGCAAACGGCCCGTTTTACAATCGTAACAGGACGCCGCCGTAGCGGAAAGACATCCCTATTGATAAAAGCATACGAGGATGTTCAGGATATGCTGTATTTCTTTGTTGCAAGAAAATCAGAAGCAGAACTCTGCAGAGATTTTATCGAAGAGATGACGAGCAAACTTCAGCTTCCTATTCTCGGTGAAGTAACACGCTTTGCTGACATCTTTAAATATCTGCTTCAACTATCCAAGATTCGCCCTATCACTCTCATCATTGATGAGTTTCAGGATTTCAAGCGGGTTAATCCATCAATCTTTTCAGATATGCAAAAGATATGGGACCTTAACAAACAGGAAGCTCATATTAATCTCGTGGTCTGCGGTTCTGTTTATTCACTTATGAACATCATCTTTAAAAACAACAAGCAACCACTTTATGGTAGGCAGACTGGAGAAATAAAAGTCACTCCATTTCCCCCTTCTGTCATTAAGGAAATTCTCTCTACATATAATTCTGCCTATACCAATGATGACCTACTGGCTCTCTACAGTTATACAGGCGGAGTAGCAGAATATGTAGAAATGATGATGGATGCAGGAGCCACGACCAAGGAACAGATGACAGAGCGGTTTATTGCAAAAAACTCTTATTTCATCTACGAAGGAAAAAATATGCTGATAGAAGAATTTGGCAAAGACTATGCCCGCTATTTCGAGATACTGCAACTTATCGCTTCAGGCTACACAACTCGAGGTGAAATAGAAAGCATCATGAAAATAGAACTTTCGGGCTATCTCACCAAACTGGAGAACGACTATAGCTTGATCTCCCGTTATATACCGATGTTCCAAAAGACCAATCGCAACATTCGCTATCAGATAGAAGACAACTTCCTTCGCGTCTGGTTTCGCTACATCTACAAATATGGATACATGATAGAGGTTGGCGCCAATAAAAAACTAAAAATGGTCATGGATAAGAGCTACACCACATACACCGGCAAGGTTCTGGAAAGATATTTTATTGCCAAGATGATAGAGAGCGAAGAATATACCCAGATAGCCTCCTGGTGGGACAGAAAGGGAGAGAATGAAATCGATATTATCGCTGCCGATGAACTGGAACAGAAAGTCATTTTCTATGAGGTGAAACGCCAAGCCAAGGATATAAATCTCGGCATTTTAAAAGATAAAGCCGAGCATTTCTTTCAGGCAACAGGAAAATTCAAGAACTTCGATATCGGGTACCAGGGGTTGTCGATGGAGGACATGTAAATATGCCATTATACCAAGTTTATATACCCGCAAAGCATCTTTTCACTTCTTCCATAGTCAGGACATCCTGCTGTTTCCCCTTCAGCCATTCATTCATCTTGTTGGCATAGCTCTCGATGGTGATTTCGGTTTTCAAGCCGCAATCCTGGGTAAGGAATCGGAAGATGGCTCTGCCCGAAGGCTTGCTTGCCGTGAGCTCCTGCTCCTTCCAGATACGCACGAAGCATACCACCGCCTTGTTGATGGCATCATCTCTGGTGCTCACCAGCATGCGGCCGTCAAGGCTATGCTTGCTCAGGTAATGCAGAAAACGCCTTTTCTCGCATTGCGTCAAGCGCCCGTTCTTCACTGATTCGTTGCCGTTCTGGGGAAAGAGAAACTTGTTCTTGATGCCTCGCTTCAGGGGAGGCTCCTCTTCTGGATTCTCCTCTTCTGGATTCTCCTCTGTAGAACCTTCTTTCTCCGAACCCTTTTCTTCCTTTCCATCAGAATCCTTCGGCTTCTTATCCCCAACAATCTGGATACCGATGCCGCCGGCTTCCACATTCGCTACCTCGTGCTCCACATGCTTCTCCATCACAAGGTCGCCCTTTACATTGATGTTGCAGCCAGTCAATAACTTGGCTAAATCTTCTATTTCCATATCTGCTTATTTTGAAGAGTTAATAGGTAATACCTGTATTCCCGTGGCGCCTGCCGCCACGCTGTTCACTTCGTGATTCACATACTTGCTCATCACCACGTCGCCATCGGCATGCCACACGGGTTGAGATTTCCGGCGGCATAAATCCTTCAGCCTCTCCACCTGCTCCGTAAACATCATGCCGTAATGCTGGTTGGTTTCCATAAGCGGCTGAATCACGTGCTGGATGGCATCGGGGGTAAGATATTCGCAGCAATCCACCAGTTTTTCTATCACCGGCATGGCTTCCACCACCGGGGGCTTCTCTTCCTGGATGCTCTGCAGCTCGTATTTCAGAATGCTAGGCAACCTGGCTTCCTGGATGAGTTTCAACTCTTTGCAGTTCAGCCTGTTGAGGAGTTTATAGTAACCCTCGTATTTCATGCAGAAACTAACGAATACCCTGGCTATGCTTTCTGCTGCGGGATGCGTGATGCGCATGGCGCAAAGCTTGAGAAACGTGATGGTGAGCAGCAGAAACAGGTCTTTCTCCCCCTGCTTCTCCCTGTCGGCGCAGGGGGCAATATCGCTTTCTATCTCAGCCTTCAGGTCTTCTATCTCCAGTTCCAGAAGCTCCCGGTCAGCTATCCCGTTCTTCACGAGATAGTGGGCGAAAGCCTCGGCAGAGGAAAAGAGGTCGATGAGATTGAGTGAACCCAATAATCCCTTCACCTCATCGATGGCGATGAGGAAAACGGGGTCTTGGTAAAAATGCAGGCGCTTCTCACGCAGCTTGGCTTTATCTACGAGATGTACTATCATGATGGCATCTCCTTTCTCTCGTCCTCATCCATGTTTCTCTCGTCCTCATCCATGTTTCTCTCGTCCTCATCCACGGTATATTTCATGTTGTTCACGAATTTCAGAATGCCTTCTTCTGCCTTGCTGCGGCTGATGCCCGTGTCCTCGAAGAGGGTCTCCACCAGCTTGGTATCTATCTCTGAGGTTACGATGCGGGCACTGTCTCCCTCGTCGCTGATGAAGCAGGTGAAGGTGGCGTTATCGGTGGTTACAATTTCGATGGGTGCTCCCGTCTCGGCATGAAGTCTCACCAGGTTTCTGATCATGGGGGAGGATTCATCCACGGGGAGTATCGTCTCGTTCTGGGGTGGGTTTAGCACAATGGAGGTGCGGTATTTGCGGGTGACGCTTTCTTCCGTTACTGCGATGGCAAAGCCCGTGATGCTGTCAGGATCCATGTTCTTGTTGTTGAAATCGGCGGGACGCTTACCGTCGCCCAGCTTGAATTCCAATCTGTGGGTGTTATACTGGTGCATGCGCCATGCCTTGAAGAAATCGTTGGGGTAGAACTGGGGATGCAGCTTGATGCCGATGTTGTAATCCCTGATCATCTGCTTGCCAAGCACTTCGGTAAGAATGCGGCTCACCTGCTGGGTGTTGTGGAATGAATCGGGACACTTCTGAATGGCGATGCGGCGGCAGCCCTGGCGGTTGTCGATAATCACAAAGCAGGGTGGTTCGTGCTTCACTTGCTTTTTCTTGAAGTCTTGCACCACCTCCTTCTTCTTCTCGTTGGCTATGCGCATGATGATGATGTCCCTGTTTAGCTTCAGGTGAGCCACCTCATGCTTGTAGGTAATCTGCTCATTGCCGTTTTCCATGGTGAACTTGATGCTCTCCTTGTTTTCGAGGAGGGCACCGAAATACTTTTGTCTCTCAGTCTTGTATGGCTGGGCGAAAAGATTGTCGAGTATGAACTCGAGATGGTAATGGGCAAATTTGGCCATCGGCTTATATGGATGTATATTGTTATGTTGGTTTGAAAATTATTGTTTTGTAGATAGCAGATGCCTATCAGCCTTGATTTGAAGGTTAAGAGGTATTGTTCTCTATAATGCTAACAAAATTAATATGATTTTTTCTAATGGCAAAATTTTTGGATAAAAATTAAGATTATTTATACGTTGACCATGAATTTACAAGGTGCTTATGGCTAAAGAGATGTGTGCATGAGGAGAAGGGATGCGTTTCGGCGTTTCAGCGTTTCACTTCTTTCTCCTTTCTTCCTCTTTCTGGAGAAAAAAGTAGAAAAAAAGTTTTATATTTATATATAAATATAAAGATATTTTTTGATGTTTAAGAGAGAAAATATAATGAAACGCTGAAACACTGAAACGCTTGATAATATGATATTTAAATAGTGTTAAGAGGGTAAAAATAGTTGATTGAAAATTTGGATAATCAAGAAAAATGTTGTATCTTTGCACCGTAATCAGAAAACTGATAGCTTACGCCCCACGCGAGGCACAATAGATGATTATTTTGATGATAAATATTGACACGCGCTGAAGATAAGATATCGTCAGAAATAAGATAAGATTGGGACTATCGCCAAGGGCGGGTAATTCTGATTGCAGAAAAATAATTTACTCGGTTCGCACTCCGGAACATCTCGTTGCAGGGCAGCGCAGAGGGGGTGGGAACCAAAGGGAAGATTCTATTATAAAATTAGGTTAGGGTCTTTCATAAACATTTTTAATCGTTATGATTAACTATTCTAACGTGAAGCGTTCGGTGAACGCTAATCTTCTGGAAATCAATCAGGCTAAGGCACGCATCAAGGAGGCTAAGGCCAAGGGTGAGACGCCTAAGCAGGCAGATGTGGAACTGGTGAATACCGAGGTGCAGAAAACCTTTGCCGTGGCACAGTATTCCGAGGTGATGACCATCGAGAAATTTGCCAAGCATATCTCGAGCCATGGTTGCGTGTATAGCCGTGCCGACATCAGTGCCATCCTCTACATGGCGGTGGATTGCATGAGGGAGCAGCTGCTGGAGGGAAAGAAGATTCGCTTGGGCGACTTGGGCGATTTCGCCGTAAGCCTCAGCAGCAAGGGTGCAGCCGATGCTTCTACCTTCACTGCGCAGAACATCACCGACGTGAAGGTGTTTTGGGAACCGGGAGCGCAGTTTAAGAACCTCATCACCGATGCTGAGTTTAATCTCGTGGCAAGCCGTGCGGCACAGGCAAAGGTGCTCAAGGCGCTGAGAGCAGGCGAGAGCAAGGTGGATCTGGAAGGTGCTGACAACGGCGACAACGGCGGTAATGCCCCAGGTGGTAATAAGCCTGGCGGAAACCCTGGCAGCAGTTCAAACCCTAGTGGCGGTTCAAGCACTGGCGGCGGAAATACCGAAGGCGGTAATACCGAAGGCGGCGGAACCACTGAGGGCGGCGGCTCAGGTTCTGATGACGGGCATGTTAACATATAGCAGATAAGCTCGGTATAAGTAAAAGTGATAGTAAGTTTGAAAGTAAATAGGTAAAAGTAAATAGAGGGTGTGTCAAAAGTCCAAGACACACCCTCTTTTTTGTTGCTTCATCGTTTTTCTTCATCGGATTACGCTGAGTTAACGGAACATTCTTGCTTCACGGATTACGCACGGAATTTAAACGGATTTGGCCTTACGGCCATTGGGCTAGCGCATTCGCATTCCAGCTTTAGGGGGTATCGCCACGACCGCCAGGTCGAGTTTCCGTTTAAAATCCGTGAGTAATCCGAGGAAGGCGGTTAAGGTTCCGTTTATTCCGTGTAATCCGATGAATAATTACACACCCTCTTACTTTTTAATCATAAAATTATTTCACTTCAACCCCGAGTGGAGTCTTCAATGCATCCAGGTATTCCTTGATGCGAATCTGCCATTCGGCATAGCTCCTTACATCATATTTGCTCCATGCTGCACCGAAGTAATAGCTGTATCTTTCGCCATTCTTCAAGCCGCGCTTCAAGCCCAGGGCATGACCGGTGGCACCATCGTGCTTCTTGTCGAAGAGCTGGTAGTAAGTGTTGTCGATGCCCTCAGGGAAGAGTACACCCACGAAAACCTGCGAGTTGTTCACCTCGATGTTATCGGTAGGGTCGGCATAGCTTACGTAATCCTTGGCAAAGGTCTTGCTCTCGGTATCTTCCTCATGGATAGGGAAACCGGTGGCGAAATCGGTAGGAGTGGTCAAGCCGTCATACCATACGGTCATCTTGTTGAAGTTGCTGCCCTTGTCGAGCGAGATGATGCGATGCTCCACCACGTTCTTCATATCGCCCACGGTAGATGGATTGTAAGTTAATTCCACGGTGAAGCGGAGCGGACCGTTATCCAATATCTTGTAATCCTTGTAGCAGTAAGGCAGCACCTGGTTCTTGCCCACCATCAGGCTTGGTGCACCCAAGCCCAGGGTAGCGCCCACGCGATAAGGATCCAATCCGTTGCCATGGTCAAGATGGAAGGATGTGAGGATATCCACCTCGTTTGATTCTGCCTGAAGAGCCTTGCGCTGAGCTTGCAAAGCCTTCAGCTGGTTCTCGAGTTTGGCAGCCTTTGCCTTGTTCTTTTCATTCCTGGCTTGGCTTTCCAAAGCCTTCTCCTGCTTCTGCAAGGCTCTCACCTTGGCATCAATCTTATCGCCCTTGATATTTCCGTTCATATCCTTTACGTATCGCTCGTAAACCACGGTGTCGGGGGTATTCTTCACCCATACATCGGTGCCGAAGGAGCGTTCGCCGGTGCGCTGCAGGGCAGGACCATATACACGATAGGCACATCTGTCGTTTTCCCAGGCGATATCATCCTTTCTTATCTTATAGAGAGCACCGGTTGCCCATACCTTTTGCTGGTAAGGTTTGCCGATGGTTACGTAGTAGGTGGCGGAACCGTGAGGGCGCACGCTGGCATCGATGAGCAGATAGCCATCGTGGGTAATCTGCGAACCGATCTGCTGTCCGCGCTTATTCTTCACGATGTAGGCCTCGCCCTTTTTAGGGGCAGCATTGCCCAGTTTTGCCTTCACCTCGTTCATGCTCAGAGAGATAAGCTCCGTGCGGGGGTTGGAAGTAGGGTTGTTCACCACGATGGTGGCTTGTTGAGCATGGCAGTAGTTAGAACCTGCCAATGCCAGGAGCATCATCAGGCTTCTGGCCGTGATGCCCTTCATCATTTTTCCATGAATCTTTTTCATTTTGATTTGTTCTTTTAAAATCCTTTATTCCTCAATAATAGAAACCTGCATGCTGATATCCTCCTTAGGTCTATCGCCACGCATGGTTTCGCAGTTCTGAATCTTCTCTACCACATCAAGGCCTTCCTCCACCTCGCCAAACACGGTGTATTGGTTGTCGAGGAATGGGGTGCCGCCCACCTCGGTATAAGCCTTCTGCTGCTCCTCGGTAAACTTAGGGTAACCCTGCTCCTTGCATAGTTTCTTGGTTTCATCCCCCAGTTCATCCTGCAGTTTCATCAAGCCCTCGCGGTCGCGGTTGCGGCGGAAGTTCATAATCTCATCATGATGCTCCTTGGCAAGCTGGTTGAAGATGTTCTGCTCCATCTGCATGCCCATCTGCTTCTCCATCTGCTTCAGTTCGTTCTGCTTGTAGGTCTTTCCCCAAACGATATAGAATTGGCTGCCGCTGCTCTCACGCTCCGGGTTCACCTCGTCGCCCAAGCGGGCAGCACTCAAGGCACCGCGCTTGTGGAAGAGTTGTGGATAAACGAATTCGGCAGGGATGGTGTAATCAGGTCCGCCCGTGCCCAGCATCTTGCCCTTAGGAGCGCCCTTGCTATCCGGGTCGCCACCCTGAATCATGAAATCCTTGATGACACGGTGGAAGAGTGTGCCATCGAAATATCCCTCCTTCGCCAACTTCAGGAAGTTGTCACGATGCTGAGGAGTTTCGTCGTAGAGGCGCACTTTGATGTCGCCCTCTGAAGTCTTAATCAATACTTTAGCCATAATATTATATAATCAGTATATTTTATTAATCGGTATATTTTGTAATCAGTATGTTTTTACCTTTTTACTTTTTTACCTTTTTACTTTTCATAAAACTCATTCCATTCCTTCATAGCCTCCTGCCAGTCGGTTTGCTCACCGCTGGCAATGGCATCCTTCTGCTTCTCTGCCTCATCGCGAGCCTTGTCTCTAGCACGCTTAGCCTTCATGGCCTCGATGGTAGCATCGTCGAGAATCTGGATGGCGCCACGCTTGATGGCATCCTGCAGTTCCTCCTCGCCGAAAGCCTTGCCCGGCTCATTGAAGTCAGAGATATTGAATTCATAATCCACGCGAAGGTCGTGGCGTATCAATTTCTGTTGCAAACGGTTGCCGGCGTTCTTGAGGCGCAGCAACTTACCTATTTCCTTAATTTCTCCTGCTGAGTATTTGTTTCTTCCCATTAATTATTTATTAATATTATATTTCTTTCTTCTCTTTCCTGCGTTTCGGAGTTTCAGCGTTTCACCTATATTTTCGCCTTTACTTCCACGCCTTTTTCTGGTTCAGCTCTATCAATCTGTCGAATTCGAAATCCGCCTTGATCTTATCCAGTATTCGCTTCACGATGATGTTCATCACGCCGCCCCTGCTGTAGTTAGCCGTACACATAAAGTTAGCACGGCCTTCCCTAACCAGCTGGCACGCCATCGCCTCCTTCTCGGGCGTGTTATATACGGCGATGGCATGACCGCCATGCTCCTTCACCATCTTCATGCA
>ERZ1026886.46-NODE-46-length-52790-cov-28.171252_pt1 | contig 52790 bp, 39 predicted proteins | sample MGYA00380173_ERZ1026886 | MGnify/ENA primary metagenome ERZ1026886 (study PRJEB33269, sample SAMEA4719809) | human gut metagenome | biome: human-associated habitat; feature: organic feature; material: feces | place: Cameroon | collected 2013-10 ... | reverse complement strand
TTATTGACTTCCCTCTCTTCGAGTGGAGCGATGAGGAGCAGCGCCTGATGGCTACACACCATCCGTTCACCATGCCTAATCCAGACGATATCCCATTGCTCGACGAGCATCCTGAGCAGGTTCGCGCCAAGGCATACGACTTTGTTTGCAATGGTATCGAAGTGGGTGGAGGTTCACTCCGTATTCACGACACTCAGTTGCAGGAGAAGATGTTCGAGGTTCTCGGTTTCACTCCAGAACGTGCTGAGGCTCAGTTTGGCTTCCTGATGAATGCCTTCAAGTATGGAGCACCACCTCACGCAGGTCTTGCTTTCGGTCTTGATCGTTTCGTCAGCATTATGGCAGGTCTCGACAGTATTCGTGATTGCATCGCATTCCCTAAGAACAATTCAGGTCGTGACGTGATGCTTGATGCTCCATCAGAGTTGGATCCAAAGCAGCTCGATGAGTTGGAAATTAAGCTTGATTTGAAAGACTAAAGTGTTACCATAAAAGGAGTTGCACAGGTGAAAAACTTGACTTAAGTCAAAAAAAGCCTTGCAACTTCTTGTTAACTAGCACTTTTCTACTTAAAATGGCTCAAAATTGAAATATTTTATTTAATTTTGCAAAAGAAATAATTAAGAAGTAAAGCAAAAGCCAAACTTCGTATAACCAATTATTTACTAAAGACATGGTAGAAAAGAAAGCAACAAAGACAGCTGTCAAGAAGACAGCAACAAAGAAGGCTACAACAGCTAAGACAGCTACAGCAGCTAAGAAGACTACAGCAACAGCTGCAGCAAAGACGGAAGTTATCTATTTGAACGCAGAAAACGCTGGTTTCCGCGCTGGTGATGTTTACCAGGCTTTGGCAGCAGCAGAGAATGCTCTTTCATTGGAAGAGATTGCAAAGATGGCTAACATCTCAATTGAGGATACTATCCTTGGTATCGGATGGCTCTTCAAAGAGGGCAAGATTAAGGACGAGGACAACAAGGTTGCTCTCGCTTAAATAACGAGATTTAAAAGAGCCGCAGTTTCTTAACCGAAAGGGTGGGAGACGGCGGTTTTTTCTTTCTGCTTATATCTGTTTTATATCAGTTTATGGCTGCTTATATCTGTTAGTATCTGTTTGGTCAGTTTTCTTTTGTGAATATGGATATATGATTGCTTTTTCTACTTTATTTTAATAAAAATGAATCTTGAACAGGAAATATTGAGCGTATTGGTACAGGCTGGCAACAAGGGTCTCAAATTAGAGAAGATTGCCCGCCATGTATATAATTCATGTAACTCCATCTTCAATCCTTTAGATTATAAGATGGTGTATAATGCCGTGGCTCAGTATCTCACCAAAAATTCCAAGGACCCTCATTCTCTTATCAAGAAAGGAAAGGGATACGGGGTCTATCGCATAGATTATCACAGTTCTACAGTGCAGCAATTGATGCTTGATTTCTCTTCTGCTTCTACTCTGCCAGATGAAGAGAGAAAAAGAATCAGAGCCCAGGAAATAGATTTATTTGGAGATTTATGATTTTTTTAATAAATAGATAGGGGGAAAAGGCTGTGTTATTCGTATTATGTTTGAATAGATGATATACATAATGAAAATATGTATGTCGAATGGTTGACAAGTAACATTAATTAATAAACATAAAATACGAAAAATGGCTAGAAGATATTTATTAGGCTTTGATGTAGGTTCTAGTTCAGTGAAGGCTTCCCTTACTGATGTAGATAATGGTGAAATCGTTGCTTCTGCGTTCTATCCTGACCATGAGGCTCCTATTATCGCTGTAAAAGCGGGCTGGGCTGAACAGGATCCGCAGATGTGGTGGGATAATGCCAAACTGGCTCTCAAGAAAATTATGGCAGAATGTGGTGCCAAGGGTGAGGATGTCCTTGCCATTGGTATTTCTTATCAGATGCATGGTTTGGTCTGTGTAGATAAGAACCAGCAGGTGTTGCGCCCTTCTATTATCTGGTGCGACTCTCGTGCCGTACCTTATGGCGAGAAGGCTTTCCATGATTTAGGCGAGGATCTCTGCTTGCGTAACTTGTTGAACTCTCCTGGTAACTTTACAGCATCCAAGTTGGCTTGGGTAAAGGAGAACGAGCCTGAGCTGTTCGATAAGATTGATAAGATTATGCTGCCAGGTGACTATCTTGCCATGAAACTTTCTGGTGAGGTAAAGACAACCATCAGCGGTCTTTCTGAGGGTATGATGTGGGATTTCAAGGCGAAGAAGCCTGCCAAGTTCCTGTTCGATTACTTTGGCTTCGATGAGAGTATGGTAGCTGATATCGTTCCTACCTTCTCGGTTCAGAGTGTGGTATGCAAGGCTGCTGCCGAGGAACTCGGATTGAAGGAGGGTACCCCTATCTCTTATCGTGCAGGTGACCAGCCAAACAATGCTGTAAGTCTCAATGTATTCAATCCTGGTGAGATTGCAAGTACTGCAGGAACATCAGGTGTGGTATATGGTGTACTCGGAGATGTAAACTATGACCCAAAGAGTCGCGTCAATACCTTTGCTCACGTTAACTATACCACAGACTTAGATCGTCTGGGTGTTTTGCTTTGCATCAATGGAACTGGTATTCTGAACGCCTGGGTACATCGCAATGTAACGCCAGATGTAAGCTATGCCGACATGAACGATCTGGCTGCTGGTGTTCCTATCGGTAGCGATGGAGTGAAGATTATCCCATTCGGAAATGGTGCCGAGCGTGTATTGGAAAATCGTGAGGTTGGCTGCTCTGTTCATGGCTTGAGCTTCACCAAGCACAATCGTGCTCACATCATCCGTGCAGCCCAGGAGGGTATTGTATTCAGCTTCTGCTATGGTATGGAAATCATGCAGCAGATGGGTATGGATATCAAGAAGATTCATGCTGGTAAGGCAAACATGTTCCTCAGTCCGCTGTTCCGTGATACCTTGGCTGGTGTGAGTGGTGCAACCATCGAACTTTATGAGACAGATGGTAGTGCGGGTGCTGCCAAGGGTGCTGGTATCGGTGCCGGTATCTATAAGGACCATGATGAGGCTTTCGCTTCTCTCAAGAAGTTGGCGGTGATCGAACCGGATGAGGCCAATCGCAGTGCATACCTTGAGGCATATGCAAGCTGGAAGGCAGAATTGGAAAAACTTTAAGTTTTATATTTTAGAATATTGTAGAAAAGTCATGAAATCATGATTTTATGATACAAATCTATCAAAATACAAAGAAGGATGGAAGATTTTCCATCCTTTTTTTGTTTATATCCTTTTTTTTTATTACCTTTGCCAAATATCTATAAAAAATATGAATATGGCTCATAAGAATAATCATTTAGTCATCATGGCTGGCGGTGTAGGTAGTAGATTCTGGCCTATGAGTACCGAGGAAAAGCCAAAGCAGTTTATCGACGTTCTAGGAACAGGTCGTTCACTTTTGCAGCTTACCTTCGATCGTTTCGAGGGTGTGTGTGCTCCTGAGAACGTTTGGGTAGTTACGAATAAGAGATATGCAGCGCTGGTTCACGAGCAGTTGCCTGAAATTCCAAAGGGTAACATCTTGCAGGAACCATGCCGTAGAAATACAGCTCCTTGCATCGCTTACATCAGTTGGCGTATCAAGGAGAAGGATCCGAATGCCAACATTGTGGTTTCGCCTGCTGATCATATTGTTATGAACGGTAATGAATTCAGAAGAGTAATTACTTCTGCCTTGAAGTTTACCAGCGAGACAGACAGTATTGTTACCTTGGGTATGAAACCAACTCGTCCTGAGACGGGTTATGGCTATATTCAGGCTGATTTGCGTACTCCTTCTGCTCGCAACAAGGAAATCTATCGTGTTGACCAGTTCAGAGAGAAGCCAGATTTGGTTACTGCCACAGAGTATATCAAGGATAAGAGCTTCTTCTGGAATGCGGGTATCTTTGTGATGAGTGCAGCTACCATCGTGAATGCTTTCCGTGTATATCAGCCTAGCATTGCGAAGATTTTCGAGAGCATGCGCAGTATCTATGGCACTGATAAGGAGCAGGCTGAAATCGATCTCCGTTATCCTGAGTGCGAGAGCATCTCTATCGACTATGCTATCATGGAGAAGGCTGAGGAAATCTTCGTGATGCCTGCCGACTTCGGATGGAGTGACCTCGGAACATGGGGCAGCCTCCTGGTGCAGAGCCACAAGGATTTGTATGGCAATGCCACCATCGGTGAGAACATCGTGATGATTGAATCGAAGAATAACATTGTTCATACATTGAACGAGAAGAAAGTGGTTATCCAGGGATTGGAAGGCTACATCGTGGCAGAGGAAGATGGTACTTTGCTCATCTGTAAACTCTCGGAAGAGCAGCGCATCAAGCAGTTCTCTGGAAGTGAAAAATAATATTCCGAATTATTAGGCATAAAAAAGAAACTCTCCGTAGAAACTTGAATTTCTACGGAGAGTTTCTTTTTGTATTTTGTATCTCTGATAGGATTGATTTATTTCTTCTTGATACCCTTGTATGCGATAAACGCAACGGCAACTACTGCCAATGCCAGGATAACATAACCAATTTCATGACTATATTGTACTGCCTGCTTGTAAACATCCTGGGTAGTCTTGTAATCGGTATATTCATAGATACCCCAACCGATGGTTGCCAATACTGTGTTCCAAACACCGGCACCGATAGTGGTATAGAGCAGGAATTTACCCACGTGCATTCCGGCAAGTCCTGCAGGAATACTGATAAGCTGGCGAACCGCTGGCACCAATCTACCGAAAATAGTAGAGGCAGCACCATGCTTGCGGAAATACTCCTCTGCCACTTCCACCTTCTGACGGTCAATCAGACACATGTGCCCGATTCGGCTATCTGCGAAGCGATAGATAATTGGGCGACCTACCCACTTTGCCAAATAGTAGTTGATGAGGGCACCGAGGTCTGCACCAATGGTGGCAAACACGATGACCAGGATAAACGACATCCCACTGTTTGGGTCCATAGCCTTCCAGGCTGCTGGCGGAACTACTACCTCTGATGGAAAAGGTATAAACGAACTTTCGATGGCCATGAAAAGGGTAACCACCCAATAGTTCAAGTTATCCAGAATCCAAAGAAAAAGCTCTGCTGTATTCATAATTATGCTTGTATTTAAATAATATCTATTGAATGATTAGGAGTTAAGAGGAAAAAGCTCTTAACTCCTAACTTTTTTATTTCTTCACTTCTTAATCTCAGCACTTATTTATTCTGCTTAGCCCAAGTATCCTTCAAGCCTACGGTCTTGTTGAATACAGGCTTCTCATCTGTAGTGTCGAGGTCAGCCATGAAGTAACCAATGCGCTGGAACTGGAGGTACTCTCCTGGCTTCTTGGTTGCTGCATACTCTTCTACGTAGCACTCCTTGAAGTCGTGATAGCTCTCAGGGTTGAGCAACTCGCGGAAGTCACGGTCGTCTGCTGATGGGTTCTCGATAGCGAAGAGGCGGTCGTACTCACGTACCTCAGCCTTTACGCAGTGATCGGCAGATACCCAGTGGAGCGTACCCTTCACCTTGCGGTTTGCACCTTCCATTCCACTCTTGCTGATAGGGTCGTACTCAGCCTGAATCTCTGTGATGACGCCATTCTCGTCCTTGGTGCAACCAGTACACTTCACGATGTAGGCGTTCTTCAGGCGAACTTCCTTGCCAGGAGTCATGCGGAAGAATTTCTTTGGAGCATCCTCCATGAAGTCGGCACGCTCAATCCAAAGATTCTTTGAGAAGGTGATGGTGTGTGTGCCGTCTGCCTCGTTCTCTGGATTGTTGATAGCTTCCATCTCCTCGCTCTCGCCTTCTGGATAGTTGGTGATAACGAGTTTCACTGGGTTGAGCACGGCGCTTACACGGCAAGCCTTCTTGTTCAGGTCTTCACGAACAGAAGCCTCAAGAAGTGCCATGTCGTTGAGGGCATCAAACTTGGTGTAGCCAATGCTGTCGATGAACATGCGGATGCTCTCTGGTGAGTAACCGCGGCGACGCATACCGCAAAGTGTAGGCATACGTGGGTCGTCCCAACCATTTACCAAGTGCTCATCTACCAATGTATGAAGCTTACGCTTACTCATCACGGTGTAGGTCAAGTTCAGACGGTTGAACTCAATCTGGCGTGGGCGGTTATCGTTCAATACGTCATCACTGCCATCCATCTCCTTCAGGAAATCAACGAACTTGTCGTAGAGAGGACGGTGAGGTACGAACTCCAAAGTACAGATAGAGTGGGTTACACCCTCAAAGTAGTCACTCTGTCCGTGTGCGAAATCGTACATTGGATATGCGTGCCACTTGGTTCCTGTGCGGTGATGTGGAGTCTGGATGATACGATACATGATAGGATCGCGGAAGTGCATGTTAGGGTTAGCCATATCGAGCTTGGCACGGAGTACCATGCTTCCCTCAACGGCCTCTGGGGTGTTCATCTTCTCGAAGAGAGCGAGATTCTCCTCTACCGGGCGATCGCGATATGGGCTGGGTGTGCCAGGAGTAGTAGGAGTACCCTTCTGGGCAGCGATTTCCTCAGCGGTCTGCTCGTCAATGTAAGCATGACCCTTCTTGATCATCCAAATAGCAAATTCCCACAACTTCTCAAAATAGTCAGAAGCATAGTAGATGTTGCCCCACTTGAAGCCAAGCCACTGAATATCCTGAAGAATATTTTCCACATATTCGTTGTTTTCCTTACTAGGGTTGGTGTCATCGAAACGGAGATTGCAGACACCATTGTATTTGTCTGCTACGCCGAAGTCCATGCAGATGGCTTTGGCATGACCGATGTGGAGGTAACCGTTAGGCTCTGGTGGGAAACGGGTCTGAATTCGACCGGCGTTCTTACCTTCCTTGAGGTCTTCCTCAACCAACTGTTCTACGAAAGAGATGCTCTTAGTTTTCTCTTCGATTTTGTTTTCTTCATTAATTGCCATATTCTATAGAATTATTTTATTACTTTCAAAACTAGCTATTTCCTCGTTTCATGGTGCAAAGATACAAATTTTCTGATAAGTACGGAAATTATCAGCCCTTAATTTTTGAAGAATAGTAGGAATTTTGCAAAATATGTTTTTAAACATACAAAATGATTTGTTTGTTTGGATAAAAAGCGGTATCTTTGCATCGTTATCCTAAATACAATCTTTTTACCTTAGTAAGAAAACTAATACCTTAACATAGAAGCGCCCCCACTGTGAAGTGGAGGCGCTTTGCTTTTCTTGTTTGAGAGATAAATTACTTCTTCTCAGCCGCAGCCTTGCGGAATGTCTCGTTCTTTACAACCAACTTGCCCTCTGAGATGTCAAGTGTTGCCTGATCCTTTACGTCTGCATCGAGACCCTTACGGTCGAGAGTGATGTTAGCCTCTGTTCCCTGTGGCTTTACTTCCAGTTCCCACTTGTAGTACTCTTTGTCGAGTTTTGTGGTCTTTGCAGTGAAGTCTGCATTGAGGGTAATCACACGCTCGCCGTCAGCGCTCTTGTAGTCACCAGCTGCTGCAGCCTGGAAAGCTGAGTCGGTTACTACTTCTTCTACTGGAGCTGCCTCTGCTGCAGGAGCCGCTGCCTTCTTCTCTGAGCATGCTGTGAATGCGAGCATACCCATGGCGAATGCCATCATTGTTAATTTTTTCATTGTTCTAATTATTTAATTATAGTTAATAATGAAGTTTACTGTCCTATATATTAAGGTGTATCACTATTAGATGTAGCACATCACTACGCTTATCATCAGCATGGTGGCGAAACAGACTATGCCTGTTGTGATAGGTATATAGTCTTGCTTCAGTCTTTCCTTATGCTCGTAAAACTGGATGGCGTATGCTTTGAAGCAATGCTGGTAAATCCAGAATACAAGTGATGCCATGACAAAACCGATGAGCATGCCTACCAGAAGGTCGCCTGGATAATGAACTCCCAGATAGGTGCGGGAATAGCTCACTATGGCAGCCCATATCATCAGGAATATATTGAGATTTCTACTCCTTACCAGATACATGGCTAAGAACGTTACTCCCCAAGAGTTGGCGGAGTGGGAGGATGGGAATCCATACCTACCGCCACGATACTCGTTCACTACATGCACCATCGGTGAGATGGGGTTGTCCAGATTGCTGGGCCTAAGTCGTTCCACCATCGGTTTGAGTAATCCAGAAGCTGTTTGGTCGCAGAGTAATACGAGGAGTGCCACTGCCAGGATGGTGGTAAGTGTCACCTTCCAATGGAAGTTTACTATCATCACCCAGATGAACGCTGCATAGAAGGGAATCCACGCAAAGCGATGGCTTACTATCATCATGAAGTAGTCGAATAGTTCGCAGTGTATTCCGTTGAAAAACAGAAATACTTCTGTGTCTATTTGCTCTAATTGATGTATGATTTCTAACATTTTCTTCTGTCTTTATAATTCTGTTTCTTTGTTTGTTATTTGCTTGCCAGATCATCATACAACTTCTGTAGGTATGCCTTGCCGCGCTTCAGATTGTATCCTTTCTGTCCCATATCGTAAACCACCTTCTGTGCCTTGTTGTCATAGATGATGGAATTCTCCTCTGAGACCACACCGAAAAGATCGGGTGAGGTGAAGAAGGCGAACTTTGGCGTTGCATCGCTCATCATGTTCTTGCTGAATTTGAAGTCGTCGTGTTTTACGCCGAGTTGTGCAAGGAGAGTTGCTGCTATGTCTTGCTGCGAACCGATGATACCCACCTTCAGAGGACGTGCGATGGCTCCACCTGCCAGGATGAGTGGTATTTGATAGCGACTGCGATCGGAACCGTTGAGGTCTTCTTTGTATCCACCCACATGGTCTGGTACAAATACGATGAGCGTATTCTTCCAGCGTGGCAGTTTCTTATACTCTCTGATGATAGCGCCCATCACGCTGTCGGTATAGGCGAATGCATTGAGTCGCTTGTCTGCCAATCTGTGGTATGGAACCTCGAATGGCTCATGGCTGCTCGATGTTTGGAACACTCGGAGCATAGGATGCTTCAGGTTTTGCTGAGCCTTGATGTCTGCCATCAGTTTGTTGGCTACTACATGATCTGGTACACCCCATTTGCTCATTCTGTCTTCCAGAGGGAAGTCTTTATCGGCAATGATGTTTCCGAATCCTTGTGATGTAAGGTAGGAACGCATATTGCAGAAGTCTGCATCGCCACCATAGTAATATGCGGTTTGGTAGTGGCGCTGGTCAATCAGGCTCTGAGCGATGGATGGCAACTGTGCCGTCTTGTTCGGATAGCGCATGATGCTTGTTATAGGCTGTGCTGGATATCCGCTCAAGATGGAAACCATACCTCGGTCGGTGCGATAGCTGTTGGCATAGAACCTGTTGAAGAGGATGCTTTCCTGCGCGATGGAATCCAGGCATACTGCCACGTCCTTATGGCTGCCCATAGATGGCATGATGTCATTGGCAAATCCCTCCATGATGACAATGAGGATATCGGGTGTTCCTTTTTGGAAGGTTGCCTCATTGAGCAGGGGATAGGTATTCTGGTCGCTGGTGCTGACCATGTTCTCAAAGAGCTTGGTAGCTTCCTTGTCGTCCATGAATCGGTATTGGGCGGCAAAGTCTTCCTGATGAGTGATAGACTCGAAGAAGCTGAACAGCGGGTTCACTGCCGCATGGTTGAGGAATGCATTCTGGCTATAGTAAGCCTGTCCGGTGTTCATCGTTGAAACGGTGATGCCGCCGCGGATAGGTATGAAAAGAAGAGCCGTGAGCAGCAACAGGATGATAGATGTGCGCACACGATGGCGATCGAAGTCACTGAAACTTCCTCTTCTTCCGCCGCCAAACTCACCAAAGCCATAGTTGTTGTATCTGCTGTGATAGCGGTGTTTCTCGCCGCGCATGCGGAGGAGGAACCAAACGCCAACGGTAAGTACTGCCCATAATAGCAGAGTAAGGATTACCTGCCAGATGCTTACGCTAGCTATGGCGTCAGCTGGCGAGGTGAGGAGATAGAATAGCGGCGTGCTATCCAGCGGATATTTCCAGTATGGATAAAGACTTGCATTAACCAGAAAGCTGCAAGTGATAATCAATGACGCTATTACAAAGTAAGTGTTCATGATAGGACGTATCAGTTCTTTCTTGAACCAGATGGCAGCTATCGTGAGGATGCCTGGAATCACAGAAAGATAGCCCGCCATAGAAAGGTCTAGCGGGAGTCCATGCCAGATGACAGCTGGCATGTCGGTGAGGATATTGTCAACAGGTTGCGTTGCAGCTCCTTTTTCCAAGATGAGGAATAAAGGTTTCTGCAAAACAAACAGTATTACTAGCGTAATATAAGTTTTAACAAACCACAGAATCTGCTTCATACAAATGTTATTTTCTATATTAATAATGTATTTGAATGCAAAATTACAGATAATTTCTGAAATAAACAATTATTTTGATAGTTTTTTTCAAAAAAGTGGTAAAAAATTTGGTAGTTCGAGATTTTTGCCGTATCTTTGTTGTATTAATTTATTACGCGCTATGGCTAAGTATAATATTCAACCCAAAAAAGAGAAAACAGCGAGATATCAAACCTTGCTGAGCGAGGAGACTAAAGACCGCCTCCGTGATGAGATTATCCGTTTGATTGTAACGGAGAGAAAATACAAGGATCCAGAGTACAACTCAAAGAAGTTGGCTGAGGATTTGAATACCAACTCTCGTTATATTTCTGCGGTGTGTGCCACTCGATTCCACAAGAATTATTCTGAGTTGGTCAACGATTATCGTGTTAATGATGCTATGTCACTCCTTACTGACAAGCGTTACGCTAAGATGAGCGTGGAGGACATCAGTGAGATGGCAGGATTCAGCACACGACAGAGCTTCTATGCAAATTTCTATAAGCGCATCGGTATTACACCACGTCAGTACCGACTTGACCACTTACAGACAAAATAGACTATCTGAAAGAGAAGAGGCTATGCAAATCAAATATTGCATAGCCTCTTTTTTTGTTCTTTATGTTTGGGATAATTCCTTGTCTTGTAGATTTATATTTCTACTTTCTAAGGAAATGCTTCAATACCTTGCTGGTGGTATTCTTTGAAATCTGGCGAATCGCCTTATCGCGTATCTGGCGCACACGCTCACGCTTTAATTGCATGTCTTCTGCAATTTCTGCCAGGGTTTCGTGTGCCACACCCATGCCATAGAACTTGGTGATGACCATTTTTTCTCTTTCTTCCAGTGCTTCAACGCAACGTTCTAAGTCGTTAAGCATCTGTGCAAAAGCTGCGTTGTCGTCAGCCATTTTGACATCCTTGTTAATGAGGATGTCGAGCAGGGTATATTGGTTGCCTACACTCAGTGGTGCATCAATGGACACTGTCTTGGCTGCATTGCGTGGGGCAAACTTCTTCTGGTCTTTCGGTACTCGGTAAAGTGCCGACTGCTTGTCTATGGCTTGTTGCATCGCCTTGCGGATGAAAGGGGATGCATAGGCTACAAACTGTGAACCACGGGTGGCGTCGAACTTTTGGGCAGCCATCATCATAGCCAATGTGCCCTCACTTACCAAGTCGTTGAATTCTACTCCTTTGCCACGAAACTGGTTGGCTACCGACTTTACGTAGTTGAGGTTCTCGCTTACTATTTTATTGATTTCTCTTTCTGTCATATCTCTATTGCGTTTTATCGATGATTGATTATCTGTACTACACTCAGGTAGAGAGATTCCCCGGCTATATCTTCCAGGGAATTCTCTACTGCAAAAATACGGAGAATTATCTGAAGAAACAAATTTTGGCTCCAAATAATGTGGTATTTTAACATTTATCTGTATTGTTCACGTGCATTCTCTGTTATCTGCTTATTTGCAGAGTGCTGCATACGGACAGTAGATGCATCTCTTCTTGTCCTCCGTAGGCTTCAGGGGCACGGCTGGGTTGTAGATATCCGCAAGCAGCGAACGGAGATGTTCCGTGAATTCTGCTTCAAGTGGTGCCACATCAGAGAGCAATTCTTTTCCCAGTTTCAGCGTTGAATCGTAATCTTCTGAACCGGCATTCTGAATGAACAGCAATCCCGGCGATACCGGTTCCTGTGCTGGATTGAATCTTCTGTCGTTCTTTATAATCAGCGAGTACAGGATAGCCTGCAGATAGTAGTCGCTATGTTTGTTCATTGCCTGTGGAGTGGTACGGAAGACTTCGTCTATATCCTTAGGATGTGTAGCTTGCGCACGTCCCGTCTTATAGTCTATCACTCTGATGCGTTCTGCCAGATTTCCTCCAGCCGATGGATTTCCGTTGGCTGCCACTGCGTCCAGGCGGTCGATGAAACCACCAATTCTAAAGAGTTTTTCTCCTCTTGCCGTAGCTACGCCTAGGGTGGTAGATACCACAATCTCCATACCGATGATGGTGAACGGAGCTTGGCGGCGGTCGATGGTGATGAGTTGGCGTAAATAGCTGGCAATCACCTCTTTGTTAATGAGCTGCAGACCATTGTATTTAGGGTGATAGTCAGAACTGCTCACCTTGAACAACTCTTCTCTGAAGGCCTGGTCCACCAGTCTGTAAACCAGCGAGGAATCTTTTAGCGCATTGTCCAAGTCGCCTGCTGAGATGACGATAGGATGGATGAGTCGTTGCTTGCCCCGGTCGTCCACGGCAATATCCTCTTTGCTGGCGAAGGTGTAGTAGAACAGTTCTGCCGCTTTATGGAAGATGTTTCCGAAGATTTTGTTATCTACCTCGTCCTCATCAATCTCATCCGGTTCGAGCAAACCTTTCACATATTTATAATAGAACTGCTTCTGGCATCTCTGGTATGTATTGAGGAAGGTTGGCGTAATCATCTTGATGTCATCAAGAACTGCCATCACTTCGTCTGTCTTCTGCTCTTCGTTATAGGCAGGGCGCAATGGTTTCTGACCCGCTGTCAGGGTTCGGCGCTTGATGGAGTGCTGGCTCTCTACCATCATCTGCAGCATGAATCTGCTCATCTCTCCCGACTGTCCGTCTTCCGTGGCATTGTTGTAAGTGAGTGTGATGTCGTGGGCTCGCTGCAACATACTGTGGAAATAGTAGGCAAAGATAGCCACCTTGTTTTCTACCGTGGTAAGTCCGTATGCATTGCGGAGCGTGAACGGAATAAACGAAGAGTCGTTGACTCCCTTCGGCAGCTTACCCTCGTTGCAGGAGAGTACCAGGATATGGTCGAAATCGAGGTTTCGGGTTTCGAGCACACCCATCACCTGTATTCCTTCTGCCGGTTCACCATGGAATGGAATCGAGGTGGTCTGGATAAGTTGCTGAATCAGTCGCTCCAGGGTGATGATATCTACCTGCAGGTCTCCAGCCATGATGAGGTCTTGCAGGCGGTTGAGCAGGGTATAGGTGCGGTAAAGCGATTCATGGAAGAGTGGATCTTCCAGCTTCTTGGCATGGATTCCGATGGTGCGGAGCACGTCGAGCAGGTAAGTGATGAGTTTCTTGTTGTACTCATCCTGACTTGCCGTATCCTTTTCCTTGTCAGTTCCTCTTTCCTTGTCAGTTCCTTTTGGCGCATTCGTTCCTTCTAAATCGCGGAATAGGAGTGAGAGACCTTCATCTCCGTCCATACTCAGAAACTCTCTTGATGGATAGAAGCGCTTCTGCTCGTTCAGCTTGTTCTGCAAATCGGTATATTTCTCGCTGATGTAGCGGGTGTAAGGATGGCGCAGGGCGATGAGCACATAATGCAGGCGATAGGTGTCGCTGAACTTAGGATGGCCGATGCCTTGCAGCTGGATAAGTTGCTGAATCAAACTGTAAAATGGTGTCTGCTGTAGCGGATAACCGATTGTGATATTGACACTTCCCACTTCCGGTGGAAGTGAATGTATAACACTTTGCAGCAGCGATTCGTCGCTTAATACGATGGCTACGTTGCGTCCCATCTTGTATCGTCCGTTCTCTTTGAGCCATGTGTTGACATATCTGGCCTGTATATTCTCTGTAGGAGCAGAGATGTAGGTGATGTCCTTGTTCTTCGTCATGTTGTTGTAGATTTCCTGCTGCGGATAGTCTGCCAACTCGTTTGGATAGTATGGCAGGAACTGGCGGATGTAGTGTCCCGCTTCGTTGTTGCCATCCATATAGTATTGGTCGTAGTCCCAATAGAAGGCTGCCTTGCCTTGTTTCATGAGTCGGTCGCACAGGTTTAGTTCTACCTTCTGCATCATGTTGAAGCCCACGAACAGATATTTCTTGTGTCTGAATGCTATGTTCTCATTGCTTACCACGTTGCGATAGAGGGCGCCTTCGTAGGCAAGTCCTTGCTGGGCGAGACGTTCGTTGAATTCTACATAGATGTCGTAGAAATGACACCAGAGTTGCAGGAACCTTTTCTTGAGTTCTGAGTTGTGCTCGTCCGAGAAGTTGCTGAAGAACTTCTTGATCATCTGCTTCTGGTAGTCGGTGAGATAAGATACATCATCCAGTTCATGAATGTCGCTCAGGTTGGCGAATATCTGCTTGGCATCCACCATGTTCTTATCCACATCGTCAAAGTCGGAAAGCAACAGCTGTCCCCAACCATAGAAATGGTCCAAGGTTTCATCAATGCCCGTACATTTCACGAAGGTTTTGTGCAAATCGCAGATAGACTTGATAGGGTCAGCCACCTTCAGATCCGTATGTCGGCGGAAAAGGTCGCTGATGGTGATATAGGTAGGGGTCCAGATGGGCTTGCGTGCCAACTGTGCCAAGTAGCTGTTCAGGAAGAGTGATGCTCGCTTGTTAGGGAACACCACTGCAATATCGCTCATGTCGGTACCATATTTTTCCAACATGTCTTTTGCTACTATCTTTAAGAATGCTTTCATATTTGCTAATCTGCTATATTATTTCACTTCTACTATGTTATTTTACTTCTACTATTTTGTTGGGATATACATACCATAGATATCCCTTTACTTGTGGATGTCCCATGCCCGAAAGCAAGTCCATGTATCCCTTCACCTGGTCGTGGTATTCCTGGCGTGGTTTACCAAACTTGAAATCTACGACGATGGTTTCGTTCTCGTCTTTCATCACGCGGTCGGGGCGATGCACTTCCATCTTGCCCTTGTTCATGCTGATGATGGAACATTCGTTAAAGATGTCCCAACGGTCAGAGAACCAGTCGCTTACCTTGTCCGATTCCAGTCGTTTTCTAATCATGGCTTCCACCTTTTCCTTGGATATGTTCTCGTCGTAGAGTACGCCGTCTAGCTCCAGCTGCTTGAGTGCTCCGTCGATATCATCACGGGTTCTGATGGTAGAGAAGAGACTGTGCAACACGGTACCCATCTTGATGTAATACTTCTGCTGCTCTTCTTCTTCATCGCCTTCTATGAGGTCGCGGCTCTTGTTACTCTGCTTGAAGTCAGGCATCTTTGGCGATACGGCAATCTCCGTCTCCATCATTTCTGATGGGAGTGTGAACACGTTTGAGTTGAGCTTCATCTCCATGGTCGCCTTCTGCTTAGGCACGAATGGTTTGCCATATTGGAAGAGGATATCAGATGTCTTGCTATCAGTTCCCAATCCTTCTATCTCTACCGGAACTTCTTCGTTATCAGATAGAGGTGATATGAACTCTTGGGCTTTCCTTAGTTTTTCTACCACCTGTTCCAGTGAAGTCTCGATGATATTCGAGCGGTAAGCCGCTGTGGTTCGCTTGCCAAACACGTAGAGGTTGTGTCCGGCTCTGGTGAATGCCACATAGAGCAGGTTCAGGTTATCTACCATGTTCTGAAGATGCTCATGGTGATAGTCTTGCTCATAGATGCTCTGCTTCATCTGGTTGGCACTGAAATCTACTGGCACGAGAGGCAACTCATTGTATGGTTCCTCCTGCGGAGTACACCAGATGGTGTTTGCCTTTTCCAATTGCCAGTCGCAGTAAGGCATGATAACGTTGTCATACTCCAATCCTTTACTCTTGTGGATGGTGAGGAGTCTGATGCCGTCGGTACCGTCGCTGTGGATGCTCTTGTTGTGCAGGTTGGCATCCCATTCCTGCAAGAAGGCCTCGATATCGCTGCTGTTGTCTGTAAGGAAAGCGTTCATCTTGTCATAAAATGCGCAAACATAGGCACTTTGGGCTTTCATATCCTCTATTTCAGCCAGTCGGAACTCGGTGAAGAGTCGTTCCGTCAGGTCGAGCAGTGGTATCTGCAGATACTCCAGTCTGTCGTTGATGAGCTTATCCACCAATTCCTCGCTGTCCAGATAGGTCTGTGCGTATTTGAGCAGGGTGGCACGGGCGATATCATCGTTGGGATGCATCAGGAAATGCAGGGCTGTAACTAGAATCTGCACGGCTTGCGATGCATCGAGACGGAATGCCTCATCAGAAACCATCTCATAGTCTGAGTGATTCATGAAGTATTCTGCGATGTCCTGGATGGTCTGGTTGTTGCGCACCAGGATGGCTATTTTGTTGGTTGGCACACCACGGGCTACCAGCTTATCTACCGTTTCCAGGCAGAGTTGCATCATTCGGTCGCCTTTTTCCTTACCTGTATCTGTCTCGTCATTGTCATTTTCATCCTCTTTCGTTTTGAGCAGTCTTATTTCCACATAGCCCTGGTTGTTCTTGGAGGCTGGTACCTTTTGCTCCACGTCGGCGTAGGCATTGAGCAGTTGCTGTGCCTCTTCTGGCATGGCCTCTTTCAAGGCTGCATATTCCTGCTTGGCTGCCTCCACGAAGAAGGCATTGTTGAAGTCGATGACGTTGCGGTCGGAGCGATAGTTGGTGTCGAGCGTCTCGATGTCGAGCTGTTTCTCGGGATTGGCAAACTGCGACTCGATGTTGTTGAGTAATCGCCAGTCGCCCGAACGCCATCGGTAGATGCTCTGCTTTACGTCGCCTACGATGAGGTTGCCCGCATTCTCGCGGCTCATGGTTTCCTCCAGAAGCACCTTGAAGTTTTTCCATTGGATGGTACTGGTGTCCTGGAACTCATCTATCATCACATGATTCAGCTGGGTTCCTATCTTTTCGAAGATAAAGGGAGAATCGCTGTCCTGAATGAGCGAATGCAGCAAGGTCTGCGTGTCGCTGAGCAGGAATCTGTTGGCCTCCTGGTTCAACTGTCTCACCTTTTTGTCAATGCTTCCCAACAGTCGCAACTGGTTGAGATGCTTCATGGTGAGATCGGCACTCTTGTACATCTTGACCAATGTTGGACGATGTGTCTCCGAAAAGTGGAGGATTGGGAAGAGGACTTCCGTAACGTGCTGATACAGATCGGTATTATTCTTTATATCTGTTTTCTTTACCCAGTTGTCAGGACTGTCCATGCACTTGGCAAAGGTGGCGTTTACCAGGTCGTCATCACTATACTTGCCATTTCTCAGTTTGTTGAAATAACTCCAGATGCCTCGGGTCTTGCCACTCAGGTCGTCTGCAGTGTATCCTCCTTCTTCGAGCGCATCAAAGAAGGAAGCAGCAATTTCATCAAACTGCTCCTTGGCCTTTTTTCTGATGCCTTTCATCTTCTCCTTGAAATCCTCAAAGAAGCCTTTTTCTTCCATGCGCTGCGACAGCTTGTCGGCATTATCTTTGTAATAGTCACGGAAGATATGCTCACCGAACGACTTGATCTGTCCGATTACGTTCCAGCCTTTGTCGTCGGCGATGTTTTCCTTGATGTATTCCATGATCCAGAAGAGCAGTTTGTCGGTGTCTTCCAGACTCTCGATGAGTTCATCCACGGCCTGTTGCTCCACCTGGTAGTCGTTGAGTCCGATGCGGAGGTTGGCAGTCAGATCCAGCTCTCGTGCCAGGTTTCTCAGCACGCTTTGAAAGAAGGTGTCGATGGTCTGCACGTGGAAGTAGTTGTAGTTGTGGATGAGCAGTCGTAAGGCTTGCTCCGCATTCTTTCTGATTTGCAGGTCAGATAGATGTGGCAATGCCGCATGAATCTGCTTGATGTATTGGTCTGACTCTGGCAGACGGTGGGCTATGCCATAGAGCTGTCCCAGGATACGCAGCTTCATCTCTTCCGTAGCCTTATTGGTAAAGGTCACGGCAAGAATGGTGCGATAGGCGTATGGGTTTTCTATCACCAGAGTCATGTATTCGCGAGCCAGGGTAAAGGTCTTTCCTGAACCTGCACTCGCCTTATAAACAGTCAGTTGTGATTTCATATCTTGTTTCTTTTTGTTCTTGATTGGTTGAAGTGAAAGCCCCCCATCTGTGATGGATATTGTGAAGGGGGTTATTCTCTTGCAATGCGTAGAGTTACCAGTTTCTGAATAGTTCGAAGCCGATGCGACAGCCCACGCCATCAAACTTATACTCCCTGAAGGCGGCAAAGAAGCCCAGTGATACCAGGCGGGTGCTCAGTCCGTATCCCCATTCCGTATAAGGCGTAAGGTGTTTCACCACCAGACCGCTGATGTAGAATCGTTCTTTCTCGAAATATCTTCCCACTAGGGGCAGCCATGCCGACAGTATGATGGGGGCTTCGTAGGTGCAGTTGGCACGCAGATAGTAGTCGCTGGCATTGTACCACTGCGAGGGCAGCAGTTCGAAGTCGCCACTCCATTCATCGTTCCATCCACCCGGTATGTTGTTGTCGTGGAAGTTGGTGTAATCCACGAAATCCCAGTGGGCTGTTCGCAGGGTGTAGAATCCTGTGCCGAGACGCATGGAATAGGAGCGGCGGCGGGATGCGTAAAGAATGGTTTGTGCATCAAACTCAGCTCTGCCATAGTCGATGTTTCCGCCAAAGAGTTTCTTGATACCCTGTTCGTAATCAAACTTCAGTATGATTCCCTTCTCGCCCTGAGGTCTCCATTCCAGTCCTACGGCAGGTGCCACCGACTTGTATTTGTCGGGATAACCTATCTTGTGGTAAAACTCCGGTCTCACGGCCACACGGTTGTGCGAAACCATACCCATCTCGAACGCCCAGTTCTGATTGAAGCGCCAGTGGTTGGTCAGTCGCATATACTGGTCCTTGAATTCCGTATAGTTGGTCTTTCCATCCTTGATGGCAGGGATGATGCTAGGCGAGAAGTCGCCCACGCTGTCTTTCGACTCGATGTATCCCAGAGCCTTTCTTGCCACTCGGTTGGTGTTGATGCGGTTGCCGTTACCCACCTGGAACAGCAGGTATCCCTCGTGCTTGACATTGTAGTTGAATCTGGCAGGCACGTTGATATAGAAGCGGTGCTGCTTAAAACTGTAACCGCCCTTGATGCCCAGTGATATTTGCAGGTTGTGGTTGAAGGCATATTCTCCTCTCAGGTTGAACTTATATACCACTCCCTTCTTTTGTGAGTAACCCATATAGAGCGGGTTGAAGATAGGATCGATTCTGAAATAGCCCTGACTTTGCTTGCCGAATCCGCTTGATATGCGGTTGAGCAGGTTGTCGCCCACCACATCCCACAATACATCTTTCACTATATTGTTTTTCTTCTCTTCTACACCTTCTCCCTCTGTATGCATTTTCCGGCGTTCCATCTTGTCGTAGTATGCCCGGTATATCATCTCCTCGTCGGTGTTGAGCTTTACAGGCCGCACTTTTGCCATCAGGGTGGTATCCTCCACATTGTTGAGGCTGTCGCTCAGCACCTTTGGCAGGTTGTAGATGGTGGTGTATTTGCCCGTTATCTTGTTTCCCATAAACTGGAAATTGGCTCTCATGTCGCATTTGATAGGTCCTAGGGTCTTGAACCCCTCTTTGCCCATTGTCAGTGAGATATAGAAACGGGTCATGTCGTATTCTCCCTCGAAGTCGCAGAGATAAATCTGTCCGTTCTTGATGTGCACGATGGCACGGGTTTCTACCAGCTGCGTGTTCTTGATGCGCGGATAGGCATACACCTGTGCCATACCGTATGGCAGGGGAGTGACCGCATATTTGTAGTATCTCTTGTTGGTGCGATGGAAAGGCGACAGGATATTCTCCTGGAAGAGCGTTTCTCCATAAACGTTTGGCGTCATGTAGTTCAGCATCGATGTCATCGTGTTTCTGTGATGGGGGATGGTGCTGAGGTTGAGCAGCCTGCTGATATGTGGCACGCCTTTTTCATCTACTACCACGCGGTTGTAGAATTCAGTGATAAACTTTCTTCCGGCTCCATGCGATACGGCATACATGGTAGGCACGAGCATGAGTGTAGCGTTGCGCTTGTTGGTGCGCATCTGGAATTTGGTATAGGCATAGCTGGTACTGTTGCTTCTGCCGGTGGTATCTATCTGTTGGGCATAGCGGAATATGCGGCACATCACCGAGTCGGTGAGAGCGTCGCTTCTGCCATGTCGCTTGGCTTCTGCCGAAAGCGGCAGGCTGCATCCCATGAATGTCATGGTTATGATATTGAGTAGATACCTGTTCATATAGAAATGAAAAAATCGGGTGTGGCTTTGTTGCCGCACCCGATTGCAAAGTTACTAATTTATATGTAAATGTCCAAATCTTTATCGGTAATATTATATCTTTTTATCTTTGTACGCCGGTTTTACCCCAGATACTTCATGAGAATACCTATTTTTCCCGATTCCCTGAGTTTGGTGATGCTTTTTTCTCTTATCTGGCGTACGCGTTCACGGGTCAGTCCCATCTTGTCGCCGATTTCCTCCAGACCCTTTTCGGGCTCATCGATGCCGAAGCATGCGCATACTATCTTGCGCTCCCGGTCCTTGAGACACTTTTTGAGCACCTGCTTCAGTTCCTGAGCCATACTCTCATGGTCCACGTGCTTGTCGGTGCGGCTGTCATCGCCACTTGCCATCACATCTACCATGGAGTTGTCTTCATCTTCACCAAATGGGGCATCGATGCTCACGTGGTGTCCGCTTGCCATGATGCTCTGCGTAATCTTGTCTTCATCTACTCCGGTTCTTGCAGAGATTTCCTGCACGCTAGGGCGTCGCTGGTTCTCCTGTTCAAACTTGTTGATTTCCTGGTTCACCTTGTTGAGCGAACCTACCTGGTTCAAAGGTAGTCTCACGATGCGACTCTGCTCGGCTATTGCCTGAAGGATACTCTGGCGAATCCACCATACGGCGTACGAGATGAACTTGAAACCTCTGGTCTCGTCAAATCGCTCTGCCGCCTTGATGAGTCCGATGTTACCTTCGTCAATCAGGTCGGTGAGGGTGAGTCCCTGATGCTGGTATTGCTTGGCTACAGACACAACAAATCGCAGGTTGGCTTCCACCAACTTGTTCTTGGCTCTCTCTCCGGCTCTGCCACCCTTGCGGATGATTTGGGCCAGTTCTATCTCTTCATCGATGGAAATCATAGGAGCTCTGCCTATCTCCACCAGATACTTATCGAGTGCCTCACTATTTCGATTGGTTATACTTTTCTGTATCTTCAGCTGTCTCATAATAACTATTCCCTCTTTCTTTTAGTTGCACAATAATGCAAAGATAGTAAAATATTCGATAGGTTGTTGCGTTTGATAACATTATTTAACCAAAAAGTCTTGGTTTTTTAATATTTTATCTAACTGCTTCATTCTTAGCGAATTTATCGAATGCATTTTTGTAACCATTGAATACGTTGATATCCACGGTTCCGCGTATGCCGGCAACCCTTCCGTCGGGGCATAGCTGCCAATAAACCAGGTGAATATCAGGCTTATATTCGCCATATCGGGCTATCCATACCAGGTAGTCGCGCTTCAGGTCGGGGGCTAGGGGCAGATACCGGTTCACGAACATCTGACTGATATAGAGGATTGGTTTCGTGCCGGTGGCTCTTTCTACCAGTCGGAGCCATGTTCTTACCCTTGCGAAGAGTACATCCGGACCTCCCATCTGCTTAATCTGACTTGGGAATGGTTCCAAATCCAGGACAGGCGGGAAGTCGCCACGTCGTATATGGCTATGTCGCAAAAAGTGGTTTGCCTGTTCCACAGCCGAGCTCCTGGTGCTGAAGAAATGATAAGTTCCTACATGATAGCCGTGTCTGCGGGCATCGCTATAGTCTTTTTTGTAGAAAGGATTAACGATAGATTTTCCTTCGGTACTCTTGATGTAGATATATCTGATAGGGAAATCTACGTTTCCGTTTACGGTTTTCTTGCTGATGGTTCCCAGGTGGGTGATGCGCAGACGCTTCCAGTCGATAGGGTATTTCTTCTTTCCTTTTCCGTGCTGGTATTTGGAAATGTCGATGCCATAGATGCGCTGCGAGGTATAGACCAGGCGTTCGCCCTTGTATTTGTCGGCTTTCCATTCGCCCACTCTCAGCGGTTTTTTAGGGGCGATGCTGAATCCCCAACCGTTTCTTTCGCCGTCTTTCCATTCGCCCTCGTAGTAGGTGCCGTCGTGTCCCATCCATACACCATAGCCTTCGGCTTGGTACAGACTGTCGTATGATCCTGAGAAATAGCCCAGCGAATCGGGTCTCAGATCATAGTCGATGGCTTTTCTGTGGGTAGCCCCCTGTAGGGTTACGAGCCCTGCTGCCGTGCGGGGCGCTATGCCGAAGATGCCATCTGGTGTGGATTCTGATGCCAGCTGGAAGAGGTTGCATCCTTGGGTGTCCTTGCCGTCCATCATCTTGATGAGCTTGCAATCTTCGCTGCGGGTCTTTCCTTCTTTGTCCGTGTAGAAGGCCTTATATATAATAAGGTGTACCAGTTCTAGCTTTTCCTTACCGTTGGAAGGCTTTCCAACTGCTGCATTGCCTTGGATATGGTGTAAGGAGTCGAGCATCTTCTTGGCAGAATCCCTCAACACCTTCTCACGGTTCTCGAAAGCGCAGATTCGGTTATAACCCAAGTCCATCACACTGTGCGAGTGGATGTAGTAGGCAAGTTCGCTCTCTTTCCATTTCGCATCTTTGTAGAGACTGTCCAGTGAATCTACCTTCTGAGTCAGTACGCTGTCGGCATCCAGCCCCTTGTATTTGTTTCGGGTGATGTTGGCATTGTAGGATGCGGCGAGTCGTCCCTGGCAGGATGGCACCAGCGCCCAGCGGTTCATGAAGACTGCTGCCAGGGTGGTGGTTTCTTCGTCGAAGCGCAATAAGGTCTTGTCGCCTCTTCTTATCTCGTAGCAGCTATAGGCTTCAATACGGGCCTTGGCGGTCTGCACCTTTTCTCTTGAGGGATTCAGGCAGCAATAAGTCCAGTATCCCATAGCTAAAAGTAGAATAATCAATGAGGCACCGGCTATTCCGATGCCTCTTTTTCTGATGTTTGTCATTTTCAATTCCTTCCCAGTTTCTTCTATTCTCTCTTCTTCTTTTTTTCTCTTTCTCGTCTTTTCTCTTTTCATCGGGCATCTGCGTTCTTCACAAGTTCTATCTCAAGGATAGATTCGGTTTGTGGAGTGATTTTGCTTCCATCTGATGTCCTTTCTCCTATGAGCCAGATAATTTCTCCTTTCCTGTCGGTCAATACATGTTGACTCATCTTTTCCATGTAGTTTCGTTTGCGGTCGGTAAGATAATCGCTTATCAGTTTGGTTCCCTTCATACCGAATGGCTGGAAGCGGTCGCCTTGCGCAGCGAGTCGGTAGGTGAGAGGAAAACTTACCTTGTTGGCATCCAGCGTGATGCGATGGTGCTCTTTGCTTGGTGCAAAGTCGTCGGTTCGCTGGTAGCGTCGGATTCTGATTTTTGTATTGCCGCCAAGCGTGTAGTTTCCTTCTTCGGGGAGTCGGAATTCCCGCTCTTTCTGCAAGTTTTCCAACGCTTTTAAAGGAGTAATGAGCAGTTGCTCCCGGTCGATGGCTAGCATATAGTCATTACTTTTCCAAACCTTGCCTACACCGCCGTCTGGATTTCTCAGACAGACGATGATGTTATCGATGATGTCGCCATGAAAGCCATAGTTGCCGATGAGTTTGTGGAGCATGAATTCCTGACTTGCCGCCTTCATGATAGGGGCTTTGTCGATGAAGATTACTTTGCTGTCATCACCGGTTTCGCTCTGTTTTATATCATTCTCCGTCTGCTCTATATCATATCCGTGATGATTGAAGTCTTTCTCCATATTGTCGAGCATCAGCTTGGCTTGTCGCAGATACTTTGCCGATTGGGCTATGTTGTCTTTAGCTGCCGGATTCAGCGTTTCAAGCAGCGGAATCACATGGTGGCGGATTTTGTTGCGCAGGGCATCATCTTCCAGATTCGTGGAATCGGTGACGTAGTCCTGATTTCTTTCTGCCAGATAGTCGAGCACATCCTGGCGACTGATGCAGAGCAGCGGTCGCAGGATGTTGCCGTTTTTAGGTGCGATGGCAGCGAGTCCATCCACGCCTGAGCCTCTGAGCAGATTGAGCAGGAGGGTCTCCACATTGTCGTCACGATGGTGAGCCACGCAGATGCCATCGGCTTCGATGTCTTTGGCGAGTTGGGCGAAATAGCGATATCGCAGGTCGCGTGCCGCCATCTCGATGCTTATCTTGTGCTTTTCGGCATAGGTAAATGTGTCGAAATGGATGCGGTGCAGGGCAATGCCTTCACGTTCGCACAGATTTACGCAGAATTGTTCATCGCGGTCGCTTTCTTCGCCACGCAGATGGAAGTTACAATGGGCGGCCTCTATGGGCATGCCGATGCTTTTCAGGATGAGCAGCAAGGCTACGCTGTCTGCTCCTCCCGAAAGGGCCACAATATAAAGGCCATCGTGCTTCCACATGTTGTGGCGCACGATGTAATTATTCACGATATTCTCTATCTGATTCATCTTCATCTTTCCCTGTAACTCCTATCTCTTATCTGTTATCTGTAAACTATAAACTGTTAACTATCAACTATCAACTGTCAACTGTTAACTATCAACTATTATGCAAGAATTTCTCCGCTCTCTCCAAGTCTTCTGGGGTATCAATGCCCACGGTCTCCACATCGGTGGTTCCCACCTTAATCTTATATCCGTTCTGCAACCAGCGCAACTGCTCCAGGCTCTCTGCAATCTCCAGAGAACTCTGTGGCAACTGGGTTACTTCCTTGAGCACTTCCTTGCGGTAAGCATATATGCCCAGATGCTTCAGGTAAGGGAAGTTGTTGAGCCAGTCCTTGCGCTCCTTGCCTCTTACGTATGGGATGACGCTGCGGGAGAAGTAGAGGGCAAAGCCCTGGTTGCTCACGGCAATCTTCGGACTGTTTGGATTCTCCACGGCATCCATCGATGTAAATGCCTTGCCCAGGGTAGCAATCTGGGTAGTTGGGTCGTCGAAGCAATGGCAGATGGTTTCCAACTGGCTCTTTGCCACGAAAGGCTCATCGCCCTGCACATTGACGATGACATCCCAATCGCCGCCAATTTTCTCGATGGCTTCCTCTATGCGGTCGGTACCGCTCTTGTGGTCGGTGCGGGTCATCACTGCCTTGCCGCCGAAAGCCTCCACGGCATTGAAGATGCGTTCGTCATCGGTAGCCACGTAGGCTTCCTCCAAGACGGCTGCTACTTTTTCATAAACGTGCTGAATTACTGGCTTGCCACCAAGCATGGCGAGTGGCTTGCCTGGGAAACGCGTTGAGGCGTATCGTGCTGGAATGATTCCTATAAATCTCATAATTGTCTGTCTTTTAAATGTTTACTTTCTTTCTACTCGGTGCTTCTTTCCTGTAACCTTCTTAAATCTTTTCAGAATCTTGCCGGTAACAAAAAAAGTTGCACTTTGCAGACGCAAAAGTACAACTTTATTTTGTATTAACCAAATATATTTCGAATTTTATTCATATCTTATCGCTTCAATCGGGTCGAGACGGGCTGCCTTCTTCGCAGGATACCAGCCGAAGAATACTCCGGTGAAGGTACATACGGCAAAACTCATGATGATACTCCATGGCTCAATCTGAGTGGCGATGTGCAGGAAGGCATTCAGACTGAGCGATAGACTCACGCCCAAGATCACTCCGATGATACCACCTGTTACTGACAGCAGGATAGCCTCAATCAAAAACTGGTTCAGAATGTCGATGCCTCGGGCACCCACACTCATTCTAAGACCAATCTCCCGGGTTCGCTCGGTTACGGAAACATACATGATGTTCATGATTCCGATACCGCCCACCAGCAGCGAGATGCCTGCCACGGATCCGAGCAGGATGGTGATGGTTGACATGGTGGAGTTCATCATGCTGGATATTTCCTCCTGCGAACGGATATTGAAGTCATCTTCATCTGCCTCTGTGGTGGCGGTGGCATCCTTCAGTTTGTGGTTGCGGCGCAGGATGTCGCTAATCTGGTCTTGTGCTGGCTGCGAAGCCTCCTCGGTAATGGCCGAGCATACGATGCCGCCCAGGTAAGTCTGTGCCAGGATTCGTTTCATCACGGTGGTGTATGGTGCCAGCACCAGGTCGTCCTGGTCCATACCCATACTGTTGTAGCCCTTCTTCTTGAGTACGCCTACCACACGGAATGGGATGCTGTTGAAGCGCACCACCTTGCCGATAGGGTCGCTGCCGTCAGGAAAGAGGTAATCTACCACCGTCTGGCCCAGGATGCAAACCTTGGCTGCCGCCTTGATGTCGGCATCGGTAAACATTTCTCCGTCAGCTACTTTCAACTGTCGGATGCTGAGATAATCCTGGTTCACGCCATAGATGCTGCTCTGGGTATTGTTGTTGCCGTAGATCCACTGTCCGGCGCTGTTTACGGTAGGCGAGATGGCACTGATATAGTTGCACTCATCCTTGATGGTCTGATAGTCAGTCTGTTTCAGGGTCTCCATCGATGAGGCATCCTGTCTTACACCGCCTCTCATGTCGGCACCCGGCGAAATCATGATCATATTGGAACCCATCTCGGCGATGTTCGCCTTGATGCTCGCCTTACTTCCCTGTCCGATGGCAAGCATCGTAATCACGGCTGCGATACCGATGATGATACCCAGGGCTGTGAGGAAGGAGCGCATCTTGTTGGCTGCTATCGCTCGGAGGGCTATCTTTAAAAGATTCTGATAATTCATATTATTCTAATTTTTATATTATTCGTCCGTATTGGCAGGCAATGCGGCAAGGCCTTCGGCTGCCGAGAGGATATGGTCGTTGTAGGTATCACTGATGATATGACCGTCTCGCAGCTCGATGTTGCGGCTCGAATAGTTGGCGATGTCTGGGTTGTGGGTCACGAAGATGATGGTTCTTCCCTCGGCATAGAGCTTCTGGAAGAGTACGAGAATCTCGAAACTGGTTCGGGTATCGAGATTACCCGTAGCCTCATCGGCGAGAATCACGGCAGGGTCGTTAACCAGGGCTCTGGCGATGGCCACACGCTGCATCTGTCCACCCGACATCTGGTTGCTCTTGTGATAGAGTCGCTCGCCCAGGCCCACAGCCTTCAAGGCTTCGATGGCACGCTGCTTGCGCTCCTCGGCTGTTACGGAAGGGTTGTACATCAGTGGCAGCTCTACATTCTCCACACTGGTAGTCTTAGGCAGAAGGTTGTAGTTCTGGAAGATGAAACCAATCTTGCGGTTGCGGAGGATGGCACGGTCGTTACGACTCATCTTTCTTACGCTCACCCCGTCTAAATAGTATTCGCCACTGGATGGCGTATCGAGACATCCCAGCTGGTTCAATAGGGTAGATTTACCCGAACCCGACTTACCCATGATGGTAACGAACTCGCCTTCGTATATCTTGAAGCTCACGCCCTTCAGGGCATGCACCACCTCGTCGCCTACCATGAAGTTGCGCCTCACGTTGTCCAGCTCGATGACAACCTTCTTCTCTTTGTTATCAATATTTTCAGCCATAATTCTTAACTATAAATTGTAAATTATTAATTGTAAATTATGCCTTCTGTCTTATTTCTTCTTCCCTCTAGGGCCAGGACCGCTGATCAGACCTTGGCTCTGCTGGGCATCCTCTTCTTCCTCAGGCGTATTGACAATGATTTCTGTTACAATCTTCTGTCCTTTCTTGATACCCTTGATGATTTCCGTATGCACACCGTCGGTCTGACCGATGGTTACAGGATGAGCAGTGAGGGTCTTGTCGCTGAGGGTCCATACCTTGTTCTTGCCCTTGCAATCCACAATCTTCATATCCTTGCCCACGGTTTCCTTGGTAGGAGTAAAACGCAAAGCCTTGTTGGCTACAGCGAGTACGCCACTGCGCTCCTGGGTGTAGATGGTGACATTGGCTGTCAAACCTGGCTTCAGCTTGAGATCTGCATTTGGAGCAGATATTACTACCTCGTAAGTAACCACATTATTAGTAGTTGTTGCCTCCAGTCGCACCTGCTTTACGATTCCCTCGAAGGTATCATCCGGATAAGCATCTACGGTGAAGGTAACACGGTCGCCTTCTTTCACACCGCCGATATCAGCCTCATCCACGTTTGCCACTACCTGCATGTTGGTCAGGTCCTTGGCAATGGTGAAGAGTTCTGGGGTGTTGAAGCTTGCCGCCACGGTCTGACCTTCCTCCACGCTCTTCGAGATAACGGTACCATCGATAGGCGATGTGATGGTAGCATAGCCCAGGTTGGTCTGAGCCTTCTGTACATTTTCCTTGGAAGATGCCACCTGCTCCTTCGCCTGGCGATAGGTGAGGAGAGCGTTCTCATATTCATCGGCGCTCACAAGTCCCTTCTTGTAAAGCGTCTGGTAGCGATTCATGTTGGCTGCCTGATAGCTGAGGTTGCTGGTGGCACTGGCGAGATTTGCCTTAGCCGTATTGAGCTCACTCAGCAGGTTGGTCTTGTCGAGTTCGGCAATCACCTGTCCCTTCTTTACCTGAGAGTTGTAATCCACATAGAGTTTGTTCACGATACCGCTCACCTGGGTACCCACGGTTACTGAGGTCACAGCCTCGATGGTACCGGTGGCGGTTACACTGTTCTGGAGGGTTTCCGTTTTCACTGCTTCCTCCTTGAAGTTAATCTCTTCTTCTTTTTTGCCTCCCGACAGTGCCCATGCTGCCACGGCGATGACTACTATCACGATGACAGCAATCCAGATTTTGCTTACTCTTAATTTCTTCATTATGATGTTAACCTATTAAATGTTTTGCAATATGTATATATAAATAGGAGCAGAAACTCCTGACTTCTTATGATCCTTTCCTTAGATACTTCCGTTCTTGTAGAACTTCAGAATGTTGAGGTTGAGGATGGTCATGTATTTTGCCTGAAGCTCATTCTGCTTAGCCTTCAGCAGGTTGTCCTTGCCTGTGCGAAGCTCTACTATGTTCTTCAAACCCAATTTAAACTGCTCGCTCAGCAGATCGTAGCTGGTCTGTGCACTTTCGGTGCTTACCTTGGCAGCCTTAAACTGGCTCTGGTTGGTAGAAGCCTGCAACCAGTAGTTCTCGATGGTAGAGTAGAGCTGAGTCTGCTGGTTCTTCAGGTCGAGCTGGATGCTCTCACGCTGTAGGAGAGCCTTGTTTACCTGAGTCTTGGTAGAGCGGTTGTCGAAGAGAGGCACGCTCACGCTGATGCCGCCGCCCATGTTGAAGTTGGTTTTCAACTGTGTGCCCCATGCCTTGTTGTTCATCGAAGTGCTGCTGGTAGAAACACCTGCATTGGCACTGATGGTAGGCAACTTGCCCGCCTTGGCAATCTGAATGGTGAGGTCGTTCTGTGCCAGCTGGTTCTGGAAGGTCTTGAACTCCGGACGTTTTTCCAAAGCCGCAGCATATACGCCGTTGAGTGCCGGGATGGCATCCAGTGCCATCGCATCCGTGGTGTTTGGCACATTGATATCGAAAGCCTCATCGCTGGTAATCTGGAGCAACTCCTTCAGCTGTCGCTTGTAGTTCTTCACGTTGCTTTCAGCCTGTACGATGTTAAACTCATCCTGGGCACGCTGTGCGGTGAGTTGGGCAAGGTCAGCCTGGCTCATTTTTCCTACTTTTACCATTTCCTTGCCACGTTCTTCGTTCTCGAGACTCGACTTGTAGCTTTCCTTGTTTACCTGTATGGCCTCTGTAGAGTAGAGAATCTGAACGTAGAGTGTGGCAATCTGCTCCTGCAGTTCCACAGCCTGGGTTGCCGAATCGAGTTCTGCAGCCTCAGCTACCAGCTTGTTGAGCTTCACCTGGTTCTTGTTCTTATTGCCGTTCCAGATGGTGTAATTACCAGCCACCGAGTAGGTGCCGTTGTAATATACCTTGTCGATGCTGGCTCTTGAGAAGCCGTCGCTGCTGATGCCGCTAGCCACCCATGGCGTGTAGTTTACGCTTTGGTTGGTGCTTGCATTGAGCGAAGGCAGCAGAGCCGCTTTCGACTGCAAGTAGTCCTCCTGTGCGCTGGCCTTGGTGAGCTGCGTTTTCTGGAGCGAGATGTTGTTGGCAAGCGCATAGTCGATGCAATCTTTCAGCGACCATTGCTTGGCTTGTGTGGCAAGTGGAGCTGCTGCGATGAGCAGGGCAAACATGCCGTTTCTTAAACTTCCGTTCATACTTCTTCTTTTGTTACTATTACTAATACTTATTTTTCTGTCCCAATAATACATATTGCAAAACTTTTAATGGGCCAACTATTTTTCTTTTTGTCGATTAGACGCAGAAAGAAGCCCGATAGTTGCAATAGTCGTAATAGTTGATTGATTTTTTTTCAGATGGTTTATTTCTGCTTCTTGTTTTTAACAATCGTTGGGAAAATGAAATATTTCTTTTCAACAGCCAATCTGCTTCTTTTCAACTATCAATCAGCTTCTTTTCGTTTATAATAGGACTTTATTTTAAGATAATAATATAACTTTCCGTAATGAATGTTAAAGAAATGCGGATATACGCAATATTTGTTTTACTTTTGCATTTTAATAAGGTCTTGCTTAGGTTTTGGTACAATAGTATCTGACCTTGGAAGAGGTAAATTTTCAAGAAATAATACTTGTATAAGGTATATTCAAGCGATAACAGACAAAATTAGTAAAAATCATATTCATAACTTTAATGAAGAAGAAGATAGCAATATACTTGGCGGCTTGTGCACTGCCAACCAGCGTCCTTGCCCAGCAGTTATGGCAGGAGGAGGGCGTTGAACCCGGCAAACTCGACCTCGGCGAGGGGGTGGAGTATCGAGTGGAGATGCAAGGCTCCCTGTCGAAGGGGAAGACTCCACTTTGGCTCAATGCCAACAAGTATGGCTTGAGTTCGCTCGATGAGCGGAATGGCTATTTGCGTGCGGTGGTGAATCGCCCGCTTGCTGCCGATTCTGCCCGTCGTTGGGCTTTGGGCTATTGCGTAGATATGGTAGCTCCCGTTAATTATACCAGTCATACCATTGTGCAGCAGGCATTTGTTGAGGCTCGCTGGTTGCATGGTGTGCTGAGTGTAGGTGCCAAGGAATATCCGATGGAACTCAAGAATCAGACGCTTTCCAGCGGTAGCCAGACCTTGGGCATCAATGCCCGCCCTGTTCCCCAGGTTCGCCTTGCCTTGCCTGATTATTGGACCTTGCCAATATTCAATGGCTGGGTGCAGCTGAAAGGACATATTGCCTATGGTATGATGACTGATGACAGTTGGCAGCATGATTTCACGAACAAGGAGCAGAAATATGCCGACGAAGTGCTCTATCATAGCAAGGCGGGTTATCTGAAGATAGGCAGCGAGGAGAGGTTTTGCCCATGGAGTCTGGAGCTGGGATTGGAGATGGCCGACCTGTTTGGTGGCAAGCCCTATTTTCGTACCGAAACAGGTGAGATGATACAGAAACCATCCGAAAATGGACTTCGTGGTTTCTGGCATGCCTTTTTCCCTGGCGGTGCAGATCCTGGCGAGAATGAATATATCAATAAGGCTGGTGATATAGTTGGTTCATGGGTGATGCGCTTCAACTATGATTTCGACAGCTGGAAACTCGGCATCTATGCCGACCATTTCTTCGAGGACGACAGTCAGCTTTTCTTCCTCGACTATAATGGTTATGGTGAGGGACCAGATGAATGGCAGAAGAAAAAATACTCTCGCTTTTTTCTTTATTCATTCAAGGATATCATGCTGGGTACGGAGTTGAACTTCAAGTACGGCAAGTGGTTGCGTAATGTGGTGGTGGAGTATCTCTATACCAAATATCAGAGTGGTCCTTACAACCACGACCGAACCATTAATATCCCAGACCATCTTTCCGGAACAGATGATTACTATAATCATGGTACTTTCACGGGATGGCAACATTGGGGGCAGGTAATCGGTAACCCGCTTTATCGCTCCCCAATCTATAATGATAATGGAAAGATAGAGATCATGAACAATCGATTCATTGCTTATCATCTTGGTTTCGACGGTCAGCCTTCTGAAAGATTTGGCTATCGTGCCTTGGTTACTTACCAGAAGGGATGGGGAACGTATAGTGAGCCATTCACCAAGAAGCATCATAACGTAAGTTTCCTGTTTGAAGGGAACTATCGTTTCAACCATGGATGGGCTATGAAAGGAGGTTATGGCATGGACTTCGGCAGCAACCAGATGCTGGGGCATAATGCTGGTTTCCAGTTTACTATCAGTAAGAAAGGAATGATGGGAAAAAAGAAGACTTCTTTAAAGAGAGGGTTTTAGGTGATAAATCTTTTGGATAGAATTTTAACAGAATGAATCATATAATGAATTTCAGAAATATAGAAAGGAGAATGATGAAACTGTCGGTGCTGCGAAAAGTTTTCCTGGTGCTCTTCCTGTTTGGAAGCTTGGGTTTCAGTCTTTCTTCTTGTACGTTGGAAACAAGCAACAACGGACATTTCGATGGCTATTGGCATCTGGAGCGGGTAGATACGCTCGCTACAGGTGGCTGGTGCGATTATTCGAAGCGTCGTGTCTTTTGGGGAGTGCAGTTCAAACTGTTATCCTGCAATGATGCCGATGTGAGTCCGCGTGGGTATTATTTCCGTTTCGACCAGACTCCAGACAGCATCATCGTTCACACCCCCTATAAGAACAACTGGCATCAGGACAATGGTCCCAATGGCGGCGATATTCCAGTCATCGTTGTTAATGATGAGCTCCGCGAATATGGCATCAACAATTTGCGTGAGCCTTTCTTCAAGGAGAAATACAAGAGTGACAAAATGATATTGCGCTCGGAAACTTTGCGACTTTACTTCACCAAATTCTAAAATGGTTCATGCATCGTTCTAAAATGGTTCATGCATTAAACCGCAGTGGTTCATTGCGTGGAACGAACTGTTTCATAGGGTGAAACAAAGTGTTTCATGGGGTGAAACAAAAAGTGCCAATCCGTTTTTAGGGTTGGCACTTTTTTTTGTATTTGAATTGAATTTGTGGCTTGCCACAAATCCTTAGAACTTCTTTCCGAAAATGATATTGATGAAAGTTTTAATCAATATCTTGGCATCAAACCACCAAGAGCGATGCTCCAGATAGTAGAGGTCAAGATCCAGTCTTCGCAGCATCTTCTCCATGGTATCAGTGTAGCCATTATATAAGGTGGCATAAGAGGTGACACCAGGTCGAATCTGATAGAGGAACTGGTATCTTGGGTCGTGCTCTATAATCTGATCGATATAGAATTTGCGTTCAGGTCTAGGACCAATGAAAGCCATATCGCCCTTAAATACATTCCAGAGCTGAGGCAGCTCATCGAGATGGTGGTCACGGAGGAACATTCCGATGCCAGTCATACGGGTATCTTGCTTATGGGCAAAGAGTTGTGGACCATTTTTCTCTGCATCCACTTTCATGCTGCGGAACTTGTAAATATAGAATGGTCTTCCGAATCTGCCGATGCGCTCCTGCTTGAAGATAGCAGGACCCCCATCTTCCTTCTTCACTGCAATGTAGCATATCAGGAATAGCGGCGAGAACACCAGAAGGCTGATACCCGACAAGACGAAATCTCCTGCACGCTTGATGCTGCGTTCAATCTCATTCATGCCATCAGGTATGAAACGTGGATTATCTACATCATCATTCCATTTGATGTATGATGGTATATCATTGAATTTCTTCTTTACATTTTCCATATTTCTATATTTTCTTTTATTTAAAAAACGAAACATTGTTTAATATATTGTATGGCATAGCATTTATTTTGTATAATTCTTTTAAGTAGTTTAGAATTAGCGATTTCTATAGGGGTAGAAAGATAAAAAAGGCATAAAATATTTGGAGAAATCAAATAAAAATAGTACATTTGCAGAAAAATGTAGAATTATGAAGAAATATCCTTTGGGAATTCAGACATTCTCTGAAATTGTTGCAGGTAATTATATGTATGCAGACAAGACTGAGTTTGTTTACAAATTGGCACATTATGCCAAATTCCATTTTCTGAGTCGTCCCCGGCGATTCGGAAAGTCTCTTCTTGTCTCTACACTTCAGGCTTACTTTGAGGGTAAAAGAGAATTGTTTAAGGGACTTGCCATTGAGCAGATGGAGCAAGAGTGGACTTCATACCCTGTTGTTCATATAGATTTAAGTGCCAGCAAGTATTATCGCCTGAAAAATCTTCATGCTGCTTTGAATGGAATGCTTTCTGAATATGAGAAAATCTATGGAATAGCGGTGAACCCTGATTATGCAGATGTATATAGTGAGCGTTTGAAGAATATTATCTTGAAAGCTGCTCAGCAGACAGGTAAACAGGTGGTAGTACTTGTTGATGAATATGACGCCCCTATGCATGATAGCATGAAAGATGAAACATTACAAGATGAAATTCGTGAAATTATGCGCGACTTCTTTAGTCCATTGAAGCATCAGGAAGCAAATCTACGCTTTGTTTTTATCACTGGAATATCTAAGTTTAGTCAGTTGAGTATCTTTAGTGAACTTAACAACTTGAAAATTCTTACATTGAAAGAGGAGTATGCAGCTATTTGCGGTTTTACGGAAGAAGAATTGATAGCTAATTTTTCGGATGGAATACAAACTTTGGCAGCAAAGGAAGGTTTATCAAGTGATGAGGTATTAGCTAAATTACGTTATCATTATGATGGTTATCACTTTACAGCAAAGTCGGAAGGTATTTATAATCCTTATAGCATTATCAATGCAATGGACGATAAGACTTTTAACAATTATTGGTTTGCTTCCGGTACTCCTACGTTTCTGATAGAGTTGTTGCATAAGAAAGGAATTGATATGTTGCAACTAGATGAGATATGGGCATCAGAAAGTCGTTTCAATGTACCTACAGATAAGATTACCGACCCGATACCAGTACTCTATCAAAGTGGTTATCTTACTATAAAGGATTACAACGAGGATACCAAGCAATATCTTCTAGGTTTTCCTAATGAAGAGGTTAGACAAGGCTTTTCAGAGAGTCTTTATCATTATTATGCACCGGATGATTTAGGTAATTATGACGCTTTAGTTAACTCTTATGTGAAATATGTAGTTAAGCTTGATGATTTTGAGTCTTTTTTGCCTCATTTGAAAGCTTTTTATGACAAATTTCCATATGTTATAGTAAACAACAATGAACGTCATTATCAGGCAGTCATGTACACTATATTTTCGATGTTAGGTGCAGATGTAAGTGTGGAACATTTTACTTCTAGTGGAAGAATCGATCTTGTTTTAAAAACAAAGAAGAGTGTTTATGTGATTGAATTAAAATATGATAAAAATGCAACTGTTGCTGTAGAGCAGATGTTTAATAACAGGTATGCATCAGCTTTCGCTGAAGAAAAGCGAACGATACATTTGGTTGGCTTGAATTTTTCGAAAAACCAACGAACTTTGGATGATTGGATTTTGCAATAACTCGTAAAAACAAGACGAGTTTTCGCTAAAATAGTGAGGGATACAGAAAATACGTGAGGAATAGCGTGATGGATATTGTAAAAATACAATCAATCTATCACGCTAATGCTGAGTTTTAATGATTTGGTAATCAGTGATTTAAATATTTCAAATTCGTAATCGTGAGGGATGTGATGGATATTTCGAAAAACTTTTTCATGTGAATATAAAACACCACATGAAAAAGTCTTTGAAAGTATGATAGCCTTATTTCTGATGTGTAAAAGTGTAGCTGTCGAACTTGCGCTTCAATATCTTCGCACCATAAGTTGGCAGGAAAAGCGTGAAGAAATAAAGGTTTGCCTTGATAGGATGGAAACCTAATATCTCCTTATAAACTGCAATATTGTATTTCATCAGCGACATCTTATTGCTGGAAATAGAGTTCCTTCGTATGCAATAGTAGGCCAAAGGTTTGTCTGGATAAGCATAGCAAACCTTGCATTCTCTGATAATCTGCAGGAAGAGAGCCCAGTCCTGACGTTTGCGGATGGTAGGCATGAAGAATTTTCTGCCCAGCATTTGAACGTCATAGATAGCAGTTAGGCATCCCACTTTGTTGTCTCTCTTCATCATCCCGTATGTAATCTTTTTCGGAGCCGTGCAGAAACCAATCTCGTCCTGCGTTTCTCCATCAAAGATAATGTATGAGGCACATGAAAGAGCACACTTCTTCTCATTCATGAAAGCAATCTGCTTTTCAAGTTTATCTGAGGTCCATCTGTCATCACTGTCGCAGAAGGCGATATAGCGTCCCTTGGCGCGTCCTATGCTCTGGTTTCGGGCATAGCCGGCGCCATGGTTCTCTTTCAGATATAGTATATCGACACGATTGTCCTTGCTTGCAAATTCCTGAAGCAATTGCAAGGTTGTCGGGTCTGTAGATGCGTCATCAGTAATCAGCAACTCTAAGTTCTTATATGATTGATTAAGGATACTATTGATGCTGCTGGCAAGATATTTGCCGGCATTATACGTAGGCATGATGACTGATACTAAGTCTTCTTGGTTCATTCTATATTTTCTTTTATTATCTTTTCTTTTAGAAACGTTATATTAAGGATTATATTGTGTTTTTTCAGAATTTATGGTAATAAATTAAAGTATGTTGGTGATTTTGTTAAGAAATCGAATGAAAACTTTGGTTTTTTCACGAGAAAAGTGTACTTTTGCAGGTAATTAGAAAAATGGCAGGAAGAAAGAATGAAGCAATGAATTCTGATTTCCTATGCCTATTATATAATGTAACATAATAATTATGTCTAAGAAATCAAGAATAACTATAGGAATACTGCTGATGCTGACAACTTTGTCATTTGCGGAATATACTCCAAAGACGAAGAAAACTTCAGTGGATAACGATAAGTATGTACTTGTTTTTAGCGACGAGTTCAATCTTCCTAATGGTTCTCAGCCTGATTCTGCAAAATGGAGCAGGTGCCAACGTTATGATAGCCAATGGAATAGATGGATCAGTTCTTCGAAGGATGTTGTTTTTATAAAAAATGGCACATTAGTATGTCGTGCCATTCCTAATACAAAGGAAAAAAGCGATACAGCCAAGATGTTAACTGGAGCTATATGGACAAGAAATAAATATGCTTTTCAATATGGACGCTTGTCGGTGAGAATGAAGACAAACGTTATCACCGGCAATTTTCCTGCTGCTTGGCTCGGAAGACAGCAGAAAGACGGGAAAAGAGCTCCGTATGGTGAAATAGATGTCGTGGAGATGTTTGGAAGTAAGAAAGAATCTAACCATAACATACATACTCAATATACCCTGGATAATCCTAGGCATGGACTTAGAACCAGTTTCAAACATGAGATAGATGTAACCAAATGGCATGTGTATGGCATAGAGTGGACTCCTGAATATGTAAAATGGCTCGTAGATGGACGACTGGTGGGAATCTATTATAAGTCTTCTGATAAAGAACTGCTTCAAAAGCACCAGTGGACTTTTGATGACAAGTTCTTTATTCTCCTCAACCAGAGCGTAGGAAATGGAGCTCATGGTATGATTCCGGATATAACTAAGACATACGAAACAAAATTTGATTGGATAAGAGTTTATCAAAAGAAATAGATATGGAAGGTATAAAAAACATTTTGGCTGCAATATTGGTAAATTTTCCCGTTGCAGTTGTGAAGTTGCGATATTTGATGCGGTTCAAGCGATTGCCAAATCTTAAAAATCCTCACAATCTTAACGAAAAAATCCTGTACCAGAAGTTGTATTCTGATACAACGTTGTGGAGCCGATTAGCCGATAAGGTTTTGGTAAGGGATTATGTGAAGGAGTGTGGATTGGAATGCATTCTTACAAAACTGTATGCTGTATGGGACAAGGCTACAGATATTTGTTTTGATGAGCTTCCTGATGCTTTCATGCTGAAGTCTAATAATGGCGATGGTAAAGGAACCAATATTGCGATTCGAGACAAGAAAAGATTGGCGGCATCTGACATGGAGTCATTAAAGGATAAGGCAGCGTGCTGGTTGAAACAGAAGAATATTGGAGCTTTATCTGCAGAGCCTCATTATAATTCCATTAAGCCTCTTGTATTTGCAGAGGAATTGTTGCCTATTCCAAAAGGTGAGAAGTCTATCGTGGACTATAAGCTTTGGTGTTTCAATGGAGAACCTTATGTTTTTCTCGTGATATCAAATCGTAAGAGTGGTGGAGAAGCAGAAATTGCATGTTATGGTTTGGATTGGAAGGATCGTTCCGACTTGCTTGCAATAACTAAGCATTATAATATTAGAAAAAGCGGTTTGAACCGACCAGAGAACTTGGAGTCTATGATAGAGTATGCTAGAATACTGGCAAATCCTTTCCCGCAAGTAAGAGTGGATTTCTATGATATAGAGGGTAAAATCTATTTTGGCGAACTTACCTTTACTTCGCTGGGAGGTATGATGAACTACTTCACACAGGAAGCTTTGAATGATATGGGAGAAAAAATAGATCTTTCCTATTCGAGGCTTTAATTACGTTTTCATGTATGACAGTGTGATTTTATATAACGGTATAATGTTAAAATAATTATGGAAAAGATTATTAAGTTTATTTTTTTGCTGGGTTTCATTTTGGCATTAGGCGCATTCTTTATTTTGCCTAATAATGATGACTTCTATTGCTTACTTGCTCCTCACAAGTTTGAAGGCATTGATGTCTTTTTGCCAAATGGAGCATTTTGGCGACCATTTGATGCTTCATGGGGACTATTAATGGGAAAGTGTGTGGCAGCATTTCCTTTTTTTAATCACTTATTTGTACTTTTAATGTTCGCTTTCTGTGCATATGGATTAAATAAAATTCTAGATGATTGTCTAGTAATTGGTTTTACTAAACAATTATCTATTGGTCTTTTCATGTTGTCACCAGCATTGGTTGCTACAGTGTATTCTATAGATTCTATTAATCAGGTTTTATGCATGTCTTTTGGAATTGCTTCTGTATTGCTATATTCTAAATTTAAGCTTTTTGCTTTTATAATGATGTTGTTGGCTCTTTTTAGTAAGGAGAGCGGTATTGCCTGGTTTGTAGTTACTCCATTCTTATGCTTGATAATCGATAATATACGTAAGGGAGTAAAAAGTGAAAAATTAAGAAGTTACAAACAGCTAATCAGGCCTTATGTGATTTCTCTAATCATTATAGGTGTATATTTTATCCTTCGTATTGTGTTGCGTGTTCCTGGTGCTGAGGTTTCTGGTAATTATGCAGCAGGATTAGGACTTAATTCTTTAGCAGGATTAGGATTATTGCTTGGCATATCTTTAACAGCTATTGATAGCGTAGCTTTGTTTTTGGAGCACAACTGGGTAGTGGTAATAACAACAATTGTAATAAGTATTGTATTCCTTTGGGTTCTGGTAAAGAAAACTCTGTGTTTGCAGAAATATAATGTAGTTAGATTGTTGCAATGTATTTTGGTAACGTTAGCACTGACTGCTCCTCATTTGGTGATGGGACATCCTGGAGAGATGCATGCTTTTCCTACTCTATGGGGAATAGCGTTGTCTGTTGGTCTAGTTTTTAGAACTGCCGAATGGAATAAATGGGAAAAGAAGATAGTTCTCGTATTTTTTATATGCTGTATTTCTGTGTTTATACATAAAGGCTATTACATGTATAAAGCAGGACTTTTTGCAAAGCAGAGAGTAGAGTCTGTAGTAAAAAATACTAAAGTAATACCTCATGTAGTATGTATTTTAGATTGTGATCTTCCTATTCCTGGGTACTCTGTTTTTCAGGCCACAGGCGAGTTTTGTTGGTACAAGGGTTTGGCTTCACGAGTTTATTTTGATTTGGTAAATCCAGAAAAAACAGATTATTTTGTAATCCAGCCAAATGAATTGGAAAAATATTTATTGAGAGCTAAAACTTCTCAAAAATTTGATGCGATATGGGTTGTAAAGGATAATAATGTTAGTGTTTATTCTTTGAAATGAAAAACGATGGTGAATCCACTTTGGTGACACAATAGTCCATTTAAGAAGGATGGCATCTTCTAGAAGTTGTATTGTATCATTTTATGCAACATAACGGTTACTCTTTTAACAGGTATCGCTAACCGCTTGGAAAGCGATACCTGTATAATGACTCTAATGAAGGAGCTTCATTTTCATGATGTAATATGTGCGATGATTCGTGCTTTAGGACATACTACGGTGGAATGGTCTGGTACATCATCTATGACGATAGCCCCTGCACCTATATTAACATGATTGCCTACCTTAATTCCTCCCATGATGATAGCCCCGGCACCAATTGTAACATCATCTCCGATGACTGGTACTCCCGATTTTTCCACTGCAATGGTAACACAATGATAGATGGTGCAATTGTTTCCTATCTTGGCTGCACCATTGATGATGGTGGAATAGCTATGGATAGGGCAGAAGCCTTCGCCAATGTGTGGGGAGAGTCGCATGGAACTGATTTTTGGCAACAGTATATTGAGCAGGTGTCTTGGGGCACCTATTCGCATGTAGAAAAGGTTACGAAACTCTGCCTCGTCAATCAGTGTGCTGCATAATTCCCATGTCAGGAAGTTTTTCTCTTTTAACTGGTTTCGATATTGTGGGCGAGCCATAATGTCTTTGTTGATAATCATTCGCTTTTGCTTGTTGAGCGCATAGCAGATGATATGGGGCAACACCCTAGGTAAATTTGCCCAAATTTTAAGTTTATTCATTTTCTTACTTTAGTATCTTTCGGAAAAAATCGTCATTCAAAACACTGGCCGTATCATATTCCATTGCCTGTTTTCTGCAATGTAGGGTCATCTCAGCTACCTTTGAATTGTTGCTGATAAATAAGTTCATGGCATCAGCCAGTGCATCTGCATCCTTGCTCTTGATAATCACACCTGTTGTGCCGTTATCAATTATTTCTGTGTTGTAACCCCATTCGGAAGCAATAACTGGTGTTCCTGCAATCATGGCATCAATCAGGATGCCAGGGAAGCCTTCGCCCTTCCAGAATGTAGGAAATAACATCGCAGAATAACTTGCCAGAACATCATAGTTTGAAATATCTGCAAGATTGAGGAAACCCTTGTATTCTGCATTAGGGAGCCCGTTGATGGCATTGAGAAAATGTGACTTGTAGGAATCTTCTATTTTCCCATAGAAATGCACAATAAATTTATCTTCACCAATCTTTTTGTTTATTCTTCTAGTTGCCTCCATGATGAGGTCGCATCCCTTTTCTGGGATGATTCTAGACAAGAATACAAATCTGAATGGTATGGAAATCTCTGTGCTTTTTTCTGGGATGTATGCAATTTTCTTGAAGTTAGGGATGTGGATTACATTCTTGTATCCCAAAAGCTCCATCTTGCGTTTCATCTCTTGGCTTTCTACCATAAACCACTTGACAATAGAGTAACATTCCCTTTGCTTCATCTCCAGTTGGGAGATGAAGTTGGGGAGTATTCCACCTATGACGAAATAGTTCAAACGGATTGACGGAAACAGCATCTTCACTATCTTTATCAGCTTGTATGAACTATAGGTGTTTAAAGATATGATAATATCTTTCTTTCTGTATTGCCAGATAGAACGGAGAACATTCAATAGTACGGAAGGATTTTTCTTCCAGTTGTTGGTGTTAACGTGTTTAAACGACCCAAATACCTCATTCAGCCGATTGAAGAGCTGAATGTTCTTGGCGTAAACTCCATTTGATGTATCTTTGAAATTGCCGCAATCTCCGATAAATAGTATCTTCTCCATAATCTTATTGTTTACATGTGTTCAACGCATTTCTTATCGCATTTAACCATCCATGGCCGAAGCGGTCATCTGGTTCAACGTAATCGCCTTCGCCCCATTCATTCCATGCCTTAAGGAATAGAATCTGATGCTCTGGTGACTTATGCTTGATGAGTCCGATAGCCTCTTCTATTGTCTTCTGGAATTTTTCTGGTGTGGCATTGATCAGTGGGTCTGTGGCTACACCGGCTCTTGGCGTGCGGTCCCATTGTGGTAACAATGATGGATACACATTCTCCCACGCATCCTCTTCTACATAATAATGTTTCATTACATCGCTGTAATCGCAGATGTTAGAGGTTGGCAGGAAACTGTTCTTTGTCAAGAAATAGAATAGCATTCTCAGTTTTCCCTTGCTCATCGACTGTGCTCTGGCTAGTCCTGATGGCATCACTGCATCAAATCCCAAATCAAGTACCGACTGATAGTGTTCGGCAGCCTCATCTGTAGCCCAAAGAGACAGTTTGCCGTCCTTTGCCGATCGTCCTGTTGAGTTGACGGTATAGCCCACGAAATGAATACCTTTTAAGCCATTCTCTTTTGCCATCTTCTGCCAGAGTTCGATGAATTGCTTCACGTTAGGTATAGCTTTTGGCTGGTAAATAGCAAATAGAGGTTTACCATCAACCGTAATATATCTCTTGTCACGGAAAGCAGGCAATAGGGCATTGAAGTGGGCTATATGATCCTCTGTGGAATACTCCATCTTCATAATCATAGAATCCCGGCGAGTGCTTTTACCTTTAACCCAGGTCTTGTTGGTCCAATCATGGTTAGCCCAGCAGATACAGAATGGGAAATCTGGCTTTCCAGAAGCAAGAACCTCGTTGAATGGACGCTCTAGCAATTGCTTTCCATTGCCAAACCAATAATGGTAATAACAAAAGCCTTCGATGCCTGCTTCTCTGGCCAGTTCTGCCTGTTGCTCTCTCACTTCAGGCAAGCGTAAATCATAGAAGCCTAAATCTGCAGGCAGGTGAGGCTGATAATGCCCTTTAAATAAAGGCTTGGCCTTTACTACGTTGGTCCATTCTGTGAATCCCTTGCCCCACCACTCATCGTTTTCTGGAATAGGGTGGAACTGGGGTAAATACATTGCTATAATTCTTGGTTTCATATTTTCTTTATTTATTATTTAATTTTTTGGTATTAATAATTATACCTTCCAGATAAACTGGAAATCAATATAGTTCAAACCATAGTTCATATATATGAGTCCTAGCAATAGCACTATTGTAATTCCTAACCATCTTGGTCTTATAGTGCATGCAATGCAAGGAAACAGAAATATTCCTACAACTCTAAGCAGTAAACTGATTCTTTCAGCAATAACTGGAATGAATGAGAGTGATGCATAAGCGAGAATTCCTAATGCAAATATTTTGATTATAATAGGAAAGTACTTATTGTATTCTGTAACCGTTTTTGAAAAATACATGAGGTAAAGGTATATCATAATGTTTATCAAGTATAACGGACCGAATACGTTCACTCCAGCCATTGACTGCCCGGTATCTTCTGCCTGTTGGTAATTTGCCAATTTAGCACCTATAAACGGAATGTCTAGCATCATCATAACACCTACACCGATGAAGTATATAACATATCCGGCAGGAATTACGCAGCACCAAAAAATCTTTCTTTTGCCTTTTAGCTCTTTGTTGTTAAGTAAGAGCAGAGGAATAAGTGCAAGTCCTGAAACATGGAAGCATGAACCTGCCAAGATCAAGAGAAGTGCCCATTTTCGCTTTCCTTCAGCTATCAGTGTTAGCGAGAGTAAGAACATTCCCGATAGAACACCTGTTCTGATTTGAGTCATCTCGTGAACGCAGAAGTAGAAACTGATGTAGATGGCAAGTGATAGAAAGGTAAATTCTGTTGTCTTGCGTATTGCAAGTAATTTCAATCCAACTCCCATGATGGCATATAAGATGAATAATATATGCACGTCATTTGTGAATAGATTGAAGAATGCAGACAATAGGAGATAGGTGAACTCCGTATTTTCTGTTGCAGTTACAGAATAGTAGTTCCTATATACCATTTCGTAGTTCTCGGAATCTGGATCTAGACCTACTTCTCTCAATCCTGCCGTTAATACCAAAGAAACAAGAAAAAAAAGCATCAGCTTATTCTTCTGACTGTCTTGAAAGTGCGATTCTATAAGCGCAATCAAGCCTGCAAGTATGAAGAGAGATATGATAATATATGCCATTTTTTATTTTCTCCTTATGAAATTCATTGCTATCTTGGTTATTTGATGCCGTTCAGAACTGTTTGTTCCAAATACTGCAAAGAGCATGATGGTTATCATTGGTGATATCATGAAGACTGTTAAAAGTCGAATGATATCATGGTCAATGTATGTTCTGATTGTGATGATAGCTAAATAGCTTGTAACTGTTATCGCTAAGCCACGTAGTAGAAACTCCTGTATGTAAGTTCTCAAATTGAATGACTTATGGCATCTTTTTAGTATTACAATTCTTATGATATGAGCTATAATGATAACACTCAACATAGAAAGTAGTACACAGAATGAAGGCATGCCCCATTTCAGCATCATATAGGCTAAGGGCAGATGCATCAAAGTCATACTATCTGTACAGATATAATAGAACTTGACATTTCCTGTTGCTTGTATGATTGTCGTTATAGGACTGCTGATAGCAAGACAAACAGTGTATATAAGAATTATGCGTGCGAACGATATTGCCTCAACCGATGGTGACCCGAGCCAGATGTTGAGCACTTGTTCCATTTCTGTAAAAATGGGAATAGCTATTGCTGCTAAAAGATATAGGATGCATTTGTTACTGATGCCGAACATTACGTCAAGCGTTTGTGTTTCATTTGCGGCATAGGCTTTAATCATGGGTGCTCTAAATGCAAGAACTATGCTATTTGCCAATGATAACGTTGCATTGTATATGCTGATAGCTATGGCGAAAGCTGCATTTACAAGTGGACCGAAGAATATGTTGAGGAGGATAGCACTGCCCTGAATAAGTCCTACTCCTGCCATTGATCCTAGCATAGACCACCCTGTAAATGAAAGCAGCTTTTTGTATTTTGACTTACTTTTAATAAAAGTATATCTGCATTCTGTATAGTGTTTCTTTGCATATGCCATATATGTAGTAAATACGATAATGGCAATGATGCTAAGACTTATTGAATAGAAAACAAGATTGTCTATAGCAGATATTCCAATAAGGAATGCTGCCAAAAGTTTTAAAACACAGTCTAAGCAGGAAACCAATGCATATATCCCCATTTCTTCATGAGCGTAAATCGCAGCAGTATATGGTATCTGAAGCAGAGTGAAGAAGAAGGAGAACATGGCAAATTGGAATGCGATGTTAGCAGCATAAAGACGATTGTCTGGTATTGTCATCTGTGAGTTGAGCATCCAGATACCTGCAGTCTCAAATATCAGGAACAAGAGGATACAGAAACATATTACTACATTTGTACTTACAGAGAACACTGTCTGTAATTTTTCAGTTTCTCCCTTGCCTGAAAGATAGGAATAAAATCTCTGTATTGCTTGAGAAAATACGGGAATCAAGCAGGAACTCAATGTGACAACACCTGCTACGGCATTATAGATTCCGTAGTCGCAAGCACCTAGTCCTTGAAGTAATAAACGCACGGCATATAGGTTGACTATTGTCAAAACCAATATGCGAACAAACAACATGAGTGTGTTTTGTGTTATGCGTTTAAGCTTGTTTACTTTTTCCATATTTTCTGGAGGTTATTTAATAATTAAATCCCTTATGCTATATACACTTAGTATGATTACAGCTAAGAAGCACATTCCTAGTACAAATATCATGCGTTTAGGATCAGTGGCCTTGATTGGCACAGCCGCTCCCTTAACAACGGTAAATGCTGGTGTACGTTCTTGTACCTTTGCCTTGGCCGCCTGATATTGTGTTGTCATAGCGGTATAAGCATTATATTTGAGCTGCATTTCATTCTCTAAGTCTTCCTGCTTGGCTCTCATACTGGTAAGAACTACGTCGGTATTGGCATCGGCGTAGGAGCCGTAGAGCTGGCGTGCTCTTTCGTATTCACGCTTTGCTTCTGATGCCAGGGTCTTGTAGTATTGCTCATCTACACGTGCCTTTCTGGTACGGTAGTTAGTAATGAATACCTGAAGGCGCTCTTTTACAGAATCGGCAAGAGTCTTGCAGACCAGCGGGTCTTGTGCCTCTGTAGAGATAGTGATGACCGCAGTTTTCTTGTCGATACTGATAGATATGCCTTTTCTGATGGCAGAAGCTACATTGTCCTGCTTTTTAGAAAGCATATAAGGATTCATCTTTGCTCCACCTTTTGCTTTTACCTCTTCTTCTTTAGCAAAGAGTTTTTTGATACTGCCGATTCCCTTGGTCCAGAATGGATATTCCTGGTGCTTGGTGAGGTAATCGAAGTAGCTGCATTTCACGCTTCCGTCAGCGGTAGCCACTTTGATGTTAAACATTCCAACCACAAAACCATTGTCTTCCATCAGGTCAGGGTAGAGCATCGGGTTGATGGCATCTGTTGTTTCCATATTTCCCAGGTCAATGCCGAATGATGATGCCAGCGAACCGATGGTTCCTCCCAGGTTGGAGCTGTTGTTCATCTCTGGGGCAAGGCTGAGGCTTGATGTATATGTACGAGGAATGCAAAGGATATAGGCGCATGAGAGAACCAAAACCACCGGTAAGACGATAGCGTAGATTTTCTTGTTAGCCCATATCTTTCTAAAGATGATTCTGAGGTCTATTACTTCAGAATCATTTTTTGTCTGCTTCATATTTTCTTCTATATTTTCCATTTTCTTTTTTGTTCTTAAATGTCTTGCAAAAGTACTTCTTTTTTCTTAATCTACCAAATATTATTGGATGTTTCTATCTTTGTGGAGGGATTATTCTACAATATCCCATGCTTCAAGCCCACGACTTTCTCTGGAGAACGATAGAACTATGCATGTCACTTGCTTTTTGCTGCCAGCGAACGCATCTTTATAATGTCTTGTTTGCATCTGTTCGGATGCAGCTTTAAGTCCACCATTGTCTTCCATCTTTAGCTCCATAATATATATATGAGTTTCAGATATAGCAACAAGGTCTATACGACCAGCCGCAACTTGCTTTTCTTCATGAATAGTATAGCCGCAGAGATAGAAGATATTTTTCAGAATGAATCTGAAATGTTCTTCCAAAACAAATGACTCTCTCTTTTGAGTAGAGTAAGGTGTATTGGCAATCAACTGCTTCAGGCTGAGCATGGCTTGATCTACATTAGTCTGTTTTAACGCTATTCTCATTTGGAGAAGTTCATTGTTAACTTCAGGAATGTTCTTCGACAACAGCAATGGGAGAACAAGTTCATAGATAGACTTCTTTACTTCTTTGTTGGGATAGCCTAAGGTATATGTGTCTCCATCAATAGCCTTAATCGTTAGATAGCCGGCTTGGTATAGAAACAGTTTTGGGTCTATCATGTTGACATCACTTTCTTCCAGATAGTCTGAATCGATAAGACTGTTGTCTAATTTTGGTATGTCTTTAGCAAACTTATTCAGTATTTTAAAGAGCATCTCATTTGAGCCTGATGCTATCCAGTAGGAGTTGAGCTTTCCTCTAGAGAAAGCTGACAATACACTATATGGATTATATACGTTTTGCATGTTGGGGGCAAAATGATAACCGTCATAAAGTGATTTCATTTCATTGATGGTATCAGCTTCACTCAGGTTGCATTTCTCAGACAACATTGCTATCTCTTTTTGAAAATAGAAGAGAAGTTCTTGGTTGGTGATACCGCAAACTGCAGCTAATGATTCTTCAAAACTGATGTTGACCAGCGTGTTCAGAGTGCTGAACAAACTGATTTGCGTAAACTTTGTGATTCCTGTTATGAATACGCATTTGATGCAATAGCCATAGTCTTTAAGCCCCGTGAAGAAATCACGATATATCGTGCGGCATTCATCATGATGCTCTGTCTCGTATGTATGTTGAAGAGGAACATCGTACTCATCAACAATCACTGCAATTTGTGTACCTGCCTGTTCGTATGCTCTTTCTATGATGCCATTGAAACGGTTTCCAAGTGACTGTTCTGCTGGATTTTTGCCATAGATTTTTTCGTAATAGCTCAATCGCTCGTTGAGATATTCTTTTAATGACTGAGCGTCTGATCCTCCTAGACTCATGCTAAGGTAAATCACTGGACGCTTGATCCAGTCGTTCTCTAATGACATGATCTTGAGCCCCTCAAAGAGTTCTTTTTTTCCTTCAAAATAACATTTTAGAGTAGATGCCAACAGTGATTTACCGAAACGTCGTGGACGGCTCAAGTAATTGTACTTCCTTTGGTTAGCGATAGCCCAGACCATATCAGTCTTATCTACATAAAGGTAGTTGCCTTTACGTAGTTCTTCAAAGTCTTGAACCCCAAGGGGTAAATTTCTATTTGATGTCATAACGATAATTGTTTGTTATTGTGAATTTTGAACCAAACCTGTATGAGGTAGTTGGTGAAAATATTATAGGATGTTTCTATCCTGTATCTGTAGTCCATATTGCTCCAAGAGAAAATCGTAGTATAACTTTCTGATGGTATTGTTCGGTATAACCAGATGGATGCCATCTAGGTCTGTTCCTCCAATGGTCAGCATTCCATAATAATACAACAGACTGATAAAATTATCTGGATTTATTGTCTCTTCTGCTGGAAAGGATTCTTGAACCGTGGCATTGACATATCCCTTCTGAGCTATGTCGATAAGAACACTCTTTCGGTCTCCATCCAATCTGTCTAGCCTAACTAGGTTTTTCAGCTTGGCATAGTCGGTGCGACAGCTTGGGTCTGCCATCTCCTTAGGAGCTTTGCCTGCTGTGATGAAATAGTTGAGATAGTAGAGAACCATATTGCTGTTGAACATCCTCGAATCTATATCAAATCTGTCTTCTGCAAAGCAGTAATTGTCATACCATGGCTTCATATCTGCAATAATTTCATCTATTCTTGCTGTGCCGTCAATGGTGTTTCCCTTATCGTCTTTGCTAGGTTGAATCAGCCCAACAGACTGATAATAGGCAATCATTTCTCGGACGTCCTCTTCGCTGAACCCTAACATCATGTTAAAGGCTGGATGCAAACTGATATTGGTTGCGATGTTAAATCCACTAGTCAGATCGTTAAGTGTAATCGGGCTGACTCCCATAAATAGGATACGTTCAAAGTTTGGCTTGAATATCTTGAATGCACTGCGATAAAATCCACTGCTATGAGTCATGTTATGATATACATCTTCTCCTTGTTCATTAAGAACCGTATTGGTGAAATTGTCATATTCGTCAATAATGAGGTAGAGATGATATCCACGTTCTTTAGCTTCAGCAGACAGGAGATTAATCTTGTCCTTTGAAGTCTTTGCTTCTAATGCCCATTTCACAGTTTCTGCACTATAGTATTTCCCGTATTTTTGGATAAACATATCTAGTTGTCCGCAACAATAGGTGTTGAAATCGTCTTCCAGATGATTTGTCTGACCAAGTACCTGGGAAAAGTCATATTGCAAAATCTGGAACTGACCTTTTAAGGGTTGTGGATGTTCACTAATCCATGTTCCTTCAAACTCTTGATCCAGTTCCTTATTCTCACAGTCATAATAGTCGGCTATCATTGATAGAAAGATGCTCTTGCCGAATCTACGTGGGCGGATGAGAAACAGAAAATTTGATATTTTTTCCAACTGAGGTATGTACATGGTTTTATCTACGTAATACTTGTTGTTATTACGTACCATTCTGAAATCAGACATACCTATTGGTGGCCTCTTGATTCCTTTATTTTCTAACATACGCTCATTTTTAAGTTTAAAATATGATATCTTATGTCATGGCAGAAGCCTTGAAAACTAGGCTCTGCCATGACTAAATGATATTGTCTGTTACTTACTCAAGTTGGCTATCGTTGCAATCATGGCAGCGATGCTGCTCATGCTGGTACCGAGGCTCATGGTCTCTGCTACGCTCATCTTACGCTTCAACTTAGATGGGATAACAATCTCACAGCCAGGCTGTACCTTGGCTCCGTGACCTACCTTGGCTACCTTGCCATTCATATAGATGATGTATGCTTTGCTCTTCTGGGCATCGCTGGCAAAACCACCAGCCTCATCGATGTATGACTTCACACTTCTGCCTTTTTCGTAAGCCACTGTGTTGGCATACATCACGGCACCATTAATCTTCACGGTTCCGTTGTACTGAGGAACAATCAGACGGTCGCCTTCACGCAGAACCATGTCGGCATCACTGCCTGGATTCTTCAAGGCTTCTGCCAAGTCGATACCGATTGGATACTCATCTGGAACGTTGAACTTCTCGAGTTCTGCACTCTGGGCTCCCTTTGCTACTTCCTGCAGGTTGCTGCCATTGCTGCTGGCTGCCAACTGGAGGAGGTTCTTCTGCTGCTGTTCACGCTGCATCTTCAGAACGGCTCTCATGCGTTCTTTTTCTACCGTATTGGCTTTTCTTACCAGTCGGGCACCCTTGATGTATGCCTGCTCTGTAGCACCACCTGATTTGGCAAAGAGGTCGCTGAGGCGGGCGTTGCGGCGAGTCAGGGTATAAGAACCGCTAAACATCACTTCACCCTCAATCTTTACGTTCTTCTGCTCAGCATAGGCAGGGCTCTTGCGAATCATCACCTCATCGAATGGCATCAATACGAAGCCTGGAGTTCCATCTACTACGAATCCATCTTTCAAGGATAGGGTAAAGGTCTTGGCAATGATGCTGTCTGGCTGCAAAGCCTTGGAATCAGCTACCCGTCGGCTTACGCTTACATTCACGGTAGATGCCTTGTCGGTTAAGCCACCTGCCTGAAGTACGAAATCTTCGATGGTTTCATTGTCCGCATACTGATAGGTACCTGGATACTGTACCTCGCCTCGAATGGTGATGGTGCGCTCCTGAATCTTGTCCTGACGGGTAGGGATGAAGAGCACATCGTTTTCCTTCAATGGAATATCCGGAACCTTGCCATCCATGATGCCGGCGATATCTACGGCAATCACTTCCAGAGTGCGGTCCTTCTTCATGCGGTGCATCACGGCACGGTTGGTAAATGCATCTTCTGTCATTCCCTCGGCATGCTCAACAAGGGTGCGTACGCTGTTTACCTGCTCGCCAAGGTTGTACATGCCCGGACGGAATACGGCTCCCTTCACCTCTACGGTGTTGGCATAGCGTGGAAGGATGGAATCTACGCTGATAGAGTCGCCATCATCAACCCGGAAGCTGGAGAAGTCGAACTCTTCTACGTTATATACGGCATATTCCCTGCCTGTCTTGCGGTTTACTCGAACCGACTTCTTGTAGGCATCACCCGTAAAACCACCTGAGTATTTGAGGATGGAGTTGACACTCTCGTTCTTCTTCATCTCGTAAATCATAGGGCGCTTTACCTTACCGGTCACTGTAACGAGACAGTCGTAAGGACCTACTACGATGACATCGTTGTCGCTTAGGCGGACATTGCCTGTCAGCTTTCCGTTGAGAATGTAGTCGTAGATATCAACCACGGTAACGAGTCGGTTGTTGCGATATACCTTGATGTTACGCAGGGTACCTAGGTCGTTGGTTCCACCTGCCATGTAGAGAGCATGGAATACGGTGGCGAAGGCTGATAGGGTATAGGTGCCCGGTGCCTTTACCTCACCCATCACGTTAACCATGATGGTCTTGGTCTGACCTACGGTAAGCTTCACTCTGCTGGAGCGATAACGGCTTCCCAGAGTGCCACGGAGTCTGGCGTTGGCCTGAGCCACGGTGAGACCACTTACATTCACAGGTCCATATCCCTCGATGGTAACCTCGCCATCAGGAGAAACGGTGCTCTGGATGGTTTTCTGGGATGCGCCGTAGATATCGATGATGACGGCATCGCCAGGACCCAGACGATAGTTCTGAGGAGTAGCGATGTTCATGTTTGGCTCGAAGCTCAACTCCTTGTTGTTGAAGATGTCTCTACCGAACACTTTCTTGCGGGCCTGATTGCGCTCTGCAAGCAGCTGCTTGAGCATCAGGGTAGAATCAGGAATAATACCGCTCAGCTCATTCTGGAAATCCATGTATTCCTCATCGTTGTTATCGTAGGTGTGACGATAATTGGCGTCTTTCTCTGCCGATACACGATAGTTGCTATAGTTCTGAGATTCCTGGCTGATTCCACTGCCGTAATCTTTACGAGTCTTGCCATTGTTGGTGCGCAGGCGAGAGGCATCCTTGCCGGCTACTTCGGTAGATGCTCCGGTAACGCCACCCTGTTTCATCTGTCGTTCGTACTTGTCTCGAACTCGACTAATCTGTGAGATGTCGACGCCTTTCTGCATCAGTTTGGTGACAATCTGATGATTACTCGTGCCTCGTTCGTGCTCTTTGACCACGAAACTCATCACCTGCTCATCGCTCATATTTGAAGACTGAGCCATGACAGGTCCGGCAGCCAATGCCAATAGTAATACGAGAATGAATTGCTTTTTCATCTTATATGTTATGTTCTTGTTTTTATTCCTTTTTTATATATAACTCGTTTGTACGAATTTTGTTGCAAAGATACTAAAAAAAATGCGGATAAAATAGTGTTTTGTGAGAAAATAAAGGGAAAAAGGATAAAAAGTCAGTTCCTTTATAGAAAAAGATTAAATATAGGATGGAATAGGGAAAAACAAAAAGCCTTGGCCACATCCTAATGATGCAACCAAGGCCCAATTTATGTTATAATCTAAAAGTATTCAGATTAAATCTGCGCGCTCCAGTCCTCCTGGCTCTTACGAACGTAAGTCTGGTAACGGAGCTTAGCCA
>ERZ1026886.43-NODE-43-length-53902-cov-44.465801_pt1 | contig 53902 bp, 59 predicted proteins | sample MGYA00380173_ERZ1026886 | MGnify/ENA primary metagenome ERZ1026886 (study PRJEB33269, sample SAMEA4719809) | human gut metagenome | biome: human-associated habitat; feature: organic feature; material: feces | place: Cameroon | collected 2013-10 ... | reverse complement strand
GCGACAACTCCAATCTCGCGTCTTGATACTTGCGGTCAATGTCAGCATACCAATGGTTGTTCAAGGCATCAATTATGCGCTGCGTGTTGTCCTGTCCAGCACGAATTACATCGCACTTGTCCTGCGACATCTGATAGCCAACAGAGCTAAATCCGCGCTCCACCGATGAGTTGACGAAGTTGAGGCTCTGCTGCAAGGAGTTGGTCTGTCCTTGTATTGCGAGCTGGTTCTCATAGCCCATCTTGGTGATACTATTCTGCGTGTTGCAGCAACAATTCTGAATTGCCTGGATAACTGCCGCATCACCTCTCTCCGCTGCGTTGATTACGCGCTCTGCCGAGAAGCCTACCTTGCCGCTAACGTTGTCAATAGCGGAGCGAACAGCGCACACACCTTGCTGCAACTGATTGAAGTCACAATTAAGGTTCGCGCCCAGTGTGGTCAAGGCATCGTTATTTCCCTTTATTGCTTGCATCAGCAAGTCGGAGTTGTGGTTGTCGGCCATCTGCGAGCGCAAAGACTGGATTTGCCCCTGTATCTCGGCATCTTGCAGACCATTGCGGTTATTGCCAAACCCGAAGCCATTGCCACCGAACATGGCGAGAAAAATAAGGTACAAAAACGGATTGTTAAGCCATTGGTTTGCACCTCCAAGGCCACCATTCATCATAGCTGCCAGGGCCATGGGGTCATTGCCCTTGTTGTTAGCCATTGCCGCGTAAGCAAGCGCATCATTACCTCTGTCGCAACAGATTACTTTCTCTACATTGTCCATAATTATTTGAATGTATTAAGTCGGTCGGGGAATATCCCCCGATAGCGCAAAGGTGGTGACAAGTTGCTTGTGAGTTGTTTGTTGGTTTTGTTAGTTGCTTGTTAGTTGTTTGTTGCTTTTAATACATTCTTTCGCTGCTTTATTTCGGCAATTATTATCATATTTGATAAATTCTTTGTATCTTTGCACCATAAAACATACAACATGGAGATATTATTTACCGATGAGGAAATAGAAGATGCTGTACTATATTCCAACTTTCATGGGAAATATAAAAAGTATAAGAGTGCTGGAAAATTAAAGAAAGATTTGCAGAAGGTCTTTAATGCTTTAAGAGCGGCTAAAGACACTGAAACCTTGAAAAGTATTCAAACACTACGTTACGAGAAAATGAAATACGACAAATCTGGTTTTAGTAGTGTAAGAATTGGTTACAATAGCAAATACAGACTAATCTTTACAGAAAACGAGTTAGGTATAACAATAGAACTAATCGAAATAAGCGAACATTATGGCGACAAATAACATTACTCCGTTTGAAGCAACACATCCAGTTGAATTAGTAAAGGATGAGTTAAAAGCGCGTGGAATGAGTAAAAAGGAACTCGCCACACGCATGAACATTCAGCAGGCTAATCTTAGCAGATTGCTTAGAGGTGGCACGTCCATATCTGTTGACATAGCAAGAAAACTTGAACAAGCTCTTGGTATTCCAGCAGATTATTGGATAAGCCTGCAACTGCAATATGACAAAGATTGCGCTGCAATAGCACAAAGAGAGGAAGAAGAACGGTCTGCAATAACAGTTGAAACAAGCCTGCATAACGTATTAAATCTTCCTTATCTGTATTCGCAACTAAGCATTCGTGCGTCTATTTTTGTGCAAGACAAATTAGATATGCTTAGGAGTGCCTTTCACGTAGAACCAATACAGATTCCTGCTCTTATTCCTAATGGTGCTTTTAAGAAAAGCGAAAAGCTAACGACAGACGAAAAGAACTTAAACACGTGGTTGTTACTCTCATACGTATCAGCTAACAATAATGCCCCTCAAAAACCTTATGAAGAAGGAAATGCAGATAAAGCAGCTGGTTATATCTCATCTGAGATGAATAAAGGCACATTAACCCAAACAAAGATGAAGTCTATTCTTAGCGACTTGGGCATCTCATATTCTGTTGTCAGAAAAATAGAACGTGTTCCTGTTGATGCTTTCTCTTTCTGGAAGAACGAATACCCATCTATCGTGACAACGAACAGATACAATGATATGAGCCGCCTTGTCTTTAATGTATTGCACGAACTTGGGCACATATCTTTACATTTGAGGAAAGGAGAGCATTCAGGGTTTATCTCTTTTGATGGAAATAAGAATACAGACTTAGAGAGCGAAGCTAATAAATTCGCTGCTGATGCTTTGATACCACCTCATATATGGAAAGAAATCAGCAGAAGCGAAATGCCACAAGGTTTTGCTTCCATCGTTCCGCATCTTAAAAAGATGGCGAAAGAAAAGTCCCTGTCAGAAGATGTGGTAATATGGAGATATAAGCATGACACTGGTTGCTACAATCTTAAGGGAACAAAAGCTTTACCTATTAGGTAACAAAACCAATTACAAGCAAAAGGCCACCCAATCCAGGTGGCCTTTATTCTTTCTTTTTATCCCGTCCTTTATCTCATATTATTTTCGGCAAAATGCACAAAAACGCGCATTTCAACCATATTTTCACTGATTATTTTCTGCTATTGGTAAGGAAACGGATTTCCTTACCTCCTCCCTCATCACCCGAGCCGCCAGCCCTTTAAGCCTATACCTCGCACTATTCTTCAGCGAGTTAACCCTCTGCTGACTCATGCCGCTAAGGAATGCAATATCCCCCTCGCTCATACCCAGCTCCATCAGCACGTCCACAAGCACCACGCGCGCAACCACACACCGCTCCGAGCGGCAGTTGGCAAGCGCATCAAAGTCAAGGCCGCTGGCTTGCATCACGGCTTCAACTGCGTTATCAAAAATCTGTTGTAATTGTTCCATTGTTATATAAGAGATTTTGTCGTAAAAAATAAGCACAAAGGCAAGCACGGAACACATCACCATGCGCCCATGCTTGCCATAACAACAACCCAACAAAATCACTTATACTTACTATATATACTGTAATACAACAACACGCATATTACTAATATAAACAGACCGCCAACGGCCCGAACCCTCCACCTCGCAGGAGGCTTCTCAACCTTTGTCACCGCATCACGCACCGTAGCCTTGTGGCTTGTGCTGTTCGTGCGGTGTGTGCGGCATGACACATGACTGCTCGCACTAAGAGCGTCCTTGTTGTGATACACGCTTCTGTCGCGATACACATACTTCGTCAGCACCTTGCCAGCTGTGTCCACCACAACATAGGTAGTCATGCGGTCCGTCACACTGTCCACTGTTTCCAAATTGGAAACTTTCACAATCGTATCGCGCACCATCACGCTGTCGGTCTTATACACTATCAGCGTGTCGTGAGTGCGCTCCATGCTCTGCACCACCTTGCGCGCGCAACTGCTGTGCAAGACAACTGCACAGAAAATGACAAGAAGAAAACTACAAATTCTATTCATTTTTTACAGAATATATTTTGTTATTTGGAACATAATCGTTACCTTTGCATTGTTCTAATAATAAATCAGCGATGGTAAAATTTTCAGAGTTGTATAGGTTGTTAGAATCCAATGGTTGGAAAATCAAAAAAGGTTCGCGACATTTCAAATATGTTCATTCCGATTTTGACTTTTTCATACCCGTTGGCCGTCATAAATCAGCAGAAGTGCCTACTGGCACACTAAATTCTATTTTGAGGGCGGCTGGGTTGAAACAACCTAAGAAGTAAAAGAACCATGGTTCTCCGCTCCATATTAAGTGGAGCGGTTCTTTCTATTTGAATAACCCCAAAATGCCAAGTAATATGAAACTTAATGCTGTTATTGAACGCGGACAAGATGGCGGATTTGCCATCTGTGTTCGGGAAATGCCCTGGCTGCTTGGCTATGGCGAAACCGAATCAGAAGCAAGGGAAGATTTTAACGATGTTTTCAAAGAGCAAGTTGATTACTTCTTTGAGAAACACGGGAAATATCCAGATTGGAAAAATGCAGAAATATCGTTTACATACGATTTGACAGCATTCTTTCTTGCATTTCCCTTTATCAACGCCTCTGAATTTGCTCGTTTTGTTGGGCTTAACCCCTCTTTAATGCGCAAATACAAGCAAGGACTTGCATCAGCATCAGACAAGCAGTTGTATATTATCCAGCAAGGATTAAACAAGTTTGTTGACCATCTGAAATCTGTACAATTCTGATAGGCTGCAAACATTAAGCCACCATAAGCAAAGATTTATTAGAACACCCTACTGCCGCACGAGTTTGCCGTGTGGCAGTTTTGTTTTATACGAACTTGCCATAGGCAAAGTGGTTCACCCGATTTAGCCAGCCATTCAAATTCACCTTTTGGCTCGGATTCTTGGCAACAATAGCCTTATAAAAAACTATCCTGTCCTGCTTCAACGCTCCGAACAGCGGAAGCGGACTACGCGTATTTACCGCCTGCAATGTCTGCTTGCCCATGATGCCGTCGGCAGTAGTCTTAACTATCCGCTGCAAGTGCGTTACGGCCGTCTTGACTCCGCTGTTATAGGCCCAGTCCACAAGAATAAAGGCCACACTCTTGTCCTGTATGTAGTCAGCCTTGCACTTGTCCCAGTAGTATCTCTTGAATATGTGTTCCCACTCAGCGTCAGTAATGCGCTTCAAGTCCTCAACCGTCTTGCTCTGCCCATACACACTGCGGTAAGTGGCCAATGTCACACCCTTGTTAGTCGGGCCACCCTTGTCAGCCTTCCTGTTGCAATAGCCGCCCTCGCGCTCCAGCACAAATGCCGCTAATTCTTTCCAATTTTCCATACGTCTAAACTTATTTTTCTTACCTTTGTAGGTGTTAATATTTTTGTTTTGACAAGGTTATGTTGAGGGGTTGGTGCGTTGTGAAACGCGCCAATTTTTATTTCAATTCTTGTTCAATCACATCTCCGATGTCAGCATCTTTCTTCTTGATGTAAGCCACGAACAACCGCTTAATAGAGAAACGCTTCTTGATGCCGTGAATGTCGCACACATGACCATAAATGCTGTCGAACTCTATCAGCAATGCTACCGCACCGCCTATTGCTCCGCCTATCACGCTGTTGCCTATGCCGAATGGCTCTAAAATGCCTTTAGATAGTAGTAGCCCGAAGATGATAAAGTTGATGTATTCAAGGAACTTCACAATCGTTCTGCGCAATGCGCGCGAGAGCCTGAAATCTTCCTTACGCACCTTTACACTCGCTGTAAGGCCGCTCCAAAAGTCGGTAAAGACAAGTACGATAATAAAAAGCACGAGCCACCGCAGGTCGAACAACACTTGCAGCAATTCTTCGTAAAAAGTGCCAGCAAGCATCGCTCCGCTTGTCACCAGCACAGGACTTCCTCCGCTTGTGCTTACTGTTCTCAGCATTCACCCTCCTTTCTCCTTATATAGGCTTCTATCTCTCTCGCAACTTCAACTATCTCATCTGGCTTTATGTCGACGCGAGATGCCGCTATCTTAACGCACTCAATTCTAATTTCTTGTAGTCTGTTCATATCCCTCATCAGTATCTATTTCCACTTTGGGCATTTCGTCAACCTCCTCAAAATCTTTCTCACTATCTGCCGGCAACATGAAGCAACGCTTGAAGTAAACATCTGTGCCTATTCTATGCAAGTACTTGTCCGTACTGTATATCTGCTTGTCTTTTATCTGTATCATAGTTTATTCTGTTGTTGCAAATGAAATTTTCTTGTTTGTTGCTGCTGTCACCAATGCTTGCCACTGCTCTGTCGTACCGCCTACTTGTTCCGTTGGGGCTGTTGTGCCTTGGAGATAGGCGTAGGTGGTAGGGTGGACAGTAATTGTAAGTGTTGTAGTATTTGTACTATTTTTTATTATGTAATCAAAAGTTTCATATGTTAGTTTTGCAAGATTAGAAAGATTTATATTTCCCCCTAATTTAATTAGAAGATACTCTAAATTTGAACTTGCGAATGCTATTTTTTGAGGGTCTATTCCGCTAAAAAACCAGGCATTCATTATTTTCTTTAATCTGGTATTATTTCTAAAAATATAGGAACCATTATATACCTCAGCCCATCCAAAATTAAATACTTCATATTTACTATTTGCACCAAAATGTTTAAGTGTCAGTCCTCCAGACTGTGCACCAGCACTTAAACCATTTGATAAATTCGTTCTCGACAGATTATTACCCAAAGAACTATCCATATATTTTGTGAAAGTGAATTTCTCATTATATATCGCCAACGCCTGCTCATAAGTAATATCCGTAAGCCCATTCAGCTCATAGAACCCAGTTTCTGTATTATACTTGCCATTAGTTCCACAAGCACTATTCCACATATCAATAAACAACTGCTCTTTCGGGGACAGGTTGTCAAGCTTTGCCTTGTCCTCCTTGCTCATAAGTCCGTCAGCAGTCGTTGACGCTGTGGTCGTGTCAGCCTTGGCTGACAGTTTCTCGTCTGTCTCGGCCTTGGAATAAACTTGTGTAAGGCCACCGCGAGCATTATATACATCGTTATCGCTGTAATTTTCTGGCCTTCCTAACACAATCAACTTTTCACCTATCGCACAATACCCACCATCATCTAATCTTATCTGATAACAACCGTCTATACATCCAGCGTGAAAGTTTCCAAGAACATAAAAATTGTTTTCCACATAGAGGTCTTTCTTCAAGTTAATGCCATCAAAATTCCCCCACTGTAGGCTACTTGTCATTGATGTCGGCCAATATTCTGGCTTATCGAAATATACACCAATTCCTTTCAATTTATCCTTGTCAAGCTCACCTTTAGTCGCATACTCCTTCACCTTGCTCAGCTCCACGCCTTTGTTATCACCGCCATCGCTGACGACAATCTTCTCCGTGCCGCTCACACTCTCCTTAATCGGAAGATTGGCAGCATATATGTCTACTATCTGTGTATTCTTTGCCATGTCATCTAAGTATTAAGTAATTACCATTCGCATCTGTAAGGTAAGCCCCATCGCGCGTCACAAGATACGTGTTGTTGTCTATCTCTCCGCCAGCTATCTTGCGCTGCGGAGGACACACCCTCCAACCTTTCGCGTGCATCGTGGCAGCATGGAAACTCACACCTTGTAAGTCTTTCGCCCTCATACCCATTGCGCGTTTTGTGGTTCTGCATAATCAAGCAGCACAATGCGAGCTTTCTGCACATTCGGCCGCAAGCCGTCAACATTGAGTTCAGCATATCCAGCAAACTCCATCACACCGATTGACTGCCAGTTCGTGCCGTCCACCGAATGTTGTGCAAGCAACTTATGCACCTTTTCGTCTGCCATCTTGATTGCGAACGTTACAACTCCCTCGTCTCCGCAAGCTACCGACTGGCTTGCCATGCCGAGATTTTCCACTTTCGTAAATGTCAATTCTGCCATAATTTATCCTTTTTATAGTCCGAGTTTTGCTTTTATCTTGTTCAATAGTTCTTTGTCCGCTGCCGTCATCACACCAGCCTTTGCGGTTGTCGCGGCCGAAATGCTTAATGTGCGCGTGCCGCCCGTGGTGAAAATCGGGGTGATTATCTTTACCTCTGTGGCTGTGGAGTTCTGCTCGCGCAGTTCAAAGGCGTCAATTCTGCGGTACACGTCCCACCTCATCAGCCCGTTGCCGCCCGTCCATACAGTCGGCAGCCACACTTGGCTGTAGTTTGTTGCGTTCTCGTCATTCTCGGCTCCCCAGTGCTTGATGCGCAGAAACTTGTCGTAGCCTCCATTCTGGTATATCCACATTTTTGCGCCCAAAATGGTGCGCGGGTTGTCGGCAGAACCTTGCGAGTACACGTAATTTGCCGTAGTCCCCGTTACACTGCTCTGCACTGTCGGGGGCTTGATTGGTGTCATCGGTGTATTCCAGCTGCCCCACTTGCCGCCTTGATAGTAACGGACTGCAATGGTCAAGTTGCCCGTGGTGTTGATTGACGCAATGCTCGTCTTTGCTGAATTGAACGTAATGCTGCCTTGTATCGTCTGCATTAGCACGGTGTCACCAACATTCAGATTAGAGAATGTCACAAACAACGGAATGCCCCAACACTTCACGCGGTGCAAGCCCTGTGCAGTCTCAGCATTGAACGCGTCAAGTTCCTTGTTTAGCTCGTCAATGGTCGTTACATTATCGTGCGCAATGAGCCATTCTGCGGTGTTTGCCAAGGTGCTGCGCTCCTGAGCATTGACAAGACCGCTCTTTATCGTTGAGTAGGGTATGTATTTGTTCTCCCCGTTGTCGTTTATGACGACCATCTCGCTGCCCGTCAGACTCGTGTCCTGCGGTAGCGATTTCAATACGTCTTTTAGTTTTACTGTTGCCATATTGTTAAGGTTTTATTGTTCCATTATTCCATTATCAGAAGGGCCAGTTGTCAGTGGCACTTTAGTCCATGTCATCTGTCCTATGTTCGTATTATCCTTAATGTTGAATGACGGCTTTTCTATACTGCCGCTGCCAAGGTCGCTGCTCGTGCTGCCTTCTTCTACGAGCCAAAAAAAGCCGCCATCGCTGCCGATTGAACCTGTCAGAACCACAGCCCTTCCTCCTCCGAGTTTGTATGTCTGTTGTAGTATATCATTCCCGTACACCTTTATGTTCGCACCAATGCCACGAACTTGTATTTGGTTTGTTGTCAGACCTTTCCCCAATCTGTTTATCAAGTAAAACTTGTAGCCAAGGAATGCCAAACTCTCTGCATAGTCGCTTGGTTTATTGCCATTCGGAGGAAGATAAATGGTAGGGGTGCTATTCGGAATATACGAGATTAAGAGTATCGGATTGATGTTATAAAAATCAGGCTTCCACCTATTGCCCTCATTGTCCTTATCCTTCGCGGTAAAGACTTTCTTCCATTCATCTTCATTCGTAACTTGTGTTAGCCCTTTCAGATACGAACCTACAAGCAGTCCGTTCACTTGCCCACTCTCGCAGAAGATATTCCCATGAAACGCATACTTCTCGTTCTTCGGGTCAATTATCACGCGGCATTCGTTTTTTGAAATGCCATACAGCCCAACTACATTCTTTTCTTTGCCGCCAATGTCGAATCCCTCACCGCTCATGGCGATGCCCGTAAACTTCCCGTCTGCGTCCTTTGTTCCGAATGCGGCATTCTTCGCGGCCACATAGTCCGCACCAAGTTCGGTGGTCTGTCCGTCCCACTGGCGCACCCATGATGGCATATTTATCTTGTCTACCGCAACACCAACAATATCGTTATCGCTCCTCGTCCATGCGCTTGCAGCCTTGCCAACTTCAAGCTTCGGCTCTGTAACGTAAACACATGGAACAATCGGATGGATTTGCTGAGTAAACTTCTTCATGACTCGGAACAAACAAAGGCAAGTTTCAGGCAAATTGTCAGAAGTCTTGAACGTCACTGTGTGACGAGTCCACGAATATGTTGGCTGGAATTTAACACCACCATCTTTTGGTGTGTCTTGTTCCTTTCCGTCCACAATCATTTTTTCTGTGGTATCAACCATTGTAAGGCCATTTTTGTCCCATGTCCACAGATAGGTATAGACAGGTCGCTCCACGATTGTACCAAGTAAATAAAAAGATAGCGTGTACCACGTAGATGGTGATATTTGATTTTTGACATTCTGCTGGAAAAAGTCAACATCAATATCTTTAATCAGTGATTCTACATTCACTTTTTGCTCAGTTTCTACCTTTATCGCCCCATGTCCGTCCAACCCCTCGTCCCTTGTGCCTTCCAAAGCAAAGGTCTTGTCTGGATTTGGCACATTATCAAACGTTTCTTGCTTAAACTCGGTATAGTCAAGCAAGTTGGGACGCATATCCTGCCCGTCCGCACCATCTTTTCCAGGCTCACCATCTTTCCCAGGCGTGCCATCTTTGGCCATATAGCTCACGCTGTAAGAGTACGTGCCATCGGGCCATTTCGTGCGCGTCCACAGGTATTTGCCCACTTCCGATGGCGGCACACTGTTTAACCATGTCCCCGTTGGCGCATTAACTCCGCTGCTGCCTATCTGATAGGTCACATTGCTCTTGCTGTTCGCACCCCACTTAATCACAACCTCACTGCCTATCGTCACAACACCAGTTTTGGGGTCGTAATCTATCGCACCTTGCCCAAGGCTAAAACTGCCGTTCTCGTTAAAATGGTAATTATATTTTCCGCTATTGCTGTTAAGTGATATTATTGTACCATTTTTCAAATACAAACCAAATCCACCACCATCAGGTATACGGCCTAAACTTGCAACTATCTTGCCCGAAAAAGACTTGGAGTTTACGCCATTAAGCAAGTCAATGGTCGGCACGCCGTTTTCGGTAGCATGGAGGTATATCGCATTCTGTCGGCTCGGTTCGGTTATGTTGCCATACTGCACAATCTCGTCACCAGCCGCAGGCAAGTTCATCGGCACATCGTTGCTCTCCACAAATTCCGATTCTTCTTCCTGCATGATTTCGCCCACAAACTCGCTGGCCATGACGGTAAACCAACCCTCCTTCATGTTTGCGCTCTCAATCTTCACCCAGTAGCCCTTTATGCCTTTGGTTACGCCATCAGACCCTACCTCCACACGCTGGCAGCGTATAAGGTCATTCTTCACAAAGCCGCCATATCCGTGAGTGGCTTCGCCTTCAAGCTTAATAAGGTAATATTGGTTTCCGTGTTCATCGGTACGCAGACTTACTTCCTTCACCTTGCCGCACGCCTGGCTGATGCCGAGTGAGCCGCATATCGCACGCACTTGGTCTATTATCAGCTCATGCGCAATAAAGGCTTTACGCACCTTTACATTGTCTATTTCAAGCGTATATTCTGGGCTTTCTTCCGAACCGCTGTTAAATATCTTCCACCCATGGCCCATGAAGTCCGAAGCAAAGTATTCTTGCATCTCGCACACCACCTTGCCGAAAGCGTTAAGCACCTTGTTGCCTGTGCTTCTTGCGCTCCCCACAAACCCGTTGAACCATGTGCTAAGTAATCTTGCCATATCTCTTATGTTAATTCTTCGTATTCTGTTATGCCGTCGGCTGCACCAACATTGGTCGAAAATGCGTCTATTCCTTTGTTGAATGTTATCTTTCCGCTCGCTTCATCATTGCCCACCTTTGACAGGAAGTTCAGATAGCCATATCGCGAAATTTGGTTCAACAGAATAGTGCTTGAAGTCCCTTCGCCTGTCGACGCGTCCATCATTGTTGGCAACTGACCGACACTTCTGTTGACGCTTACGGCTTTCTTGTCATCTTGCAATGATATTTCTACCAGGGGTATCAGACTGTCTTCTGACTCTGTTATCTTCAAATTGCTTATAAATATGCTCGACGCAATACCTAAATCCGAAGCTTCGTCAATCTCCATTCTGTCGCCCTCTTTTATGTTTGTGTAGATACTTTTCGCGCCTAAACTTACATTCGCATCATGCTGCCTGGCTATCCACAAATTATCTACCACTGGGGTATACGAGAATTTTGTCTTGTCGTTATCCTTTAGGTAGAGCAACGCGTATTTGAGCAAGCGTTGCGAAGCTGCCTTATAATACACGTCTGGCATCTTTATATTCAGTATCACAAACTCATCACCACCTGCTATCATACTTTGAGAGTTCGGATATAGGATATTCAAATCGTTGTCCGACTTTCTTATTATCGTCAGCTTGTACTTGTTGCCATCTCGTATGCAGTTTTTTATATCGAAGGTGCGGCCGACGCACCGACCACTTTTCAAATAGATGTTTGGCGTTTCCGAACCCGTGCGGTAGTCCCAAATATTAAAGCCTACGTCCTTTATCCACACAAAGGATTCTGAAGATTGCCCCGTATTATAGTCGCTGTCACCGTTATCTTCTATTTTTGACGCGTTGGCAACTTGGTTTAACTTGCCGTTGTCGCCATCGTCCAATACAGGATATATGCCAGCCTTGTTCAAATCTTCTACCGTCATGTCCTCTATTGAAGGATAGACGTTGTAGTCGGTCACTTCGTTGTCAGTGCCATCAATGTACACACTTCCCTCTCTAAGACCAGCTATCTTCTTTTGAGGGCTTTCTATGTACACGTCATTGCTCGTCACTATAAGTTTGTAGCCTTCATAAGCCTTGTCCACATAACCGCAGTCTGTCTCTCCAGCACCATTCGGAAACCCTGGGAGCATAAGCCTCGTGATTGCCATGTTATTTGGATAATTGGCCGATGTCATAACTCCCTTATGATTCGTGACTATATAGTTGTAGTTCAAAGCTGAAGTGCCACCGAATGACAAGGTGACTTTTCCTTCAGGTCTGCGATTGCTCATGTAGTGCCAGAATGCTTCGTCTACTACAATGTATCGATAAGTCGTCTTACCCTCGTATTCCCATTTCCCCACAGTGGCATATACTACCTTGTCACCATCGTAAGTTATCTCCAATGTAGGGTGCATGTATTTGATAAATTTGTCGAAGTCTTCGTATGAATCTCTGGGAGGTGTTTCAGCTTTGCAACTATATGACAATCCGTCTTGCGCCCATTTGTCGTGCAAGGTCAATGTCGTTACATACCACTTCGTTCTATCAAAGACAGTCAAGGTCATCTCCAGGTCCGTCGGAACTACATACTCTCGCATTATTTTCATGCACAGGTATTTGTAGTAGTTTGTTGGCACATTGGTAGTGTTACCAAAAGCACGCAAACGGGTTATTACTTTCTGATTGGTGTCGGAAGTGCGAGTTATCGACAACAACCCACGGCCAATGCCACAACTGAACACATGGTCTATATTATTTGACGTAGTGCCTATCGTTACTGTCCTGCCGCGGACAATGAAATTGGTCTTGAAAGTGGTGTTTACAAGCAACAGCGCGTCCCAAACGGACTGATTGCTGATACTTATATTTATGTCCTTTCGAGAATCTTCATAGGTCTTGTCTATCTGGATAGTCCACACATTCTCGCCATAAACCCTGTCAAGGTTGGCTTGTATTCTTTCTGCAAGGTTCTTTACGCCCTCGCAGTAAAACGAAAAGGTGGGGAGCGCAGTCCAGTGTATGTAATTATCTTTCTTCACCACGTCAAGGAAGTCGCATCTCACAAGTTCGTCTGACACGGACATGAACTGCACGTTTTCATACGCAAAGGCATTCTTTGAACCGTTTCGGGAACATTGCTTCTTCGACGACGGCAGCACATTAAGGTAGAAACGTTCAAGTCGGTAATCTATATAATCACCGATTTCAAAATTTATAGGCGCATGGCTCTCAAACGTGACAGTCAAGGAGCAACTGCCCATGTATTCGCCGTTGTATTCAACTCTCTTGGTAGTCGCCTTTACCGTCTTGCCGTCAGAGCTGTATACCTTCCACTCTCTTGTCATATCTTGTCTGTGATTATATTGTTGCCCTTGTCGTCTGTTATAAGATTGCCGTTCTCGTCTACAATATAGGTGTAGAAGTCCTCGTACATTCTTTCATACTTGGTCAAGTGGAACTTTAACGTGTATTCTACAATATCTCCAGCCACAGGGTCTGAAAACATGTCTATATCTGAAATGCCCGTGAAATAGCAAGCACCCCAACCTTCTTCCGCATAAGAGCAATAGACTGCAAGAAAGCCGCTGCGCAGATAGTTCAAGAGTCGTATCTCCGTGTTTGTCCATGAGCCTTCCGTGCCTTTATAGCACAACTTGACCTCAAAATCCGCGCCTCCGAAATGCAAACCGTCGGTGGGTATGTACACGTCCTCTCCTTCGGTGTCTTTCCACTCGTTTTTAGGCAGCTCTTTCGTCTCCCACGATGGCATAGTCACCTCCAAAACGCCAGAATTAAAGTTATTGGCAAGGCTCTTCCGTATTTTCTTGGTGTTTACCACCAACAGGTCGTATTTCGCAGTCATATCATTCTCTTTTTTACGCAAAATGCCCGATTTGGTGGCACTTCTGTTTCACCAAAACGGACATCTTAACCACATTGCAAATATACAAATTACATTGAATATATGCAATTAGAAGGAATAATTATACATTCTCGAAAATCTCCTCGTTGACTTCTTCTTTCGTCTTTACTTCGTCAATTATTTTCTTGTTCTCTTCGTCAGTGACTTCCTCTGCCTCTCTTGTTTTCATGTAGTGGTCCACAATCTTCAAGATGTCTTCTGTAACGTCTGCGTCAACAATGTTTGAAACGCAATAAACAGATGTCACAAAGGCTACTGCGGCATTCAAGTCATCTTCGGTACGTTCCTCACCGAAAACGCATGAGTACAACAGGGTGTGACCCATCGTGCCAGGAGCATAGCCTATATACCACTGCTTCGACACGGCATATACGGTGATGACACCTGTCTCTTCGTCAAGCATGTACAGAAAATTGTCAATCTGCACGTTCTTAACCTCTTTCTTCTCGGCATTTGCTGCCTCATTCTGCTCGGCATTTACTGCCTCGTTCTTTTCTTCTGTCATTTCTTCTTTATTTTATAGTTAAACAAATCATACGCCATCGCCAGCGACATCTTCAAATTCTGCATCATCTTGCAGCTTCCATGCCTCCAGTGACAGCTCATTGGCAGTATAGGCTTCCACCTCTTCGCTGAAGCCGTACACCTTGTATTCTATTCCTGTCGCTGACCTCCTTCTGTTCTGGCCGCCAAAGCCCAGCCTTGTCATTGCCCTGCCAAAGGCCACTTGCGTCACGTCCTCAAAACTGTTCTCATTGCAGAATGTTTCAAGGCTCTTCCTCATCGCGGCAGAGGCCACCCATCTCGGACGTTCGCCCTCAGCCCTCGGCGATGATGAAAGATGAAGGTGCATGACCCATGCCAAAAGTGGGTTGCTCATACCGATTGACATCAATTTCTGACGCTCGCCGTTCTCACTTCTCGGGAACTTGTAGCCATGGAGCTTCAAATATCTGCCACCCCTAACTATCCAGTTCAGTATGCCAGGGTATTCTTCTTTCAGTTCCTCACCAAGGCTCTTGTTCTGCAAATGCTCTGGTATCGTCTCATTGAATATCAAATACAGGAAACGTCTGAAAAAGCCATAGCTCTTGTCACTCGTCACAGGCAAATTGTTGAAATTGAATATCTGCCAGGGAACATTGGTTATCGTGAACACATTGCCCCTCAAAAATCTCGCGTGCTGCTCCTCACCACTGATATAGCTCTTGAAAGCTGCCTCCTTGCCAAACAACTCCCTCTCACTCACCTCACCGCTGTAATTTATGTATTTGCCCACAAGCTGGCAACGCGCACGCATGCCCTCATCACCATCTTTCAATATCGCACCAATACCCATGGTACTGATGTTCTCCGCACCATAAACACCACGCACAACGTCATTTATCACACTCTTGCCATTTGAGCCGTTACCATACAACGCCAAACAGTTCTCTACCTTAGCACCCATCTCACGCCTGTTCATGGTCGTCAAGCCCAAAAACATCTGCAACAACAACCTGCTGTTCTTCTCTGGCAACACCTGCTTCAAAAAACTCCTCCACAACGGACAATCAGCCTTGGGGTCAAAATCGTAGTCGTGCAAATAAACCACGTCCCACTGCTTGCCGAAAGGACGTATGTCACCCGTCGTCATGTCTACAACGCCATTGCGGAACGCACGTATGTTGAACCTCGGGTGCAACTCACGCTCCATCTTCACCGCCAAACGTACCTGCTCACGCAACATGCCCATCTTTGAACGGACACCTGCATGGACACTCATGCGCTCTGTCAACTTCACCAAACTCCAATACAACAAGTCTGAATCCACTGGCTCGTATATCTTGCCGTTGAAACAATAATAACGACCACCAAACCACGCAAACATGCTGTGGGCATACGTCTGGTATATCTCAAAACCTAACATGGCAGCACGAGCGGCGTAATTCTCACTCGCAGAACATGCTAACTCCCACCTCGGAGCATCACTGTTCTCTACCAAGTCTATCAACAACATTTCTCTATCTATCATACGTTAAATCCTTTAACATATCAACTTTTCTGCCAAAACAGCTGACAAATACCGATTTTTCGAGCTTTTTCTGCCTCCAAAAAACACCATTTTTCAACCATCTCGCAATTATTCAAAATGGAACACTTTTACTCTCACAGTATGGAAAAACAGAACACTTTGACGCTCAAATTATTCCCATTTCCGCACTGAATGTTTAATAGTACCCATCCTGTTAATACCTCGCACTTTCCTTGCAAGCTAAAACATAACCAATGGATAACTATGCAAATATACATATTTTATTCAAAACGCCCAAATATCAATGATTTAGAGATTTTGACATATACACTAAAACATACACTAATATGCTTCTCAACTTACATTTCGTTGTTTTTTACTATGAGTGTACCTTTTTATAAAATGAACGATTTACCCGAAAATCACAAAATCGCAAAACGTAAGAGAAAATAGAAATATATAAGGTACGAAAAATTAAAAAAAAATAGACGGGAGGTGACATTCTTTCGATACGCCCGCACAAAAGGGGGTGGCATGGGGTATTTTGCTATGTTTTACCCCATTTTGCATTGTCGTAATGCCTTGAAAGTCAGATATTTGCTATATTACACGCATAATATAGCGCAAGGCGTATTTTGTCGCTTGTAGAGGGGTCGCGAATGTCCGTAACAGACAAACACAAAGCACACCGCCAAACAACACGACACGCGGCCAACACGGCTAAAATACGCGTACCTTTGTGCTTGTGCTTTCCTCTCTTTGTCTGTCTGTCCTTCTGTCTCTTTGTCTGTCTGTCTCTTTGTCTGTCTGTTTTTCCTTTCGTTCCCGTCCCGTTTCGCCTGAATGCACGTGTTAACGGTCAGTTAAAATCGTATACAGAACGTTAAACGCAAAGATGTTTAGAAATTAGTTGCTTGTTTATTTGGTTGTATATTTATTTAGTTGTAAATTTGCACATATAAAATAAAAGGTCAAAGCGTTGGCCGCTGCAAAGTACTTGTACATTGCAGTAAAGGAGTAAAAAAGTGCCTCTGGTGGCGGCAACCACAGAGGCACGGAAAACTACCGAATCGGCAGCGTATTTGCATACGCGTGCAAAGGTAGTATTTATTTCCGAATCTCTGAAATTTTTAATAACTAAATACTACAAAATTATGGATAATGTAAAGACTTTAGGCAGCCTTAAGAAAGGTGCTGTAAATGAGTTAAACAGCTATTTTGCAAAACCCACCGAAGTATTTAAGGCCCTCCGAGAGATAGCAAAAGACAAAGAGAGTAGTTTGTACGCTATCCTTTGCGAGTTGGGTGTAAAACCCTCAAAAATAGGGTTTGCAAGTTTCGGCCGCTTTTGCGTTGATTTTTGTGGAAATGCTGAAATAGTAAGCGAGTCCGTTAAAGTTGTAAGCGGTGTTACTTACAAAAGCTATACACTTTGCAACAAAACACCGCAAAGCTACATTACTATTTTAGTGCAACTTTTGCGCGAAAAGAGACAGCGCGAAAGCAATGCTACAAGGTGGCAAAAACACTTTGAGGCACGCAAAACACGTGAAACAAAGGCAAACGAAAAGCGAGAAAAAGCACTTGCAAAAATGGTTGCTGAACTTGTAAAATGTGGTTTGCCCGCTGAAATAGCGAGGGCAAACGCTGAAAACATTTTGAAAATTGCCTGAATTTGTAGACCTCCCAAAAAATGGGAGGTCTATTTTATTGCCCTATATGGTACACGGATTCCGTTCGATTCGGAGTTAGGGCACAACATATTACAAAGCACTTTATAAAGTGCTTAAAGGCGTGCAAAATGCACGCTGCACGACTGCAAACCGCTATTTGTTGGCAATTAGCCGCGTTGGCTGATAGCTTACAAAGTGCGTGCAAAGTGGGATAAATAGCCGCGTTGGCTACCTACTTATGCACAACCTTTGGCAAATTGTATGGAGGTGGTACGGCAAATTCGCTCTTTGACTTATTGGACAAAAAAAATATTGGTTTGCCTGTAATGTATACAGGCGCGCACGCACCAACTTAAATGGTTCGGGGTGCGTGCCGAATCGTCGTAACCATTCGCGTACTATTTTAGTGCGTTGCCGGCCGTTTTATATAGGTTGAATCTAAATACATAATTACAGACGCATCTGTAATTGATTCGGGTAATTTTGACGGCTTTATACCTTCCTATTTTGTACACAAAATCCGAAAGGAACAAAAGTGCACGCGCCCAAATTGGGCCGTATGGTAAAAATAGGGCAAAACTTTTCCCTCGTGTAGGGGTTTTAGGCCGTGCCTTTATGGCGATGAACGGATAAACAGCGGAAATACAAAGAGAAACGAGTAATTTTTTTTGCGGTGGAATGGTTAACCACCTGACACATAACACGTGCGTGGGCTTGACCGCGTGCGCGCGTGCGATTATTAACCAATAAAATTTTTAGAATTATGAAAGCTATTGCTATGCTCAACTATGTGACAAAAAACAATGATGTAAAGGGATTCGTTGCGACAGAAGGAAAAATGCGTGATGAATTAAAATTTGAAATCGTTTGCGGTCGCCATTACAACAGCAAAACGACATTTTTTGTCACCGAAAAACCGCTTGACGGATTTCTTTTCTGTCAGGCTGATGTAGTGTACAAAAAAGGCGATAAAATCGCCTTTGCGTACATCATTGAGGATTAAATTGTATTCGGGTGCTGATACACCCGAATACTACGAAAACCAAAAAACCAATGATATGAAAGATTTAGTACTTCTTATTTCGGTTATAGCTTTCGCTATTTCTGTAATGTGTATGAACTTCCTCGCCATTGTGGCAAGTTTAATCCCATTTTTCAGTGCCTTCATACCAGAGTTGTATGATGGCGCAAAAGAGGAAATGCCGTAATTATATCGCCTGCAATTTGGTTTGTAGGCGATAGCTTTTTATCAACCCTATAAAACCAATAAAAATGAAAGCTACATTAAAATTCAGTTTCGGCAATGTTGTAATGTCTTCACGTTTAGTTGATGGCGATTATCAATTTAATGGAGACGACTCCCGATTTTACCATCACTACCGCTTTCAGGTAAGAGTCCAATTTAACAAGAAGGTAAGATATTTCTCTTATTGGACCTCATACAATGACTGGAGAAACGGGAAAGAAAAACTTGACGAGTCCGACTACATGAACGCATTAAATTGCGTATTGTCGGACTCATACGCTGCACAGGGTTCATTTAAGGACTTTTGCAGCGAGTTCGGTTATAGTGATGATAGCATCAAAGCCTTGAATACATACAAGGAATGCAAGCGACTTTATGAAAGGCTTAATAAACTATTCAGCGGATTAAATTTATTGTCGATTCAGAACGAACTCGAAGAAATGATGTAAGTAAACCGACACACCTATTGCAAGGTGTGCCGGTACATTGTTTAACTACTTAAAACCAATAAAAAATGAAGATTTTTAGCGACAACAGTCTGAGAGAGTTTAATTTTTGGAGTGGCGCAAAAGAGAACGCAAACGAATTGTCGGGCGAACAACTTGATAAACTTGAAACTATTCTCGAAGATGTCTATCCCGATGGCATTGACGCAACCGACTTGAATGACATGATGTGGTTCGAGTTCGACACCATCAAAGAATGGTTGGGAATCGAGGACGAAGAAGAAGAGGACGAAGAAGAAGAGGACTAAAAACAGGGTGCGCATTGTCGAAAGTGCGCACCCTGCAATTTATAAACCAATTAAAACAAACCAATTATGAATCTTGAAGACGTTGTAATCAGTGTGGCCCAAAAAGAAGGTTGGGCCGTCACTATTGAACGAAAGGCTGAGACAGACATCTTTTTCGAGTTTGAAAAAATTACGCCAAAAGGGCAGGATTTTATTTTCTCTGTCGGCACCCGTAACAATAGCCTCGGTTTGCTTATTGATAATATCCTTGAATATTATCAGAACTACGACCCAGATTATGAAGCATATCTATGGATTGGGCCTGACGGGCACGGAAAGAATGGCGCGCCATACCACATTGCGGATATTGTGGAGGACATGGAAGCTGCCGCTGAAATGGTGTATCAACTTTACGATGCTCTCTGCAATGCCTGCGACGCATAAGCAATGAAAAGCACCTGCGTAGTATTTAGTAAGTTGTGCGGCTTTATTGTCGCACAGCTAACTTTTTAACCACTAAAAACAAAACCAATTATGAAAAATTTATCAGAACTCAGCACAAGCGAACTGCTCAACGTAATAGAGGATAACGAAACCCTGTCAAACAGGCTTTACGAACTCATAGAGCAATCCGCTATGGGTTGGGTAGGCGAAAAGTTAGAAGTAATTAGAAACTCTCTTAAAGATTGGAGCATAGGTTTCTATAATTACAACTTCCTCGATGTCGTTGACTACGAAAAGTTTGTGGACTCACTCGTAGAGTATAAAGGCATTTTCGGCCTGTCAGACAAGGCTGACAAACTATTGTCGCACTGCCTGAAACTGCGATGGAGCAACCTGTTTGAGTATTATGCCGAAAGGCTAAAGGATTTAATCCTCGATGAGGAATTTAACAGCGAAACGGATATAAAATACGACAATTTGGAGGACTACACCGAAATATACGCTGACCAATTCGATGACTACCTAATCAATGACGATGGCGACATCGTCCAACAAACCATTGTTGGGCATGTCGCATAACAATGCTTGGGCGTATTTGCACACGCCCAAGCAACGATAAATTTTATTAACCACTTAAAACAAAACCAATTATGGAAATGTACTTAGACGCAAAAGGATTCACTATGATTCAAGGCTATCTCACAGAAGTGACATTGAAAAAGTTAATTGTCACCCGACAAAATGTGTGGGAGGAAGAGGAATATGAAGTAACAACCATTTTCCAAGGTCCTGACGGCAAAGAGCACAGCTCTCAAATCCCTATACAGATGTATAGTAGTGTCGAGGATTACGAAAAAGGAGAACAGGCGTGCTATGAAGTTTGTAGCTCGCCTTTCTACATTCGTCCCGACGGATTCCGAGACTTAGACGAAGCATGGATTTTCGTTGACGGAGAACCTGCAACAATAGACCTCCGACCCTTGCGAGTAGATTATGACTACGAACAAAGGAAATGGCTCTTGCAAGGCATTCCACAAACGAACATCTTCCGTACTAAAGAAGAATGCCTGTCTTTCAACGAGTACGACGTAAAGCATGCCGACGGCAGCGTTACAAAGCGTGTCGGCATCAACAAACTCGTCATGCTCGATAACGACCAAATCGAGTTATTCGATACACTCAAACAGACCATTCAGCAACTCAAAGACAACAATGTATTGTTGCTGCCTGACTGCGATGGCGACATAATAGCCTTTAACCTACGCAATGTTCAAGAATGGGACTGCGATTATGACGAACCCGAAGAAGAAGAAGGATTCGAAAGAGTGTCACGCGAACACGATTCCTTCCAAAAAATCAGCATTCCAGCATATTCCTTGGATTGCCACCTCTGCATGAAGCGTAAGTAACCACATTCCCCACGTCCATTGTCGGACGTGGGGAAACTTATTATTAACCACTTAAAACCAAATTACAATGAAACAAAATAAAGTTTATTATGCGTATGTGGCATCATCTCCTTTCAATGGCGAAAGAGACGACCTCGAAACGGTTAATTATGACAGCCTTTTGCAACGCATGATTCCTCGTGACAAAGGAAACATTTGCCTTAATTTCGTTTTCAGCAAGCTGCGCAAATGCGACAAAATAATGTCGGAAAATGAAAAATACGCTCTCATACTAAACAATGCACCTTTCGGAGTTAGGCTCGATTTATATCGCAAAATAACGGAAAAGGAAATAAAGGAAACTATTCAACGAGTGGGTGTCACCCGTTTCGCCATCAAAGAAGTACAAGATATTGCAAAATCAATGGGACTTTAAGCACATTTGCCGTGTGGTCGTAAAACTACACGGCAAACCATTTTCAACTACTTAAAACCAATAAAGCAAAACAACATGAAAGCAAAAGAATTTTTGAAAGACCTGCTTCGATGGGATTTAGCCACTGGTTCAGCCTATATGAAATCATCAAGCGAATTGAAGATAATCAGTGGCGAGCTAAAGCCAAGGTCGCTGTATTATTTCTCATTCAAAAAAAGCGACTTGATGGCCGAGCCTGACGTAACGCTTACTTTAGGTGGTGGGGACATTCAATATCTCTGGAAAATTGAGTCATAAAACACACAAAAGCATTCCTTATTGTCGTGTGGTCTTAACATCACACGGCAAACCATTTTATTAACCACTTAAAAACAAACCAATTATGATGACCTACAACGAAAACTCATGCGAATTTTTCTCTACTAATGAAGCATTTTACTTCGACAAAGAAAGAGGTCAGTTACTACAAGTTCAACTTGTTGAAACTGTTTTCGAGCGCGATAGCAAGTCTTCGGAGACTGTGCACGCAATAACCTCCGCAAGAGTCGTAAATAGCGGCGAAATGATAACTATTGATGACGAACGAGAGGTCTATGCTTCAAGGCTCGATTTTGAAAAAGGAAAACGTCTTACAAGTACCAAAGGCAACCCGTTCAAATGTCTTGCAGCCTCGTATGGAAGTGACGTGTTTTGGGCATTCCAACATGGGTGTCCTGTTTCGCAAAAAGTGTCGGACATTAAAGTTGTCAAATACGACTACGATTATGACCGATTCACAAGTGACGAACTTCCCGACAGAGAACACATCTACCAAACAAAGGAAGAATGCCTCTCTCACAACGAGTACGAAATTGTCGACGAAAATGGCTCTCGCACTATCAAAGGTTGTAATGCACTCATTCAATTAACAAGCGAACAAGAGGAACTTGTAAAGCAGTTCGAGCAACTTTGCCGAAAAATGCAAGACGAGGGTATTTTGCTCGCAAGTAATTGCTGCGAGGCATTCCGCGCATACAATGTGCGCGATTGTCAAGATTACGAGTTTTACTTCACAAACGAAGCATCTGAAGATTTTGAGCAATGCGACCGCGATTGCGGACGATACGTAAACGCACAAAACATCTACGAGAGCGGAGACGATTTTGAACTCTACATCAAACGCAAGTAATCCAATCCTGCCAAGTCGCTAAGCACTTGGCAGGTACATAAACCACTTAAAACCAATTATTATGAATGATACTTTAGTACAAATATTCTGGGCAAACAATCGTGGCTATCTTGAATTGCTTCAAAGGTCAGAACAGGCGATTGTCAATTATGTGGAAAGTAGTGGAAATTACTACGATTTCAAAAATCACTATCCACGCCTAAGAACGATTTATAGCGATACAGAATACATCGTTATTCGTAGTATAGCCACAAACGATGGAACAACGACCATTTATGACGAATACAATAGAACATTCCTATTATCAGATTTCGATTTCAAAAATCTGAACAAGATTGTAGAAGCCCTGGCCACAGACGACTAAAAAGTGTGGCACTGCATTGTCGTAGTGCCGCACACTTATCAAACCAACTAAAACCAATTAACATGAAAAGTTTATTAGAACTATCCGAAGAACATCGTCAGATGCTTAACGACATCTCCGACAAGGACATGTGCGCCATCGAAACGTTCTTGCAACATCGCGAAGGGAACACCTACTATTTCCGTTCAGATGTCAAACTGCACGACATTGTCAACAATCTCACATTCAAGGCTATCGGGGTAGGTATCACGCAAAAAGGTGTCTTATCCGCTATCATTGACGAATATTATAGCATAGACCTCATGCAGTTCGACTACCTCTCCATCAACAGGGTACTAATGCAAATCGGCATAGAAACAGACAACAAGGTGAGCTGATACAAGGCAGCGCGAGGGTTTCGACTCCCCTCACACCTGCAAAACAAACAAACTATAAAACCAATGCAATGAATGAAATATCAAGCAACTCACTTACAGACAAGCTAAGGAATGACGCAATCTCATCTATCAATGAATATTGCAAAGAACTTGACTTCGACGGAGTCCTCTATCTCAACAATCCTATACAAGGCTACAACGTCCACACAAATGAGCCTATTACCATTGTGGGTGTCCGTATCGGCACAGACAACGCTGCATTAAGCACTGAAGCGAAAGGATATATCATTGATTATGCCTACGAATTACAGGACGCTGACATCAACTCGCTACTTTCCATTTCAGTAGCTATTATGGACGGACTTACTTATTAAAATCTCTCCTAATGTGGCATTTGGTTGACACATTGGGGCATCTCAAACCAACTAAAATCACGTACAACGCCAAAAATGGCATTGTCGCACACCCTCCGTATTACAAAAACAACTATATTTGCAATTAGTACAGATAAAGAACAACGCTGATAATATTTTTCATTCTATCATTAGTGGTGCGGATTTACTTCCATGCCACTAACCATGTTTAACCAATTAAAACCAATAAATCATGACAGCAAAAGAAATCGTTAAGTACGTTTTTAAGTATGGCCCTTTAGGTCCAAGTAAAATCAGCAAACTGAGAAAAAAATACACTTTGTTATCAGATAAATCTAAGGAATCCATGGGGTGGAATACACTCGACAAATACATCAATTCGCACATCAAGCCCATAGCTTATGGCATGATTATCTGTGGCGCACTATGCGCCATCTGTTTTCTCGCCAGCATTGGCTCTGTATTTCTCGTCTCCGCCTGTGAGTGGGGTGGTTCAGCAGGCTATGCAGCACTTCTTACCATCGTCCTTTACGTAGCCTCCATTTACTTCCACCAGAGGTTCTATTGGTACGAAATGCCTAAGTATAACATCGAATACAGATAACACACACCATCATGACTATAATTACTATTATTTGCATCCTTATTATTGCAACTCTCTTTTTCGGTGGTCTCTGGTATATTGCAGTACTCATCATCGGCATTCCGCTCGCCTATGGCTTGCACAAACTGCTCATGATGGTATTCGCAGGATATTTCGAGAATAAACTTCGGAAATACTGCGAAAAGAAAGGACTGACTTTCGACCAAGACGAACTGCCCGACTAAACCGCCTGTCGAGAAAAAAAACCATCACTTGTAGCAATACAAGTGATGGTACTATTACCAATAAAACCAATTCATGAAAACAACCCTTTATGAAGCATACAGGAAAAAATACCCTAACTATGCAGATAAAACCAAAGAAAGGTTCGTAACCTCCACAGGGTGTGATTTTACTTGGGGCAACATGACCAAGTCTAACCTTTACGACTATGTCAGCTATCTAAAGACGGTCATGGCCAAGTCGTCAGCACGCACTATGTGCGCAATGCTAAAGTCTGTCTTGCGCACCTACGAGGACGAGGTTACACTACCAAAAAATTGGGAAGATGCCATCTACGTCAAAAAGGAGGCTTCTCAGCAAGTATTCCTCTCCGACGCCGAAATAAAGATGGTTTCTAACTACAACCCAACAACCGAAAAAGAGCACATCGTGAAAACAATGTTTCTCTTGGGTTGCCTTACAGGGGCAAGACACTCCGACTTCTTGAAGTTCTCTAAAGCAAATATCACGCAGGAGGGCTTTTTAAGATACGTGTCCATCAAGACGCACATCGAGGCTATTGTCCCCATAGCACCAATGGTTAACAGGTTGATTGACAACTTGTCGGCCATCAAAGATACCTCTATGGCCGACACCACATTCAACCGCATATTACGGGATATTTGCAAAAGCGTGGGTATCGACTCCGAATGCACGCTTTACAGGAGGGGGGAATTTTCCACGTCCAACAAATGTTGCTTTGTGTCATCACACACTGCACGCAGGTCTTTCGCCACAAATCTCTACCTTAGAGGGGCTGACCTTTACTCCATCTCAAAAATGATGGGACATTCTTCTGTCGACATGACGGCTGGATATATTTGTTGCGGACTACGAAACCTCTCACCCGAAGTTAAAAACTACTTTGAACAATTTTGTTGAACAATAAACTTACAAACAATATGTTAACATCAAATCTTAAAGCAAAAGAGGCTATATACGAAGTCGTAGAGCCTCGATATTTTGAAAAGAGCGTCTCACTCTCCGAACAAGACGAGCAAGGAGCTATTTACGAGTTCCTTGAAGGGATTGGCTCAGATGACTACAAAGAGTGGCTGAAAGGCCACGAGGACAATTATTATTTCGAGGTCGTTCGCGTAGGCGAGTCTTATTACGCAATCGCGTATGAAGATTATACGACACCTGCGTGGGCAGTCGAAATCGAACCAATTAACTAACACAACCACAGCCCTCGACATCACGGTTAAGTCAATTACAATGAGAGAAGGATTTTACGAGTGCGAGAAGCACACATCATACTGGCGTAAAAAGGCAATAGAAGCCATGCCATGGGCTTCAAAAGTAGTTGCCGTAGTTGGCGGCTACACTGGCTTCGAGAGTTGGGAAGATTACGAACTCTGGCGTAATCAGAAATAACAAAAAGCCCCACCTTCATGGGGTGGGGCAAACATAAAAATACAGACATGATTACAGAAGAATACCTTGAAAAGGCCATTAAAAAGGCCGAGTTCAACTGCTCTGGAGAGCATGTTGATTATAACATAACAGGAATAAACGAATTAAGCGAAGAAGGTGCTTACTTAGTTTTCGCTGAGTCAGATGATTTAAGTGTAGAAACATCTTTTGTCGCTTACGATGATGGCACTTGTTATTTCTTAAGCGATTGGCAGGGGGCTTACCCAACCAACGAAGATGAAATCCAAGATTACAACGATTGGGTTACAATAGATTGGCAAAGACTGCCTGTCTTATTTAGCGGGTTACCAAGACGATTGCTGTAAAAAAATGTACAACCATAGACCGTTACCCTCACGTAGTGATGGAGATGGTCTATACCACCACTGAAGATTAAGTAACAAACGCTGCGCTATCGGCATGACGGGCTAATATTATGGCGCATTAAGAGTATGACCTTACCAAACAAGTAACTCGGTGGACTGCTACCACCGAGTTACACTTTGTCAACCATTCTGCCTGCGCTTGTGCTTCACGTAAAGTGGGCAGTCCTTACACGTCAACGGCAAATAGGTGTGCACCGTCTTTTCTTCCTTGTCCACCTCGTCTTTCTTCATCTGTGTAAGGTCGGCATATTTCATCAATATGTCTGCACGCTTGGGGTCATTCGCTGGCATCTTGAAAGCTATACGCACAAGTTCGCTCATCACATCTTCCTTGCTCATCTGTCGGGCGGCATCTATGCTGTCAAATTCTTCCTGTATGGCATTATCCACAGCCTTGCTCGCCTCCTTGTCCGCTTTCTTCTTTGCCTTCATTATGTAGTTGGCAAAAACCTCTCTGTCTACTATCTCTTTCATTTTTTGCTTGTGCCATTCGTCACTATATGCAGCACCAGGGCCGTATATCAGCACATAGGCATCTTGCTCTTTCCAACCCATCAAGGTCAAGTCGGCCATAGCTCTTTCTCGCGCGTCAAGACCAATCTTGCTGTTTGCCGTCTTAAATCCTTTCGTATAATCCATATTTTCAAAAATAAAGTAGTACTTTTGTAGTGTCAATCTTCATTGACACCAAAATTTAATTGGTTTTTTTGGTTAATCGTGGCCCAGGCTTTATGCTTGGGCCTTTTTTTATGTCTTAATGCGAACAGCCTTGCCGCCATTGCCAAGCGTCAGCACGCTGTTCAAGGCCGATTGTATGTTCTTTGCAGCCTCAGCGTTCGAGCGTGTATTAGCTTCTATCAGCTTCGCTTGTTGCACAATGGCGTTCAACTGCTTCAGCTGCTGCTCTGCAAGCACATTCATCTGTGGAAATGCCACTTCTACCACCTGTTGGAGCATATCTCTGCTCATGCTCACATCTGCACGTATGGCGTTGATGTACGACGCAAGCAGCGAACCCGTCTCTTCTGTCAAACCCTTTATTGACGACGATGTCGACGATGAACTTCCGTTAGCACTTAACTTGCCTCCTGTGCGTTCATTTACGCCTTTATATATCTTTTCGCCGTTTTCTACAAGCTGCGTGCCTATCTTGTCGCCCCATTCCGAAATAAGGTCTATCACATTGTCTATTGAGTCAGGGTCGTTCAAGTCGTAAGTGTCCTCTATCTGCTTCATCAGCTTCTCCACCTCTGGCATGATAACTGCTTGCGCAATCACATTCTTCACGATGGTATCAAGCAAATTGTTCACACTGTTCGCAAAAGCCTCTGCCGCATCTTGTCCATTCTTAAAGGCATCAACCAAGGCCGATGACAAACTGTTAGAAAAACTCGTCAAATCAATGCCGTATATCTCTTTGAGCACATTCGATTTGAACTCGTTAATCTGTTCATTGAGTTCTGCCGCCTGAGCTTCATAATCCGCAGCTCTTTGAGCATCACCACTTTTACCGTTCTTTTCTGAGTTAGCTGCGCTCTCAAGAAGGTCTCTTTGCTGAACCATCGCTGCATATTGTGCGCCCAATGCAGATATGTTCTTAGTTTTGTCAAAGCCCTCTTTTCTTAGAGCTTCCTTGCTTTTTTCATTGGCCATTGAGTTTATTATCTCTTGTCCATCATTCTCTGTTATGCCTTTTAATACGTTATTAACATTTTTGAAACTTCCAACATTGTTTTTCTCGTAACTTGCTGCAAAATCTTGAATACTCGTATAAGCTCCATATTTATTAACCAATTTCCCGATAGAAGTCGATAAAGTTCCTGCTGTATTCGATTCAGCCACTCGCCTTTCTGCTCTATGGCCAGTATTATCTCTAAAAATCCCAGAAGCAGAACCCAATGCCTGCGCCAAGGCCGCTGCGCCACCTGAAATATCTCCATTATTAAAGCTATCGGCAGCCTTAAGCATGTCTTGCGCCACCGCAACTGCCGCATTTGCACCACTCGCAACCTTGTATGCTTTCGACGACTGTCCGTTTACCACACTGCCTTCGGTCATTTGCATCCACGAGCCTGTTATAGTTCCAAGATTGCCCATGTCGCTCTGTATCTTACCTATGGTCTGCGATGTTTCCTCTATCTTCTTCAAGTGCTTCTTGGCAGCGTCCAAGTCGGTCTTGGCTGCTTCCATTTCCACCTTTCTGCGCTTCTCGTCGGCCTTGAAACCATAAAGTGCCATTCTGTAAAATGACCCACCGTTTTTAATCTTGTCGCCATTCTTTAGTTCATAATTCTGCCTTCCTACCGAAGCATTATTATAGGCTACCATCTTGCTCTCGTAGGCGTCCTTGTAGTGGTCCACAACCCATTGCGCTGCACCCTTTCTGCCTTCAAGGAAAGTCTTGCGGCCCTTCGTCGTGTCGTTCTCCTTCTTCTCCTTCTGCTCGTCAAGCTTCTGCAAATTGTCGTAATAGTCCTTTGCCGACATCTTGCCATCTTGAAATGCCTTGTCCAAATAGCCCCTTATCGTGTTGTACACCGACTGCATGGTCTGTTCCGACATCGACAGCACAGCCTGGAAGAACATCATGTAGTCGCTGCCCTTCTGAAATTCCTCCCATTCCAATTTGCCAAGCTCTTCAAGGGCCTGCTTGTTACGCTCGCCAACAAGCCGCTCTACCACGTCGGGCGGAAGCTTCTCTCCCATTTTCTCATTTAGCTTCGCAAATTTGGCTTCAAGCTTCGCTATATACGCTTGCTGCTTCTTAATTCCAGCTTCATTTTTCTGAATAATCAAAAAATCAAGTCGTTCTCTTGCAAAATCAAGATTTGTCTTTGTCTCGTCATATTGCGCTTTTAATTCATTATACCCTCGTCCTTGCTCACGAATGGTTGCAACATCTTTCTGTTTCTTTTTCTCTACCGCATTCACCTTTTCGGCATAGTCTCGCGAACTCTTATACAAATCCGTAAACAACTTGTCATTCTCACTCTTTATTTCCTTGTTGGCCTTCTGATAAGCCTCCACATATTTCAGCACAGGACTGTATGCCTCGGCATTGTACCCATACGCTTTCTTTATCTCTTCCGAGTTCATTCTTAACACATCGTCCCAGCCTTCCACACCCGAAGGCAATTTCTTATTCATTCCAAGCGACAATTTCGCATACAAGTCGTCCGCCATGTTCGCATTCGACTGATTGTCGTAGTCTTGTCCGAACGCAAAACGCCCAGCGAGTTCTTTCGTAAACCCACCTTCTTGCAGCGTCTTGAACCTCGACCAAGCATCGCCAGCCCTCTCCAAGGCCGACTCCAAGGTTTTCACCTGCTCGTCAAGCTTGTCCTTGTCCACTTGGAACGATATGTCAAATTTCTCTCGCTCTATCTCATCTATCAGCTTTTTCAGTGCGTCGCTGTTAGGCTTTATGCTGCCCTTCAGCTTCACAAGCATATTCTTATAGGCCGCCACAAATTCCTCTCGGGTCTTTGCAGCATCTGGTATGAACTCTTTCTTGAACAGACCGCTGTTCCTGATTTTATTCAAAGCACCCACGTCGCCATACAAGTCACGAAGCTTCTCAAACACATCTTTCACACGCTTCAGCTGGTTGTATTCTTCTTGCTTCTTTTTCTCATATTCTCTTAGCTGCTTCTCTTTTTCTCTTTGTTGCTTTTCCCTGGCTCTTCGCGCTTTTTCCGCAGCTTGGTTGTCTTTCTTGTTTAATTTTGCTTCTGTTTCAGACAATGCCCAAGGATTTACTCTTCTGAGTGCTTCCTTCGTTTTAGCTATTGTATTTTCAAGATTCTTTATTTCATTGTTAAGCTTTGCGGTCTTTGCTTTTGTGCGTTTCAGCACTTTTAGTTTTTCCGTATCGCTTTCCACACTGGCCTGCCATCCTTTTATCATGTCCACTGTGCTCATGGCAGGGTCTGTCGGTTTTAGGAATATATAGTCCTTAGTGTCTGGCATACCCAGGGGGAAGGCTTTGTTAAAAGTCGCTTGCGCAGTACTTTCTACCGCAGTCTGTGGCGTGTTCAGCATATTAAACCGTATGCCAATTCTAATCATCAACTCGCTCGATGCATCATTACACATCTGTCGCAGCTTAGCCTTGTAACCGTCAAACTGTTGCGGCAACTCGTCTATCATTCTGTTTATGGCTTCCTTTTGCGACTGGCTGAAACCCTTCGACAGGTCTTTCCCCTCAAAGAGCTTCTTCGTCTTTTCTTGCATCAAGTCTATCAGCGCGTCCATCGCTGTGCTTTGCTGCTGCCATGTCGAATCACTCGAGGCCCTATACCTGCTTTCCATTTCAGCTATCATGGCCTGTGTCTCCTCCGCACCAAGCTTATGAAGGTTCGCATAATCCTGTATGTACGACACCATCTGCATGTGCCCAGCATCGGTCAATGCGGTCACCTTTTGCCCGTTTTTCAAGGTCTCGGTCACAACAGCACTCGCATCGGAGTTTAACTTCGCCATTATGACAGCTGATGCCGAGGCCATGTCTGAAGCAAACTCCTGATATTGTTCCTCGCTCGTTTCGATAGTTCCTTTAAGGTCTATAAGACCTGTCCCATATCCAAGCATAGAAGCAACACTTGAATCTCCGTACTTCTCTTTATTAGCCATCAATGCTTTTACGAACCCCTTTGAATCACCAATACGCTTATAAAAATCAAGAGTGTTCGCCAAATCCAACAAATCCTTCCTATATTGCTTCGTCTTGTTGCCAGCCAGCAATCTGTCCCAACTCTTATCAATTTTTTTAAGATATTCGTCCATGTCGTCTTGCGACACCTTTGCCGACTCTTTCTCCACATCTCGCAGCGATTGTACGTAATCCTTCACGTTCTGATACAGCTGGTCATCATAACCCCAGTCGTCTGTCTCGTCGTCTATCGCGTCCGACACCGAAGCCGCATTCAGCTTTACCTTGTTCGCAGCCGCGGCGGCTTGTTCAGCTTTCTCCTTCAAGTATTCCAACCTTTTCGCCATGTCTGTTATACTGTCCGCATGGTTCAAGGCAAAATCTACGTTAATGGGCGAGTTGCGCAACTGCTCGGTGTAGGCTTTCACAAGGTCTGCTATTTGCGTCTCATTACCCGTGTCTATCGCTATTTTAATAGGATTCGCCGCAATAAATTCTGTCAATTCCTTGTAAGCCTGCTTGAAGCCCTCCATGCTGTCTTTCGCGTGGTCTTCACGCATGTTCTTGTCCTCCTTGGAGTCCGCCCACAAGCTAAACGCTGTTGTCAAGGCAATCATCGGCCACATCGAAGCAATCATCGCTTTGATGGAAGAAGCTGCCATCCATGCAGTGTTCTTTATTGACAGGAATGCCATTTTTGCCCTTAAACCAATCATTCTGAATCCAATACCACACTTTTTAAGGTTGTTTGGCAGCTGGACGAAATGCCTGTTTAATATAGCCATCTTACGGTTAATTCCTTCAGCGGGGCGTATATAGGTATTTAACCAATCCTTGTCTTTAGCACTTATTATCCGCTTCCCTGTCGTGGGGTCTACTTGCGGCGCGCCCATATACAAGGGGGTGAGGTTGGCGGCACTCTGGCCTTTCAGTATCAGTCTGCGAGCCTCTCGGCCAGCCGCTCTCCGCTCTCTGTGCGCCATGCCACTGTACCACGAGCCATCTGCTCTGTAAAAGCCCTGACTGACATTCTTCTTGTTCATCGCAACAACAAGCTCGTTATACGCCTCAGTCTGTGCTCTAACAGCTATGGTCTGCTGGTTTATCATGGCCGAAGTCGAAGTCGCACGCTGGCTCATAAATGCAGCCACACGCCCCTTGGCCGCGAGCAAACCGTATGCTATGACCGCACCCATTATCACGTTTCCGTACAATTTCCAATTTCTTATGGCTTTCGTCAGCAAGGAAATTGAACCCTTCAGCACACCCTTGTTCGATGTCTCTAATTCCGAGTAGGCTATCTCTATACTATCTTTCAGGTTCGACCACTTGCCAGCTACGCTGTCGCTAAGCTTCTCCTGCATCTTATAAAACTTGCCGCCCTCGCTCGTATACTTGTCTATTATCTCCTTTACATCTTCAAAGCGCACTTGCTTTTCCGACACCATGTTATACACATCGCCTGCCGAAATGTTCCTGCCTCTCTCCTTGGTGTACTTGTTGGCCAACTCTTGCACAAGGGGTACGCCTGCCTCTGTAAATTGGCGCAACTCAGGGCCTTTCAAGAACTTTGCGGTAAACACCTGGCCGTAGGCAAGGATTACACGGCCCATGTCCACACCAATACCTGCCGACAAGTCTGCCAACCGCTTTGTTGTGTCGTATATGTCTTTATATTCAAAACCGAATGAAGCCAACTGCTTCGTGAAATTCGTCAGTTCACCAAAGGTAAAGGGCGATTGCACTGCAAGGTTCTGTATCTTCGCATACATCGAATCGGCTTTCAGTTTGCTGCCGAACAAGGCCCCAAGCGCAATCTTTTGCTTCTCAAACTCACCGCCTATTTGTATCAGATTGTCCAGAAACTGCTTTGCACCATATATCGAGAATATGTTCTGCAACTGGTCACGAAGCCAGCCGCCTCTGCTGCCAACATTCTGCATCTCGCTTACAATGTTGCGCAGGTCTCTCGCATATCCGCCAGCATTCAGCTTGCTCAATTTTATGTTCGATGCCACCTTGTCTATCTGACGCATCTTGGCATTCAGCGCATCTACTGCGCTGTTCAGTTTGCTGAGTGTCGCAGGGTCGGCCTTTGTGCCATTTATCGCATTCGACCTTATCTCGTGCCTGTATCTTTGCACGTCTGCTATCAACGGCTTTAGCGTGTTATAAGCATTGTCTCTTGCAGCACTGCCAATCGGAAAACTGCGGTTCACATTGCGTATGTAGCCAATAGCACTCGACAATGGCTCTGAACTCTTTTGCAATGGCACACGCAACGCAGCTCTGTTTGCTTCCATACGCGCAGCCACACGCGCCTGCTTCGCGCTTTCCGCATTCAGAGCCTTTATCTGCGTAGTGGCCGACGAAGCTGCCTTGTTTATCTGATTATAAAGCAAAGGCGCACGCGTCCCCTTGTTCTCAACCCTTTTGGCGTTTTCCAAGGTCTGTACGTAACGGCTGAGTGCCGACTGCGCATTCTTTAATTCTGGCGACAGCTGGCCGCCCTTTGAGGTGTACGCGCTTATCTTGGCCAAAGTCTCTTTTGCCTTGGCAAGTGCGTCTGCATTCTTAAAGGCTTCCTTTATGTCCGATGCTCTGCTCGCACGTTGTATGCCCCGTTCCTTCTCCAATAACTTATAGCGTTCTGTGCCTTTCTCGGGTAAGTTCCTGACCGTCATCACACGGTATGGATTTTTCAGCATCTGTCTGATTCCGTCAACGAAACGTTGTTGCTCGTTTTCTCTTTTTATAGAATCCTTCATGCTGTTTACTATCGCCATGCGTCTGTCAAGCATTGCCTGCATATTGGCACGCTTGCGCCCCTTCATGCTGTTCACATAGCGTTGCATCTCCGCTATTTCTTTAGCCTCTTTATTAAGAGCCGCTGTGTTTCTGCCTTGTTCCTGTGGCGCATAAAAACCATTCTTAGGAAATTTGATATTTGAAACCCACCCACTTCTGGTTACAACCTTTTCTTTATACCCATCGGTAAAATAGCCAGCATTCGCACTCGGTCTTGCGGCTTGTCTTGCAGGCTGCGCAGCTGGCTCGCTGCGCTGGCTTTTCTTGCCCGTGTCTTGCGTTGTCTTAACCTTAATAGTCTCTCCTACTGCCGACTGCACAGCCTTCTTGATGCCCGACGTGTCTACGGCCACCTTTGCTACATACGACCCCTTGTTTATGGCTGATTGTATGTCAGCGGCCAATGACGAAACGTTGGCCTTTACTGCTGCGGTAAATTTATTCTTGCTAATAGCACTGTTTATATCGGCAACAATAGCTTTCGTGTCGGCCTTCACTGTCAACTTTAGCTCCGTTCCTTTCTTCGACGAAACAGCACTTAGTGCAGAGTTCAAGCCATTAACATCTATCTTGGGGGATATGGCTACATTCAGCTTCCGTATCTTGTCCTCAATAGATTTTATTCCTGCTGAAGTGCTATCCTTTATCTGTACTTCATAAAAAAGATTTCCGAGATTTGCCATTATTTATATTCGTTTAAGTCTAAATTTACCTTGTTGCCTTTCTTTCCATACTTGTTCTTCCAACGCCTCATGGCATCGTTTACTTCGCCAGCTCGAGGCTTCTTCGCACCATCTTTCTTGTCTTTCTTGGTGTTGTATATTATTATCGGGCAGTCCGAAGTGAGCAATTCTATCTGAGCGAGTGTCATGCCATAGTAGTAGTTCCACATCGGCACGTTTATAAGTCCCCAAAAGAAACTCTTGCTCGCCACCAAGTCGGGGTGCTTCTCGCCTAAAGACCACGCTGCACCTGGTTCTGTTCGCGAAGGATACGTTCGGTCTCCTTCCTCGTCATCGCCATCATCGTGTCCTTTATCCCTATCATCAATGTGGTAAGCAGAAAGTAATTCTCTGCACCCAGTTTTTTTTTACACATCATCATCAATGGCGAATACTCTTCTTCTGTGTACTGCTTCACATAGTAGAACCATCGCCACACAAGCCAATACCACAACTTTATTGACCAATAACCGTTGAGCACTATTATCGCTGCGCACTTGGCACTCACTTTCGACTCACTGCTCTCGTTCAGTAGTATGTCTGTCATGAGGTCTCTCACGCAACCTCTTATCCAGCGCAACTTTATTTTCTTCTTTCTTAAATACACCACATCAGCCTTGTCGTGCATCACTGCTTTTTGCAGTGACTGCATCTCTTCGTCGGGCTGCTCTAATATCTTTTTCTTAGCCATATTGTCAAATAAAAAATTAGCCCAAACAGGGAGACTTGCGCCGCCCCATTCGGGCTAAGATTTACAACTTAGTTTGTCGCGTTTTTAGTGCCTTCCGTTTCTTTCTTTTCGTCAGACGTTCCTTCAACTACCTTTTTTTTTTAACAACAGAATTTCGTAACCCTCCGAACTTGGACGAGGTGTCACAACCACCTTGAAGTAAGCAGGGTTGTCACCATCTGAAGCGTTAAAACTTGACACAATATGAGCATAGGGCAACACAATGATAGTCGACTTGTCCTCCGACTTGAAAATGAGAGAACCAAGCACAACCTTCGGGTCGAGGTCGTATGCGTCACCCTCATAAACAACCGTCGCATCTTCGGTCTTTTCTGAGAGTACACCTTTTCCAGATGTTATTGCTTCTGAGTTTTGCTTGTTTAGAAGCAGGTCGTTTACTGCGCCATCAATACTTGCCACATTAAACGAAATGTCTGAGTCACCTCTCTTTGTCTTCTGCGACCAAATCTTACCGTTAATGAGCTTGATTTGGGTCACGTCAGGTTCACCAGTATTGAATCCTACGCTATCCTCAATAATTGGCAACTCAAGGTCTACCGTAAGCGCGGCTTTTAGGTCTGCTGCTTTCAACTCGCCAGCCTTGAAGAAAACTTGATTTACGCTCGAGAATATCGTACCAAGATTGTCAATATTCTTTGTTACTGTTAAAGCCATAATGTTTATTATTAAAAGTTTATACTCTGATTCTTTTCCAAACAATCTTGTTAAGCATCGAGGGGGTCTTGTTGTACGCATTGGTTAACACGCTCGCATCACCACCTTCCAAAAACATGTAATACTCCACACCAATAGTCATCACCATCGACAAGCCTTTGCTTATGGCCTTGAACGACTTCAAAAAGGTCAGGGCTGTCTGGGTGGCATATTCGTTTGTCGCGCTTACCTTGCCTTTCACCGCACGCGGACGGCCCTCAAAGGGACGCTTCAAATACACACGCTTGCCCAAACGTATCTTCTTGCCTAAAGCCTTGCGCCCTGCCACCATCTCACCATTGGCATACTCTTGCAGCACACCATTGTTGTAAATGCCTATCGTAAACGAGGTTTGAGCATTACCTGTGAAACCTGTCCATTCCTTCCGCTCAATAGCATACGAAATCAATAATATGCCACAATTATAAAGGCATCTTATCATCGACTGAAAGAGCTTGTCATGCGCACGCTTCATTCCGTCTCTGAACACTGACAGATTATCTGATTGGCAACTCATGCTTCTTCTAATTCTTCGGAAGACAGAAGTACACAGTAGTACCCAAGTTCGTAGGGTATGAGTCCGTGGCTATCGCACCGCAAATAGTGCCAACAAGGTCTTCCACGTCTATCAACACACCTGTCGAAATACCTCTTACTTGCCCTGGTATCGAAAGCGCATAGTCTGCACGCTGCACACCATCGTTCCCTGTAAAGGTTCTGATTGAAGTGTTGCCGTATTTCCTGCAAGGACCTTCGTATATTATCTCTTGCTCGCCCTTGCTGAAATTCGACACGCCGCGCATTCTGTACACCTTGCAGGTGTGAGGCCATCTCGGATTTTCTACTGCCATAATCTGTCTGTTGTGTTTATCACCATGTGAGCTTGTACTACCCACACCGTAAAGCCATTTCCATCATCTCCCTTAAACAAAAGCCTCGGACTCGTTATCGAATATCTTTCTTCTACTATCGGGAATAGGCCCAAAAGGTTGTCCAGCATCTCTTGCAACTCGTCGGTCGCTGATATGCCGCCATCTCTGTTCCTTGCAATCAGGTCAAACCTTACTTCTGTGTTCTGATAAGCCCCCTGGTTTTGTATTTCCACAGGCAGGCTTACAACGGATATACTGTCTTTCTGCTCGCCTATACCGATAGGGCGATGCTCTGCGTAGGTGCAAGCTCCAACTTTCGCGTCGCACAACTTTACGCACAACATTTCTAATATATCCTTTATGTAATACCTTACCTGCTTCATACATTTCTTATTCTCTATCTGCGTGCAATGCCCCAACTCTTGACCACCACCTTTCTCGATGATGTGTTCTCGCCATACAACTTGTATATGTCATTGGCCATCTGGCGGAGATTTCGCTTGTCAAAAGCCGAACTCTGCGTGCCGCCTTCTTTGTGCTTCCACACGCCGTCAGCGTCCTCCACAGAACCTTGCACACTCGGAGTCGAAGCACACCACATGTACAGGTCTGCCCTACACAAATCCTTTGTGCGCTTGTCAAGCGTCGAAACATCTGTTTCGGGTTCTACTTCGCGGTCTATCAATATGCTCGTTATGGCATTATCTTTCACCTCAAAGCCTACCACACCATGTAAGTATTCTTCTATCGTCGTCATAACTATGCTGTCACTGTGTAAATTTGCATATAGCGCGGCATCTGCGGCACAAGCAATATCGATGTCTCGCTCTGCACATACATTGTCTTGGTCGCAGAGTTGTATCGCTGGGTGAGCAATGTGCGGTTGCCGTCAAACCATGCCACGCGCTCGGTCGGGTCGTCCATTGTCAACTGCTGTACCGACTTGATTGTACCAATCTGGCCGTCGGGAACGAACGATACATTGCAAGGTGCAAAGTTCTCAATCGACACGGGCTTCAACGACTTGCTGTCTGCGTCAAACTTGTCAACGGCGGCAACACTGTCACGGGTCACAATCTTGCAGCCAATTATGCGCTCAATCTGCGACTTCAGCACATCGTCTGTCAGGTTCTTTGCAGCTACAATGGCACTCTCGTCTGTCACCATGGGGTTCAAAGCCAAACCAATGCGCTTCAACACCTTTGAGTGGGTCAGCATGTCGTCAAACAGGTCTTGCGACATCTCAAAGTGGCCTGCGGGATAACCCTTCTTGCGCATCATCTTGCGCTTGTTTTTCAGATACTGCAAGGGGTCTGATGCCGCACCCTCATTGGCTTGCACGTGTTCGCTCTTGGTCCACCAACGCTCTGTGGTCTTCAGCTCGTCCATGTTCTCGGTTGGAATGCCAAAGTCAAAGGTCAAACCTGTCAAACCCTGGGGGTTGTTCTCTGCGTCAATGGTAAACTTGCCCGTCGAGCAAATGCGCATACGCTGGTGGGTGCGCGCATTCACATTGGCTTGGAGCAACTTGTCTGTGCTCTCAAACATCAAGTTCAGAATGGCATCGCGTGACTCACCTGTCAAGGCGGCTTGGCCAAATTTCTTCACAGCAAGCATGCGCTCACGCAATATCTTGCGGTTCATCGCATAACGCGCTTTCTGGGTCGGAATTTTATTTGAACCAATAACGAAACCGCCAAGGCTGCGGTCATAAGCATCACTCTCCGAGTCTACATAGGTAGGCAGCGTGGTAATGCCCAAGTTGACTTCAAGCTGCTCGTAGGTGTAATCCAACTGCACCTCGGGGTCCCATGCAAAGCCGTCGGTCTGCTCCTTGTCGTACTTGGTCTTGAACTTGTCAACAAACTGCTGAAAAGTCACGTCACCAAGGCCGAAGGCAAGCAACTCGTAATAATTACCTGGTCTTGTATTCATAAGATTATCCTGTTTTTGTTATTTTTCTTTGATAGCATGTATCTCGGGAAGCACGGCCCACACCTCCGAAGGAATTTCTTCGGCAAGGCGGTCTGCATAAATCTTGCCGCCAAACACAACGGTGGCAGTTGCATAGGTCGTGCCCTTTTCCACCCAAATGTCATTTTCAAGCAAACCATTGATGGTCTTTGGCTCTACCGTGCCACCTGTGTTTGTGGCGGTCTTTACGTCTGTCGCCTTTACAATCTTCGCCTGATGCTTCGCATGGTCAAACACAACCATCGAACCTGCTGGAATAACGTCATTCTCCTCAAAATCCGACAGATTGGTTACGCTGCCACCCCCAGGCCATTTGCCTGTCACTTCGTACCATACATTCTTGCCGCTACCAAACTCTTTCTTGGACGAGCCGAAAGTATTAAAGCTACTCATAGTGTTAAATAATATTAAGTTACTACTCTGCTTTCGGGAATTTTCCCTCTGCTGCTTTTCTGTCAAAGAATGCGTCAAGGGCCTTGCTGCCAGTGTCGTTGCCATCAGTGCCATTGCCTGAATTGCCGCGCGGCGTAGCTCCGTCACCAAAGCATGACTTGTAATTCGCATCATAAGCCTTTAGGATTTCTTCAACAGCATCTTCTACGGACTTCGCTGTGTCAAATTCTTTCTGACCAAGGGTCTGTTTCAAGATGTATTCGTTCTCTGCACCTTTTGAACGCATCTTTGCCACAAGCTTTGCCTTGTAATCTTTCTGGCCTTGCTTCTTGTCTGCCTCGTCAAGCCGTGCCTTCATAGCAGCATTTTCTTCGCGGATTTGCTTCATAAGCTCCAATAGTTCATTGGTGTGCTCTTCACCGCCCTCTTTCTTTAGGTTATTACCCTCTTTCCATTTCTCAATGCCGCTTGATATTTCATGGCTTAACTGCCCCTCCATCGTTTTCAATATCGAGGCATGGGCTTCCAAGAACGCGTCATCTACTTTTGAGTCGTCACCCACTAATTTCAACGTGTTCTCTGCATAAGCACTTAGCGTTCGCTCACTAAGGCTGGTTTTTCCAACTTTAGCAGTAAGTTTTTCCAAAAGTTCTTCTTTTGTCATATCGGTCTATTTAGAACGTGTATTTTGTCTTTTGCAAATGTATAAATATCCATCGATATGCGCAATAATTTGCATAAATATTTGATACAACGTTTGTTTTTGGCTATTTTTGCGCATATATTTTGTATATATGCAAGAGTTAGAAGATTTCAAAACATTACACGGCGACAATATCTACTCTTATGAGTTCATTCAACAAATGAGAGCTAAGGAGGCTGACAGCACTTCAAACAGAAATGTTTTCGCACAAGCTGGTTGCCAGGAGAAGTTTCTCGCTACTCATGCTGATTTAACAATTTTTGGCGGTTCTCGCGGTGGTGGAAAAAGCTTTGCCTTGTTGATTGAAACGCTGAAAGATGTCTACAACCCTTACTTTAATGCAGTTATTCTGCGTGAGGAGAAACCCGACTTGGAGAACCTTATTGACGAGTCGAACAAAATCTTTGAGCAGTATGGCAAATATAACCGTTCTAAAGATGATATGACGTGGAATTTCCACGCTGGCGGCAAACTGCACTTTGGCATCTACTCACAGGCTTTCTCTGACTTTCAGAAGAAATACCAAGGCAAGCAGTACGCATACATCGGGATTGATGAAATTACGCACATGCCGTACAAGAAGTTCAAGTACCTCATGACGGACAACCGAAACGCACACGGCATAAGGAACAGGGTGTATGGAACGTGTAACCCCGACCCAGACTCTTGGGTGAGAAAGTTCATCGATTGGTGGATTGGCGACGACGGATTTCCAATCCCCGAACGCGACGGGGTTATCAGATATTGCTTCATGGAGGGGAACACGCCTAACTCTATTATATGGGGCGACACACCTGAGGAGGTCTATATGCAATGCAAAAGAACCATTGACGGACTATGGAAACCTGCATACGCTAAATTGGGCTTCGACAAACTGACCATGTTCATCAAGTCGGTCTGCTTCATCTATGGCAAACTCGAAGAGAATATCAAATTGCTGTCGTCTGACCCTAACTATATCGCAAACCTTGCACAACAGGACGAGGAACAGCGTGGGCGTGACCTGAGTGGCAACTGGGACATTCGTGCTGGTGGCGACGACATTATCTCACGCACTTGCATGGAAAGGTTTTACAGCCTGCCACAAAACATCGAGGACCAGGGGCGCAAAAGGGTGTCATGCGACGTGGCTTTTACAGGAGGCGACTCGCTTGTCATGTGGCTTTGGGACGGTTGGCATATTGAAGATGTTTTCGTGTGCAGAAACGATGCCAAAATGGCGGTGGACCTCGTCAAGGCTAAACTAAAGGAATGGGGCGTAATGGAGGAGAACATGACGTATGACTTGAACGGACTCGGACAGGTGTTCAAGGGCTTCTTCCCGAACGCTGTACCTTTCAACAACATGGCAGCACCACTTCCGAGATGTAGTGAGGAGAGAACTGTGATAAAGTCGCTATTCGGTAATCTTAAATCGGAGTGCGCATATATGTTTGCGGCAAAGCTGAAAGCGGACGAACTCTCTATAAACCCCACTTTGCTTGACAGGAAATATAATGGTGACGGATTTGAGAAAATGCCACTGAAACAAATCTTGTTGAGGGAAAGAAAGGCCATCAGACAAGATGCCGACTCTTCTGACAGAAGCTTCACACTGATAAATAAAAAGCGAATGAAAACGTATGTGGGACATTCTCCCGACTACATTGAAGCTATGTTTATGGTAATGATATTTGAACTTGTTAAACGTAAGATACGCAAAAACCTATGGATTCTATAAAGCAACTACTCGTAAAGAAGCCTTTTGTCAGAATTAAGGCAGAGTCGCCAACGCAATCAGTATTGTCAGCTCCAAGCACCGACCTCTCGCCAAGGGCGGTCAATGACGGACGGAACTTGTTTGACATCTACACACAAGACGACTTCCTGCGCGAATACTACCCCACAGGACACAAAATATACGATAGGCATTATTACCCCGACAGAGTAAGGAAAGACCCCGAAACGGGGAAAGTCTATATCGAGTATGTCATCAGATGTGCTTTCTCTTTCCAGCAGGTCATTGCCCTTAAACACACCATTACGCTTTGTGGCAATGACATTCAGTTCTCGCTCTCAACAGACAATCCGTCCGAAACAGACAATGCCAACTTCTACGAATTTCAACGAGGGTGGGAAACGCACGACATGGAAATCGCATGGTATGAGGCTGCACGCTCTGCAAAAATCACGGGTGACGCCGCTTTTGTTGGCTACATGCACAAAGGAGCTTTCCGCTGGAAGGTTCTCTCTTATCTTAATGGCGACACACTCTTCCCTCACTACGACAACGTCACTGGAGAACTGGACTTGTTCGTGCGCAGATACAATGACGAGGACGAAGAAGGCAACATAATGGTGCATTGGGCCGAAGTGTGGGACGATACATATATTTACCGATTCAAGGAAAACTATTCTGGTGTAGCTGGCACAATCAACAAAATCAAGAATAAATTCGGACTTGACGGATATTCCCTCGTATCTAAAGAGCCGCACAACTTCCCATTCATTCCTGTGTCTTATATCAGAACAAGTGGCCCTTGCTGGCAATTCTCACAGGACACCATCGACCAATACGAACTCTCGTTCTCTTATATGTCGCAGAACAACCTCGCTTTCGCATTCCCTATCATGTACATGAAGGGCGACGAAATTGAGATTAGCGGCGAGCCAATGACTGATTCTGTCAAGGTCATCACAATGGACGCCAATTCTGAGGCTGGCTTCCTAAATCCGCCCGATGGTTCAGAGTTCTTCAAGATGCAACTTACCAAGTTGTACGACATGATTCTGGAACAAAGCTCTATACCCAAAATCCCAGAGCCAAAATCGGGTGACTTGCCAGGAGTCGCAGTAAAGTTACTTTTCTCGCAGTCTATCGAACGCGCAATGGAGGACGCACAACTTTACAAACCTTTCTTGAATGGCATCGTGAAAATCTTCAAGCATGGCTATGGAGTGGAATGTGAGAGAATTTCCGCTTTCACCAAAATGAATGTGTCGTTTTACATCGAACCTTACGTACACATGAACAACTCCGAACTTGTCAACAATCTCGCAACTGCCGTACAAAACGGGTTCTTGTCAAAGGAAACTGCCTCCGAAAAGATACGAATGTATTCTACGGCACAAGAATACGACAGAATTATAAGGGAGTTCAAACAAGAGCAGCAACAGGACATCTTGGCCAATATGCAACAACCCATAAAAGAAACCGCATAGCGCAATGCAAGAACCGTACACCAAAGAGGAACTGAAACGCGCATACGACTTCATCGAAGAACGTCTGATGCTCCAACGTGGCATATCCTCTAAAGTCAAGGAACTAATGTACTTGGCCGCACTTTCAATAGCGAAAATTGCGGCCAAGTACAACATAAGCCCACAATCTTTCAAGTTCGCCCTCAATAGCACACTAAACAAAGAGGTTGACAATGTCATTTCCCAATTAGTGGAAAAGATTGTTGATGCCACATGCGCAATAGCAACTTATGGTACAAACGAGAAAGAGAAAAATAGAACACTTCTGTATGTAAAACAGAACACTTATGGAAGCAACATAGAACAGAGGGTGCGAGCATACGCGAAACAATACAAAACAGAGGTTGAAATAGCCTTGGCAGCGTCACTGTTCTTGGGCAAGAAACCACAAGAAACAGCAAACATCATAAAGTCCAACATCACCGCGTTGCAAGGTTCTGCCCTGTTTGCAACAGCGCGCAAGGAAAACTTCAAAGCATTAAGCAACTACGACACACCAGTCAAGACAGGCTTTTACAAGTCGTCATACAACAACATAGACAGAGCGGTCACAGACATAATCGCCCGAAGCAGACAACAGTTATTTTACGAAAGGGAGAAAGCAGCCATGTGGTATGTAATGCGAGGCAGTTCATATCCATGCGACCTGTGCGACAGCCAAGTCGGGTTACACAGTTCAGCATCAGACCTACCCCCATACCACCCCCATTGCGTTTGCATGGCAATCCCGATAAAAACAAAAACGTTATGAACAAATCAGAAATTTTCAGAAATCTTGCACGCAGTCAAGGATTGTGTGACCAGTGGTATTCAGAGTGGGGCAGAAACCTCACAGACGAAGAACTTATAGAGAAGGCATTAGCAGGAATGCACTTCTTGTACCACCACAACTATCCCGATGCCGACATGATTAGGGGTTTGTTTGACAGAGATTTTCTCAATGAGCACAACTTCTACATCGACCAGGAAGTACATCTCCTAAATCCCGCATTTGGTCGCAAGACCATGCGTATGTTATTAGCAGGCAGTTGCACGGGAGAAATCATCTTCACCGACTACGGTATTGGTGATGTATTCTTATTGCACGACAGTAACGTAACCATTGTATGTCAAGGTCACAGCAGAGTATTCATCAACCTATGTGGCAATGCCCATGCAAAGATAATTCAGGAGGACGCATCAACGGTCTACGTTTATCACAAGGACAACGCCACCTTCGACTACACGGGAGAAGTCAAGATACGCGAATAGCGGTTCATTCCGTGTATCTCAAAAATCGCACGCATTCTCAAAAATGCGTGCGATTTTGCGTGCGATTTGTTGTGTTTTGTTGTGATATATCACACAATCAGAAATCGTAAACTACCTGATTTTCAACACTTTATTGCGTTATATATTCACAACAAAAAACAATCCGCGAGTTCCTCCTGGTCCACAAAGAAGCACTGATAATCAGCGGTTTGGAAATATCGCGTGCTAAAATGCGTGCGATGGATTAAAGGTATTAAGGCCATGGCTTTGTTCTGTTGAGCAATGCCATGGCCGTTTTCTTTATGTGGCGGTTCCATTCTTTCAGCCTGCATTTTGTGCTTGATGAGTAAGTTGTATAAGTAAGTGTACTATATATTTATTATGTTGTATGTTGTTTGATACGTGTGTCTTTTTGTCTTACCTTTGCATACATGTAACGTTACTTGTAATAAAAATACGAATTATGGCTACTTTGACATTTCCTCAAATAACATTGTCTCCAAACATATTGGAGAGGTTGTCTCAAAAGGCCGCATGTAGCGGCAAGTCTTTGAAAGCTTACATAGAGGACATTCTTTCTGATAATGCAAAGGAAAGCCCATCGCCATCTGGCGACCCTTGGTTTGATGACCCAGAGAATATTCGTATGGTAGAACAGGGTATAGCGCAATACAAGAGGGGTAATTGTAGGACCTACTCTTTAGATGAAATTACGAATAAGCTTGGGTTGTGATTTACGAAATATCATATACGCAGATAAATGTGTATATTTGCAAGCCGTTAGTGTGGCATGGCAGTAAAAATGCCACATTGCGCAGTTAAATATGCTAAAATAACGTCATGCTTAACATACCTATTATATATAAAGCCCTTGGCACCCTGTTGCTGCTCGAGGCACTGCTCCTTGGCTTGTGCTTCGGCATGGGTTTCTATTTTGGTGAGGTAAACCACCTCACATTCGGTCTGCCCTCGGCCCTGGCTGCAGTGATAGGCGCCTTGTTGCTCTACTTTGGGCGCCATGCCGAAAACCGCATGGGGCGGCGCGACGGTTTTCTGATAGTGTCGCTCACCTGGGTGGTGTTTTCATTAGTCGGCATGTTGCCGTTTATAGTCAGCGGCTACCAGCCCCGTGTGGCAGCCGCCTTTTTCGAGACCATGTCCGGCTTCACTACCACGGGCGCCACAGCCTTTGCCGACATTGACGCCCTTCCGCACTCCATCTTGCTATGGCGCTCCATCACCCACTGGATAGGCGGTATGGGTATCGTGTTCTTTACCATAGCCGTGTTGCCCAACATGGGCGGGGGCGACGTAAAGCTCTTTTCGGCAGAGGCCACAGGTCTGAAAATAGGCAAACTCCACCCGCGCATCAGCACCACCGCGCGCTGGCTGTGGAGCATATACTCGTTGCTCACCATCACGTGCATGGCAGCCTATTTCTTTGGTGGCATGGGGCTGTTCGACGCGTTGTGCCATGGCCTGTCAACCATTGGCACGGGCGGTTTCTCCACCCACACCGACAGCATAGCATGGTTTCAGTCGCCACGTTTGCAATGGATAGCCACCCTGTTCATGTTCCTGGCCAGTGTCAACAGCACGTTGCTTTATTTGTTCTTTATCAAGCGCCGTGTGCGCGATGTGTTGCACGACGACGAGTTGCGTTGCTTCCTGGTCATATTTTTTGTAGCCGCATTCAGCATAATGGGCATACTCATGTATGCCGACCACTTGGACTTTACCACTGCGCTGCGCAGCGCATTCTTCAACACCGCGTCATTGCAGAGCACCACCGGTTTTAGTGACGAGGACTTTATGAAATGGCACCCCACCATCTGGCTCATACTCTCGCTGATAAGCATCATTGGCGCTTGTGCCGGTTCAACCAGTGGCGGCTTGAAGAGTGTGCGTGTGCTCATGGTGTGGCGCCTGACCAAGGCCGAGTTCAAAAAGATGCTGCACCCGCATGCCGTGCTGCCGGTGCGCATCAACAATACGGTCATCACCTCGCAAACCGCCCGCACCGTGTTCGTGTTCTTTGTAGTCTACTTCATGCTCATTATGCTATCCACCTTTGCCATGGTGGCCATGGGCTTGTCGCTGCTCGATGCCTTCGGGCTGGCCATATCCTCGTTCAGCAACGTAGGTCCGAGCATCGGCCACCTGATAGGTCCGTTGGGTTCGTGGGGAGTGCTTAACGACGCCACTCTGTGGATAAACTCCTTTCTGATGCTTGCCGGACGCCTTGAAATCTTCTCGCTATTGTTGCCGCTCACACCTGCCTTTTGGCGTGACGAATAGTCCAGAAAGTGCGCAAAATCGCTCCATCATATTGGGGTTAACGGGTTGGAAGCAGCCTAAAATTAAACTTACAGGTAACACTTAGAGTGCCACAAACGAAAGTTTTCAGACTTTTGTTTGTGGCATATATATATTTGAGCTATTTTTGCACAATAAAAGGATACATTGGCTGCGCTACCTGTTCGCAGCCAAACCTATCTTGAGTTAAAGCGTAATCTCCCAATATTGCTGACAACCTGTGCCAAGTGGGGAGATTATTCGTCATAAAGTACCAACTATGTGCCATATAGTGCCATAATAGTTACTACACACTATATAGTAATTGAAAAACAAGTAACAATAACATGGAGACAAAATCCATCAATCCGCAAGAGCAACAGGACGAGGAGATGCAGCTTATTCCCTTGTTGAAGTTGTGCTACCACCAATTTATCAACCATTGGGCATGGTTCGCTTTATCGGCCGTTGTGTGCGGTTGCATAGGGTGGTACTATCAGCAGTGCCAGCCCCGCGTTTACCAGCGTCAAGCCGTCATGCTTATCGAGGACTCCAACGGGTCGTCGACAGGCGGTCTGCGCCGTACATCAAAGAACAGCGGCATGAACACCCTGCTCGAGCTTAATGGCGTGAGCGTAGGCGACAACCTTAAAAACGAAATATTCATTATTTCGTCAAAGCGCCTCATGTCGCGTGTGGTTGACAAACTCAGTCTTGATGTAGACTACACCACCAAGGAGAATTTGCACAGCATCACGCTGTATGGCAAGGAACTGCCATTCCAGGTATTGTTCCAAAAGCAATACAAGGGCAAACGCGGGCAGCATATCGACGTGGTGAAGAAAGGCAGCAACACCGTCACCCTTAAAGGCATGACCGACCGCATGGGCAACGATGTGCCCGATGTTGATGTGCAACTCGGCCAGATGACGCAAACGCCCTACGGTCCATTGTGCGTAGTGCGCGGCCCAGGGTTCGGCCGTTGGACAGACGAAACCATCGAGGTAGACCGCTTGTCCAAGGAAAAGGCCGCAGCGCGTTTCTTAAAAATGCTCTCTGCCAGCGAGTACGACAAAGAGACATCGCTCATTGTGCTCAACTGCAACGACACCAACGTAGAGCGTGCCGACCAGGTGCTGGCCACACTCTATGACACGTATAAGGAAGACGTGGTTGAAAACAAAAACCGCGTGGCACTCAACACTGCCAAGTTTATCGACGACCGCATACAAATCATTGGCCGCGAACTCAGCAGCGTCGAAAACCAACTGGCAAGTTTCAAAAAGCGCAACCAGCTTGTCGATTTCGACAAAACGCCGCAGGCCATGATCGACGAGAGTTCGACCGCCCGCCAGCAGAGCCTGCAGGCTGAAACGCAGCTCAATGTGGCCAAATACCTTGACGAGTACCTGCACACACACTCAAACAGCCACGACCTCATACCCGCCCTCAATGTGGGAGATGCCTCGTTCAATACCCAGATTGCGGCCTACAACGACCAAATGAACAAGCGCAACACCATGGTGGCCAACTCAAGCGAAAACCAGGCCGTGGTGCGCGAAATGGACCGCCAACTTGCACAGATGCGTCAGGCCATAGCCTCGTCGTTGCGCAGCTATGTTAATTCGCTCGAAGTGCGCTTGCAGGCAGCACGCGCCAACGAAAACATGCTCACAGGTCGCATGGCTGGTGCTCCCGAACAGGAGAAGCAGGGCCTCGACATACAGCGCCAGCAGTCGCTCAAGGAGGCACTCTACACCTATTTGCTCAACAAGCGTGAGGAGGTAGCCCTGCAGCAGGCCATCAACGAGGCCAATGTGCGATTGGTTGAAGGCCCCATTGGCAATCAGCAAGTCAGCCCCCGCAGCCTTGTCATTCTGCTTGTGAGCCTCATTATCGGACTCTGCATACCGGCCTTCGTGTTGTGGCTCCGCTATATGCTCGATGTAGCCATACATGGCCGCAAGGACGTTGAAAACGCAACCACCATACCGGTGCTTGGCGAGGTGCCCCGCATGAAGAATGCCAACAACAACAAGTCGCTCATTACCGACCTCAGCAGCGACGACCCCGTGGTAGAGGCATTCCGCATCATACGTTTCAGCCTTGGCTACATGCGCCATTCAACGCAGGTGATGATGACCACCTCAACCACTCCCGGTCAGGGCAAGAGTTTCGTTGCGCGCAACATGGCCGCCATCTTGGCCATGGCAGGCAAACGGGTGCTTGTAGTCGACGGCGACATACGCAAGCGCACACTGAGCGAGAGTTTTGGCCACACATTCGGCCTTACCACCTACCTTTCAGACGACCACACACAGGTGGCAGACCTCATTCGCACCGATGCCGTTGTAAAGGGAGTAGACTTCTTGCCGTCGGGCCCAACGCCGCCCAACCCCACAGAGTTGCTCATGAGCGACCGTCTGCACCAACTCATGCAGCAGTTGCGCCAGATGTACGACCACATCATCATCGACTCAACTCCAATGTTCTCAGTGGCCGATGCCAGCATCGTCAACCGCGAGTCAGACATCACCATCTTTGTGTTGCGTGCCGGAGTGCAAAATCGCGATTTCCTGCCCGACTTTGAACGCATGTATCAGGAACACCGTTTCAACAACCTTACCGTTGTGGTTAACGATGTCAATGTCGACAAGCGTTACGGCTATGGTTATGGCTATGGCTACGGTTATGGCTACGGACAAAACAAGAAGAAGAGTCGTGTGAAGCGCATCATAAACCGCTTGCACAAGTAATAATTCAAGACATAAAAGAGAGAAGAGCAAGGTTAGCACAACAACGCAATGTGCCCGCCTTGCCCTTCTCTTTTTTATGCAAATGTCCATGCTGAGGCCGGTGTGCGGAAAATCTTGTCCTGTGCTTTAAGGGCTGTTCGCCCTTGTGGTGCTTACCGCTAAGACATAAGTGCAGATGAAAATATTGCTTCTATATAACAAAGTTCAAATATCATCTTTGTTATTATCTCAACTTGTTTGCCATTCTGGCAAAGGGAACTGTCTGGTAAAACCATTCTGATATTATGCTCACGGATCACACCGATTGCACGGATTTTTTTTCGCTCGTGCAACGTGCTTTAGCACCACGGAGATGACGGATTTGACGGATTTTGTGAGCATTGCATGCTCACTTCGCTATTGGCCCGTAACGTACCCGTGGCGAAATACGTTAGCACAGATTATGTGGTAATGTACCTATCCGTAGCAACGAGCTAATAGCGAAGTGAGCATGCAATGCTCACAAAATCCGTCAAATCCGTCATCTCCGTGGTGCTAAAGCACGTTGCACGAGTAAGAAAATCCGTGCAATCGGTGTGATCCGTGAGCCATAGTAATATATTGGTGTCTGGTAAAACGTGCTTCGGAGTTTTACCGGATAGCAATTGTGTGTAATATTTGCCCCCTCCCCGTCAGCCCCCTTATAAATGAGTGTGTGTACTTTTACTGCCATCTTACACTCTTTGCACGTAACAAGCTGATACACAAGGTTTTCAAGAGTGTAAGATGACTTCAAAACATCTTACACACCCCTGCACACATCTTACACATCACACCCCGCTGCCTCGCAGTCGGCATGCACGTATGTGGTGGGTTATACGCCACAGGGACGTAGAACAATCTATCGGAGCAACAAACTTTTCTGCTCCCCTATGCCGTAATATCCTCCTCCCGTGCTTGTGTCGTGTGGCAGTATGTGTGGTGTGCAGGTTGTGTAAGTTGCGTGTAGGTAACATTAGCAGTATCCTACACTAAGTAAAGCGTTGATATCTAATGAGTTGCAATGTGTTTGTGTAAGATGCAAGATACTCGGTTAGTAAAGTTATTGTAGTATAGAAAAAGCCCCAAATGCAACATTTCTCGTCCTGATCCTTTTATAAATTAGCGCTGTTCGATGAAATGTAACCATGCGAACGGATTTAACCCCCAAATGCAAGCAATAAACGCTAACACTAAACGCTATTACCAAATTCAAGCACCAAACTCAAGCACAAAACGCTACCACTGAGCGCAAGCACCAAACGCAAGTACTAATGGGGGCGACGCGTCTCGCGTCGGGATAGAGAAAGTGGAGAAAAATACGAAATCCACTAAATAATAGCTGCATCTTTTCCCGCTGGACGAGACTGCTGAAAAAAATCCCGACGCGAGACGCGTCGCCCCCATTAGTGCTTGCGTTTAGTGTTAGCGTTTGGTGTTAGTGTTTATTGCTTGCGTTTATTGCTTGCGTTTAGAGGTTGCGTTTAGTGTTAGGCGTTTGGTGTTAGCGTTTAGTATTAGCGTTTAGAGTAGCATTTGGTGCTTGCGTTTTTGCAGTGCGTTTCAGGCAACTTAGAATCCCCCCAAACTTTCTCGTTTTAATGTCTATTTTGAACACCCTGCCTCACAACGCGCGATTGCCCCAGCACGTGGTATCCGCGGTGTCGCATCGCCTGCTTTGTGCAGTTTCTATTACAAAAAACACTTCCAGCGCAACAACTCATACAATAAACGCACATTTTGTACAATCAACGTCAATATGCTTGTGACAGAGTGCGAAGAGTTGTATTTTTGCAGCGTCAAAATACATAATGACAAGTAAAGTAAGCAAAAATAGAGGCATTGAGCAGCTACCGTGAAATAGCAATGTGGAAGTTCTTATTTTTCAGTTGAGGTACTGTTTGATGCCTTTTTATATGCTTCATATATACATCACCCTAACCCCTAAATTTTATGGTAGAAAATGGCATTGTCCTAAGGGTGGCTCTAATAATTCTGAAATAGGGATTTGGCGCTATCAGAAGTGTTTTTTTTTGAAAGTTTGAGAGGGAGCATAGCGGGCTGTGTGACCGAACAAACTTTCAGAAAGACACTTCCGAGAGTGTGCAAATCACATTTCAGAATAGCAGAACTCAAAAAACAGAATTCTTAGACCCCCCCTTAAATAATAAATACTTAACTTTGCGCTTAGGGTCGGAGCTGTTGGAAATGCCTAACTGCTGTGAAGCGCCATAAAAAGAGTAAATGAGCCAAAGTTTGTATAAGACTTTGACTCATTTATTCTTTTAATATCATATAGTGGTGCCACAAAACCAACAACTAAAAATAGCTCTTGATTATATCAAATCTCTTTGTGGCATTATAACCAAAGTGTATACTTCCAGCAATATGGAGTAGAAACTCTGGTTTACTTAAATCGCGTAAAATTCTTCACCCTATCTTTCTCTTCTTTTGGATAAATTTGTGTACATGAAAAGAAGTCGTTTGAAAAATTTGTTACGGTGTACACTTCTGTCCATCTTTGATAGTCTTCTACAGGTTCTTTTACATCATCATACCAACGATACAATTGTTTAAATGTTAGGGTATTGTTAGAGTATGACCAAGTGCCTGCATATCCTCCTGCTTCTTTATCTCCAAATTCTTCAGGACTTTCATAAGTATACCACGTACCATCAGAGTTAAAGATGAAGATATCGTTGTCACCATCTTGTGCCCAAGCACCTCGAGTGATAATCTTTTCGAATTCGTTCTGTTTCTCATCATCATCACTGCACGACTGTAGAAATGAAAAAGGAATACAGAGTAATAAAGCCGTTAACACGACCTTGCTATACATTTTAATGTTATTGATTTTCATTGTTGATAGTTTTAGTAATTAAGAACTGTTTTTGTAAGAGAACAATTGTAGAATAGGGCTTGTGATGCGGCACAAACCCTACTACCCCCTTACTAAAAGAGATGGAACTCTCAGGTTAACTTTATCATTTCTTGCTTGTTGCTGATTTATCTTTTGCGGTAATAAAAGTCTATAGCAATCTCAGCAGCAATATTTACTAATAGACTTGTTACAGGATCAGGTATAAAACAACAAGTCACTGTAACAACCGCCTATATAAGTTTTTTCTATTTCATAGGCTTTCTTTGTTAGTGTTTGACATACGGAACCGCATTTCCACGCATATGCTATTACCCCATTCTCGGTAAATCATAGAACCATATGCGATTTTAAGTAGCCTATCCTTTTGAAAAGACAAAAGGATAGGCTTGAATAATTAAGCGAAGAAACCGCACAAGATATGAATCCATGCAAGAATTTCTTCAAGCTTGATTTCAATCTTAAAATGGGATTCAATCATCATAGTGACCTCCTCTTTTTTAAGATCAGTTTGATATAGGACTTCTCCCGCTAACAGTATCTATAATGTACACTTAGTTAACCATTCATGTACAGGAAGGCAAATATCTACTCTCCCACAGAATGTAGTACCATCGATGCTAACGAGCTTAACTTCTCTGTTCGGAATGGTAAGAGGTGTACTCCTCGTCGCTTGATTACCTTCATTTATGTTTCTTCATGAGGTCGATGTTCTTAATGGGTGTGCTCTTCTTTATCATTCACAACGTAATGAGTTGTGTCTTGATTTTCGGCAGTTGCTATTGTATTGCGGAAACTGGTGGCATCGAACTCTACAATGTTTTCAAAGTATCCAAATTGTGATCGTGAATACGCATCATATGTACCTATAGGGACGTAAACTTTGCATTTTTTCGAGTCGCAACCTTCAAAAGCACGACTATTATAAGGTAAAATAGGAACTTTTTCTGCATATATGTAAATTGCTCTTAAGCTCTTACAATCGTGGAAAGCACTATATCCTATCTTGGTAACATTTGAGGGGATTTTTATACTTTCCAAAGAACTACAGTTTTCGAAAGTGCCTTCTTTTATCTCTGTCACACTTGATGGAATGTTTACACTTTTCAAAGAACTACACCCACTGAAAGCGTAGTCTCCTATCTCTGTCACACTTGATGGA
>ERZ1026886.41-NODE-41-length-55203-cov-97.990661_pt1 | contig 55203 bp, 53 predicted proteins | sample MGYA00380173_ERZ1026886 | MGnify/ENA primary metagenome ERZ1026886 (study PRJEB33269, sample SAMEA4719809) | human gut metagenome | biome: human-associated habitat; feature: organic feature; material: feces | place: Cameroon | collected 2013-10 ... | reverse complement strand
TCATTTCCAAGCTGACCGTTAGCACCTGTTACTAAAATATTCATAACCTAGTATTTTAAATTCTTCTTTAATGTTTGATTGCCTTCATCCAATATCGAAAGCAGATATCTTCCATAATTCTTTTTGAGCATAGGCTGTGCTACCTCACGAAGTTTATTGGTATTTGTTGTTTTACTTGTATAAATCCACCTTTAGTATTCGAAAGGACTTTCAAAGTCCTTCAACACTTCATGCTTTGTATCTTTCTCCGAAAGAATAGCATGTTCCGTAGAAATGCGCCAATCGATACCGAGAGAATCATCCAAGATCAAGATACCACCATCAGGCCTTCTCTTTAAACTCACGTTCGCTGAAGCTCTCGAAGAAATAGCCACGAGCATCTCTAAACAGGCGAGGCTCAATGATGAGCACGCCATCAATATCAGTCTTTATTACGTTCATATTATTTTTCATTTACTAGTTTAGCTAAGTCTTCAATTAAATTTAGCATCAAATTATCTACTATGGAATCACGACTATTTTGATTAACCAAAGTTAAGTGAGGATTTTGGTTATTTTTCTTTTTCTTTGTATTGGCTGATTTTTCAATGCTAAATTGTATAACTAAGAATCTATGCCAAAAAGGAGATGTTAAAGAATATTTTTCCGAATTACTATTAAAGTATATTATTCCAAAAGCAGCACTTGAAAGTTCATCTAATTTAGCTTTTATTGCGTCATCTGAGAAATTTCGGTTTTTGGAATTAACTATTTTCTTCACTTCTGCATATGAGAGTTTATCCATTGTGTTTCTAGAAAAAGTCTTCAGTATATACCATCCTAATTCATTCCTAACTGCAGCTTCATATATAGACTTAAACGTATCAGAACTTCTCTCAATAAAGCCTTTTATTGCATATTGGAATACAGTATCATCAAGTTGTTTCTTACAAATGCTTGATTTATAAAAACCTTTTCCTTTACATATATCTAAACACATTTGATGTGCAGACGCACCAAGTCTATCAGAATAATACACAAGTTTTTCAACTATTGAATCGCATGGCGTTATGTTTAGCATATTAAAACCATTAACCACAATACCCCTAATTTCTTCATCACTAAGCAAAGGCACAGAAATTTCAGAAACTCGTGTTTGCAGATTCGGGTCTAACTGTAATAATTCACGAGCAGATTCACAAGCTCCTATACATATTATCTTAGAAAGTGGATAATCATTAGCATTATCAACAAAAATTTTAATTGTATCTGCTAAACGTTTCTTCTCAGTCTCTGCAACTTTGTGAAAATCCTCAATTAGCCAAACAATTTGTCCTTGCCCTAAAAATTGAGCCAACTTTTGAGGTGTTAACTGAGGAGGTAATAATCGAGAGAATTTTACACTTGTTTCTATTGAACTTTCTGTAGCTATTGAATTCTTAATTGCTTTATATTCCAACGCTAACTTTCCCTTAATTGTTTTCTTCTTAGACAAACCACTCTCTGTCATGACAAACATATCAAGGCTATCAAATGCAGACAACAAGATTTGCTCATAGGTTGTACTACTTTCACAATGAGTTTTGATGAATCGATAACCAGCTTTATTCAACATATTCCTGACTGAAGAAGTTTTACCACTACCCGAATGCCCATATACGATTATTTGTTTTCCTGGTATAGACATCTCTGATGATAACAATGAGTCTATAGAAGGACGAACAACATAATTCAATTCTGCAGCAACAGTAGGTGTGAATACTTCGTTGAGTTTAATTGGTGGGACTCTGAACAACTTGAATATATACTTTGTTAGCTTATTCATTCTGCAATTGTATTATAAAATAAAACACCATTTTCGTATACATGTTTTAAATCAATTGTCCAAACTTCAAATTCTTCAGTGCATAAAGGAATTGTAGCTAAGTCCAAATCTCGTGTTTCAAGATATTTTTTAAAGAAAACATTTCTTAATGATTCTTTTTTAGGCACTGCTAGAATTGCATCAACCGAAAAGCCGGCTTCATCTTTTGTTCCAATTCTATATTGATTATCCTTGATAACCAACTTTGCTTTTTCTAAATTCATAATTTCACAAGTTTAAATATTAAATTCCGAAATGCCGTATATCACCAATGCAACGTCCCCACTATATTACAAGTAGTTACACCTATCAGTTTTTTGAAAAAAGTTATTTTGTATCGTTATTAGGATGAAGGATTGCTAAGCGCACTTCTTCACCTCATCTGTTTTTTCAACATAGTAACATAAGAAGCATAGACTTGTCCCTATCTGTCATGCGAGTAAGGAGTAGTTTTCAACTGGTCTAGCTCACGCTTTTTCTGCAACAATTCTTCATTCATCCGTTCTCTTTCCTCACGAAGTTTCTTTGTTTCTGACTTGATTTTTAAGGTTTCCTGCATTATTGCCGTACTCTCGTCCTTCAAAGAAGCCACAGCTGATTCCAAGGCAGCAGCCTTTAGTTCCAACTCTTTTGTTAGAGCTTGGTGAAAATCAGCCAAGGACGCATGTTTCTTAGAGAACAAACGTTCCACCTGATTTTCATCAAGACACTTTAGGGCCTCCTCAACTTTCTGCCAAGAGGCAACAAAGTCAGGATTTTCTGTTTTATTCATCATAAATATATATTTCCTTCATCACTACAATACTTACGCAGGTTTCGACCTCTACGGTTCTGGTTAAAGTCCTGCATCACCTTTTCGAAGAATTCCATTGTTTCCATAATTCTGATTTTTAAGAATTCGGATGCAAAGGTAAATACTTAATGTGTTAAAACCTTACTCTGTAATGGTGATATACAGAGATAGTAAAGGTGAAGCAGGAGTACCATAAGGCATCGCTTAAGCCATGCCTACTCCAAACGCCTCGTTCTTGGTGACGGATGGAAAAAAATCAGCATTACATAAGTCCATTATAGCAAACCGTAGTAAGCCCATCACATGCGTTCTCCACCCTTAGCAAGGCGGTCCCAGCCCGCACAATATGGCGAAGACCTTTGATGGTCCGCCAACCTTAGAGCGTAGCGGTTCTGAGCACCAGAGGGCGGTTTTCTCCCTCGCTCCTGAGGAGAGAGGGTCGGGGTGAGAGGTGGAGCCTTCCTTAACGGTAAGGAAGGACGGGTAGGTTTTCGAAAAAATCCTTTTATCTAAAGAGGAACGTGGCGATTCGATAACGCATACCCTCCAATCACCCCATAACATACCAGCGGTATAAGAAAAGCAATCGCCATACTACCCGTAGTATCCGCAATATACCCCATGATTACAGGAGCAACCGCACCACCCACTATCGTCATGATAAGCAATGAAGAGGCAAGTTTGGTCTTTGTACCCGCATCCCTCAATGCCAGCGAGAAGATAGTCGGAAACATGATGCTCTCTCCCAGATACAGGGCGAAGAACGCAATGAGAGATAAGGTTCCGCTGCATACCACCACAATCAATGTGGCAACAAAGGTGAGGATGGCACAGACCAGCAGCACCAGCCTTGGCTGGATATAATTCATGATGACACCACCAGCCAACCTGCCGATAAAGAACAGACCCATTCCGCCAAAGGCGAGATACAGACTGGCAGTCTGCTTCTCTATATGAATACTCTCCTCAGCATAGTTGATGAAGAAACTGTTCACACCCGTCTGGGCAGCCACATAGAGAAACAAGGTCAGCATACCAAAACCGAATGCCATCACTCGCATCGGCTTCTCCTCCACCATCTCGTTCGTATCCGCCTCATGCGCTCTCCTTGGGTCCGGCAACTTGATCCTTGACAGGACCAGTGCCACAGCAAGCACGAAGATACCCACCAGGGCATAAGGAATGGCAATGTTGACACCCGAGAACAGAAGCTGTCCGCCAACCAGCGGTCCTACAATCCATCCGATACCATTGAGCGACTGCGACAGGTTGATTCTGCTCTCCGCCTTGTCAGGATGTCCCAGTACCGTAGTATAAGGATTCGCACTCGTTTCCAGACAGGTCAGTCCGCATCCTATCACAAACAGCGACAGAACGAAGAAGTAGAAACTGTTGATCCTGCTTCCCGGTATGAACATCAGGGCACCGATACCGAAGAGAACCAGTCCTGTTATCACTCCCCTCCTGTAGCCCCACTTCCGGATAATCCATCCGGCAGGCAGTGCCATCAGAAAGTAGGCACCATAGACAGCAGCCTGCGTCAAGGCCGACATCGCCTTGCTGATATGGAACGACTCCTGGAAATGCGGATTCAGCACCTCCAGGATGCCATGGGCAAAGCCCCACATGAAGAAGAGGCTGCTGATGATGAGGAAGGGCACCAGATAGTTATGCCCTTCGTATCTGAAGATGGATGGCTTCGTCATGATTCTCTGCAAATTTAAGACTGTCCTTTACTACCAGTGCCAGATAACCGCCGCCACCGGCTCCCGGCATCTTCCATGCCAGTACCTCCTCCATGCTGCTGTAGCGGTCAATCATCGGCTGCACACTCGCCTCCGGTTCTATCACACCATTGATAGACGGATTCACCATACCCGGGAACATCGCAATCTGGGCCTCGAAAGATGCCCTGTATGCTGCAGCAAAGGCATCGAGGTCGTGCGCCAGAATCGCCTTCCAGCAGGCATCAGCTGCATCAGCCAGCGCCTTCACCTTCTCAGGCGTGATATCCTTACCTTCCACCACACTGCATCCCGCCCTTCTCGGTTCCATCGGAATCATCACCAGATGGTCTTCCAGGAAACGGAGGGTCATCTCATCCTGCGTACTCTCAATCTTCTCCGGCCAGAAGTTGTTGTCATAATAATGACGCACCAGACCGGGAACACAGATACCGATAGAATCCTGGGCACCCGAGATGATACCATCATGACGCTCCGGATTGTTCTCAAAGCAGAATACCAGTCGGGCGAGCATCTCCGGATCCATCTTCGGCAACTTCACCGGCCATATCTTCTGAATCATCTTACGGGTAGAGGTAGACAGACCGCAGCGGTCGCGCACCTCAAAGGTCGGTTCCAGCGAGATGGTAATCAGACCCACCTTCTGCGTTCACCACAAACACATCCGGTTTCACCTTATCAAGAGTAGGCAGGAAATCAATGACTCCGCTTCCCTCATTGATATACGCATCCTTCACCGCCTTGATATTCTTGACCATGAATAGCCTTTCCTCCTGCGGAAACATAGGCTTGCGATGCTTATACTCCAGATAAGTAGCATCCGATCCGATACCCACATACAGGTCACCATACCGTGATGCCTGCTGGAAAAACTCCACATGACCGGAATGCAGCAGGTCATAACACCCGCTTACAAAAACTTTCTTCTTCATTTGTTGTTTATCAATAATTATAGAGTCTCCGAAATCAGTATAGGGGAGATATGAATGAGGAGTTTCCTCTAAGTTGTCTATTCTTTCTTTTCTTTTTTCCATTAGTAATAGTTTATGTCAAACCTACTTTCCTTCAGTAAGTTCCTCAAACATTTCAACATGTTGATCTACAACTCTTGAAATATCATAATTCTCTATCACTTTCTTCAAAGCCTTGGACTTCATTTCTGCAGCTTCCTTTGGATGACGATATAACCAGAGTACCTTTTCTGCGGCATCTTTTGGATTATCCATTTCCACCAACAAACCATCAACACCATCATCTACCAATGTAGGGATGGCATCTATCTTTGTGGCAACGACATTCTTCCCTGCAGCCATATACTCAACAACAGCCAATCCGAATCCTTCCCACCTTGATAAGAGCATCGCCACATCAAAAACTTTCAAATAGCTATATGGCTCATCAGTCCAACCGGTTATTACAAGTTCCAAACCATTCTCCTTGGCAAAGGCCTTGACTTCTTCCTCTTCCTCACCACTTCCTACTATGATGAAAGCAGAGTTAGGAATTTCATCATGTATCAACTTGGCTGCGCGGATAAACACATTAGGCGCTTTCTGTGGAGAAAGTCTTCCAATCATACCTACCACAAAAGCATCTTCCGCAATGCCAAGTTCACTTCTAGACTTAGCAACTGCATTCCTTACAGCACTCACATCAATACCATTCGGAATCAAAGCTAACTTATCATCCTTAGCTATATGTTCACGCTCTGCAGAAGCCTTCTCCGCCTTGGAGATACACACGATCTTGTCAGTGCAAGGAGATAATATTTTCTCCAAGCACAGATATATTATACTTTTCAGTTTCATCTGATTAAAATTTACTTGATGTTAAAAGCCCAACCATGAGGATTATAAACAACCTTACAATGTAAACCTATGGCAGCCATACGCCCTAAACCTCCAGCAAAACTGCTGTGGCAATACAGAATGTCAGGATTAACCTTTTTGATTTCACGGCGAATGGCTCTGACTTTTTTGATAACTCGCAAAGGAGAGAATGATTGCGTAAGATCCATTTGCTGAACACCATCCACAATCTTGCTATACAAACTTTCATCATAATTTCGAGAACAGATGAAATACTGCTTTATTCCCTTTTTCTCTAATCGTGGCAGGAGCATCTGGAGGTAACGCTCTACACCTCCTGCACATTCTGCAATATGTAATATCCTCATTATTTTGTTTGAATATAATCATTGATAGTCTTTTGGGAAACAAAAAGGACGTCCTTCAAAAGTTTCCATAAATATATTAAGAGCATGCAGCGAATTATCCCAGTTACGACAACATTCAGGACTAAGAGCAATAGTCAAGACTTGTATTTGGTCTCGAATATTTTTCAATTTACAAGCTAACATGCTTATGTAAGCATCAGTAAGTAGCTGAAAGAAACCATCATCATTAGATTCATAAAAATAATCCAAATCTAAATTTACAATCCATTTTGTCGATTCCTTTCCTATCTTTTCATAAAGTTGTTTAATATCTTCTTCGACATAAATATTATTGTCAATGAAATTTAGAAGCTCAGTAGCAGAAAGTCCATGAATCTCTGCGCCAAGAAACTTTTCACGTTCACTTCTACCTAAAAAAGTACGAGTAGAGAAAGCCGCTTCTTGAAACCACTGTGGAAAGAGGTACAAACATTGAGTAATGTAGTTATCCCAACGAAATGCTTTCAGTTGAGAGTTATCTCTTTCATTTGTCCATAGTAATCCAGTGTATTCATCAATAGACAAATGCTGATTATGTTGGATATGTTTATACACATCAAATGGCGTATTTGTACCAAGATCATTATGCTTATCAATGTGCAAAAAATTATATCTACTTTCAGCATTACATTCTTGCATCCAACACCATGCTGCAGCAAGATGATTATCCATGACATAGACATTATCTGTTTTCCACAAGAAAATTAAATTCTCAAAACTAGATTGCTGCTTATAATAATCAGCAGGAAGATGCCTTATCCACATAACATTGTTCTTTTTAAAGTAATTTACCTTCATAGCAAACATCAAATTATTGTTCTATGAAGAACATAAAATCAAGTATCAGATAATTCTTTTAAATAATATTTCCTATAAGGGGTTCCTTTAGTTTCCTCAACTTTAGTAACCATGAAAGAAGTATTACGCAGGAAATCAACTTGTTTTTCTTTCCCATGTTCATAGATTTCATATAAATTATGAGCTTTTGTCTTTCCATTAGCTAATGGAGTTATTACATAAACGTCTTTATATTCAGCTTGATTCCAATCATAATTAGTACAAGTTAAGTTATACGGGAAAATAACCAAATCACCGATTTTCATTCCTTTGGGATCTTCATTACAGCAAAAGCGATATAAAATCTTATCTTTATTCTGCGGTGCTTTAGCTACAACATTATTGATGCCAATAAACATCTGTTTAACAACTTTTGGTATTATGCCATGATAATAATCATCACGAAATTTGGCTGAATGTTGAGCATAATACATATTCAACAATACTTGTTCAGCCTTTGTCAAGCCAAATCTTTCTTCATTTCCCATTATTTTTGAACAACTTTCATAGAATTCGGCTATTGGCTTACTGATTAAAAAACTTGCCGCATCATTATCACCAATTTCACATATTCCATATTGCGCATCAAAGTAAATCTCCCCATAATCCGGATGCTCATTTCGAAACTCCTTTTCAGCTTTCAAGAAATATTGTATATCTTTAGTTTCAACCATAAAACATATATTTATTCTCATTGTCCAAGCAACAAATTCCGAATATCAAGATTCATCTTTCGCAGATCTTTTCTTATTTCTGCCACATCCAGAGTTTTATCACTTTGCCAAGATAACACCCTACCTCTTCGCACAAGATTTTCCCCCTTGATATAGCAAAAATCATACATATCATTGTCATACTCCATATAAAATTCGTTTACACCTTTCAATGCATAATTATATGGAGCATAAAGTTCTGCTAATTGTAAATCAGAAAAGCCATACAACATCATTTCCTGTATTGCATTTAAAGATCTATCAGGAAATAAGAAATGGTAACATGCAAGTATTTTAGTCCATACAGTCTGCGTAGGAATGTCATATTCCCCCTTCATCCATGTATTTCTTATCAGATTACAAACATCCATATCAAGAAACTCTTTGCATCTTCTAACCGACATCTGCATAATTGCCGATGGGACAGAGAAACATTCCTCCTTGTTGCTAGACAACTGCTGAACTACTCTCAAAACCTCATCTGATTTACATATATCCAAGAGTTTAGCTTCTACTTGTCTTTGCGCCTCTTCTTTTATAGAATACGAAAATGGCAGGGTATTCAGAAACTTATTCATATACCCCTCATAGTTTGCCTCCTTACCATAGAAATGGTGGAAGAGATGACGGGCAATCTCGTAATCCATTACAAGGATTATCTTATCAAAACCGAACTTGTTACCATTAGGAACCTCCGAATAATAGGGATTATCAACCTGAGAGGATAAGACATTCATGATGCGGAACAGATGAGCAGGATCTATTCTGTCCAAATCTTCAATAATCAAAACAGACTTAGCCATCATCTGCTCCAAAGACTTCTGGATAAGATAAGTAAAAGCATCACATTCGCTGATACTACCCATCTTTCCATAGAATCCATTGAGGTAGTCATCTACTACATGAAGAACATCTTGACTTTTATATTTCTCATGAATGGTAGAAGCAAGACTTTTCAAACCTTCATATACATCTTTTATTCCTTCAACTGGTATGATAGAAGCAACAAAGTTGCCTAACTTTAACAAAGACTCTTTGTTGCATACCGCATCAAATATCTTATCATACCCCTCTTTAAAGTCATAGATACGATTATCCTTTATGAGTTGAAACAGAATATCACGCTTGATATACTCAATGACATCCCGATTCTCCTCAACCACGTAGTTTACAGGATGGAGAGTGATGAAATAGTAATCATTCTTCTTTTCACCATAGCTCTTCATGAACTCATTCAGAAAGTAAGACTTACCATCTCCAAACCTAGCAGAGAAAATGATTCTACTCTCATTCTCAAACACCTGCTTGAAGTCTTGAATATTTTGAGAAATATCAATTGTATCCATAAAAGATATAAGTTTACCTACACCTCATACAAGTCATAAGGAAAAGCATCTTCCTGACCTTTTCTTAGCTCATCCAGATTAGAAGGAAGAGATAAAGGAGTCATTATCATGCCTTCCTCAATTGTTTGCGCTACAGGATATTCATATCTTTTCGTACTATAATACCAATCATCATATTTTAGGAAATCAACTTTTGGTCTTAACAGTACAGCTGGTACACCATAAGACTCTGCTAAAATGATACCATGTAGAGAAGAAGAAATGATTTTCTCACAACTCAATAGTTTATGGATAAAATCCTTGTAATCAGCAGTACAAATATCTATAACTATCAAATCGTCTCTATCTGCTACAGGAATCACTTGATCTTTATGCATAACAACACCATACTTATACTTCTTTTCAACCTTGTCAGAAGGTGTATATATTTCTGGCATAAATATAGCAGGATCACCATATACGGCTGGAGCTTCAAAGCCATAATCGGCAAGATATGTTCTCGTAAAAGGACCACGAACAGAACGTATATCCAATTTACGACCATTCAAACGGTATCCTAAACGGGCATTTAAAATGCCACTTCCCCAAACAGTACCATCTTGAATGCCGGCAGTTATCACACTACCAACAGCAAAGAGATGCTTGATTCCATGCACTTTCTTATCTGAATCTATTTTTTTCTTTGATAACAAATGATTCACAATAACAGGAGTTAATGTGTCACCAAGATTATCAGACTCCAACCAATAATCCAAATTTACTCTATCTTTCTTAGCAAAATTGGTAACATTGAATAGCATGAATCTATTACGAAAAGGAAATAATCCCTTCATAAGAATCTTCTTAGGACCTTCCCCTAAAATTTCCTTTATTTTCAGATTTAATTTATTTGTGTTCATTTCTCTTCTGTATTACATTGCAAAAATCAGCATAAATACCATCTTGTATTTTCTGAATCTGGTGATTTCTAAGACCACATCTCCAAGCTTTTTCCGCATATTCTTTTACTAAATTCGGTTGAGTAAGCAATCGATTGATTTGATCTTTTATCTTATGTATATCGGTCTCAACAATAGCAGCATCATTATCTTTAAGATATCTGATAGACCCAGTATCACCGCCAAGCGCAAATATACAACGAGCATTATAGAAATAATCAACAAGTTTCGTTGAAAAAGAAAGTCTAAAGAATAATCTATCCTTCAAAGATGCCGGCTCTACATGAACCAAAACATCAGCCGATTTCATTGTTGGGAGCACATCTTTATTATCTACAGGAGGCATCAAATGAGAATCGCCAGAATTTAAAGCCTTTACCATAGCATCTGTTTTAGGGGACATTGAATAAACAAACATCTCTGCCTTTTTCCCAACCCGGTTCAATTCATTAATAGCTTCTGCAATTTTACCTAATACTTGCCATCTACCAGAGCCCAAGTTACCCATATAGATAAATTTCAAAGGAACAGTTGCATCCTTAATATCAGGCATTTGACCAAATTCATATCCTTTATAAAGCACTTTGAATTCTTTGTTGAAATAACCGGCATACTCATCACACATAGTTTGTGTTATTCCATAAAGAAAACTACTCTGCTTAGCACACTTTCTAATAGCATGACGCTCTACAAATGTTTTAATCCAAAAGAAAGGAGAAAAAGAAACCTTCTTTAAAGAATAATGGTCGTCCCAAGGATATGTGACAAGAGGAATATTGAACTTTTGGCTAACATACCTCATTAAATTATTAGAAACAGGTACTCTACCTAAAGGACCAAAAATCAAATCTGGCTGAAAATCCGAAATAAATTTATCCAAAGCTTCAGATTTCCACTTCCCCAATATTCCTATCATATCCTGAGCAAGAAGCATTGAATCCCATCGCATACTTCTAGCCTTATTATACCTCTTAGAAAAATCTTTTTTCTGACCTTTCACAGGATTAACTTCACATCCGATATCATCCCGAGCAAAAATGCTCTTAGCTAATTGTTTTTCTGATATATTGAAAAAACGTTCAACAATATCATTATCTGGAACATCCTCTCTGAAATAGATATTAGCAAACTCTATTCTGTCCTCCATACCTTTAAAAATATTAGAAAGAGTATTGCCCACACTAATATCATTGCTCCAAGGTAAATAAGTAACAACTAAAACCTTTATTTGCGGATTATTCATATTTGTTTATTTGTATTATTATTTACAAAAGCTTATTATATATAACTTCTGTTTCCTTTGCACATTTCTCCCACGTAAACTTACGAAGTTGCAAAACACCTTCCTCTTTCATTTTCTTTAGCTTTAATGAGTTTGAAAGCGTTTTATCTATGACACAAGCCATATCATCAGGGCTGTTTTTATCAAAATAACATGCAGCCTCTCCAGCAACTTCATGAAAACATAACAAATCACTAACTATACATGGACAAGAACATCTATATGCTTCAAGGATAGGAAATCCAAAACCTTCTCCTAACGAAGGATACACAAAAGCTTCAGCATTGCAATAAAGATTATTCATTTCCTCATCCGAAACAAATTTATGAAAAACACGCTTCTTTATGTTTAACTTTTCCATAATCAACATTTCTCTATCAGAAAATGGAGCACCTGTACAAATCAAATCGATACCACTTTTAAGCATGCTGAATCCTTTTAAAAAAGTTTCAAAATTTTTATACGCATTACGACCACCTATATATAACAAATAAGGTTGTTGATGCAGTCTATTTTGGTCACATATAATTAATTTTTGATCCATACCATGATATACGACTGAAATTTTATGTTCAGGGACATTGTGATATTTCATAAGATCAAGCTTTGTCTCTTGGCTAATAGCAATGATGATATCAGCCCGTTCACAAACTTTTTTTTCTTTTTTAATAACTATATCAGTTTTCGGAAGTAAGTTAGGAAACTTATCATGATTTAAATCATGCATTGTTATCACAACAGGCTTCTTTGTGTGACCGATAAAGTAAGGATTCACAAACAAAGGATGGAATATATCAAATTCCTCACGATGTAATGTTCCAACACTTTGCAATATATTTAAAAACTTGTAAATCTGATACTTACGATAAAAATGTTTGTCAGTTAAAAATGAATGAGATTTCCAATTTTTCTCTCCAAAATACACATTATCTGTCCAAATCTTTGGTAAGACTGGGATTGCATCCTTACTTAAATGACTTATTAGTTCTACAGCATATCTACTAACGCCTCCATATCGTTGTATAAATGCCTGATAATCATATAAAATTTTCATATATCTACTTAATTCTTTTTAAAAATAACATTCCTATTTTAGAAGGACAAAACAAATGGAAAAGCTTTACTGGATACTTTACATTCATACGTATACTAAACAATAACGTTGAGAACTTCATTCCTTTTATACACTCCTTATATTTCATATAATACTCTTTAAAAAGAGGATCCTCAAAATTGGTATATTTTTTCAGAGAATACATTAATACATCATTCATATGGCAATATATAAATGTTTTTACGGATTTACTTTCTTTATTTATTGCCAAATTCATTTTGTTTAAAATAAACACAAAAGATTCAAGATGTTTAAGTATTTTTCCAGGCTCATTTACTATAGAATTTTCACGATAACAATAAACATAAGTTGTTTCGTTACAAACATAAAAAGACTTAGCATAAAGTGCTAAATAGAAACTCCATAAGATATCTTCATGAATTAGCCCTTCTTGAAAATACAATCCATTTTTCTTTAAAAAATTCAAATTGCACAATTTATTCCAAGCCATAGATGGCCATTGATGCAAAAGAAACATCTTTTGAATATTATGACAGTATTCTCTACTAGATATGGGTAAAACATAAGAAGGAAGCCCATCTTTGTCTAATTCATAGTTGGCAATAACAAAATCATATTTTTTATTTAATAAAGGCTTACACAAGATATTTATACAATCCGGCGTAATTTCATCATCACTATCCAAAAAATAGACATAGTCACCTGTTGCATATCTTAAGCCAGTATTTCGTGCTGCCGAAAGTCCTAAATTTGCAGTGTGATGAATTAACTTAAAATCTATTTTCCCTTGGTATGATTTTATTATTTTCTCAATTATAGGAATACTACCATCAGGAGTTTTATCATCAACAATTATACACTCAATTTGTCCTTGATATCGTTGAGATATAACTGAACGAAGACAACGTTCTATATAATTTTCTACATTATAAACTGGGATAATTATCGATATTTTCATACTCTTTGCCATTTAATTTTTTTATATATTTTTATTATTCCAAAAGATATTATAAATGGAACAACATTACTATTAATAATATTCATATTTAATATCATAAAAAGAGAACACCAAAATACTATAATTATAGTAATTAGTTTTACTAGCAAATCATCTGACGTATTGTACTTTCTTTCAAAAAATAAAGCTAGCCAAAATAACAATATGGAATAAATTGGTGAAAAAAGCCATCCAAATTGAAATAAAGACATTGTTATATTTGGCATAATTAACTGCGGCCATGTTATGTCATGATATAAAGGTTCTGTAGGTTTTATTTTGTCTGCTCCAATCATTTTCGTAAAGAAAGGTACTGTATTGAAGCAATCAACAAACATTCTTTCTACAGACTTTTCATTCTCTTTTACATCGTTCACTCGTAATCCATTCGCTACAGGTCCAATACCTGCAAAATATTCATCAAAGGTCTCAGCCTTTAGATAAAAGCTCATTGTTTCTCCAATGCTTTTTTCTGTACTTTGAACAACAAAGAGTTTCAAGACTGATCCCAACACGATGGCTATCACAATAAAAAAAATAGTACCTTTTTTTATCGCTCTACTTTTTTCATGGAAAAAATTCATTAATATTATGCATCCAACAATTAAACCAATAATCATATTCCACCTGGAAACAGAGGACATACCTATGCCTGTACGTAATGTATATATAATACATAGTAATAAAGTTATCCAAAAGCTAATAGTACGATTTTTCATTTTATTCAAGCGAAAAATGAAATACAAGAACAAACTAAGAAATCCAACACCTTTGAATACTTTATATATACCATTATGCTCAATTTTATCTCCAACAGAACCATCAATCAAACCTAAATCTTCTCTATTCTGAACCGAAAAAGTAAATAAAGAATTTCTATAATCAGCATTTGTAAAAAAAATAAAAAGCCACAACAATATAAACAAAAAAATGACATTGGTAATTTTTACATCCTTAAATGAATCATTTCTTGCTTCTTGTTTTATCATTAATCGATAAAATACACTCAAAGCTAATAATTCATAGGACATCAACCATGTTGCTGAATCATAATCTGCCCCTGTAACCACAAAACCATCATAATTTCTTTGACAAGCCCATAGTATTGGAACGACCAAATATCGACCAAATATAATTATATGAAAGACAGAACATGTAAAGCTAGAACATATTGCTTTCAGCGAAGGTCGCATTATAACAATAGCCAGAAAATAAGTTATAGGAAGCAAATATAAATAATGAACATTACATGAGGTTATTTTTAACCCACATGTCAAAACTAAAGAACAGATAGCAAAAAATAAAAATATCAAATAATTTTTAGCTAAGAATTCTATCTTCTTTTCTTTTACCATCACTTATAATTTTTAATTTTACATATATAATAAATCACTATAGAAAGTAAAAAACTAAGACACACAAGTTGGTACTTAGACAATACTGAAAATATACGTGCAGTTTTAGGACTCTTTATATTTTTAAGTTCCTTATCATTCTGCATTTGGTGATACTTTTTTATATATTCATAATGTTGCTTATTTGTACGAAAGTCATAATCGAAAAGCAAGGATATTGTCAGCTTCTTTGAAAAAATTTCATTCAATTCATTTATATACAATGTATCCGCCTCCCTCTCACTCAATTTTTCATATTGACTTATATATATAGGAAAACTATCTTCATGATAATTCTTCATAATAATTGGATAACTATAAACATAATTACATTTAGATGAGTTTGATATTTTATCCACATAATGACAATATCTTATTATAAAATCCAAATCTTCCATATGCCTAATGTTTTCATTAAAAAGAAGACTATGAGATTTTATAATATCAAGTTTAAAAGCTTTACACCATAAGAAACCAAGTTGTGTCGATTTATACATATCCAAAATAAAGCGATTTAATCTCGCACCTACATATATACCATCTTGCTCGTATTTCTCAGCCAAGACATCATTTCTTCTTTCCCAATATCCTTGAGATAAGAGATCAACAGTATGGGGTTGCGATAAAAAATCATACAAAAAGTTTTCATGCACATAATCATCGGAATCACAAAATGTAACCCATTTTCCTACAGCATTATTTAATCCAACGTTTCTTGCAGAACTTACACCTCCATTTCTCTTATGAAAGACTTTTACTCGATTATCATTAAATGCATACTCATCACATATTTTCCCAGATTTATCCGTACTTCCATCATCAATAAGTAACACTTCAAAATCTTTAAAAGTTTGTATAAGAATGCTATCAATACATCGATGAAGATAATTCTCTACATTAAATACAGGAACTATTATACTTATCTTTGGATTATTATTCATTTTTTAGATATTTTTCTAAAAAAGAAAAAGATTTCTTTTTTAAGAGATTAAGTTTTGTATAAACGACATCGTAGTCAATATCCTTTAGATTCTCCGTGCTCATTCCAGTATCAACAAGTCTGTTCTCCAACCCAAACAACTCAAGCAAGGAGTTAAATCTCGACATACCTCTTTCTTTATTTCCAACCACAATAAATTGCTTTTTAAAAAGAATAGAGAAAACACAAGCATGAAAAGAATCTGTTACAACGAACTCTGCATCATAGAATCCCCTTAACCAAGCTTCAACAGATGGTTTTATGCGCTGGCATAATGGTTTCTTCTCATCGTGCTCGAATGGATTATTAACAGCGAATGGAACCAAATGCTTTTCTACAGCCACATTATTAATCAAGCTGTTGATTTCCTCTGTTGTATCCAGCACGTAATAAAGCAACGTTCCTTTACTTTTAGAGATATTAGCATTTTTGAACAAAGCTATATAATCTTCTATATCCAAAAGCATCGTTGGATCTAACACATGTTGTGCATTTATATCAAACTTTGTTTTACATAGCTTCATTCCATCAGCTTCTCTCGTTGAAACGGCATCAAACATAGAAAGTAATTGTCCACAATTTTTAGTTTGCTCTGCATTATACTCCCAATTATTTGTACCAAAAGATGCAGCATAAGCAATTCTCTTAATAGTCCAATTCTTAGTAAAATCCAAATAAGCATTTTCTATCTGCTGCCCCAACCACAAACCTGGAAAATAAACGACCCTCCATACCTGATCACTTCCAACCACTATTGCATCAAAATCTTCAGATTGAAGATTATAGAAACTGCGTATTTCTTTTCTATTGATATGTTTATCGATAAATGGCTGAGTTTTTTTTGCGATAATAGGGCGAGTTTTATTATAATGACGCTCTATAAAAACTCTATCTATTTTACCAAAGATTTTCAAAATTGTTCGTTTTGTAAAGCTTAATGGCATTTTCCAAAGTGGAGGCAAGAAACGTCTATTGGGTGTATCAAACACGACAACCTCATGTCCCATTCTTTCCAATACCGTTTGCAAGGCATAAGCCTGCAATATTCCTCCATAATTAGTATGGAGAGGTAATGTTAATATTCCTATTCTCATTCTTCATTTCCTCCTTCATTATTATTATTATCTCGATAAGTTCGATTAATTCCCTTTATAGATACCTTGAAACCATAATGTTTCAATCTACTTGATACGCTCCTAAAACTTACCTTACTAAAGAAAGGTATTTCAGGACGTTCTCCTTCCTCAAGATTATCCTTGGCTATGGCAAAAATAACCTCATATTCTGACCCAGAAATTGTATTTGTTTCTGGTACTTTAAAATTCTCACCCAATAATCTATTTGCTTTTTGACGATATCCCAAAGAAAAGAAATTATCTGCGGAAACATATCCTTGAAAGAACAAATGGCTTAGAACGCTTGAACCATTATACTTTTTTACGTGAATGAACTGTTTGTCACGTGAGTAAATATCACAAAACTCTATTGGACTTCCACCTTGATAAACATTTCGCCTGTCCATTAAACAATATCTATCGGGGTACTCATTGCATACGGCAAAATTATATTCTTGTTCATCCTTCCATGCATAATCGAGCATCGGTATATCAGACAACACAGCATCTTCATAATACTGTTGTACTTTATGCACGTAATCTTGATCAACCTCATACCATTTACCGTCATTCAAGAGGTACTGATGTCCTTCAAAATTCAAGTCTGCGTACAAGCACCTATATACTGACCAATTTCTTACCGGAGTTTCTTCAGCATTTAAGCAAGTTACCTTTTTCTTTTTGATGTCATTTAGAGAAAGATTGTTGCCATATTCGTCTTTAATAATTTCAATAGATAAATCATCATAAATATTATCTGTTTTCAACCTAAAGGATTCCAAAGAGTAATAATCTATTATCTCAGGTATAGATGTCCATATACGAGTAGTATTCGCTGAATTAAACTCTTCTAGCAGAAGTTGATCAAGTCTCTCAATTAAAGTCTTATCTTTAATCTCCTGTATTTGATTAATCCAATCGAAACCTGCATCACGATAATGATTACTTTTGTAAAGATGGTAACAATGCGTTAAGAATTCCTCTAATTCGTCATAGCTTTTATCTGTAGAAACAGAAAGAGAATCTGCACCAGATATTGTACCAGACAAATCCCCTTCAGAAGCTTTACCTGTCACAGACTTCAACAAATCCCTATCGACATCAATATTAAAATTACGAATCTCAGCTAATGCACTCGACTGAATTCGGTTGTTCAGAGGTACAGCCTCCATACTATTTATGTCAATACTACGCAACTTATCTGCATCTACACTATTCAGTGTTGCAAGTAAACCGAATCGTTTTTCAACGACATTTGATTCCAGCAAAGATCTGCCAAAGCCAAAACAAACAGCAAATATGCGATGCACATTTTCCCCTACATCTATTTGATATAAGATAACTGCAGACACACTTTTACCTTGTAAAGACTCTAAACCAACATATTCACCTTTAAGAAAGCTATTCACCCACTTAGGACTGACAGGTTGATTATTCTTATAATACAGAATCAATCCGTTAGCCAAAGTAAGCGAAGGAATATCAGGCTTTAAAACCCGGTTTATTGGTATTCCTTCTTTTATTAATGATATTGACAATTTTGTTTTTGCCATATATATTCCTCCTAAAAAAAATCTTTGAATTCTCTTTATTTGAAAACCAACCATTTGCAATAACCCGTTTTTATCTCCTTCTTTCACCAACAATCACTCCCAATACTTCTGGTATCAACTTTTGCAACATCCAATATATCCCTATGCATATACCGACACACAGCAATGGTGCGGAAAGATAGCTAAAAGTCATTACGTACCAAGTATCACCCATTGGCATCACTTTATTAATTATTGTGATTACATAGCCTAAAATAAATGGATGAAGGGCGTAGATGAAGAAGGATGTTCTTGCCAACTTCTTGTTGATGCCATAAAGCTTCGGATACTTGCATAATGTTGATGCCAATAGGATGAGGGCAAAACTCTGGAAGATAACCAACCATGGATGAATCATCCTCGAAGTCTCGTTCCCCATCGCTGAACCTGAACAGGTCTGATATATCATCAACAATATTGCTACCGGACATATCAAATGTCTCCATTTCCATAATGCTTCCGTGAAATCCAGTTTTTTGAGAGCGAAGTAAGCTCCTATGCTAAAGAACAAACTTGCACAAGCTAATGTTCCACTAATCAATGAGCACTTGATATCAAATGTATATATCGCAAGCTGCAATATGATAAAAACGAAGTTTATCTTCTTGATGAGCCAATAGATAGCAGGTGATATAACGACCATAATAATCAGGTCTCTCATATACCAGAATGGCAAAAGTACCGGTCCGCTATTGTGAGTCTCAATACCTAGCCAAGTGGTTCTTTCTTCCCAAATACTACTATCCCATAACATGTGTAGATATCCGTTGTTTTGGAAATAGTCTAAGATACCTACCCATGGCTTTCCATGTAATAGGATTCCGCCTACCTTGAACATCAATGTCCAAAGAATAAGCAAAACGATCCATGAGAAATATGGTATTACCAAACTATGCCATCGTTTCCGTAATTTAGAGATGTAAACTGTCTTATTATATTCGTCTACCTTCAGGAACAGGAGATAGCCTGATATGATAAAGAAAATGGGCACTGCACTTCTGGCTATTACTACCGAAAAGAACAGTCGGATATAATCATAGACAGCCAATCCTGTTAAACCACTGGCATGAAGCTCTGAAACATCAATATCTGCTCCAAAACAATGAACGAATACTACAAGTATGGCGAGAGGGAATCGCAACATGTTGATACTCTCAGAGTACCCCCCCGAATCGAATTATTTAACATATTTTCAAGTCTTTAAGTACTCTTCTTGTGAAGAGTTTTCTGCCTTTTTTATTAAGGAAGAAACTATTAAAGAAGAGTTCGTCATTGAACCTAAACTCACTATCCTTACTATAGTCTAAAGTTAAAACTACACGATTAACTTCTTTCAAATATCCGTAAATATATGTTTCTTCAAACTTAGGAGTATAATATTTAGCAAGATGCTCTGTAACTGGCGGTATGACATATACAGGTTTATAGCCTCTTTCTGTACAGAAGTCTATGAGTGTCTGCATCAATTTAATTCTATATGCTCTTCCTTCTTCGTTCTCTCTCGTAAGAGGAGCGTCAAAATCAGAAATACCAAACTGTTTTTTCCATCCATCAATCCAACGCTTAGCATCCTTCTCCAATTCACTATTCTTCATTGGATTATATTCTAATTGTGTTTCCGGACGAAGTCCACATTTCTTATCACTTCCTATGAAATATTTTATAAGCGCTTTGAATGCCTGCTTCTTAAATAGGATAGGATAGTTTGCATATCGCTGCGCTTCTTTGAACATATAAGGTTGAATAGGTTCACCCTGTATATCAAATTTAACATACTTCATAGCATCCATGAGACCTGTATTTTTATTAAGACCAGTGAATGGCATTATTGTGATGAGAACATAACCACCTCGTTTCAAAATGCTATGAAAGTGGCGAAGAAGATTATAATCTTCGAGTAAAGTCTGTGGTTGTTGAGCCCAATTCATTGCTTTTACATTCAAGTCTGCATAATAGAAAGCCCACTTACCACCACTACTACCTAAATTTACGACATCAAAGTTTCGTTCATCATGCTCTCGATACCATACATTATCAGGATAAATTTCATGATTAGGATCCAAGAACATTGACTTATACCAATTAGTCTTGTACAAAATCTTACATCCTGTAAAAACTCTAATTGCTTTTTTGATAACTCTTTTAATAAAACTCATATATGTTCATTTTTAATAACCAGGGCAACTGGTAGATTCAATATGATACTTATAATCCTCATCCAACGAAGCCACTTTCTTCATCTCATCTTCAGACAAAGAGAAATCGAAGATATCAAAATTCTCTGCAAGTCGCTTCGGTTTTAATGACTTAAAAACAGGAACCGTATGATTTTGTATATGCCATCTAAGAATAACTTGCCCTACAGACTTCCTATGCTTTTCTGCTATTTCCTTCAACATATCATTTTCCCTAATTTTTGGAATCATTCGGCATAGTGGAGAATAAGCTTGGATCGCAATATTTCGTTCTTTTAAATAAGAAACAATATCTTCAGCTGTACGCATAGGGTGAAGTTCCATCTGTACGCAATGCGGCATAATTTCAACACCTTCATTAAAAAGATGCTCAAAATGACGAATTCGATAGTTTGCCATACCGATGGCTCTTACTTTACCACTCTTATACACCTTCTCCATCTTGTGCCACGTATCAACATAATGGTCAGGATAAGGCCAATGCATAAGCCAAAGGTCTATGTAATCTGTTTGCAAGTTTGTAAGCGACATATCTACCTGTTCTTCTATGTTACCTAATGCTTGCTGGCTGTTTCCAATTTTTGTCGTAATGAAAATATCCTCACGTTTCACCCCTTGCTCTTTTAAGCATTCTTTCATCACTTGACCTACGACGTCTTCGTTACCATAGTCACGTGCGGTATCGAATGCTCTAAAACCTAACTTAAGCCCTGCTGTCACTAGCTTTTTCATGACAGGATAATCCATCCAATTTGTTGTTTCTACGATTGGGGGCATCTCCACTCCATTGCTTAATAAGATGTTGTTCATTTTATTTTATTTGAAATTAAAGTCATAAGTTTTTTCCTCATCTCTTTGTCCATTCCTAAGGTCAGTACAGAAACTGCTATAAATATCGTCGTCATCACACCTGTTAATAACAAGCGGACAAAAGAAGGTTCCATAAATTTATCAAAAAATAAAAATGGAATAATAGCAGAAACACATGATATCATCAAACATCTTCCATGCACATGGAACAGATATGAAGATATTGAATATGTAACATATTTCTTTAAGATAAGAATACTTGCAATTTCCGAAACAAACATTGTTATATTAGCAGCCCAAAACACTGCTTCTGGTGCCATTCCTAATTTCAAGAATAAATATGCTAATGGAAATGCGGCACATAAAATTCCTCCAATAGCCATATTGATAAGCTTCAAATGACCTGTGGCATGAAACACGGTAGTTCTTGGTGTCTTTAATGTCTGGATTAAACATAAAACTAACACCAGATTAAGAAAACTTACGGTATGTTCTGGATACTTACCCAACCATAATTTTAATATATAATCGGCCTCAAGCATAATAGGAAAAGAAATCATCCACATCAAGTAATATGAAAAACAACTGCTATTCACAACCAATTTCATCATACCCTTTACGTCTCCTTGAGCATATGACTTGATGATTTGGGGTCTAACTGCCGTCATAAAGTTATTAGAAAACTGCGTAACAGCACCCTGCACCTGATAGGCCACTCCACGTGCAGCATTCACTACAGGTCCAAAGAAAACATTCAACAACAAATTCAGCCCCTGTCCCTGCGCTAAGACTGAAATATTTCCTATCAAATCAGAGCCGGCATATCCAAACATCTCTTTATATAATCCTTTATCCTTATAAAGCTTCAAGGAACTTTCCTTATAATTTCTAGAACAATATATACGATAAAAAAATATAATAGATACTTGAATTAAACAGAGCAGGGCTGCATAAAATACCAATTTATCAAAAGGCGAGATTATTAACAAATAAACCACTAATAATTTACATAGCACTTCCACAATTCCAACCCAAGCATAGATTTTCATATTCTCATGAGCAATGATCGTTGCATTATATGGAACTTGTGTTAGTGTAAAAAAACAGGTAAGAATAGATATTTGATATACCCAAAATGCCGCAAACATACGATATTCAGGGATTGTCATCTTTTCATAAAAGAACCAAAGACCTATTGTTTCTGCCAATAATACAACAAGCACACCTATTAAAAGATGTATTAGGAACGCAACATTAAAAACCTGATTTAACCGTTCATAGTTTTTCTTACCTAATTCAAATGTTATATAGCGAGAAGTGGCAGCACCCAATGAACCATTTAAGAATGTAAACATCGTAACAATACCGCCGACAACATTATAGATACCAAAATCTTCTATTCCTAAAGTTTTAAGAACAACACGTGATGTATAGAGCGAAACGCCCATTATCAGCATCATTCTAAAATACAGGAACATCGTATTCTTTGCTATTCGTTTGTTATTTGCCATATTTTCTTTTTTCATTATGGTCTCCAATAAACATTTTCAGCAATCACCTTAGCAGGATTACCAGAAGCAATGCAATGAGCAGGGATGTTAGTTGTAACAACACTATTGGCAGAAATAATAGCCCCCTCACCAATTGTTACACCCTTGGTAATACTAACGTTTGAGCAAATCCATACATGGTCACCAATTATTACCGGTGCCTTGTCTTTGTATCCCTTAATGATGACATGATGACCGCCATTGTTATCTCGTATCCAAACATCACGTCCTATATGAACATCATCTCCCAATACGATCTTCTCTGAACAAACTATATTCAAGCCAATATTGGTAGCACAACTACCTATTAACAACTGTGCGCCCTTGAATACCTGCACATCACTATCATACTTAAAATAAGAATGACCTTTACCAAAACTCAGTTTGGCACTATCCTCTACCAAAAGTCGGAACTCACCCTTACTACCACGTGTTCGCTTCTGATTAAGACTTACCTGACCACCAACTTCAATATTTGCAGTCTTGGCGATATCTATGGCACAATGAGAAAGGACATTGAAGACTTTTCCTTCTAACAGGTTGCTATGGATATTCTTTCTACAGTAATTCCAATAGAAGATACGGAGCAACTGCATTGGGCTCTTCTTATTGAGATAAATGACACGAAGGATATTCTTTACCTTTCGCTTAGCAGAAATCTTATCATTACTCTCGTATGGGAAGAACTTAGCTGCACATTTATCAAATGGCATTTCATCAAGTGCCTTAAAGAATTCATCTCGATTGATATTGGCAGGATAAGGAAGCTTACCACCCATAATAGCAGTGCTATTACCTGGAACAATATCCTTCAAAGAAAACTCTTTAACAACTAACTTATCCTTAATTTTATCAAAGTATTCTAAACCTTTCTTAGAATTAATCATGATAAGAGAGGTTCCTAAGTTCTGTTCCAAAGAAGGATCTACCTGTCCGATTCCCCAGAAATCACCAAGAGTGATGTCACTCATACGTGGAATCCCCTTAAACTTACATTCATAACAAGAAGGTCGCTCAAAGACATTGTCGTGATATCCACGGCGATAATCATCCTCATGACCTTCGCCATAATATACCTGACCATTCTCGAAAGTTATCTTTCTAGCTAGACTATGCCAACCATGATCTTTGTTTTTGTCCTTAATAGATACTATCTTAGAACCATATCGGGCTTCCAAAGACTCCTTATACTTCTCAAAGACCTTTGGAGAGTTCGTTGCACGACAAAGGAAATCTACAATGATAAGATTATCGTAATCCTTACGAAGGAAGCTTCTCAGAGCAGCCATCTGACAAGGTGAACCACAGGCTAAAACCTTTTCGCCAGCAATCAGCAACTGCTTGATCTGCTTATACAGACCTTCCGCATTACTTTGTACATACTTGGAACTACGAAGGCGCTTCAAATCTTTCTTGTCATTAGAAATAAAGTTGAATACTTTCAAGTCATCCGTATAGATGGCACCACTAACATATCCCTTCTGCTTATACATGGCTTGTGCAAGAAGAGTAAAGATACCACCAGATGTACTATCAAAGCGAATAACAATATCCTTGTTATAACCACCAAAAACCTTTGGCTCAGACAAATCATTATGCTTCAACTTGTCGATGTTGATTATCGGACAAATTTTCTCGCAAAGATGACAATCAGTACACTTTTCTTTATCAACCTCAGGATACCAGAATCCTTCATGGTCTGTACGGAAAGTAATCGCCTGCGCATGGCACACGTCACCACAAGCATGGCAACCACAACAATCTTTTTTATTCTTTATATCAATCATTTTAATAAACCTCGTTGAATTTTTCCATTCTGAGTCTTTGGTATTTCATCTATCCATTCATAGTGAACAGGAAGTTTATAAGACTCAAGTTTACCGTTCAGTTGGTTTTTAATTTCATCAAAAGTAATGTCACTATTTTTGTCTTTCACGATGAATGCCTTAACAACCTCGCCAAGAACACCTTCCTCATCCGGCACGCCAATACAAGCGCAATCTGCTATACCGGAAATCTTGAACAGCTGCTCTTCTACTTCTATAGGACTTACCTTTTTACCACCTACATTAATCAGTTCTTTCTTTCTGCTTATTAAATAAATATATCCTTCTTCTGTCTTATATCCCCAATCACCTGTACGGAAATAATCACCAAAGAAAGATGTCTCTATTGGCAAATCAAGATATCCATGAGTAACATGGTCACCCTTTACACAAATTTCACCTTCTTGATTAACAGCACACTCTTTTCCATTTTCATCAAGCACCTTGATATCTGTGTTTGGTGAAGCCTTTCCTACAGAATCCAAATGTGCCTTATCCTGATGAAATTCCATGAAAGCAGAACGAGAAGCTTCCGTCAAACCATAGTGCATACATACTCGGGTATGAGGAAGCAGATCGGCAAGTTCCTGCTTCTCATCCTTAGAGAAGAAAGCACTGCCCATTTCTATATATCGAAGCTGTTCATTGAATTCACCCAGTTTATCTCCTGTAAGTTTTTTGAGGTATCGCCAACTGGCAGGAACCATTGTGAAACCGGTAACATGTTCCTCCTCCATCGTGCGATATATCTTCTTTACATTGGCAAAGCTACCGAGCAGAATCAACGTCGCTCCCTTAGAAAGACAACATCTTACTCTACCCAAGCCAAAGGAATGGCTGACTGGAAGAGCTAGAAGTTCGACATCTTCCTGTGAATTACCAATAAACTCATTGATATTTCTTGCTGCAGCAGCCTCATTATCATAAGTCAAAGGCACACCTTTAGGTTTACCTGTAGTACCTGTTGTAAAAAGAATGTCTGCAACTTCATTTCCATCAGAAAACAAAGGTGTAGAGAAATCAGCAGTTAACTCTGCAAAGTCTTTCAATTTAGCCTTAGCAACCTCCTGCTCGCTTTCATCAAAACCAACCAGAAGATTAGCATGCGTTTGCTTCACAATATAATCCAATCTAGTAGGATTCGTAGCAGCATCAATAGGAACTACCTTTAATCCAGCTAAGTGTGCACCAAAATATGCATACACAAACTCTATCTGCTTACCGGCTGCAAGGATAACAACATTTCCTTCGTTTTGTGATAATTGAGATTTGAAATAATCTCTTACTCCCAATATGCGTTGACATAACTGAAGATATGTTGCTGATTTCTTTCCACTCTTTACAGCTACCTTATCGGGCTGCACGGCCGCCCACTGCCATATTTGTTTTTCGATACTTTCTAACATATAAATTATCCTTTGTGCTATATATTTCTATTGTATCGTCTCTCTTGTGTTCTTTGAACTCTAAGATATATTATTCTGTCAAATCCTCAATGAGACTAACAATATCTGACACATCCTCCAAGTCCATAATCATATCAGATGTAATCTTCACATTAAATTCCTTCTCCAACTGAGAGATGATCTCAACATTATGAAGAGAATCCCACTCATCTGGCTCACCGATTTCGGTATCCATCTCTATTTCTGTTGTTGGTACATTAAGTACATGAGCAATCAATTCTATTACTTTTTCTTCCATAATTTATTTCGTATTAAATATTTTACTATTTTTATACCCTTGAGTCACACTTTCTTAAACTTCTACCTTAGACGGTACTGAGGTATCCTCACTGCTTTCAATTTCGATAATAGCAAATCAATCGCAGTTTTTTTATTTTCCAAACCCCTTAATTCTCTGTTCCTCTTTCAATGAGCAAACAAGCAGTTGCCCATTCTTCTCGGCTACGATATAGCCATCCAAGCCTTGAACTACCACCTTGCTTTCATCGGCTGCATGAACCACGCAGTTCTTGCATTCATACAAGCGGATGTCCTTGCCTACCTTGGCATTGCCAGCCTCATCCTGTGGAAGCAAGGTACGGAGGCTGCCCCAGCTGCCTAAGTCGCTCCAGCCGAACTCGGCTGGCAAGGTATAGATTTCCTTCGACTTCTCCATCACGGCATAGTCAATGCTTATCTTCTCGCAGGTTGGGAAGAGTTTGCCGACTACCTCTTTCTCCTGTTCGGTATAGAAAGAAGGTGCCATCTCGTCCATGATGCTGGCAAGATTTGGCTGGAAGGTTCGGATTGCCTTGCTGATGGTATCGATGTTCCATACGAAGATTCCGGCATTCCAATAGTAATTGCCAGCGGCAAGGTATTGCTCGGCTGTCTCCAGGTTTGGCTTTTCCTTGAATGCCTCTACCTTGTAGATTTCATCTACTGATGTTGGCTCTGCTGCGGCGATATAGCCATAGCCTGTTTCCGGGCGGCTTGGCTTAATACCGATGGTAACGATGGCGTTCTTATCGGATGTATAGCTCAATGCCTTGCTGAGCACTCGCTGATACTCCGAGGTATTAATGACCAGGGCATCGGATGGTGTCACCACGATGTTGGCATCAGGATGCTTCCTCTGGATTTTCCAACAGGCATAAGCAATACATGGAGCGGTATTGCGAGCCTCCGGCTCTGATAATATGTTATCTACAGGCATGTCAGGGATTTGCTCCTTGACAATGCGAATGTATTTCTCGTTTGTCACTACCCACATGTTTTCGACAGGACAGATTGGCTTCAATCTATCTACAGTCAATTGAATGAGGGAACGGCCGACTCCCATCACATCAATGAACTGCTTTGGGTAATCGGGGGTTGACATTGGCCAGAAGCGGCTGCCTACGCCGCCGGCCATAATTATGATTTGTATGTCGTGCATTAATCTTGTTCTTTAAATAATAAAGAATTCTAAAATCATCCCGTCCTTCTTTACCATTAAAGAAGGATTTTTTTCTACCTCTCCGTCTCTCCTGCAAGGAGAGCTCCACCTTTCTCACCAAGCCTCTCTTTCCTCAGGAACGAGAGGATGTAACCGCCCTCCGGTGCTCAGAACCACTACGTTCTAAGGTTGGCGGACCATCAAAGGTCTGCGCCATATTGTGCGGGATGGAACCGCCTGACTATGACATATAGTCTAGTCTTCATACTATCTGTCACCATATATTTTTCAGAATACTCTCCAAAGCATTATTTCTATATAAGCGACTAGAATAATCAGATGTTGCCCTCATACCTTTAGCGTAATTATCAACATCACTTAGAAATTCTTTTTCTTCAGGTGATATTTTCAATCTTTTTGTTACATTTTCTCCAAAACTCTTCAATATATTAAAAGCCTCCAATCTTGATCCTTTTGCTAAAGGAAGACTATCAATATGATTAGCTATTACCAAAAATAAAGAATAGAAATCTGATTTTTTACTCCATCTTGTTTTATTAATATCTGGTATAATCTTTAGAATTTCACCAAGAATTACATCAAATTTTTCCTTTATATCAACAACATCAGGATCCTCATCTTCATAAATTTGGTAGTACGTCTCAAGTTTATCTTTTTTATTTTGCAACCCATTTAACATAGCAATAGTCAACTCACTGACATATTCAACATCAAGCATTCTTCTAATATCATTTGGAGTAAATAAGCCTATTTTACTAAATGCCTCTCTATCGGAAAGAACATTCATGGTTTTAATAAATGCACCAGAATAAGTAGCTTGACGTAATTCTTGCTTATTTAAAGCAACGACGTTTTTATTTAATCTTTGAAATATAGCCCTTAATTCGCCATCATTAATATTAGGAAGAATTCGCACTACAAAATTATATTGGAAGAATTCTTTCTTCTGCGTATTTGTCAAATCTTTAAAATAAGCACCATCAAATTGTGGACTATCCGTTTCATCGAGTCCAAATTGCCCACTTATAAAATCCAATACAGAACGAATTCTTTGCTGCCCATCAACTATTATGTATTTCGCCTTACCTGTTTCATCAACCGTTTCTTGCATATATATCTCAGGGATTGGATATTTATTTAATATCGTATCGATAAGATAACTTTTCTGACGATTTACCCAAACTGGATTTCTTTGAAAAGGAGGTTTTGTCTCTAGTTCATTATTTTCACGAACTTGATTAAACCATGCAACATTTCGTAAAGTTGTGTTAAGAAAATTTTCCATACTTATAATTGTTTAACTGAAGGGATAACTCCTATTACTTCTTGAATATTTCGAGAAAAATTGTTCACATGATACTGTCTCAAAGCCTCATAATCTTGATACAATCTAAAAGATATTTTTCTATCTTTGAAAATAGGATCAGTCTTTAAAGCCTCAATAGCTTTTAACCATTGCGCTCCAAAAGGAAGTAGTCCCAAAATTTTATCTGTAGCAATTGTTCCCCAATAGATTAATCTATTTCGATGCTCTATTATAAATCGTTGTACAGAAGGAGGCTGACTATGAATATCAATATTTCGTATAGTTCTCCATGCTATATCAAAATAATAATGAGAGATAACAGCAATATCTATATCTGAGGTATCGTCAAAACGCTTAAAGTGTTTATTGGGACTTAGACTGAATCCAACAGAACTACTACCTACAAACACTATAGAGCAGCTATCTATTTGGATTTTCTTAGACAACAAAGACTTTACCTCTAGATAATGTTGCTTATCTCCATGAAAAATAAATGGAATATTTTCTAATATCCATTTAGAAATCAAGATGTCTGTAGGTAATTGGAAGTAATCGTTTTTAAAGGAATCTATAATAGAGTTATTGTCCTCATACGTTATTTCTAACTCATTAGCTTTATTTTCTTTCATACTCAACAGCAATTCACCAATACAGCGTCCCAACTATATTACAAGTAGTTACACCTATCAGTTTTTTAGTTATTTTGTTTCGTTTTGCCGAGTGCAGCTTATCTTTTAGGGTGAAGGATTGCTAAGCACCCCCTCACCTCATCTATTTTTTAACATAGTAACATTAAAGAATAGACTTATAGTCCTTACGCCATCTTTCATGCGAGTAAGGATATCTACACTATTTACCAAATGATAAATCAACGACATGCATAGCTTATTTTAGAAAATTACACTTAAGCTCCTTACTGATTACCTTCCCCATCACCTTCTCTATACCGAAGAAGGTCATGGGGTCGTTGTAATCAATCTCAGAAATGGTGTTATCCATATCATTAACGGCATAGCCTATCCATTCAATGGATTCTTCCAAGTCTTTCATATCGATTCGGGAATAGGTTTCCTCGAAACGGTCGAGAAAGAAGGATACCACTTTGGGATGCTTCGTCAAGTATTGGTGAAAGGTCTTGCAGACCTGGGCTTGACCTTTGTAGTTGAGCTTACGAATGTCTTCAAACATCGGCATAGCGCAGGAATAGGACTTTACGGAAGAAACCTTCTTCCCCATCTTCTTGCGTATCTCCTTTGCCTCAGGAATCGTATCATCGTAAACGTCTTGAAACTCTTCTGGGAGCATCGAGAGGATTCGCTCTAAAACTTCTTTATCTGCCATAATAGTGTTATTTTCTAAATCAACGTATATCATTGTTTCAGCTTCCAAATCTCATCCAGCACCTTCTTCACCACTTTCTTGTTCTCTATTATATAATCCAAGTCGTAGGGATAGAGCATATAATCCCATAGAACTTGGTAGATGGAGAGGAAGATTGAATCGATGCCTTGACGAACCTTAGCATCTAAGCTGTCTTCAATACCTCGCGTTCCCTTTAAAAGCTTCAGCAAGGGCTGATACCTGTGTTCTATGTCAACCTTCAGGATGCCGCTGCTTTCTGAGAGCTTCTTCTTGTCTCGATTCAATATCCGCAAGGCTTGCTCGTGGAAGGCTAGATATTGGTCGGAGGCTAGTCCTTCCAAATAAGACGGCATAGCGGCAAGCGACTCTTCCCGTTCTTGCTTCAAGGCTTGTGCCCTGGCTGCCTTTTCCTTAACTTCATCGAACTTTGATTGCAACTTCGGACTGTCCCATTGGCGCCAAACCAAATCCAAGTATGGCTCCACGGCTTGTTGAAGAAACTTATTCTTGGATGCAGTATTGGTGGTAGGAAAATGATAGTTGTAAACGAGATTCCAGAAGGGACGTGTCAGAGCATAGTTGGAATATTTTCGGAATTCATCAATTCCACCACGATGATAAGCCAAGACAAAATTCTCATACTCGGCTTTCATCTTCCTCAACTTTTCGGCTTTGACTATTCCAAAACTCTTCAACTTCTTCTCGTGAGTCTTCACTATATCTAGAAGGCTCACAATCAATGATGCATATTGAGCATTGGGAATTTCATCGATAAAATCGGTTAAGTATGGTGCTTTATCTTCATTCTCGAGTCCCTGCGGCATCTCTATCTTGTCGGGCAAGCAGACGGGAATAGGTTTCTCCAACAATTGTTTGTCTGTAGGATGGGCATCTCTGTATTGCTTTGCCTTCTCATCAGGCAACAAGGCTATGACTTTTTCGATATAGTCCTCAACATCGAAGCCCGCCTCGCCCTTGGAATTGAAAGGATAGCTCCCTTTTTCCTTTTGCAAAAGGCCGAGACAAAGGTCTATCCAATTGAAATTCTTGTCTTTCGAAAAAGACAAGCACTGGTAATAGACTTCGGATACAGCCCGTTCCAATTTGCGAACCCTCGCCATCTGCTTGGGATACTCATGATGCCATAACAAATGGCAGGTGAGGACATCTGACAATAAGGCTCTAGTGAGGCATACGGCATAGTAGAATTCTTCCTTTGCCACGTACTTTTGTGCCTGAGCCAGCCATCCCTCAAAGACTCGCAGGCCATAGTTAACATCATTGGCATTTGCCACTCTCCACCTGATGACGGAGTGTATCTTCTTGACAAAATAGCCTTCTGGATCTTCTCCCTTCGGCTTATAGGCATAGTTGGGAACTTGGCGGTCTGTCGATTTCTTGCGAGGTTTCTTTCGCCTGTTCTTATTCGATGGACTAACGGAATAAGCGAAGGGGGTTGGACCTTCAAAAAGGTCATCCCAGTAATCGGAATCGTCGAATTCATCGAAGGGTATGATGTCATCGTCGTCAGATTCTTCATCGATGTCTTCATCTGAGAGTCCACCAAAGAAAGCATCCATAAAAGCGCCGAACATCTGGTTAAGTTCCTCGTCGGATGGGCGATTTTCATTGCCATTGTTATTGCCAAGTGGTATTAACTTTGCCATAAGTATATCACCAACACAGCGTCTCTACTATATTACTAGTAGTGATACCTATCAGTTTTTTGAAAAAAGTTATATTTGTTCCTCATTGCAGTATCGCTCTGCACTTGTCGTCGCTCGAATGAGGAGTTTTTTCTTTCTAATGTTCCACAGATTGAACGGATTAACACAGATATTTAGACCTGATCGGTCTGGAGTTTTATCACACGCAGATTGCGCTGATGACGCAGTTTTTTTAATTACTCCGACAGATACCTAACTATCCAAGGTTTCAACTCAGGAATGTCTACTTCTATCGTATCCCATAGACTTTCGGGGTCTATGGTATAATAGCCATGCACAAGGACATGGCGCATACGCTCAATCTGACGCCAATTCACGTCAGAATGAGAATCACGAAATTCTGTTGAAAGCATATAGACAGCCTCGCCTATTACTTCTACCAATTTGGTAAAGCCATAAAAGATGAGCTTATTCTTCTTGATATCTTCAAAAGTATATTGAGCATGAAACTCCTCTATACTTTCTATCGCTTCAAGAATATGCTCTAACCTTCCCCTATCTCTAACTTTTTCTCTCATAAATCAAGAATTTATCTTGGTTGGCTGTTTCTTGAGCAAAAGGGAGGAGACGATTAGCCTCTACTATATCCACCTTGCGATGAAGCAAATCTTCCAAATTCAACATAATACCTGCTATTTTCATCAGAGAAATTCGATTATGCTGACGATCATACTCTACAAGAATGTCTATGTCACTATCAGTAGTTTCTTCTCCTCGTGAGCATGAACCAAAGAGCCAAGCCTTTGTTATTGGCTGGCTACCAAAGAAATCTTGTATCTTTGGAATCATATTTTGTACATTCTTACTAATCATAACAGCGTAATTTTATTGGTTTTAATGAAGTTTATACCCCATTTCTCTGTTTTTGGTGCAAATATAGGCTTTTTCTGTGAAACTACCAAATTTTTGGAGGAGTTTTTTCAACTCAATGTATTTCACCAATACTGCGTCTCTACTATATCAGCAACAAATACTTTTCCTTTCCTACCTTACCTCTTATGTTTTGGGTCATCACCCAGAACAGGGCATGGGATAGGACAATTTTATCTTCGGAAGGGTGGTAATAGCCTACCATAGGGATTAGGGATTCAACTTTCTTCAATGATTTCCAACAAATTTCTACTTATCGTAAGCGTTGCACCACTGATATACTTAATTTCGCTGCCGATAACGGCTTTCTTGCCATTATAGCTCTGTACGTATGCTTCCACACCTTTCATGCTACCTGACACCACTCGCACTTTGATACCTTTCTTCAAAGGAACAGGGGCAGCAGTGACAGGCTCTTCGTCATTCTCAACAAAATATCGATAGTTGGCAATAACCTGGTCGGGAATCTGGTATATTTTCCTTTGTCCTGGCATTGTCAGCATCTTATACACATCCGAACGGAAGCGGATTTTATCAAGTTGTCTCTGAGAGACATTGCAAAAGATGAAGGTGGAAAGAAACAGCTTTTCTTTCACTCTTCGCTTATTGGAACGCTTGTCGAGATAAACTACTTTTACCTTGGGAATCCAGTAGTCAAACCAAACATGATTGTAATTAAGATTTATCCGTATAGAATCAGCTATTCTCGTTTCACAATTCACTCTCACTACAGCCACATACCATCCTGCATCAGCAGGTTTTTCAAGCCCTTCATTAGGCTTTTCCGGAACCATTTTCTTAGCGTTTTCTTCACTTTTTGCCACGGCTTCGCCGTCGTCCCCTGCAATAGTGGACGTAACCTGTGCTTGTATATTTGTCTCTTTCATCATGCGAATCAAATTCGTTTTTTGATGTCGTTCATCTGAATCTCTACATAAGAGACACAGAATCTCCTTGCAAAAATACGAAAATTGTTGGAAACTAGCAAATTATGCGTGTTAAAAAATTAATATCATTCTACGAAAATCAACATTTTTTTAGAATTCTTATCATACGCAATTTCCTAAGTCGTTGATTGAAAGAATGTTTTCGTCATTTCTGTGTCTCTTATGTAAAGATTCAGAAAAATTGGTTCATTTTGGTTCATTTTGGTTCATTTTGCAAAAACCCTCTTTTTATTCATTTTTACGGCCTATAGGACTGCCAGAATTTTAGCATTGGCATCATCCACTTCTGAGCTTTTGATGGAGCGGAGATAGATCTGTGTGGTGGTTTCGGAATGATGCCCCAATGCCTCGCTGATGACGGAGATTGGTATATTCTTGTCTCTTGCCGTCGTTGCCCAGGAATGGCGGGCGACATAGAGGGTGAGCTTGCCCTTGATACCTATCTTAGTTCCTAACTTCCTGAGATGGTAGGAGATACGCGCTTCTGCATTGTGATATAAGCGTCTCTCTTCCCGCATTTTGTCAATAGTTTTATCCTGACTTTTGTTTCCATCATCAACAAGGAAGGGGAAGAGATAAGGTGAGGAGGCGGTCTGCGCCTGATACTTTTCCAATAACTCCTGCATCTCCTTCTCCCATCGGATGGTGAGGCGCTGTCTGGTCTTGCTTCGGGTGTAATGAAGATAACCGTCCTTGAGGTCGGATTTGCGGAGGTGAGCCAGGTCGATGAATGAGATACCACGCAGATAGAAACTCATTAGGAAGGTATCTCTTGCCATCTCTTCTTTGGGAGTGAGATCCTTGACCGACTCCAGACGCTTGATCTGGCTGACAGATTCTGTGGGTATGGCTCTCTTGCGGGTTGGGGCAATACCGGTATAGGTATCCGAGAAGGGATGCTGCTGTGGCGTCAGTCCCTTCGCCACGGCTTTGTTGTAGGTAGCGCGGAGGATGCGGAGGTAGAAGGAACTGGTGTTTCTGCATACCTTTGCCGTATGATGCAGGTATGCCTCATACGAGTGCATCACTTCTGCATCTATCTCACTCAGGGCGATGTCTTTGTTGTCCCGGTATCGTTTAAAACTGTTGAGGGTTGCTCTGTAATGCAGCGAGGTGCGGTATTGCCCGTTTTTCTGCAACAGGGCAATAAGGAGGTTCATAAACTGGAATAAAGACTCTGATTTTTTCGTGTTTCTTGGCATAATACGTATATATTTTGATGTTTACAAAAAAAGGGGACCGGCCACTGCCAGTCCCCAAGACGAGAGAGATATAAGTGTTGACTAAGTCAACAACGAGGCAAATCACTTTGCCTTATATCTTTATGTACCTAATAACATAAAATCTAAATTAATCATCCTGTGTCAAACCAGAATAACGAATACCAGAAACTTTATACTTGTTTCCCGGTTCGTCATCATTGAATGACACATAGAAAACGATGCTGTCGGCAGGAGTTCCATGAGGAGTCAGACCTTGTCCAGGCAAGACCTTACCACCCTCAACATTCACCTTACAGTCATAAAGAGAACCATCCTTATTATAAGCAGCATTAGCTGCCTCACCATTAGTTGTGAAACTGAGATTCTGAACATCAGATGTCATTCTCACCTTAAAGTTCCAGAAATTACCATTGTCACTAATCCACATCTGGTCGCTCACATTAGCTGCAGTATTGAATGTATTGACAAGGAACTTACCCATACCAAAAGGATCAAGAGCTGTCACATTATTATTGGCATCAACCGCATCCACCGTAACATACCACTCACCGGCGAGAGCCTGAGTAGCAGTACCACCGACTTCATCCTTCTCGCATGAAGCAAAAGTCATGCAGAGGATAGCCATACATAAATATATTAATTTCTTCATAACGATAATCTTCTAAAATTACTTATTCAAAACTACATGGAACTTCATGGATGATACATATTCTGCATCCCAGGTGTAAGATGAAGAAGCTGTGTCAAACTTACCAGAGAAGCCAACCAAGCTATCACCCCAACCACCAATAAGGCTATTGAGAAGTGTCATCGTACCATCTTCGGCAAACTTCACATCACCTTCCATATTGTAATTGCTGCCATATGCAGCTTTCTGAGAATACCAACCACCCAGCAAATCGCTTACATGATAAGTACCATCGCCATTGTTGATAATGATAACCTCGAAATTATCTCCAAATGCCTTATTACCGCTATAGTCACGATAACTGTTGGCAGCATCTGTATAGAAGACACCCTCCTTAGCATCCGCAGGATCGGTAACGATGACGGTTCGGGAAACCGAAGCACTGAATCCATCTGCATTGGTAGCAGAATAGGTCAATGTATAAATACCCGACTTGGAGGTATCCACCGTTCCTGTTACCTTCAGCTGAGAAGAAATATCCTCGCCATTCAGATCACCAGCACATCCAGGGTCTGTAAAGGCAGCACCCTTATCAGCGTACATGGTTGCATCACCCTTCAGAGTGAGCACTGGATAATATGTGATGCTTGTTACACCTGCAGAACTATCATCATCGCAACTGGTGAAGGAAACTGCCGATGTCAACAGCAAAAGCATGATATAAAATATATTCTTTTTCATTGCTATATTCATTTTATTAATGAAACACTGTTAGACTACTCACCCCAGAACACAGGCTTGGTATAGTCTGAATTGGTGAATGCAGGAGTGTTGCTATTACGAGAAGAAGAAGACTCTGCGTATGGGAAACGCTCCAAAAGTTTGTTGGCACCAACCTGACTGAACACATCAATAGGAGTATAGAGTGTACCCGCCTGATAACCGCTGTCGGTGAAGGAACCGTCATCACCCTTGGTATAGAAATCAGAACCCTTCTTGGTCGTATCAAAAGCAGGATAATCCAAGCGGCGGAGCTCACACCATGCCTCGAAAGTATTTACACCAGCCAGGGCAATCCACTTCTGAACACCGATGCTCTTCTTGTAATTCGCCATATCGAATGGGAACTGAGCGATGTGCTCAGCTGCACCCTCTACACCAGCAGATGCAAAAGATGCCTCAATTGCCTTGTTGTAATGTGCCTTAGCATTAGCCTCGTCATTAGTACGGGCATAATATTCAGAGATGAAGAACTCGGTCTCAGCAACAGAAAGCAAACTGAGTGGAGAAGTTGCAGTCTCAATAGGACGGCACCACTTGGTAAGGCTTGTGGTACTTGGATAATTGGTACCGGAAACACCACCTACATACTTGCCATCCGCATTCTTCGCAAAGAAAGCAGCCAGACGAGGATCGGTATATACCACATCACCATTGGCATTCTTAATCTGCATAGAACCGATGATAGCTAAATTTGCACAGACATTTTCCTGAGTAGAACCCCATGCAGAAGAGAACTCCTCTGAATAGAATGGGTTCATGGAACCACTTTCTGTTCCCCAGCAGCTGGTGTAAGCAATATCCTTGGTTGGGAAATCATTCTCATCAATCAAAGCCTTTACCTTTGGCAATACAGAAGAATCCACATTAGCCTCACGCATCAGAAGCTTCAACTTCAAAGCCTTGGCAAACTGAATCCACTGCTCTGCACTGGCATCAGGGAAGAGGAAGTTGGTGCAAACAGTGTTAGAAGCACTTGCCTTAGACAAAGCATTGTCTATTTCGGCAATGAGGCCATCATATACTGTTTTACCATCATCATACTTTGGTGAAAGATTATCTGCATCCAAAGCCTCTGTATATGGAGTCTCGCCGAAACAATCTACCAATGTCTCAAAGGCGAAGGCACGCAGAGTAGTGGCAGCAAGATAGGTTCCCCATTCTTCAGATGCCTCTGATTTCTCCAAGATGGTCTTCAGATTGACCAATGCACTCTGATAGAGCTGAGTATAAGTACCACTACAACGGGTAGCAGACTGCTGGAACTCAGAATAATCCACATAGTTGGAAGTACCATTCAACTGAGCGTAAACCTGAGAATGATATCCACCAGTGATACGCAAATAGTTACCGTATGCATTTGCAATCGCCATCTCAGCACCAGGCATAATCATGGAAGATGTGACATTTGCCTCAGATGGAGACTGTGGATTCTGGTTAATATCCAAATAGCTGTCGCAAGAGCTCATGCAGAGACCCAAAGCGAGAGCCGACATTACTATATATTTTTTCATATCGAATATCCTTTAAATTACTAATACCACAATGTGTTAGAATGTTACACTCAAGTTGGCACCGAAGGTGCGGCAAGATGGGTTTGAGTACATCTCACCAAACTGAGTGGCCAAATCACCATAACTACTCTGGCTGATAGTTGTAGTCTCTGGGTCAATGAAGGTATTGCTGCTAGCTGTCCAGGTGAAGACATTGTTGCAGAATACGGTCAAAGCTACATTGCTCAACGACAACTTGCGGGTCCAGAGACGAGGCAAGTTCCATGTCAAACTGATGTTACGCAACTTCACGTATGAACGGTCGAGCAAATAAGCCTCTCCAGCATTTCCATAACCATAAGTATCGTAATACTTCTGATAGCTACCATCTGTCTGATAGATAGGAGTGGTATTCTCTACGTATGTATCACCGCTCTTCACTACAGAGTTAGGGATGATGAATGGACGACGGTCGTTATAGGTAGTGATCGTACCATTACCTGTAAACTGCATCAGGTTCTTGGTACGTGAGAACATGTAACCACCCTTGCGAACATCCAAAGCTGCACTCAGGGTGAAGCCCTTGTAAGTCAAGGCAGTAGTAACGCCACCCGTCCAGTCGCTATTCATGTTCTTACCGGTATCCTCTACCTGAGTACCGATAACAGGCTGACCATTTGCATCAACAATCACCTTGCCATCCTCTGTATATTGTGGAAGATAAGTATAGAACTCACCCATTGGCTTGCCTTCCTCAGCATACATATAGACTGCATCATTACCAGAAGAGTAATCATAAATAGAGACACGACCACCCTCAAGAGATGCAGGCATCTCAAGTACCTTGTTCCAGTTCTTTGAGAAGTTGAAGCCCAACTCCCACTTAAAATTCTTGGTCTGTACAGGAACTGTGGTGAGCAACAACTCAACACCACGGTTGCGGACAGAACCGAAGTTGGTTACCTGATAATAGTATCCTGTAGCAGGATCCACCGGCAAGGTAAAGATCTGGTCATCTGTTGTTCTGTTATAGAAAGAAGCATCGAGACCGATTCTACCCATAAAGAACTGCAAGTTCAAACCCACTTCAATCTCGGTAGTCATCTCAGGCTTCAAAGAGTTACTACCCTTTGTATTACCCAGGAGGAATGAGTTCTTACCGTTCATAGGGAACTTAGAGATACCTAAATCATAGTAACCTCTGATACTTGCCTGACTATAAGAGGCACCTGTGAGGTATGGATCAGCATCATTACCCGTCTTACCATAAGCTACACGAGCTTTACCGAAAGTCAAGACCTTGTTTTCAGGAATCACCTTAGTGAAAATCCAGCTCAAGGTGGCACCAGGATAGAAGAAGCTATTCTTGTCGATAGGCAATGTAGAAGACCAGTCGTTACGGGCTGTCAAGTCGAGATAGAGCATATCATCCCAACCCAAGGTTACATCACCAAAGGCACCAACCAGACGGCGTTTGGTCTGATATTCACTCAAAGTTTTCTTGGTTGCACCATTGCTCAACTGCCAGAAGCCAGTCTCGAAAGTCAAGTCATCGGTTTCACCTGTCATGTGAGTATAGCTACGCTCATTCATGTTCACACCGGCGATAACAGCCAAATCGAGCTTGTCATCGAAGAACTTCTTCTTATAGTTTGCCATGAAATCATGGTTGAACTCATAAGTTCTTCCATAACGTGACCAGACATAACCACTCTGGTTCATATTACTAGGCGCATAACCCTTATCATCGGTAATCAGCTTATCATCAAGTGCAATCTGAGGATAACCTGTCTTGGAATCATAATCAGTATAGTCGAAACCGAAGCGATAAGTCAGGGTCAAATCCTTGATAGGGTTAATATCTGCCTGAATCTTACCATTAATCTGCTTGGCATCGGTATGATTATAGTTATTCGCCAAAGCCCAGTATGGGTTGGTGATTCCATAAGGAGTGAAGTAAGCCTCAGGAGTATTGAATGGGCTGCTCAAATCCTTCTTGTCAAGCAAAGACACATCACGTGGCAACTCATAGAGACCATCTACTACAGATGTACCCTGATAAGTACCCACTGCATCGGTTGCACTGCGGGCAAAGTTGAATGAAGAAGACAACTTGCACCAGTCGTTAGCCTGATAAGTATTGCGGAAAGCCAGGGTATTACGCTTATAAGTATCCTTGTCACCAGGCATGATACCATTATCGCCCGTATAAGAATAAGACAGATAATAAGTCATTTCACCCGACTTGGAAACACCGCTCAAGGAAACATTGTGATTCTGTGACCAGCCTTCCTCGAAGAAATCCTTCACGTTGTTCTTCAAAGCCTTATAAGGGTGAAGCAACTGCTGATGGTTCCACTCCGGACCATACACCTGGAGAGAGCCGTCGAACGCAGGACCCCATGAACCATTCTCGATGAATGTCTGGCGACTATTCCAACCCTGTCCGAAACTATTCTGCATATCTGGCAAGCAGGAAACCATACGAGCCTGAACGCTACCACTATAATTGATAGTATAGTTGCGAGCCTGTCCCTTGGCACCTGTCTTGGTAGTAATCAAAATGACACCATTGGCAGCACGGCTACCATAAAGAGCGGTAGCAGCGGCACCCTTCAATACGGTCATGCTCGCAATATCTTCAGGCGAGATATTAGAAATACCACCAGTTGAGATATTCTTACCCTGACCGGAAACCATGTTATTTTGCAAAGGCACACCATCAACCACGTAAAGAGGCTGGTTGCTACCATTGATAGAACCATAACCACGAATTACCACGTTGCTGACAGAACCTGGGTCTGCGCTGGTAGCGTTCACCTGAACACCAGCCACCTTACCAGAAAGGGCATCAGCCACATTGGTAGTACGTGCACCTACAATTTCATCGCTTTTTACGGTTGTTGCAGCATAACCGAGGGTTTTCTCATTACGAGTAATACCCATCGCTGTAACAACAACTTCATCAAGATTCTTGGAATCGGAAACTAAAACGATTTTCATTTTAGCAGAAGCCTTCACTTTCTGGGTTTCCATACCTAGATAGGTGATTTCGAGAACAGCATCCTTACTTGCATTTGGCAGAGTAAAGTTACCATCCACATCTGTCACTGTACCTGTCTTTGTTCCAGCGATTTTAACAGATGCGCCAATCACTGGCTCACCGTCTTCCTGAGAAACAACTTTACCTGTAACAGTAGTCTGTGCGAGAGCCATTCCTGTTGAAAGAACAAGCCCCCCCATTAACATGGTTAGTCTTTTTGTCATAATTTCTCTCTCTTAAATTTAACAACTTACAAATATCGGGTGCAAAGATACATACTTTTTATAAAATAAACAAATTTTTAGCTAACAAAATGCTATTAAAAAACTATTTTCTTATCCCTTTTGTATATTTTCTGTATATTTCCCAACTTTTAGACAGATTTTTATGACTAAAGACAACAAAATGTTAGTTTTCAGCAATTACACCATACTTGATGAGGGCATTTTTCACACCATCCTCATCCACATGAGTCGTAATGTAATCGGCTACCTGCTTCAATTCATCACCAGCATTGCCCATTGCCACACCTACACCAGCCTCCTTAATGATAGAAATGTCGTTGCCACCATCGCCGAACGCCATGGTTTCTTCAATGTTCAAGCCAAGATAATCAGCCATTGCCTGGAGTCCCTTTCCCTTGTCGGCTCCATGCGCAGTAATATCAGTAAAGGCAGGGTGCCATCTGCCGGAAGTGCAGTTTTCGAGCGTAGGCATCAGGAGCGCTTCCTGCTCTACGGTGCAGAAAGGTGTGACCTGCAAGATCGCCTCATCACCCAAACGATTGAGATCGGTAACAAAAACGCTGCTATCCACTCCCAATCCCTTGCAGAAGATTTCATAAACCTCGTCGGTATAATGATGAATGGCAAAACGGCTCTCGCTTACCACGATGGCAGGATAGTTGTCTCTATCAGCAGCCTCGATGATTTTCTTCACGTCAGAAGGAAGGATGGCGTGCTGGCTCACCAATGTATCCTCCACAAAGCAGCGGGCACCATTGGCTGTGATGTAACCATCGATGAGATGCTCTATCTGACCGAGGTTATTAATGATCTGCTTGGGGCGTCCCGTAGAAATATACACCTCTACCCCATTCTTCTTAGCCTGCTCCAAAGCATCCACAGTACTCTGCGGAATCCTGTGGGTCTTGAAACTCACCAACGTGCCGTCGATGTCAAAAAACAATGCTTTTATCTTCTTATCCATAAATATATCTTGTTCCTTATTATTTAAACCCAATTCCTTATTATGTAAATACCATGCCATATTTACCCATTTCTCACGCGCGTACCTTTTATATAAAGATACAAATGATTCTTCTCGCTGAAAAAACGGGTGCAAATATACGAAAAAACAGATAATTAGCCAAAAATATGCAGTTTTTTTTAAATATCCTTGCCATTTTCGCTGAAAAAGCGTATATTTGCTGCGACTTTCATGCGCAAGAAAACGTCTTGCACCACGCATAGAAAGCAAACTTAAAAACTTAGTGATATGAAGAAGAAGACCTATGTCTGGCTGGCATCCCTCTTGCTGATGCTGGTAGCTACGCTTACTTCATGCGAAAAGTTTGCACTCGATGATTCGGGTACCAATTCACATGACGCAAACGCCAACGTAATCATCCATGCGTCCGTGGCAAAAAACAATTCTACGGGAACAAGAAGCGGAGAAGGAGATTTCGAAGATGAGGAGGAAGGAGATGAAGACGGATTGGATGAAGGAGATGAGGAAGTAGAGGGAAAGCCTCTAGAAGATTACTGCTCCCGGCTCTCCATCGCCATTTTTGATGGAGAGGAAAAGGTGAAGACCCTGAATCTGAAAGCAGAAGATGGCTACGAAGATATCGGGATTAATCTGGATGCGGGAAAATACCGAATGGTTGCCATCGGCCATAACGGAAACGGCAACTGTACGATCAGTTCCCCTGAGAAAGTGAAATTCTACAAGAACAAGATGACCGATACCTTCTTCTATTACGGCACTTTCAATGTGATAGATGGAGAAGATACGGATGATTACATCCTGCTGAATAGAGCCGTGGCACAGTTTAAGGTCCATATCACCGACGCCACCATCCCCGCCGAGGCGCACAGCATCAAGTTTTACTATACGGGAGGCAGCAGCACCCTTGACGCCGTAACGGGTTATGGATGCGTACAAAGCCGGCAGACCGAAAGCTTCAAGCTTCAGGAAGGCAAAAGGGATTATTCGGTCTATACCTTCCCTCGCGAAGAGAACAAGGGATTGAAAATGACCATCAACATCCTGGATGCAGATGCTCAGAGCATCAAGGAATATTCCAAGGAAGGCGTCCCAGTGAAACGCAACAACATCACCCTGACCAATATCAGCATCAAAGACCATACTATCTCCGACCCCGACCAGAAAGAAGATGATAATCCAGGGAAAGGAGGATTAGGATTCACCGTAAATCCCGACTGGGAAGGAGAAATCGTTGTTGAATTTGAATAGAAGAATGTTCCATTTTTCCATAATGTAAGGTAATTTTCGATTCTTAAAGATTTGATAATAAAAAATCCTTTGTGGTTTGCGAATATTTCCATAAATTTGCACCGATATTATAATATTATAGTAAAGGAATGAAAAAAATATTAACTCTTATCATGCTGATGGGAGCAATGACTGCAGCCGAGGCTCAAACGATGGTTCTGAACCTCGACAGTTGTCGTGCGATGGCGCTACGCAACAACAAGCAGATCAATGCCTCTAAGCTCAAGAAGGACGTGGCGACCAACCTGAAGAAATCGGCGCGCACGAAATATTTGCCAAAGGTAGATGCCATGGGCGGATATGAATGGTTCAGCAAGGAAATCTCCTTGCTCAATGATGGTCAGAAGTCAGCATTCAGCAATTTAGGTTCCAATATCGTAGGTGGAATCACCGGCAATGCCAACGACGTAATGACTGACCTGGTAAGCAAGGGAATGCTCACCCCTGAACAGGCACAGAAAATCGGAGGATTGCTCAACGAGAAAGGAAGCGTTATCCAGCAGCAGGGCAATGCCATCGGTCAGAGCGTGGTGGATGCTTTCCGCACCGACACCCGCAACATGTGGGCTGGTAGTGTGATGCTCCGCCAGCCTATCTATATGGGCGGCGCCATCATGGCTGCCAACAAGATTGCAGACATCGGTGAGCAGATTGCCGACAATGATCTCGACATGCAGACCCAGAAGACCCTTTACAGCATAGACCAGGCTTACTGGCTTGCCGTTTCGCTGAAGCAGAAGTACAAGCTCGCTACCAGCTACAGAGACCTGGTGAAAAAGCTCAACGATGATGTTCACAAGATGATTCAGCAGGGCGTAGCCACCAAGGCAGACGGTCTGAAGGTAGATGTGAAGGTGAACGAGGCGGAGATGAAGATTACCCAGGCAGAAGACGGTCTGGTGCTCTCCAAGATGCTTCTCTGTCAGCTTTGCGGCATTCCGATGAACCAGGAAGTGACGCTTGCTGATGAAGACAAGGAGACTCTCGCTCTTTCGGGAACTCCTGTGGATACAGAGCAGCAACGAGTAGCCGCTTCTGATTCTGCGATGAATACCCGTCCGGAGTTGCGAATGCTCCAGAATACGGTCGATATTTCCAAGCAAGCCACCAATCTGGTTCGCGCCGTCTATCTGCCACATGTGGCATTGACTGGCGGTTACACCATTTCGAATCCAAATGTATTCAATGGTTTCCAGAAGAAGTTTACCGGCGTATGGAATATTGGTGTCATCGTGCAGGTTCCGGTATGGAACTGGTTTGACGGTGCCTATAAGGTTCGTGCATCCAAGGCTGCCACCAACATTGCCCAGATGAACCTCGACGATACCCGCGAGAAGATTCATCTCCAGATTACCCAGAGCCAGTTCAAGGTGAAGGAAGCAGAGAAGAAGCTCAATATGGCCATCAAGAACATTGACAGCGCCAACGAGAATCTGAGATGCGCCAACCTCGGATTCAAGGAGGGAGTGATGGAGGTTACTGATGTGATGGCTGCTCAGACAGCCTGGCAGCAGGCACAGAGCCAGAAGATTGATGCGGAAATCGACGTGAAGCTGACACAGGTTGGACTGAACAAGGCACTCGGTATTCTGCAGTAACGACAAAATAACATTTTTCAAAATTCAAAATCAGATAAAAACATGTCTAAGAAATCACAGCATAACAATATACTGCTTGCCGTTATCGGTTTTACGGCAGTTGTCATACTCGTGGGAATCATCGGCTTCTTCACGCTTGAGCAGAAGGACGACACTATCCAGGGCGAGGTAGAAGTATCAGAATACAGAGTATCCTGCAAGTTGCCAGGCCGCATCGTAGAACTGAGAGTCAAGGAGGGCGACTACGTTCACGTGGGCGACACCCTCGCAATCCTCGAAGTTCCAGAGATGAAATCGCAGGAGCAGATGCTCCAGGCAACCAATGCCGCAGCAGAGGCCATGAAGGATCTTACCGATGCCGGTGCACGCAAGGAGCAGATTCAGGGTGCCTTCCAGCTGGTTCAGCAGGCAGAAGCTGCTGCAACCATTGCCAAGAAGACTTACGACCGCATGCAGAACCTCTATAATGACGGTGTGATCAGCGGTCAGAAGCGTGACGAAGCATTTGCTGCCTACAAGGCTACAGAGGCTCAGGTGGCAGCAGCCAAGAGCCAGTATGAGATGGCGAAGAATGGTGCCCGCGAGCAGGAGAAGCGCATAGCAGCCAACAACACACAGGCTTCCAAGAGCGCTGTAGATGTAGTGAAGAATCTCTTGAAGGAGACCGTTCAGGTGGCCCAGTGCGAAGGCGAGGTCAGCAATGTCTATCCAAAGGTAGGCGAGCTGGTGGGTCTCGGTTCTCCTATTATGAGCATCTCTATCATGAGCGATATGTGGGGTACCTTCAATGTTCGCGAGGATCATCTCCAGGGATTGAACAAGGGCGATGAGTTCACAGCTTTCGTTCCTGCCTTCAACAAGGAAATCAAGATGAAGGTTTACTACCTGAAAGACCAGGGTTCCTATGCTACCTGGAAGGCAACCAAGGATAATGGCGACTACGACCGCAAGACTTTCGAGGTGAAGGCCCGTCCTATCACCAAGCTGGAGGGATTGCGCCCGGGAATGTCACTCATCATTAAATAACTTTGAGATTTTCAATGTTCAAGAAATTATATCATATTGCCCGTAGAGAGTGCGGCATCATGCGGAAGAATCCCATCTATCTCTTCTGCATGGTCATCTTCCCCATCGTGGTGGTGATCTTCTTCACTACCCTGATGCAGGGAGGTGTGCCTACCGACATGCCTGTGGGCATCGTTGACCAGGACAATTCTCATACCTCCCGCCAGCTGGTGCATAAGCTTGACGCTTTCCAGACCACCAAGGTGGTGGCTCACTATGAAAACATAGCCGAGGCAAGACATGCTATCCAGAAGAACGAAATCTATGCCTTCCTGGTGATTCCTAACGGAACAGAGGCAGGACTGATGGCTTCCCGACAGCCGAAGATTTCCTTCTACTACAGCAGCGTTTCGCTGGCAGCAGGTTCCCTGCTCTTCCGGGATCTGAAGACCATTTCCACCCTGGGAGGCGCAGCAGCCGGAATGGCGAAGCTGTCGGCACTGGGAAAGACGAACGATGAAATCATGACCTTCCTGCAGCCCATCGCCGTGGATCTGCACATGATAGGCAACCCTTACGCCAACTACAACTATTATCTGTCGAGCGTGATGGTGCCGGGACTCATCATGCTGTTCATCTTCCTGATCACCCCTTATTCCATCGGAACGGAACTGAAGTTCAACAGAGCCAGAGACTGGATGCGAATGGCGAACAACAATCCTTATCTCGCCATCGCAGGTAAGATGTTGCCTCAGACGCTCATCTTCCTGAGCATCTTCCTGCTCTTCGAGTTCTACATCTATTATGTATTGGAATTCCCGCATCCGGGAGGTGCAGCGCCCATCATACTGCTGGGCATTCTGAGCGTATTGTCCTGCCAGTGCTTCGGTATCTTTGCCTTCGGACTGATGCCTTCCCTGCGCATGTCGATGAGTATCTGTTCGCTTTGGGGCGTGGTGAGTTTCTCCATCTGCGGAGCCACCTATCCACTCTTCTCCATGGATTCGCCAATCCAGGCCATCGGACAGCTCTTCCCAATGCGCCACTATTATATGATTTACCAGATGAACATCTTCAACGGTTTCCCGATGAGCGATGCTGTGCTCCACTGGGGTGCGATGTTACTCTTCTGTGCCCTGCCAATGCTCACCGTCTGGAACATCAAAAAGGCAATGTTAGTATATAAATACCTACCATAATGAAGAAAAGTAGTTTATTATATAAGATCATCAATGGAATCTGGGATATGTGCTACATCTGGAAGACGGAAATGCGCAATGTTTTCCGCGATGAGGGTGTGCTCATCTTCTGCATCCTGGTACCGCTGGGCTATCCGCTGCTCTACTCGTGGATTTACAACAACGAGGTGGTGAGAGAGGTGGATACGGCGATTGTTGACCTGAGCCACAGCCATACTTCCCGCGAGTTTATCCGCGATTACAATGCTTCTCCGGATGTCAAGGCCACCTATTACTGCAACAGTCTCGACGAGGCAAAGCAGCTGGTGCAAAGGCAGGCGGTGCACGGAATCGTCTATATTCCTGCCGATTTCGACACCAAGCTGAATCGTGGCGAACAGGCGCATGTGGGCGTATATTGCGATATGAGTCTGATGCTGACCTATAAGGCGATTTTCCAGACCGCGCAGGGTGTGGCAAGCCAGATCAACTCGGGAATCCAGATTTCCAAGGGAGGAGGATTCACGGATCGGGATGATGAAATAACCGCCCATCCGCTGGAATTCGATGAAGTTCCGATATTCAATACCACCGGGGGATATGGTAATGCGATTCTTCCGGGTGTACTGGTACTCATTCTGCAACAAACCATGCTGCTGGGCATCGGAATGGCAGCAGGAACATCGAGAGAGCTGAACAGAAATCGCGAACTGATACCGGTAAGCGAGCATTATGGCGGCATTTTCCGAATTGTATTCGGCAAGTCGATGGTTTATTTCATGGTTTACGCCGTGATGGGAATGTACCTGACGCTGGTGGTTCCGAAACTTTTCGGGTTTGTCAGCATGGTAACCTGGACCACCATTCTGGGTTTCCTTCTGCCTTATATTCTGTCGTGCGTATTCTTCGGATTGATGCTATCATGCCTGGTAAGATACCGTGAGAACGTGATGCTTCTGGTGGTTTTCACCTCAGTTCCGTTGCTCTTCATGACGGGTATTTCGTGGCCGCAGAGCAATATTCCAGCCTTCTGGCAGGGATTTGCCTGGGTTTTCCCATCTACCTTCGGTATCAGAGGATTCCTGAGAATCAGCAGCATGGGAGCATCTCTTGCCGATATTCTGCCGGAGTTCAGAGCGCTCTGGATACAGACGGGCGTATATTTCCTCGCCACCTGCCTGGTTTTCAGGCAGCAATTGCGCTCAGCAAGACTCAAGGCGAATCTTACAGCCGAAGTTGCAGAAGAAGAGGATGAGGCAGAAGAGCTTCTGGAGGCTAAAAATCAATAGCTTCTGGAGGCTAAAGAATCAAGAGCTAGAATTCAAGAAGTAGGGGTTGACCATACAAAAAACAGCTGTTAACTGTTAACCTGTTAACCCCTGAGATAAAAATAAAGCTAGGACTGCTTGCGGACAATCCTAGCTTTTTTATTTTATAACCTTATCGAATAGGTTATTTATTAGTGTGTACTGACAATCTTGGTTGGAGCCTTCTCGGCATTTCTGCGGTTCACTACCGTCACGATACTCTGGGCGAGACTCAGGAAAGCCTGACCGGTAATAGAATCAACCTTGGTAGCAGCAGGCGCACCATCATCACCACCCTCGCAGATGCTCTGAACGATAGGAATCTGGGCGAGCAGAGGCACATTCATCTCCTTGGCGAGATTCTTGCAACCCTCCTTACCAAAGATATAATACTTGTTCTCAGGCAACTCGGCAGGCGTAAAATAAGCCATGTTCTCGATAAGACCGAGGATAGGCACATTCACCTTATCATTCTGATACATGTCAATACCCTTTCTGGCATCGGCAAGCGCCACCTGCTGAGGAGTACTTACGATTACCGCACCCGTGATGGCGAGTGTCTGGAGCAGGGTAAGATGAATGTCACTGGTGCCAGGAGGAGTATCGAGGATGAAGTAATCCAACTCACCCCAGTCAGCATCGGCAATCAGCTGTTTCAGGGCAGAGCAAGCCATACCGCCACGCCACAAGGTAGCCGTAGTAGGACTTACGAAGAAACCGATACTCAGGAGCTTCACGCCATATTTCTCTACAGGTTCTATGAGATCTCTGCCATCCTTGTGAACAGAATAAGGACGTTCTTCCTCTACACCGAACATCTTAGGCATAGAAGGACCGAAAATATCTGTATCGAGCAAGCCCACCTTGTAACCCAACTTGGCAAGCGCAATGGCGAGATTGGCAGAAACCGTACTCTTACCTACTCCACCCTTACCAGAGCTTACAGCGATGACGTTCTTCACCTGAGGAAGCATTTTTCCTACTTCAGGACGAGGAGCCGACTTGAACTCAGTAACGATCTCCACCTCTACCTCCTTGGAGATATGATAATGGATGGCAGCCTCAGCCGCCTTCACCGTACTCTTCAGGAAGGGATCGGTATCTCTAGGGAAGAGCAGAACCACCTTCACCTTCATACCATTGATGCTAGGCGTATCTGCCAGCATCTCGCTCTCTATGAGGTTCTTCTTGGTGCCTGGATAAATCACCGTAGCAAGCGCCTCTTCAATCAATTTTGGATATAATGTCATCATTTCTTTTTATTTATTTGGTGCAAAAGTAACAATAAATAATGTAATAAGCAAATAAAAACTAAATAATTTCAGTTATTAAACACTTTTATGTATCTTTGCAGATTGGAGAAGATGATGAAGCGACATCAGGAACTTCGGATTCCCCCTCCACCTTCAAGAACGACAAAACTGAATAAAAATGAATTATAAGAAAATCATAGTAGGTTTCGCCCTTTCTCTGGCTTGTCTTTCCGTACAGCAGGCAGGCGCTGAAACCTTCAGCAAGAGTAAAAAGAAAGAGAATGTGACTGCAGCTACCAGCATCAACTGGGCGGATGCTTCGGGCAAGGTAAGCTACTCTATCAACGCCACCACTTCGCCTGTAGTGAAGATTGCCCTCAGGATGTTTTCCAACGACATGAAGGCTGTAACCGGCAACGAGGCGAAGGAGAAACCCAGTGCCAACATCCAGATTTACCAGCTCAACCAGCTCACCAACAAGGAGTTTTCTGCCGTAGAAAAGCTCGGCGCTCCGCTCCACAAGTTCATCACAGCCAAGGATGCTTTCTATATCGGAACCCGAAAGGGCAAGATCATCGTGATAGGAAGCGACGCCCGAGGCACTGCCTACGCCATCATGGAGCTTTCGCGTATGGCTGGCGTTTCGCCTATGGCAGGATGGAACGACCTGAAGCCGCAGACACGTCAGAATCTCTCTACCCAGGTGGGAACGGAGAAGATAGAAATCCCGAGAATTGAATTCAGAGGTCTTGCCCTCAACGGAAGCAAGTGGATGAATCAGAAGAACTACAGTCAGCTGGCGCGACTGATGCTGCGACTGAGAGCCAACACCCTCTGGCAGGTGGACGGCAAGCACGAGGCTGCCTACAACAAGGCGGTGGTGGATAGCTTCGACATCTGCATTGCCGAAAACTACAAGGTGACGGAAATCACCGGCAAGAAACACAAGAAAAAGCATAAGAAGACCCTGGAGAACGTAAAGATGATCTGTGCCGGCAACCAGATGCAGCTGGAGACTATCTCCCCTGCCCTGGTGCTCGAGATGCTGAACAACAGGGATTATCTGGAAACCAAGTCGGAGCACCGGGAGAAATCCCATCGCTCGGAAATGCATAACGATGAAGACTGTGCATGGATTGCCAACGTAACCAATCCGAAGTTGGTTTCGCTGCAGCTTGCCATGATTTCAGATCTCGCCTGGAACAGCAAGGCGCTGCAGGGAGGCATCAGCAGCTACCTGCAGAACTGGCTCAGCAGTCTCTTCGGCAACGTGGCAGCCAAGAAAATCAAGCCTCTGATGGAGGAATACTATCGCCTGACCAGCATCCGACAGCCAGCCTTCATGGCAATGCCATACGGCGATACAGAGTTTCATTCGGGCGAGTTCGGCAATGAACTGGAGCGCTATCTCTACGCCTACGACCTGCTGAAGACCAAGACTGCCAATCTGGAAAGAACCCTTCCTGCCGATCAGCGAGACGGTTTCTTCGAAATCGTGAAATATCCTATCTTCTCTGCTGCCCTCATCGCCGAAAAGGAGCTGGAGGCACAGGAAGCCAGAGACATCGCCCGTCCGGGACTGTTCCCGAATGATGATGAAGCCAAGGCTTCGGCTGCCGTGAGCCTCAACGCCTTCAACACCCTGAAGCAGCTCAACGCCTACTATCTGAAGCTGGGCAAAGGCAAATGGAGCAGCATCATCGCTACAGATGGAGCAGAAATGCAGGCTCCACAGTTGCCAGGCACACTATCGTCAAAGAATATCAAGCTTCTGATGCAGGATGCCTTCGACAGAAATCAGGATCTCCAGCCGCTGGTGACATTCACCAAGAACATCACCGCCAAGAATGCATACGACTGGACCAATGCCTTCCAGGCGCCAACAGCCAAGGGAGAGACAGCCGAGAAGATCCAGCTGAAGCCATTGCTGGGTCACAGCAACAACGCCGTGAAGCTGCCAAAGGGAGCCATCCTGAGATATAGATTCGTAAGCAGCAGCATAGGAGACGCGAGATTCACCCTCGCCACCATCCCGAGCTATCTGCCATACGAGAAGAATATGCGGGTAAGCGTTAGCATCGATGGTGCAGAGCCGGTAATCTGCCAGATGAAGGAGGATTACAACTCCAAGGAATGGAAGATGAATCATTGGCGCGGACAGGCGCTCAAGAGCTTCTACGTAACCCTGCTCGACGGCTACCATACTGTAGAAATCAAGGCGCTGGATGACAATATCATCGTTGACCAGTGGGTGCTTGATTTCGATGTAGATAGAGAATACTACGTATTCCCGGTTACGAGATAAAGGGAAATACGACTAAAAAGAGGCTTAATAGATGGCAAGCTGGAGGCTTAATAGATGACCGAGCCTTGCCATCTATGAAGCCCGGAAAGTGTTAAAGAAGCTAAGTGATAGTTTCTTATACCCCCACTCTATGAGTTCTCTATCGAAAAGCATAGAGATGGTTTGAAAAATGGGCAGGGTTAACAGGTTAACAGTTAACAGCCGAAAAATGCATGGTACCCCCCATATCTATAAAAAGAAGTATATATATATATATTATTATATAATAAGGTACGCGAGGGGGACTATCGAAAAATCGACTGTTAACTGTTAACCCTGTTAACCCCCACCAGCCGTAAGAGCCGAAGAAGCCTCCCGGCAAAGCAATGCCGAGAGGCTTCTTGTTTATGATATTATTTGAGATACTTCTCTACAAATTCCTCAGGAGTCAAGACTTCGGGTCTCTGCCCCAATACGTTCTTGTAATCTTTGATATTGATAGTCAATAAGACATCACAATCATTCTGCAAGGCACAGTGATACTGGAAGCTATCCTCTATGTCGGTAAAGCGCTCATCATTGACAGCTTCCTGAACTGTTTCTGCTGAACAATCTACAGTAGGAGCCAACTGCAAAAACGCTAAAAGCGTCTGTCTGACTCTCTCTGTCTGCTCAGGCCTATGAATACCATGCTCTTTAAAATAAAGAGTAACAAGATATGCATTTGTGTACATACCTCCAACAGAAGCCACAGCAGAAATAATTTCATCTTCTATAGCATCAAAAACATCACGTACCCATCTGAATTGCTTACGGCACGTGGTATATTCGATAAAAATATTAGTATCTAAAAAGACTTTCATCGTTGTCAAATTTGAAATTTTTCTTTTAGATACTCCTCTATTAATTCCTTATCCGACTTATCAGTCTTCATAATACCGCATAAAGCATCATGAGCATATTGCCTTCTTGCAACCTTTGCCTTAGGCTTAGCTTTAGCCACTAATTTCTTAGCATACTCTGTCAGCTCCTGCTTCAATGTATCCAACTGATAAGACTGAGGTACATCCAATGATATGTTGATAGTTGTCTGCATAATCTTTCCTTTCTTTTAAGAAGTTATATTTTCTGTGGGCAAAGATACGATATTTTTATGAAACTCCAAGGGAAAAACATAAAAAAAGCACTCCAAGAAGCGAAAACTCCTCAAAGTGCTCTGAACTTAATATTATCTCTTATTGGTTTTTACTCAATAACTACGGTTGTCCAACCGTGCTTGTCCTCTACAGTACCATACTGAATGCCACGGAGGGTATCATACAGATGCTTAGAGACAGGACCTGGCTTCTCGCCGAAGTTGTAGCGCTTGCCTGTATCCAGGTCATCAATGTAGCTGATAGGGCTGATAACGGCAGCAGTACCGCAAGCACCAGCCTCCTCGAATGTATCCAACTCATCCTCAGGAATCTGACGGCGCTCTACCTTCATACCGAGATCCTCAGCCAGCTGCATCAAGCTCTTGTTGGTGATAGATGGGAGGATGGATGTACTCTTAGGAGTAACGTATGTATTATTCTTGATACCGAAGAAGTTGGCAGCACCACACTCATCCATGTATTTCTTCTCCTTGGCGTCGAGATAGAACTCGCAGGCATAACCCTTCTCGTGAGCGATATTGTTGGCTCTGAGGGAAGCAGCATAGTTTCCACCTACCTTATAGATACCTGTTCCGAGAGGAGCAGAGCGGTCGAAATCACGGATGATGACGTATGGGTTGGTAGAGAATCCACCCTTGAAGTATGGACCCACTGGGGTTACGAAGATGAGGAAGCAATACTCCTTAGAAGGATGCACACCCACCTGAGGACTTGTACCGATGAGCAAAGGACGGATATAGAGCGTAGCACCACTCTCGTAGGTAGGAATCCACTCCTGGTTGAGGCGGACCACCTTCTTCACCATCTCCTCGAACAATTCTGTTGGCACCTCTGGCATCAGGATACCACGGCATGTGCTCTGCAGGCGGGCAGCGTTCTCATCCATACGGAACACGCGCACCTTGCCGTCTGGGCAACGATAAGCCTTCAAGCCCTCGAATGCCTCCTGACCATAGTGCAGACAGGTTGCAGCCATGTGCAATTTCAAATACTCATCAGAGCAAACTTCTATTTCGCCCCATTTGCCGTCGCGATAGTAACAGCGAACATTGTAGTCAGTCTGGCGATAGCCAAATGACAAATTAGACCAATCTAAGTCTTTCATAACATCTATATTTTTAATGTTCTACTAATATTTTGAATGCAAAAGTACAAAATATTCTATTAATCTGCAACTATTTTGCGATAAATTTAGTAGAAACGTTATTATTTTACGTATTTCTGCCGTTTTGAGGCATTATTTTACCATTTTATGGGGGATTTTTTTGTTCTTGCGCCGTTCCTTGAAGCGGATTGCAAATCCGAAATAGGTAACTGGCGGCGGCGGATTGCAAATCATAAGTGGTTGAAAGATTATTTTAGGCATGTTGCTCTAT